>Ga0209517_10004692_pt1 | contig 17831 bp, 27 predicted proteins | sample PeaSoiMetSII2010_FD_187695 | JGI IMG/M metagenome (GOLD analysis project Ga0209517, IMG submission 187695) | Peat soil microbial communities from Weissenstadt, Germany - SII-2010 (SPAdes) (version 2) | ecosystem: Environmental > Terrestrial > Soil > Wetlands > Peat | place: Germany...
CTGACGACCTTGTCCTCGGGAGCCGTGACCAGCGCAAGACGGCGGCCGCGCGACGAGACCGCCAGCTCGGCGACGGCCCGCTTGAGTTCTGCCACCTTCGTCGTCCGCGAAGTTTGCAGCTCCAGCTTGCTTAGCTGCGTAAGGACGGTTGGGCCGTGGCCGTACTGCAAACCGCCGAATTGCTTGTGCAGCGCTGCCCACTCGCCGTCCGTTTCCTGCTTCACGGTCGTGTAGTAAACGGTATTTCCATCAGCAGTGAAATCGAACAAATTGATGCCGCCTGGCACGCGGGTGAGCGCCGCGGGTTCTCCTCCTTCGACACCAATCAGCCAGATCTGCGTTGTGCCATCGTAAGGAGGTCCGTTGGCGTCCGGACGCTTGTAGTTCCCGGCGAAGTAAATGTGCCTGCCGTTGGGGCTCCAGTGTGGGCTGCGGCCCGTCATTCGCTCGGTTGTCAGCTTGGTGACGGTCCCCGTCGCGGTCTTTACGAGCCAGAGATCGCCCTTGCGACTGTTGCTGGCAGATTGCCAGCGCGCCAGACCGTAGACGGCCGCGTCACCCGCGGGCGCGAGTGCCTCCTCCGTGAGATAAGCCAGCGTGAAATAGTCATCGACTGTGACAGCGTGTGTGCGCGCTGCTTCGCCGGCTTGCAAGGCGACCGACGGCAGCAAGATGCTGAGAGCGACTCCAAACTGCAGCACTGCTTGGCGTTTCATGCTATGTCTCCTGATGCGGGCGTAGCGCGGAGGCTTATCCCGTCTGCGCTGGGGATCAACCAGCCAAACAATGGTAAATAAATAGGGATCTTCTTGATCGCGGAAAGGGCTCAGAAAGGAGCAAAGCAAAGGTCCGGCAGTCTTCGTTCGTCAGATTGAATCAACAGGGCGGTGCGGCCGTTTTCATTCGGCACCAAGTGCAATTCGGCTCCGAACCCCAGCTTGAGGACCTAGCAGGCAATCGCCCCCTGGCGGCAATGGCCGGAGGCTGGGCTGAGAAACGAGAGAGGCAGCGCTCGACCTGCACAAGCCTATTGGCGTTCAGTTCCAGACACCTGCTAGATCGCATTCGCACAGCGAAGGCGTCAAATCAGCCTGCGCCTGGGCGAATGCCAGCTCATAGACAGATTGCTGCCATAAAAGCTCGGCATCGCTTAGCCCGCGCAGCAGAACTGCGGGGTAGGCCGCGAAGGTATTGGCTGTAATTGCCGGCATGGGCGGACGGGGCAGCGGGTAGGATTCCACGAGTTTACTCAACCGGTGATGATTCACGGCGGGGTCCTTTCGTCTCGGTTCCGAACGAGAGAGAGGTTTTCTCCCGTTACAACACTAGGTTAATCGACTTGGTGACGGGCGGGGTTGAGTCATAAGGATTCTTCGGAAAAATAACTGCCCACTCCCCGTAAATTCGTTGCACGCCTTAAATTCCTTCGCTATAATCACCGGCCATCCAAGGATACCTGATGGTCGGGTATCGGATTTCCTCTCCACCGTATCGGGCCGCGGAAAAATCCGGCCCTCCGAAGGAGTTCGGCATGTCGAGCGTCATGATGGAACGATCAGGGATGGCAATGCAAGGCATGAGCATGGGCGGGATGACTGCGCCCGTGGGAGCGCCGACGGGAATGCCGGCGGTCACCAACTGGATGATGGTGCCGCGCTGCACGCTGAAGATCGAAGAGTGCACAGGCGGCATGAAGATCACCTGCTCCACCTCCGACAAGATGGCCTGCAGCATGATGCAGAACCTGTGCACCATGTTGGCCGGCGGCATGTGCAGCTGCTGCATGATGATGAACGGCATGATGGTCTGCTGCTGCAACCTGACCATGGGCATGTTCAAGTGCGAGATGACCAAGGACGGCGTTTGCATCACGTGCACCAGCGGCGACCCCAAGTGCTGTGAAATGATCAAGGCCTGCTGCGAGTGCATGGCTTGCATGCTCAAGGACGGCTGCACCTGTTGTGTGATGATGAACAATACCCCGGTCTGCTGCGGTTGCTGCTAATCACGCGCTGTCAGCGATTCTGGGGAACGCCAGGCGAACTTGAGAAATCATTGCCTGTTTAGCTTAGCGATGCTCGTGTCACTCTTGCGGGCTGATTGGATAGTACCGCACGAGGGTCGAGGGCCGCTTTTCTAAGCGTGGTTCGGGGGGTGCCTCTGCCTGCAAAAGGCAGAGGATCATCCGAAGCCGTTATTTGTGCGCGCCGCTCGGCATGCGGCGCGAGTTGGCTGCCGCGGATGATCTTTCGCGCCCCTGGATTGGCCATGAATGGCGCCATGTGCAGCAGCGCCTTGACGGAACCGGCAGCGCAGCACTAAAAAGGAACTGGAAGACGGCGCATCGAGTCGAGCTGTCTAGCGGTGCCCCTGCAAAAGCGATCCGTTGCCGAAGTGGCGGAACTGGCAGACGCGCCAGGTTCAGGACCTGGTACCCGTTAAGGGTGTGGAGGTTCGAGTCCTCTCTTCGGCAATCCTTTCAGGATAAGCACTTACGGAAAATCGTCGGTGCCGCACTTGCATCACCTAAGAACTTAATGGTAAAGTGTTGGTAAAGATATTTACCTGACATTGCGTCCACGCTGCGGAGCGTAGGGCCAAAACATGGCGTCTCTGCAAGAACGAAACGGAAGTTACCGGGTCATTTTCTCCTATCGGCGCAAACTACGCAGCTTTACCATTGGTAAAGTTGGTAAACACGAAGCCGAGATTAAGGCTCGGCAGGTCGATTACTTACTCATGCGTCTGAAGCAGGGCCTGATCACCCTACCTGAGGACGTCGATATCGTCGCCTTCCTCGAACATGACGGCAAGGCTCTGAACTCCGGGCCAACGCTTCCTGGCACTCGGCGCCAAGCCGTCACCCTCGGCCATTTACAAGATCGCTATCTCTCCACGCACGCCAACGGCACTATCGAAGCGAACAGCCTCAAAACGTGCAAATTGCACCTAGGCCACTTTACTCGCGAACTGGGCTCCGGCTTTCCTCTCGCCGAGCTGTCCCTTGCCAAATTGCAGGACTACGTCAACCGACGTGCCGAGGCCAAGCTCAGCCCAGCGACCATTCGCAAAGAATTGGCCACGCTTCGAGCGGCTTGGAACTGGGGCGAGCCAATGGGACTTACCTCTGGTCGGTTCCCTTACAGAGCCCTGCGCTTCCCCAAGGCCGACGAGAAGCCGCCCTTCATGACGATGGCTGAAATTCAAAGACAAGTCGCCGCCGGCGGCGATCCGAAGTCCCTATGGGATGCCCTCTATCTGCAAGCCAGCGAAGTGAGCGAGCTCCTTGCTCATGTGAAGGAGAAGGCTGCGCACCCGTGGATTTATCCACTCTTCTGCTTCGCGGCGCACACTGGAACCAGACGTTCGGAGATAGTGCGCGCCACGGTCGCCGACATCGACTTCACTGGAAACACCGTACTGGTGCGGGAAAAGAAGCGGAATCGGATACAGCGTACGACCCGTCGCATTCCCCTGACACCATTTCTGGAGGGTGTGCTGCGGGAATGGCTGGCAATCCACCCTGGGGGTTCGGCGCTGTTCTGCCATGCCGAGACCGTCTCCCGAAGCAAGAAGAGGAGCCAAACCACCGGGCACCAAGACGCGCAGAATCGCCCGTCATCGCAGAAAGGCCGGATGGCGGCCGTTAGGAACAGGGAGCCACAAGTCCCAGCTGCGCTGACCGGCGACGAGATACATGACCATTTCAAACGCGTGCTGGCAGGTACAAAATGGAAACGGATGCGTGGGCTGCACACGCTGCGTCACAGCTTTATTTCAGCGTGTGCCACCAAGGGAGTTGATCAGCGCCTTGTTCAAGAGTGGGCCGGGCATATGAACGAAGCCACGTCGAGGCGCTACCGGCACCTGTATCCCTCGGCGCAGCAGGAAGCAATTGCGCGGGTCTTTGGATAGGACGCGGCCCTTTCGGAAGGCTGACACGTCCAGCCCGACATAGCTGACCGTTGAGCGTACAGTCATGGTTTATCGTCCAAATGCAACCTTCTGAGATGCCATAACATTATAGAATGATGTTATGCAAGAATTTGCCGAGCATGCTGCCCACGACGCCCCAGGCAGCGCAGCACTCCTTCGCCAGAGCGAAGTGGAAATAACAAATGCCTTCCGGAATCGACGGCGACCCGCGCCAGGCTGTCGGCGTCTCGTTGTAAGATACAGGCGAGGGCTTCCCTGAACAGGTCACACGACATGGGCCTTCCGGGTTATCAAGTCGCCGTGGTCGAGTGGTGGCGTGTGATTCGGGCTCGATAACCGCTGGCGAAGCTTGTGGCTCCGGGGCTGCGGCCTGCCTGACGCCGTCTTTCAACTTTTCTTCCTTCTCAGGCTCAGGCATACCTGACCTGACTTTGGGCCCCGCGTCACAAAAGTGGAGCGTTATGTTGTGCAGCACATAACCAATAGGGTTTTATCTGAAGTGCGGTCCATACAGGCGGCCTGAAAGCGCGCACGGGCCGAGCACTTCAGATAAAACTCGTTGAACTAAACCGCGACCCCACCTATGGGGATTAAAGGGAGAGGCCTTCCCCAGGCGGGATAAGAGATGACGGCAGATTCACCGGTTCACCGCTTTTAATGCAGTCGCATACTACGCATCGCTCGCGTTTCCCGGCCGCTTATTCGTATTCGCTTGGATTCTGGCGCGTAATTCCCGGTGCAGTGCGCACCTTCCCCGTGCGCCCGCCCAGAGCATTGATCGCATTGGTGCGTGAAGGCAATCCAGTGCATCTCAGGACGTATTTGGCTGGCACGCTCCCGCCATCTCTGCCTCCTCCACGCCCGGTTCCGACGGCTCGCGGAACTCGATGATGATCATCTGACCTCGCCCGCATAGGGGACAGCGATCGCGCGGTTCCGACTCCTTTACCACTATTATCGAAGGTGTTGGCGCTCCAGGCAACTTTGCGTTCGATGAGAGTCAGGAGGTACTGGCGGACGTGTTCTCGCTGAAGTTGATCAGGGGACCGGCCGAAGTGCCGCGCGAAGTGCGCGACAGCCCGGATGTAGGCCCTCTGAGTATGTGGAGAGAAGGTACGCATCTGCATGTCTTCAAGCAGACGTTGGCGGAGTGGGGTCATGGTTTGTTCCTCCAAAGGACGGATGAAAAGTGTTACGAGCCACTCCCCCATCGTCGCTGGCTGGCCAATCGTCTGCCGCGCCTTGACCGAGAATGCGGTGCTGAGCCGGCAGGTGGGCTACCGGGCGGTGAAGTTTGTGACGGAGGAAGCAGGAGGTGGACGACCTCTCCCATTGCGACTCGAAGTGCTTGTCCGAAGGAAGAGGACGTGGTAGGGCCAAAAACTATAGTTATTGGCCACGCGAAATCGCGACGGACGATGGCCAGGAAAAGTGAGACGTGATGCCGAGCGAATTTGGAGGGGTTTTTGGCCAGGGGGTACCGGTCCGCGTCGGCCTCTATGCCCGGGTGTCTACCCACGACCAGCAAACCTTGCCGCTGCAACTTGCCGGCATGACGGAGTACGTTACCCGCCGCGGCTGGTCAATTGCCCTGCAGGTCGAGGACATTGGGTCGGGGGCATCGGTCCGTCCCCGGCGGGAGGAGCTGCTAAGGGTGGCTCGGCGGCGGGAGATCGACCTTGTCTTGGTTTGGAGGTTGGATCGCTGGGGCCGATCGCTCATCGATCTTATCAACTCGCTTCAGGAACTGGCCGCGCTGGGCGTGGGCTTCGCCTCGATCACCGAGGCGCTCGATTTGACAACTCCAGGCGGACGGGCAATGGCGGGGATGCTCGCAGTGTTTGCGGAATTCGAGCGGGAGATCCTGCGGGATCGTGTCCGAGCGGGAATCGCTCAGGCTCGATTGCTTGCCAAACCACATGGTCGACCGGCTTCGGCCAGGCGCCACCTCGAAGAGGCAAGGAGCTTGCGGCAAGAAGGAGTGAGCAAGCGGGCGATCGCGAAGCGACTTGGGATCAGTCGGTCTTCCGTCCGCCGGCTCTTGAGTGAGACCGCTAGCGCTGCTGAAGCTGCGACGTAGCGTGGTTAGGATAACATCGTTGCTTCTACGTTGTTCCGAAATCGAGACCATCCGAACTGAAAGAAACGGCGGTGCGGTATGGCAGGTATCATTCCCATCACTGACGCCAACCAGGCAGTGGATATCTTGGGCGTCAAATTGCTCGGCGTCACTGCGGAGAACGGCAAGAAGCTGCTCTTCACCCTGGTCTTTGTCCTGCTCCTTCTCCTCCTTGGCCGACTGCTCTCCGCGTTGGCGGTCTGGCGCTTGCGTGCCCACCGGAACACGCGCCTGGAGTTCTGGACGCATCAGTCCATTCGACTGGCGGTAACGTTGGTGCTCCTCCTGGGCGTGGTTTCGATCTGGTTTGATGATCCCGGGCGGCTAGCGACCGGCGTGGGCTTAGTGACCGCTGGACTGGCGTTCGCTTTGCAGAAGGTGATTTCTGCTGTAGCCGGCTATTTCGTGATCCTGCAGGGAAAAACCTTCAACGTCGGCGATCGGATTTCCATGGGGGGAGTACGCGGCGATGTGATTGCCCTCGACCTAATCAAGACTACCATCATGGAAATGGGCCAGCCAGATACCTACGCGGATGCGTCTTCTCCCACCTGGGTCCGTAGCCGCCAGTATACTGGCCGAGTCGTTACCGTAAGCAACGACAAGGTCTTCAGCGAGCCAGTCTACAACTACTCACGGGACTTCCCATATATCTGGGAGGAGATGAGCCTTCCCATCACCTACACGGCGGACCGCCAACGCGCCGAGCAGATTCTGCTGGAAGCTGCCGGACGGCATACGGTCCGCGTCAGCGAGGTGAGCGACGAGGCGCGGCAGGAAATGGAGCGCCGTTACGTCGTGGCTCTGGGTGATCTGCAACCGAAAGTCTACTATCGCCTGACCGACAATTGGCTGGAGTTGACTCTGCGCTTTATCGCGGAGGAACGGGGCGTCCGAGACGTGAAAGATGCCATGAGCCGAGACGTCCTCGGTGCCCTTGACACCGCCGGCATTGGCATCGCCTCGGCAACCTTTGAGATTGTGGGGTTGCCCCCGGTACGCTTGCAACGACATGCCCAATGATCGGGATAGCGAACACAGAGAACCCCGATCCGGTAGACAGCGCAGCTTCCTACCGCGCAGCGGTTTAGTTCAACGCCCCTTACGTGGTCTTGGCAATTATGTTGCCTTCGGTCACAACAATGGCGAAATACCGCGAGTTGTCGGAGAACAGCACGACATAATAGCCGAAGTCCCACGGCCGCACCTGGGCAAGGCGATCGGCACCAACCGCAAATCATGGGCAAGCCGGATGGAACCTGCGGGGGTAATTCCTGGGGCGATGTGTGGCAGGAATTCCACCCTCTCCATCCGGCTCGCGCACCTTTGGTAGGTCACAAACTTCCCAAGAACTGCATGGATGTTCGCGGGTTATGTGTCATACGGAAGACGAAAAGCGAGCTGTTCCCGCAGGAATGCGATCACTCACCACATAACGACAATGGCCACATAAGGGGCGATGGGCGGCGGCATAGCGACCGAGTTGCCAGAGAGCGCGGCTATGCTTGCCACTCATGGCACTTCCAGGTTGATCACGCTCAAACCTTCGGCGGCGGCTACCAGGCAAAGGTTGGCATCTGCGCAGACGAAATCGTCAACCGGAGTGACGGCTCGCAGGGCAAGCGCCACGGCAAGTTGGAGCACGTCCAACGTTCGCACGCTCCTTGCGGGGCCGTGCTGGACAAGGAGTTGCTGGGCCTGCTGATAGTCGGCCTGAGTCAACTGGACGATTTGCCACGGACCAGAGGCCACATCGGCAAGCAGGCGGCTGCGCAGCCGATGGAACTCCACGGGCGTGATCTGTCCCATGCGGGCCAGGCGGGCAAAGACGGAATGCAGTTCCAAAACGCCGAGGGTCGAAAGATAGTGGCGAGACGCCGAATCCGCCAGGAGGCCATCGATTGTCGCTGTCCCGAGTTCGGCGCGGTAGTGCTTGGCGGCGGCACTGGTGTCGTAGAAGTGGTTTGCCATCCAAGCCCCGGGTTTTAGCCGTCCTCGCGTTCGGCGATTACCGCTTCCGCGAGGGTGCCGGGCACCTTGGCAAGGATCTTGCGAACCTCCTCCAGGCTTACCGTCGGATCTGCGTCCCTCTGGGCGGCGGCGACGCAGGTGGCATCGATGCGGGCTTCCAGGACGCCGGGCGTATCAATGGTGATAGTAAGGTGCTGGTGTTCGTGCAGCTGAGTTGGGAGGACGCCCAGCGGACGCAGTACGCCATTCTCGTAGATGACCTCGACTTGTTGGTGCATTATGTTACTCCTTCTAAGCCGATGCTAGCATAGACATGGCCAACCGTCGAGCGATTCCTGGTAGGGCTATCAGGGCCGGATAGCCATGCCCAGCGCAGCCTTTTCGGGGGTCCCTTGCCGCCCTTACTGAATCTCCACGTGTTCCAGAATACCTCCGTTTGTCACTATATCGCGATCAAACGAGCCTGTGCGCAGGCAACAATGCCTTCCGGAATCGACAGCAACCCGCGCCAACCTGTCGGCGTCCCAGGCCGATTGCGATAGAATTGCTAAGTCCACAATCCGGGCGCGCCAACCGAACGCTCAAGCACTGCCAGGCCGGTGAGATTTCTGCTTGGCGGCTGAGACTCACGGGCTGCCTTTTGGCTCATCGATTCATACGGCCTGGCTCGGCTCGCACACATGCAGACGCTGTCCGGCGGACAGGCTCGTGGTATACTAGGCAGCATTCGTCCGGACTTGCTCCTTCGACGCATTTGCAGCGTTCCCGCACTTCAACCCAGCATTTCCTGGGAACGGAGCCGGGCGCCGCGGCGCTGAGTCAGGAGGGTCGTTCCATGTCCCACTCGCTTGCTGCCCATTTCGACGGTCAGAACATCGTGCCGGATGAGCCGGTCCAGTTGCCAGTCGGCCAGCAGCTCCGCATCCAGGTGGAGATCGTCGGGCCATCGCCACCGCAGTTTGCCGAGTTACTCGGCTTCGCCAGCGACCTGCCGGACGCCCCTCCGGACCTGTCAGCCCAGCACGACCACTACCTCTACGGGACCCCCAAACGATGACCGTATCCCAGTGCGACGTCTTCGCGGATACGATCTACTGGATTGCATTGCTCGTTAAACAAGATCGGTACCAACCCCGCGCTCAGGAGTGGACGGCTCGCATCACCGGACGAATCACGACGACTTCCCTGGTGGTGCTCGAGACGGCCAATGCCCGGGCAGGGCCGGCTTGGCGGGCGAGCGCGGTGGCCCTGATCGAACACCTGAGGCAACGTCCCGACGTTGGAGTCGTCCCACTCGAGCCGGCGCTCTGGGAACGCGGCTGGGACCGCTAGCAGACTGGTGGATCGCCTGGCGGCATCGGGTATAATGCCGTGTCAGTAAGGACGCCAGCGCCGAGGGGAAAATGATCGCTGGGCAATCTCCGAGAATACGATGGAATGACAACTCGACGGGGCAGGTCCGGACAATCGTGGAAGCGATTGCAATCGCGAAAAGGAATGGTGTCGAGATTCCCGAAGACGTCTCTTTTTGCGTGGATGAAATTGGGGACCTTGGCCCCGATCGGACGGCTTGCGGTCCGCGTGTGGACAAGCCCGATGCGTCGATCGTCTATTGGTCGGACATTGTACACGACAAGACGAAAAAGGTGCCTTTTCGGATCTGGAAGGGCATCCTGAAAAGCGACGAGGCTATCGTGGCCGTTTTCGGGCATGAAATGTATGAACTCCAAAGACTCCGCCCGTTGCTCGGGCGGGAAAACGTCACCATTGGGGAGTTTATCGCGATGACCTGTCCGGATAACGCCGGCAATCTTCACGACGAGGCCTGGGAATTCGCTGATACGTTGGTTGAACAAATGCGGGGAGGGAGGCAGGTATGATGGAACAACTGGTCCACATGTATCAGAAAGGTGCGATTACGGCCGACCATCTGGTCGTAGAGTCCTTGCACCGACTCGACCCGAAGGAGCCTGCCCTGGTACTCAAACCTCTGCCGAGAGAAGTAATCGAGCGGATGTTAGAGTACGCGACTCAATACCGACCCGGGGCCATGAGAACGAACTACGGACTCCAGCCTGCCCAGGACCAGGTCGCGGCGGCAAAGCGATGGATCGAAGCTAATGTCGTCGATGCAGGCTCTGACGATGGCACAGAAGGGAAAAGGGAACACTCGCCTTCGTCCGCAACTGGGAAAGTTAACGTCCCCCATGATGCCGGAGACAGGGCTTGAACCTTCGTGAGGTTAACCTTCACCCGGTCCATCAACTTGGTTTGCAACTGTTTCGGGCCCTTTGGAGTGGCATAGGAGTCGGGTTGGAAACTCCGTGATTTTAGCAGGATACGGCCATTCCGCAGCGCTCTCGGATAATGACGGCACGGCAGCCACACGGCTGATTCTGCTGCCCAAATGACGCCTAAAAACCTGACCCTTCGGCCCTCAGCGGACGTGGCTACGAGACCGTTCAGCTTTTGACATCGACCACCGCCCGGCTATGAACGCATCGGAAAGGTTGGCCGGCAGCTACCGCACCCCCTGCGCATCGGCCCAGGAAGGCCTGGCCATCACCGAGGCCCAGCTTCAGGATTACCAGTCGCGGCTGGGAGCGATCTTGCCCCACGACTCGTACTTGTCGCTAGGACCAGACCTTCGGAGATATTGCGCGCCGCGGTCGCCGATATCGACTTCACCGGAAACACCGTACTCGTACGGGAGAAGAGCCCCCGGTTTCAGTGTTTGAGCCTTCCATAAGGATTACAGTACCTCATGCCGCCCGAAGGCCCTACCGTTCCCTATCTACCGGTTTCTGCAAAGACTGTCCTAGGTTGCCTTAGCCTTCAGAACGGAGGACGTTGATGCGAGCCTCCGCCGCGCGAAGCGCCTCTACCACCTCATCGAATGTAGGAGGAACAGCCAGAAACATCTGTTTCATTTTGGCGTAATCCTGTGCCAACTCGCTTTTTCGATGCGACGGTGGGGCAAGGCGCAGACCTCCGGGCTTGGCCTCAGCGTAATTCGCCCACGAGGAGCCGAAGAAGCGGGACTTGAAGAGGGCAACTCGATCGAGGAGGTCCAACCGGGCCAGAGCCACCGCGCCCGCGGGTTGGTTCCACAACGCTGCCAAGTCGGAGTAGTGCCGGGAGAACCGCTCTCCGAACGGTTGAGCGGCGGGACGGTGGTACTCCGCGTGGAGAATCGTCGCCTTCTCCCAGAAAGTGCGCTCCACTTCCATCGCCACGACTTCGTCACGCTCCCCCTTCAGTTCCGGCACGGCCTCGGCGACCATCGGCGTGATCGTATGCCGTCCTACCGGACGTTGATCGGTCAATGAGCCAAACTCCAGCTTCACTGCCGGAACAATGTAGCCGCCCGCCCCTAGCAGCGTCGAGTCGTAGTCGAACCAGAGCACTGGGGAATCGGTTCGGGGATCGATTTCATAGCGGAACCAGTCCCCTCGGTCGCTGCGCTTGCCAAGATGATTTCGAGCGACCGTCTCAAGATCACCGCGCAGGCGATTGGCAACTATCTCGGCACAAGCCGTCTGCAATTGCTTGAAACGTTTCTGGCGCATCGATTTCGAGGGGGCTTTGTCGAGCTCTATTTCGGGATGCCCGAGCAACATCGGCGACACCGAGAGATCGATGTCTTCCGAAAAACGCTGGATCGCTCTAAACACTTTGGCCAAGGACGTACCGCCTTTGAAGACGAGGTGAGGTTCCCAGCGTGGATCGGCGAAAATCTTCCCGAGCAGCCAGCAGACCCAGTAATCCTTCTCGACGATGACAGGCAAAGTGCCCAGGCGCGCGGCGGCTTCCTGGATGAAGACACCCCGCTCGTCTCGGGTACATTCGGCCAATCTACTCATGCGCGTTCTTTCCCTTCCGCGACCGCCTGCAAGAATGGATGCATCCAGGCCGGAGCCAGAGTTATGTCTTGCTTGAGTTGCTTGCGGTCTTTCTCGGAGAGCAGCTTTCGCAACGGGGCGATCCGTTCCATCGTCACATGCGGTTGCCCGAGGTGTTTCAGGCCTTGGATGATCAGGCCGCTCATACGTCCCGCCGCCGCCATCGCCCGTGGAGTCGTCCGTTTGAGAACGATCTCGCGAGCCCCGACCTTTAGCCGGCGCGAAGGCCCATCGGTCAGAAAGACCGCTTTGGCAGGCACTTGTTCAGAGAGGTGCAGAAGATTCGCGGCGTAGGCGGCCGATGGCTGGATGCGTAGACGATCCCGGCCTGCCAGTGCTTTCGCGATAGCGTCCACGGAAGGGGAAAGTATCCCCAGTTGCGGATGCGACTTCGGAAAGTCGTACAACCCGCGCGCCAACCGCCGCAGGACGCCTTGCTTGACCAGGCGGTGGAGGACGAAATCGACCCCTTGACGGCTGCCCAGATCGAGGAAATCCCCCGGCACAAACACAGAACCTCGCCCTGAGCCACGAATGCGGGCAAGCATATTTCTTTCAAGACTTTGTGGCTTATGGCGTATGGTTTTCATATAAGAAAAAGTACAACATATTTCTTAGAGATTCAAGTTACTTCTTCTATGCCGACGCTAACGTGGACATGGCCACCCGTCGAGCGGTTCCTGGTAGGGCTGGCAGGGCAGGTTAGCCATGCCCAGCACAGTCTTTTCGGGGGTCCCTTGCCGCCCTTACTCAATCTCCACCTATTCCAGAATGCCTCCGTTTGTCGCCATGTCGCGATCAAACGAGCCAGTGCGCAGGCAACAGGCCTTCCTTCTGGCAGCGCAACAGCTCAGCATGCGGCACGACCCAGCGAACAAATGCTTCCCTGAGTATGATGGCGGGGTGCCCCCGGTTTCTCCGGCGCCCTGGATGCCAAATTCGCCAACCATATTGGGAATATCACCTGCTCCGTGAAGCAGGCGCACGACGTCGATGCCGCGTTCGATCGGTAGGTGAAAGACCAAGTACTTCTTGAATCGACCGATAGAGAAAAAGCGGAGTTTCTCGAAAAGTAAGTCTTCCGGCTTGAGATCGATTTTCGATTGAGCGAACTCGCCCACAAGTTGGAAGAAGGCCAGAGCAAGGTCCCCTCCTGAACTCCAGCGCCAAGGCCCGCGTCGGGCGCCTCGCGTGGAACCTGCGGAGCCAGGCCTGGGGCGAGGGCGGACAGGCCTCGCTCCTCTCCCCGCGACTCACCGTCAGGCGAAGACCGCCCCAATCCGCCCATCCCAAGCAGAAATCTCACCGGCCGGGCACTGCCCGAGCGCTCGGTTGGCGCGCCCGGATCGTGGACTTAGCAATTCTATCGCAGACGGCCTGGGACGCCGACAGGTTGGCGCGGGTTGCTGTCGATTCCGGAAGGCATAGTTGTTTCCACTTCGTCCTGGAGAAGGAGTGCTGTGCTGCCTGGCGTGTGATCGGCGGCATGACAAGCGAAATTCTCCATAACGTCATACGATAATGATGTGGTTTGGCGTCTACGGCTCGTTGATGCCACTGGTCTTTCTTGTGTGCCAGGGCCACCCAGTACACGGCATCAGCGAAGATTCGCTTCATCAGTTCGTCCGCTTGGAACCGCCGTAAATATAATGGTCAAGCTGCTCCGAACCATCCGAAGGGATGCGGTCGTAGTCTTTGTCGGGCACGCGGTTCATGATGTCGAGAACCCGTTTCCAAGCCGGCTCCCGTGCGTCCTTCGTAGCACTTGCCTTGGATGCGTCGACCGACCGTTCCGAGTCTGATGCTTCCTTTTGCCGCAACAAGCGCACAGCTGCGCTGATGACTTCCTCTTCCGAAGCGAAGAAGCCGCTTTGCACCTGCATCCGGACGTACTGTTCCAATTCTTCAGGCAAATGAACGGTCATAAGCTCCACTCCTTCACTTCGACACTATCACAGTTACCCGACAGTGCCAAGCGAACACTCGCATCAGCGGCCCGCGCTCCTGTACAGCATTTTTGCTTTACGACCCCAGGTTGCCGCCTTATACAAATTCTCCCACAACCAGCAAGGGGGAGCGTCATGGCAAAGCCCAATCCAGCACAACAGGCCCAGGAAGCCGAAGTTGAACCGGCGGCAGCCGCACCCAGTGAGGAGCGTCAGCCGGGCGACGAACCGGCGGAAGGCACCAAGCGAAAGTTCGAGCCCGTACGCGGCTGGACCAGGCACTTAGCCACCTCGTTGCGCACAAGGTTTGTTGCTGGCTCACCCATTCGGCAAATGGAGGTTCCGCCGCCTGCCACAATCGCTCGCGGACTCGGGCCACCAACGGCAACTGGCCAACTTTCGCAACATCGGCAAAGGTGGGTGTTGCATCTTCAAGGCGCAAACGATCGCTCACCAAGCCGTGCTCGCGCGCCGGCGTTACCAATTCCTGAAAAACCCACTGAAAACCTTTCGCGCCGATCCTTTGGCGAAAGTGGGAGCCATCGCTGTGATTGCGGATTTCGTCATGGAGGCCCAGCCCCAGGAACCAACAGAAGGCCATATCTGTCTTTGTGCGTTCCATGACCTGACGGTAAGCGGGACATCGGGAACGAAGTGGACGTGCCGCCCGTGCAGCAAGGGTCGCCCTGTCTCCGCAGGGCGACAACCCGACCATTTCTCTTTCCTGCTTATTCAGGGCTGTGCTATATTCTTCGCTGGGTGCTTCCAGAAGGAGCCTCGCAGTCCATGCAAACGACCACCAACCATTCGACTCCGAACGAAGTCACCATTCTTGCGCGAGTCCTAGGCAATGAGCAGGGCCGGCTGCCGCTGGCGATGGCCCGCTACCTCCTTGATCTTGGCCTGAGTGACGGCGAGAAGGCACGTATGCACGACTTGGCTGTACGCAACCAGGCCGGCGAGCTCTCCCCTGCCGAGAAGGAAGAACTCGTCGCCTACGCCAAGGCCGGAACCTTGCTCTCGATCCTCAAATCGAAAGCTCGACGCACTCTCCCCATCAAACGGAAAAGACGTACGTCCTCCTGAGTCGTTCATGGAAGCAGCACTCGTGCGGCACGTCTGGAGCCGAGCAGGGGACTGCTGCGAATACTGCTGTATGCCACAAGCTTTCGACGACTCTCCATTTGAAATCGACCACATTATCGCCCAGAAGCATAGTGGACCTACCGTCGCGAGCAATCTCGCCCTCAGCTGCTTTTGGGAATGAGCATTCATAGTGCCTCCGTTTGTTAGGGGGCTCGATCCAGGTTTTTCGGCGGAATTCAGGCATTTCTTCTGAGGTTATTTTCCTTTCACCCGTTTTTTCGGCGTTCTCAGCTCGCTGCTATAAGTATTCACCCCGTGGCGGCTTTGGGCCAGAAGTTTACAAAGGCGCCGCACTTCATCTTTGTCTGCCCAGAGGATCCAGTAGCCTTGCACAAGCGTTTTGCGACTGTGCACCCAGCCACGGTTAGCCAAGGCGCGCAATTTGAGATGGCTCATCTTCAGTTCACGGGCCAGATCGGTAAAGCACCGAGCGAAAGTTCGAGCCCGTATGCAATGATCAAGGGAAAGATCTGCGCCTACTACGGCAATATTGGTGGTGACTCACACCACCGCTATCGGTCCTGGGAGCATTGCTACTGCTTCTTCTGAGACACGAGGCCTTCGGGGATCGCCGCACAGCAACTGCATCCAGCCTTACAGCTTGGGTTCTATCTGGCAAGCTGGGGCATGTATCGCGGGTCAACATTCTCGCTTCAGCGTGCCTACACGGTCCACTTGGGGGTTGGTTGGGTAGCCAGGGTAAACTCCTGCTGTTCGCCTGCATCGAAATACACGATGTGCTTCCAGCCGTGACCGCGCTGCTGAAAGATCGCTAACATGTAGCCGGTCCAGCGTGGCGTCTCGGTCGTCGGTTGTTTAGAATGGAAAAAAGCAAGTGACGGCGGCAGCCGAACTATCCATCGAGTTGCGTCGCAACTTGGTTCTTATCGTGAGCACGCCGGCAACTCGTAGCAGCACGTCGATGGACTGGAGGAAGCAATGCCAAGTATTCAGGATGGCCCCCACTACGAAATTCAATCGTCGGAACTCGCAGGGTGGCTTGAGCAGCAGGGAGTCGATTTGTGGTGGAACGTGGACGGCGATCCACTTCTGACAGGCAGGCTGACCTTCCCATGTCCGGCGGATGAGCTTTCGGCGGAGTTGCGTAAGCTCAACCGCGCACTACTGGTCCAAGCGCCGAAGGGCGATCCGGAGGCGAAAGGCCAATCAATCGACGCAAGCAAAGTGAGCGGGATGGTTGCACGGTTCGCGGGGAATCTCACGTCTGCCGGCCCGTTGCCCGAGTGGGCTAATGACCGCTTGTTCTATCTATGCTGGAAGGGGTCGCCGCACGAGTGGCTCCTCGCCGAGGATAGCGTTACAGCCAAGCAGTTTCGTGAAGAGGTGCTCCCGAAGGCGAAATAGGTGCTGCCAATGCCTCGACCGCCTGTTGATCTTCCGCGGAAGATCAAAGACATCCTGCAACATGTCCAGCCGCTCCCGGACGAGGCCAAAGCACCGATTCTCCATTACCGGCGGACAGGTGCTGACATCTGGGGTAGCGCAGCAGAACCACCAATTTCCCTTTGCCTTTGATTCGTCGCCGATCCGGAGGCATTCCTCGAACACCTGTCACGCCTGCTTGCATTCTTGCACTTGATGGGTCGTGAGGCCATCCAGGGTGAGGTCGCCTTCGAGTTTGATGGTCGCTTTTATCGCCTTCGGCAATTCGACACGACCTGATGAGGAACTTATGACCAAACGCATCCGCACTACTGAGCGTACCGTCCCACGAATCCGCACCGCTGAGGCCGTCAGCCGGCGCCTCGAGCCGGCCACCGTCGCCGAAGCGCTGGGCGCCAAGCCCTGCCCGGAGCGCCTCGAAGGACCGCGCGGGCCGATCACCCTCTATGCGCTGCGCCAGGAGATTGTCCGCCGCCGGCAGTTGAGCGGCGACCGACCGGGGATCGAAGGTACAAACTTCCGTGCCATGATTCCGCTGGGCGACCGCGACTGGCAGCGCCTCGAAGCCCTGGCCACGGAGCTTTCCGCGGAAGGGTTCACTTCCTCACCCGGCCAAGTCGGCAGCATCCTGTTGTCCCTCGCTTTGCGCTCCCTGAACAACGACCTGGCCACGCCGGCTGCAGACGACGCCAGCCACACGGCGGCCATCGCCGAGGAACTGGGTACGCGCCTGTCGAACGAGAAATCCCAATGAATATCAGGGACTACGAACAACGAGTGAAAGCGCGCAGTTGCCATCACTGCCTTCGCTCCATCGACTCATCTATCTTCCTTGGTCTCCATGCCGTGAAGGGGACTGGCAACGGGGCTAGCACTCTGCGAGTTCTGAATTTCCTCTTGCCAATTGTAACTTATAAGTTACATTAACAGTCGTACGGAACTTGTCCGTTACCTCACCGAATCAGGCAGAGATGTCTTCGGCGAGTGGCTGTCGGGGCTTCGTGACCCGCGAGCCATGGCCAAGATTATCGTCAGGATTGACCGACTCGCCGCCGGAAATCTCGGCGACTGCAAACCAATCCGCGACGGCGTCTGGGAACTTCGGGTGGATTACGGGCCGGGTTACCGTGTTTATTCAACAGTCCGCCATAGGGCTATAAATACAACAGTCCGCCATAGGGCTATAAATACGGCGTTTCCCGATAACGCCGCTCCAAGTCGGCCAAGAGTATGGGCCGTTTCTTCTTTGATCGCGCCTTCCTCATGATCTTGCGGCGCTGGAGTGCCTGATGTTGGCAAGCTGGTTCCCGTGCCGTCCGATACGGCAGTAGGTCGTCGACGGTGAATGGCTCTGGATGCGCGGCATGGGCGTCGAGAGCGTGCACCAACGTGGGACCCTCGATGACG
>Ga0209517_10004694_pt1 | contig 17813 bp, 15 predicted proteins | sample PeaSoiMetSII2010_FD_187695 | JGI IMG/M metagenome (GOLD analysis project Ga0209517, IMG submission 187695) | Peat soil microbial communities from Weissenstadt, Germany - SII-2010 (SPAdes) (version 2) | ecosystem: Environmental > Terrestrial > Soil > Wetlands > Peat | place: Germany...
GCTGGCTTCGGCGGCTGTGGCGCTGGTGGCGGCATCCACGGCGATGGCTCAGGAGGCCGCAGCACCCGCTGTGACTCCGGCGGCGGCGGCGGAGGCCGAAAACCTGGTCTACACCAAGTGCGCGCTCTGTCACGGTCCGCAGGGGCACAGCATCTCCCCCATCTATCCGGCGCTGGCCGGTCAGAAGGCGTGGTACATCCTGGAGCAATTACAGGCGTTCAAGGCGCAGACGCGCGCCGATCCGTATGCGCGCGGCATGATGTGGGGCATCGCTTCAAATATGTCGGACACGCAGATGGCTGCGCTGGCCGACTACTTCAGCAAGCAAACACCGTTTGCGAGCAGCGCTGCACCCTTCGTCAACGTAGCTGCAGAGATCGAGCGCGGGAAGAGCATTTACAACGAGGGTGTTCCTGCGAATGGGGTTGCGCCTTGCTCGGCTTGTCATCAGGCCGATGCCGGTGGTTCGGATCAGTTTCCGCGCCTGGCGGGTCAGCATGCTTCGTACTTGATCAAGCAGTTAAAGGCGCTGCGCAGCGGGTCGCGGGAGCAGGTCGTCATGAACGGCATTGCAGCTCCGCTTCAGGATCCCGACATGAAGGCTGTGGCGTTCTATCTGGAATCGCTGCACTAGAAGTTAGGCTGCACTAGAAGTTTTAGAGAGTAACGGTCGCACGGCGGGGGCTTTCCCGCCGTGCGACCTCAAGCAGCGCCTCAACTAATCAGGGCGTCTTCGCCTGGCGGCGATCGAAGTGCTCCAGACCCCGGCGCGCAGCCTCCAGCCGTCCGGTTATCCCGAGTTTCTCCAGCCGCTCGACGCGCTCCGTCAAATAGCCCCGCGCCTCCATCGGCCGCCCCTGTTCACCGGCCAGCACCGCCAGCTGGTAGAGCAGGTCCTGTTCGCGCTCGCCATCCTCCCGCGCGCGCGCCAACCTCAAGCAGCGCTGCAGATGGCGTTCGGCTTCCGGCAGTCTACCGAGCGCGTAGAGGTTCTGCGCCGTGTTGATGAGCACCGTGGAGAGGTGATGGTCATCGACTCCAAAATGCCGCTCGGCGTCGGCGAGCAACGCGGAATTGACCTCGTACGCCTCGGCGAAGCGTTTGGCTTCGCAAAGCGCAAACCCGTGCTTTTCACGAATGCCGAGCCGCTGATTCGTCTCAAAGCCCGGCGCCGTCTTGGCAAGTTCCGCCGCCTTGCCGTAGTGCTCCGCCGCGGTTTGAAAATCTTTGAGGTCGGTGGCTAAGCTTGCGAGAAAGTAGTGGTCTCGCGTGAGTTGGTTCGGGTCGAGCGACTCGCCGGCTTCGATGTCCAACCCCGCGCGCAGCAGGTCGCGCGCCTTGGCGGCCTCGCCGCGCTGGCACTCGACTACGCCCATGAGGATAAGAATCTGGCGCAACTCCGGCTGCGCATCGGAGCGAGCGCGTGCCGTTTGCTCGAGCTGCTGCAGATCGGTGATTATCTGGGAAGCACTGAAACGCGCGCTGGAGTCATGGACCAATGCACGCAGCGCTGCCACACGTTCGCGCAGTTGCGTCAAATCAGTTGCGTCCTACCGGATCATGTCCCGATAGGCATGCCACGTCGCATGTCCCAACAGCGGGGCAATGATCAACAAACCGCAGAGCAGCGGTGCATAGCCGATGATGGTCAACACCAGAATCAGCGCGCTCCATACAAACATGGCGGGAATGTTGGTGAACACCGCTTTCACGCTCGTACGCATCGCTTGTCCGGCGGTCGCGTGCTGATCGATGATGAGCGGCACGGAAACGACCGACAGAACGAACACGACGCCGGCGAGTATTCCGCCGACGGCCACGTATGCCACCACTTGCGACCGGTTCATCGTATCGACGAAGCCCCGATACAAAGTCTCCTGCATGTCGGGCGCAGCGATGTGAAACACCGTGCCCAGCATGACCGCGGAAATTGCGAACCAGACGATGGCGCACCCAGCCAGGATGGCGCCGAACGCGAGCAACGCGGCGTAGTTACGAGCGAAGCCATCCAGCGAGTCGTCGAAACTTGCCCGTTGTCCCGCCGAATAGCGCCGCGACATTTCGGTTACGCCGGCCGACATCACCGGCGCCACGAGCAGGAATCCCGAAATCGCCGCGGCAACGTAATACGGATGGGTTCCGCAAAACACCAGGAGCGTCCAACCGAGTGCGACGATCAAAGCGCCGTAGCCCAAGCTGGCGGCCCAATTCCGGCGCATGTCCTGCCATCCCCGGTACACCCAGGTCAGTGGCCGGCCGATCGGAACTCGTGAGACATCGAGATGCAGATTTCGAACTTCACCGGAATCGAGCGCAGCGTTCATGGAAGTCCTTTGATAGTTGTTACCCATCGATCCCCGGCGGCTAAAGTATAGTCTGGAGTTGTCGCAAGATGAAAGAGCTGCACCCCTACGTGAATCGAGCCCGAGGTAATCCTTGGATGTACCCGCATTATGGGCTGAAAGTACCCAATTTGCGCGCCTTTCCGGCCCATGGCGTGTATGCCACGGGCGCGTCACACCGGTTGGCCTCGCAGGGCCAACTCGGCGGCGGCGAGATCTTCGATGGCGCTGCCCACGCTTTTGAACAGCGTGATTTCCTCGGCCGAGCGCCGCCCGCAGACGGTGCCCCGGGCAAGATCGGCAAGGTCGCCGCGGATGTTCGCGGCGGTGATGAGGCCGCCGGCCATCGCGTGGACCAGCTCACCGCTTTCCGCGAGTGCGCCGGCGCGCGTGTCCACATAGATGCTCGCCCGTAGCAACGCGTCATCGTCCGCTTCTCGCATTTGCGGCGTGAACGCGCCGATGAGATCGAGGTGTTGACCCGCACACAGCCAGGCGCCGTGCACCAAGGGCGTTTCGGCCAGAGTCGCGCAGCTGATGATATCCGCCCAACCCACGGCGGCCTCGAGATCGCCGACGGCCTCGATGTCGAAGTCGCGGCCGGCGAAACCCTGGGCGACGGCTTGGGCGGCGTCCAATCGCCGCCCCCATACCCGCACGGCTGTGATCGGACGCACGACCGCGTGGCTCTCGATGATGTGCGGCGCCAGCGCGCCCGTGCCCACCATCAGCAGGCGGCTGGAGTCAGCCCGTGCGAGATATCGAGCGGCGAGTGCGGAGGCCGCGGCGGTTCGACGGCGCGTCAGTTCGGTCCCGTCCAGCACCGCCAGCGGTAAGCCGGTGGTGGCGTCGAACAAGACGTAAATCGCGTGAACGGCGGGGTGTCCGAGAGCGCCGTTACCCGGAAACACCGTGGTGAGCTTGGTGCCGATGCAGCCGCCGTGTTGCCAGGCGGGCATGACGAGCAAGACGTCCTTGCCGCTCTGCGGGTCGCCGAGGGCATAATGCTGCCGGAGCGGAGCGTGAAATTCCGAACGGAACGCGCGTTCGAGCGCGTTGATCAGCGGCTCCCGGTCGAGCCGCGCAGCGACCTCACGGGCATCGAGCTGCAGCATGCAAGCTTCCTCTAGATGATGTTGTGCTCCCGTAGCGGCTGCCCGCGCAGATACCGAGCATAGGAAAAAGGCGTGATGTCGATGGTACGGTACTCGCCGAAAATAATGAATTCGGCCAGCGCCCTGCCGATCGCAGGCGAATGCTGCAGTCCATGGCCGCTGAAGCCGCTGGCGAGAATCAGATTGGGCACGCTCTCGCACGCGCCCAAGAACGCATTTTGATCGAAGACGTTGTAGTCGTAGTGACCGGCCCAGGCGCTGCTGAGGCGTATGGCTTCGAAGGCGGGGGCACGGTGCGCAAGCGCGGGCCATGCCAGATCCTCGAACTGGTGATGATCGACGTCGAAATCGTCTAGGGCGACGTTGGGGTCGACGGGCGGCACGACCCCGCAGATGAATCTTTCCCCTTCGGGTCGAAACCACAGACCCGAGGGGTCGACGACCATCGGACAATTCAGCGGTGCGTGCGCGCAGCTGAACACGAACACGTTGCGCTTGCGCGCAAAGACCGGAAGATCGATGCCCGCAGAGGCCGCGATGGCTCGCGAGTGCGTGCCGGCGGCATTCACGAGCCATCGACAGGGCAGGGTTTCCCCGCTGCCTAGGCGCACGCCATCCACTGCATTCCCGCCGTTCATGGCGACCGATACGACACGGTCGCGCAGGTAGCGCACGCCGCGGCGCTCGTTGGCCTGCCGCAGCGCGCGCAGCAGACCATAGCCATCGAACCAACCCTCGCCGCTCGGCGTATCGGCAGCGGCGGCTACATCGGAAGCGTTGATCCATGGGTAGCGCGCGGCCAGGGCGGCGGAATCATACAACCGGGTTTCGACGCCGCAGCGCCGCTGCACCTCGGCGTTCTGCGCCAACGCCGTTGCGCCTTCGGCAGAGGCAAGGCAGAGATAGGTGGATTCCTTCAAGTTCACTTCGGCGAGATCGCGGCGGCACGCGCGTAGAAATTGGATGCCAAAGGCGGACAGCGCAATGTTGAGCGGCGTTGAAAACTGTTGGCGGATGGAGGCTGCGGAGCGGGCGCTGGCGGCGAAGGTATAGGTAGGATCGGGCTCCACGACGACGACCTTGCCGTGAAAGCCCAGGTGACCGGTCAAGAAGTACGCGGTCGCGGAACCCACCGCTCCGCCGCCGGCGATCACGACGTCTACTTTCGGCATAGGATCGGATTCACATCACGCGGCCGTAGTTTCCGCCAAGATGCCGTCATGTGGCGTCACCCGTTGCTGAAGGTCGCAGTTTTCGCCTATATCGCATGGGGCGGCTGGAACTGGTTCATCAGTATTCCGGTGCATCCTCCCGATGGCATCCTCGCAGCGGCTGAGCCGGACCAGGGCGAGCTGCGGTCCGTGCAGACCTATCAATTCGGCCGGTGGACGCTCACGCCTCGCGCCACCTACCAGATCACGGCGCGAATCCTCAGCGTCGAACGCTATCATTTCGACTTTCTCGCTACGCTCATTCCGGAGGATCTGGCGCTCGGCTGGGGGCCGATGTCGGACAGCCGCATTCTCGACAACATGGAAATTTCTCAATCCAATCGATTCTACTTCTGGCGCTCGTCGAGCCGCGTTGGCCTGCCGAAGGATGTCATCATCTCGCACAGCGCCAACACCCATGTCATTCCCGATAATTCACTGATCGCACGCGAATTGTCGCGCCTGCGGCGCGGCCAGGTGGTCACGCTGACGGGAATATTGGTGGACGGAAAACGCGACGACGGCGCCTGGATCAAGACGTCGTTGGTGCGGACCGATACCGGTGCCGGAGCCTGCGAAGTCTTGTTGGTGCAAGACATCAACCTCGTTCGGTATCAGTAACCCGGGGCTCCTGGCTTTGCAGCTGCAGTTCCAGGCGGCCCAAGGTCTGCATCGCGGGCAGGCACTGCGCGACACTGGCATTCGGCTCGCGACGTTCGCGGATCGCAGAAAAAAACTCACGATCCTGTAGTTCGATGCCGTTCATCGAGACATCGACGCGCGAGACATCGATTGGATTGTTCTTTCCGTCCAGCAGTTCATCGTAGCGTGCGATGTACGTTCCGTTGTCGCAGATGTAGCGGAAGAAAGTCCCCAGAGGCCCGTCGTTGTTGAAGGACAGGGAAAGCGTGCAGATGGCGCCCGACGGCACTTTGAGTCCGATACTCATGTCCATGGCAATGCCGAGGGTAGGATGCTTGGGACCCTGCAAGGCAAAGCTCTTCGAAATGCCTTCGCCCGTTTGATACCCGAACAAATCCACGGTGTGGCAGGCGTGGTGCCACAACAGGTGATCGGTCCAGCTGCGCGGCTTGCCGAGCGCGTTCATATTGGTGCGGCGGAAGAAATAGGTCTGCACGTCCATCTGCAGCACCTTAAGCTCACCGGCCAGAATGCGCTTGCGAATCCACTGATGGCTGGGATTGAAGCGACGCGTATGTCCGGCCATGGCGACGACACCGGTCTCCTTCTGAATTCGCACCAATCGTTCCGAGTCCGCCACCGAGTCGGCCATGGGAATTTCGATCATGACGTGCTTGCCGGCGCGCATGCACTGCTCGCCTTGCGCCGCATGCAGTTGCGTCGGCGTCGTGAGAATCACCGCATCCAGGCCGGGCTGCGCCAAGCTTTCGGCGAGATTGTCCGTCCAGTGAGGAATCTTCCATTGCTGGGCAACTTCTCGGGCGGAGTCCATATTCGATCCGGCCAGCGTGATCACTTCGACATCGGGGATCTTTGCCAAGGCCTCGAGATGCTTGATGCCGAACGCGCCGTGACCGGCGAGACAGATTTTCATGCGGCACTCCTGTTTTCCAGAATCATCAACGCCGCGGCGGTGTTGGACGCGGGCACGTGATAGTGCCGATATACTTCCGCCGCATCGTCGTCGAGGGCGCCGCGCATCACGTGCCACATCACCATTTCCACGCCCTCCGATCCCGCTTCACGCATGTATTCGGTGTGGGATATCGTGGTGAGCGACATAGGATCCTTGGTGAGCTTGTCGAGAAATGCCGTGTCGAATGGTCGGTTGATGAGCCCGGCGCGCTCGCCCTGCAGCTGGTGCGACATGCCGCCTGTCCCATAGATGACGACGCGCAAGTCCTCTTGATAAGCCCTTACGGCCTTCGCGATGGCCCGCCCCAATTTGAAACAACGCGCGCCGGTCGGCGGCGGATACTGAACGACGTTGACGCATAGCGGAATCACCTTGAACGGCCAAGCGGAAGGCTGTCCGCAAGTGATTGACAACGGCACGGTCAGGCCGTGATCCACCGGCATTTCGTTGGCGATCGTCATGTCGAACTCGTCGAGAATCAATGATTCCGCGAGATGCCACGCCAGCCGCGGATGTCCCTCGACCTCCGGAACCGGGCGGGGACCGAAGCCTTCATCGGCAATCGGAAACTTGTCGGCGACGCCGATCAGAAACGTCGGGATGATTTCCAATGAAAATGCCGACGCGTGATCGTTGTAGACGACGATGGCCACGTCCGGCGCCGATGCCGCCAGCCACTCGCGCGCCGCCTGATAGCCCTTGAACAGCGGCTCCCAGTAAGGGGTGGCGGTTTGGCCCTTGTCCATGGCCACGCCGATGGCGGGAACGTGGGAACACGCAATACCTGCGACTATTTTAGCCATCATTTCTTCTCCGCGGCATCCGCCGTCGCTTTGTATCGGTTCCCTTCCGGGCTGCGGCCGCCCGCCAACATCATCTGCGCGTAGGCCTCCTTGGACACGCCGGACATCATGCCGGCAACGTCCTGGAACGTGAGACCGTCGCAAAAGGCGATTTTGATGGTGTAGTAGATATTTCCGCCCACCTTCAGCATGCCGAGCCAATCGCGCTCCAGCACCGCTCGACGCTGTTCAGCGGTGAGTTTGTACCGATCCAGATAGGCGGCCTCGTTTGCCTTGAAGGCCTTGCGATTGTCGGCCTTGTTGAGCGACATGCAAAACATGTTGAGCGCATAGCCCATGCGTCCGCGCTCGGAATCGTAAACGTACGTCCCGGGTATGTCGTCGTAGTCGTTTGTCCGAGTCATGAAATCTCCGTGCCGTTGGAGGCGGCGTGAGTAGTCAAGCTTGAATGAATTTCTTGCCGCACGATGTCGCGGATTACTTCGATCGCCTTGCGCATCAGCGGGCTTCTGGGACGCTGCGATGAGGTGGCGATGGAAAGCGATGCCTTCAAGGCGGGCTTTCCGATCGGCTTGACCAGCACTTCATTCGCCCATTGGCTGGCTTTCACTGCATTCAGCGGCAGGACGCCGAACCCATGCCCCTGGCGTACCAGATCGATGACCGCAGGGATGCACTCGATCTCATGGGCGACGCGTATCTTGCGCTCGACGCCTGCCAGCGCGTTCTCGACCGACATGCGCAGGGCGTGCGGCCGGCTCGGAATGATGAGCGGGTAGTCCGCCAGTTCGTCGAGCGTCACGGGAGGCGAGCTTGCCGCGGCCTTGCGTGCGACCTTGGATCCCCGCGGCGCGATGAGAAATAGTCGATCGTCGAGCAGCGGTTGCAGATCCACGGTGGGCGTGGCGGTGGCGTTGTACACCAATGCGCAGTCCACCCGGCCGATGTTCAGCCATTCCAGGATATACGCAGACAAACCTTCCACGGTGGCCAGGCGTGCGTTGGGCAGCGACGATGCGAACGCCTTCACCAGCGGCACGGTGACGCTGCTGCCGAGACTGGGCGGCAGTCCCAATGCAAAGTGTCCGGAGTCGCCGTTGCGTTGGTCCTCGAGTTCCTGTCGTGCCCGGCTAATTTGAGTCAGGATCCCGCGGGCATGTTCCAACAGGCGAGAGCCGGCATCGGTCAGCACCACACCCCGGCCATTGCGCTCGAACAAATTTTGCCCCAACTCTATTTCGAGCTGGCGCACTTGGCGGCTGAGCGCCGGCTGAACCACCGATAGATAAGCGGCAGCGCGCGTGAAGCTACCGAGTTCCGCGACGTGGCGGAAATACTCGAGCTGCTTTAGATCCATCGCACCCGACGTCCGGGGCTATGCGGATTCGCTATAACAGGTATGCCATTCATTCCTTGATAGTATACGTGATAATAGTTATCGCTCACCATCGGAAGTCAGCCTTCGAAAGGGAATCCCATGATCGGTCAGTCAGGCATTGCGGTTAGAAACATCGAGCGCGCGGGTTCGAGCAGCGTGACCGAGCTCGCCAAGTACGGCGTCGCTACCATTCACGAGGCCATGGGCCGCGTCGGACTGCTGGCGCCCTATATGCGGCCCATTTATCCGGGCGCCAAGGTATGCGGCACCGCCGTGACGATTTTTGCGCATCCCGGCGATAACTGGATGCTGCACGTCGCGGCGGAGCTGCTGCAACAAGGAGACGTCGCGGTGCTCGGCACGTCGTCGGACAATTCGGACGGCATGTTCGGCGACTTGCTGGCGACATCGTTTCGCGCACGCGGCGGCGTCGGTTTGGTCATTGATGCCGGCTGTCGCGATACCGCGGATCTGCACGACATGGGATTTCCGGTCTGGGCGAAAGCCGTCTACGGTAAAGGTACCGTGAAGGCAACGGTAGGATCCGTGAACACGCCGATCATCTGCGCCGGAGCCTTGGTGAATCCGGGTGACGTCATCGTTGCCGACGACGACGGTGTGGTGGTCGTGCCGAAAGCTCGCGCCGCGCAAGTCGCCGCTGCCGCGGGCGCGCGCGAGGCCAAAGAAGCCGCGAATCGCCAACGTTTGGCGATGGGTGAGTTGGGTCTCGATATCTACGGCATGCGCGACACGCTCGTCAAAGCCGGCTTGAAATATTTCGACGACGAAACGGCGTTCAACCAAGAGTCGCACTGATGAATTCGTCCGCAAAGAATGCGTTCAAGACCTGTTTGCCGCCGGATCCCGATCCGATCAAACCGACGCTCGTGCTGCCGCCCGGTGCGTTCGATGCACACTGCCACGTATTCGGCCCCGCCGCCAAGTTTCCGTATTCTGCGGACCGCAGCTATACGCCTCCCGATGCGCCGGTCGAAAACCTGCGGCGTTTGCATGCACGATTGGGAATCTCCAGAGCCGTCATCGTCCACGCGAGCTGTCATGGCACGGAGATGGACGTGACCTTGGATGCCATCGCGTCGAGCCGGGGTGCATACCGTGGCGTCGCCTGCGTGGCGGATTCAGTCGCCGACCGTGAACTGCAGCGCTTGCACGAGGGCGGGATCCGGGGGATCCGCTTCAACTTCGTCAAACACTTGGGCGGTGTGCCGGACCTGGACGTGTTTTATCGTTTGGTTGCCCGAATCAAGCCGATGGGCTGGCACATCGTGCTGCACTTCGATGCCGAGGATATCCTGACCCAGCGGGAGCTGCTGGGCCGTATCGACGTCCCGTTCATCATCGACCACATGGGCCGCGTCAAGGCCGCCGATGGTCTCGAACAACGGCCTTTCCAGGCGCTGCTCGAACTCTATCGAAACAATCCATTGGCCTGGATCAAAGTCTGCGGTGCCGAGCGTGTTTCCGTGGGCAAGCGACCGTTCCGCGATGCCGTTCCGTTCGCTCAGGCACTGATTGCAGTGGATTCGGAGCGCATTCTCTGGGGCACCGACTGGCCGCATCCGAATATCTCGAAGGACATGCCCAACGACGGCGAACTGGTCGACCTGTTCGGCGAGATGTGTCCGGATCCGGGCGTACGGACTCGCATTCTGGTGGACAATCCCACCCGTATGTATTGGAGTTGAGTATGATCATCGACTGTCACGGTCATTACACGACGGCGCCGGCGGCGCTGCAAAAATTTCGCGATGCGCAGATTGCGGGACTCAAGGAGGGTCTCGATGTGTCTTTGGACGCGCGCAGTCCGATCAGCGACGACCAGATTCGCGAGAGCTTGGAAAACGCCCAGCTGAAATTGCAGCGCGCGCGCGGCACCGATTTGACGATCTTTTCACCGCGCGCTTCCGCCATGGCTCATCACATCGGCAACGAGACGACCAGCCGGCGCTGGACCGAGGCCTGCAACGACTTGATCCATCGAGTTTGCATGCTTTATCCGGAGAATTTCGTCGGTGTATGCCAGTTGCCCCAGTCGCCCGGAGTGGCGCCCGGCAACAGCGCGGCCGAGCTTGAACGCTGCGTCAAAGACCTCGGCTTCATCGGCTGCAACCTCAACCCGGATCCTTCCGGCGGTCATTGGACGTCGCCGCCGCTCACGGATCGGTATTGGTATCCGTTCTACGAAAAGATGGTTGAACTCGACGTTCCCGCCATGGTGCACGTCAGTTCATCGTGCAACCCCAATTTCCACGCCACCGGCGCGCATTACATCAACGCCGACACCACGGCATTCATGCAATTCCTGACCAGCGACCTATTCGGCGATTTTCCGACGCTGCGCTTCATCATTCCGCACGGCGGCGGCGCCGTTCCCTATCACTGGGGCCGCTACCGTGGCCTCGCGCAGGATCTGAAGCGCCCGCTGCTCGGCGACTACTTGCTGAAAAACGTGTTCTTCGATACCTGTGTGTATCATTTGCCCGGCATCGAGTTGCTGCTCAAGGTCATACCGGCCGAGAACATCCTCTTCGGATCGGAAATGGTGGGTGCGGTGCGTGGCATCGATCCCGAGACGGGATACTACTTCGACGACACGAAGCGTTATTTGGACGCACTGCCGATCAGCGACGGCGACCGGTACAAGATCTTCGAGGGCAACGCACGGAAAGTGTTTCCCCGTCTGGGAGCGAATCTACCATGAACAATAGTCGACCCCCTTTCCGTGCGGACCATGTCGGCAGCTTGCTGCGGCCTCCGGAACTCCTGGACGCTCGAGAACGCTTCAAGAACAGCGAAATTTCAGCCGCGGAGTTGCGCGCCATCGAGGACGCTGCGATCCGCAACGTCGTGAAGATGCAGGAAGACGTCGGGTTGCAAGGCATTACCGACGGCGAGTTCCGGCGCGCCTCGTGGCACATGGATTTCCTGTATCAGCTGGGTGGTGCGACCAAGGTTCAAGATAACCTCAAGGTTCAGTTTCATAACGAGAAGGGCGACATCGAGTTCACCCCGGCAGCGTTGCGAGTCACCGGCAAGCTGCGGCTCAAGAAGTGCATCTTCGGCGAGGATTTTACCTATCTCAAGTCCATCACCAAGGGCACGCCGAAGCTGACTATCCCCAGCCCGAGCATGATCCACTATCGCGGCGGACGCGCGGCCATCGATGCCGCCGTGTATCCCGACATGAAGGAATTCTGGCGCGATTTGTCGCAGGTCTATGCGGACGAGGTCGAGCAGCTCGGGAAACTCGGGTGTACGTACTTGCAGCTCGACGACACCAGCTTGGCGTACCTGAACGATCCGGCACAGCGCGAACACATCGCGCAGATCGGTGGTGATGCCGAGGGTCAACACTTGGTGTATATCGACCTCATCAATGCTGCGCTGACGAAGAAGCCGGCCGGAATGACCGTGTGCACGCATCTGTGCCGCGGCAACTTCCGCTCCTCATGGGTTGCGGCGGGCGGCTACGACCATGTCGCGGACGCGTTATTCGGCCGGTTGAATGTCGACGGCTTTTTCCTCGAATACGACGACGAGCGTTCGGGCGGCTTCGAGCCTCTACGCTTCGTACCGAAGGGAAAAAGGGTCGTATTGGGCTTGGTTACGTCCAAACGCGGCACCATCGAGAGCAAAGACTTGCTCAAGCGGCGAATTGACGAAGCGGCTAAATACGTTCCGCTGGAACAAATCTGCTTGAGTCCGCAATGCGGTTTTTCATCGACGGTCGAGGGCAATGCGCTGACGGTCGACGAAGAGATCGCCAAGCTCCGTCTGATTGTCGAAACGGCCCGCGAGGTGTGGGGGTAAGCGCCTGAAAACGTCCTGACTCATCGTGCGCGGTACACGATCTTGCCTCCGACGATGGTCATCGTCACGTGCGTCTTGCCGACCGTCAACGGAACGCCGGAAAAGATGTCTTGCGAAAGCACCGCCATGTCCGCCAGTTTACCGACTTCCAGCGTTCCGACTCGATCGTCCGCAAAAGCCGCGTAGGCAGACCCGTGGGTGTATGCGCGAACGGCATCCTCGATCGTTATCCGCTCTTCCGGAACGTAGATGCCGCCGGTGGGCCGGGCTCCGGCCTGGGCCGCGCCATCCATGGGTTCACCGGCAATGTTCGCGGTGTCCGAAGAACGCCAAACTTGCCGGGTCGCGGCTTGTTGCATGGATACAAAGGGATCCGGCGGCCAAGTGCACGGCCAGTCGCTGCTGAATGCGAGAGTTGCGCCGCTGCGCTCGAGCGCTTGCCAACGGTCGGAGGGAATCGCTTCAGCGGGATCGAAGTTCCCGCCGTCCTCGGCGCAGCAGAAAGTCGGTTGCATATCGGGGATCACGTGGAGCTCGGCGAATCGCGGCAAATCCCCCGCATCGATGAGATCCGCGTGTTCGATGCGCAGTCGCCGGTCACGGGGGCCGTGCGCCTGTTCGAGCCGTTGATAGGTGTCGAGGATCATGTGCACCGAATCGGCGCGCAGCGCATGGGTCATGATCTGATAGCCGCGCTGATCCAGTTCCATCACCAGCGCCTCATACTCCTGGGCCGTATACACCAGGGGAGGAATCAGCCCGGTACCGCCGTCGGCGAAGAATTTCACGAGATTGGCCGCTACCCAGTCATCGTGATAGTGCCCGCGCGCCGCGTCCAGATCAGCAAGGAACGCTTGCGTCAAATGGTGTGGCACGGCGACCGCGCCGAAGGCAGTACGCGTGCGAACCGTGAGCTCTCCACGGTCGCGCAGGGCCGCATAGAGCCGCAGTTCCGCAAGATCTCCGGTGGCGTTGACGACGCTGGTAATCCCGTAGCTGTTCAAGAAGCGCGTCGCGGTGCGCAGCATCGCAAGTTGTTCATCCAACGGAATTTGACCGGCGACGGCGCGTGCGGCGAGCTGCATGGCGGCTTCCAGCAGCACGCCTGTCGCGTGACCGCTGGCGTCGCGGACGATGCCGCGTTCTTCATCGATGTCCTGCACGGGTCGATCGGTGAGGCCTGCGAGCTTGAGCGCCGCGGAATTGAGCCAGAGCGCGTGCTCCGAGGTGTTGTGGATGACCAGCGGACGGTCCGGGACGGCGCGATCGAGCAATGCGAACGTGGGTGTCGTCGGCGGTACCGTGCTGAAATCGGCGCGCGCCATGAGCACCTTGTCCTGCGGATGTGCGGCCGCATAAGCCTTCAGACGTTCGATGAGAATGTCGGGCTTGTCCGGTGTGATGCTCGATTCGGGCGTCGACAAATTGAGTCCGTGCAGCGCATACGCGCCGTAGAGCAGGTGCATGTGCGAATCGACGATGCCCGGGATCACGGTCTGGCCGTGGAGGTCGACGATCTGCGTGCGGCTATGCCGACGCCTGAGAATCTGCGCATCGTCGCCGACGGCGGCGATATGAGCACCGTTGACCGCCACGGCGGCCGCCCATTTGGCATGCGGATTTCCAGTGTAGAAGTGGCCGTGAATGAGCAGAATGTCGTCGGCGATGGTGGCATACGGAATCGCCCACAGCGCCGCAACGGCGCATACGCTCAAAAGCCTGCGAGTCATTCTCATCGGTGTTGTTTCCTATTAATCAAGCAAAGTTCGAGCAGCGTGGGCGATCCTGCCGACCGTCATCCAAGGTAGTTTAACTTGCGATTTGACGGTTGGTTGTGGTCAAGTACCTTGACATTGCGATCGGCGGGGCCCTGAACTGCACCTCGGTCGCGAATAACTAGATCGCACGCGAGGGATTTCATGAAGGTGAAGGACCGTATTGCTTTGTCTCTAAGAGCTTGCATTTCAGTTATCGTCGGCTTGTCGGCCGCAGGAAGCGCCGTGCCCAACGCGGTGACGCCGGCCGAGGCAGAGCAGCTGGCGCAGCGCGACGTCATCGTCATCCTGCGTGATCAGTTGGCCAACGTACCTCCGGCGCGGCGCGCCATCAGCGGGCGGGCGATGGCCATCGCCGCATCGCAGAGTTCCGTGGTCGCCCAATTGGAACAGTCGCGCGCGCGCAAGGTCACCTCGTTCAGCACCATCAATGCATTCGCCGCCCGCGTGTCGGCGGCGGAGGCGGAGCAACTGGCGGCGCATCCCCTGGTGCAAGCGGTGGTGCCCGACCGGATCATTCATCGGCAGATTCGTGACCAGAGTGCCGGCGCTGCCGGCGGCGGTGGCGTTGCCGCGGCGGTTTCCTCCAGCGCTTCAGCCGGGCTGTGCGGCACCTTGGAGCCGGAGGCGCTGCAACTCACCCAAACCGCATTTTTGAATTCGACGACGGCGCAAGCGCAGTCGGTGCTCGACGGCAATGGCCTGCCGGTCACGGGCAAGGGCGTCAAAGTCGCGTTCCTGGCTGACGGCCTGGATCCGAACATCCCCGGATTCATTCGTCCCGACGGTTCCCACGTCTTCATCGATTACCAGGATTTCTCGGGCGACCCCGCCGGGACCCCGACGGCCGGCGGCGAGGCGTTCGGCGATGCGAGTTCCATCGCGGCCCAGAACTCGCCGAACGGCAAGCCGCTGAGTTTTGATATCAGTCGATTCGTCAATGCGGCCCATCCGCTGCCATCACCGTGCAACATCCAAATCCGCGGCATGGCGCCGGATGCCTCACTGGTCGGACTCAAGGTATTTTCCAATCTCGGCTACACCACCACCTCGGGCTTCGTTCAAGCCATCGAATACGCGGTAGCCCATGACGATGTCGACGTGATCAACGAGTCGTTCGGCGGCAATCCCTATCCTGACACGGCGAACGACCCCATTTCTCTGGCGAACGACGCGGCCGTAAACGCGGGCGTCACGGTTACGGTGAGCAGCGGCGACGCCGGCTCCGCCGGCACGCTGGGCTCCCCGTCCACCGATCCCCTCGTGATCGCCGCCGGTGCCAGCACGCAATTTCGACTCTATGCGCAGACCGGCTATGGTGCACAGTCTTTGGCCAACGGCTTCTTGAGCGATAACATCTCGGCCCTGAGTTCCGGCGGATTCTCGCAGCCCTCGGCCGGAACCGTGGACGTGGTGGCGCCCGGCGATCTGGGATGGGCGCTGTGTTCGACGAACATCACGCTCTATACCGACTGCACCAACTATCAATCGACTCCGGTCGGCGCGCCGGTCCAAGCGTTCGGCGGCACCAGCGAAGCGGCGCCGCTCACCGCGGGCGAGGCTGCGCTGGTGATTCAGGCCTACCGCAGCACCCACGGCGGCGCCGATCCCTCACCGGCCTTGGTCAAGCGGATCATCATGAGTACGGCAACCGATCTGCAGGCGCCGACGAGCGAGCAAGGCGCGGGGCTCATCAATGCCTTGGCAGCGGTCGAAGTGGCATTGTCCATCCACGATGCCGACGGCCATCCGAAAGTGCAAGGCGAGGGCTTACTGGTCAATACGACTGGCGCCAATATCACCGGTGCGGTCAACGAACACGAGTCGCATACCTTCAAAATCACCAATAAGGGATCGTCCACGCAGCACCTGACCGCAGAGCTGCAAACGCTCGGACCGCCGATTGCGGGGGCCACACTCAACCTGCAATTATCGCCGAGCACGGATCCGACGTTCATCAGCCCGACCGGCGCCCCGCGGGCCTACATCAAGCAGAAGTTCAACGTTCCCGCCGGCGCGCAGCACTTGGATGCGGCGATCGCGTGGAAGGTCTCGCTATACAGCACCGCCACCCCCATCGCGTACATTGCGTTGTTGGACCCGTCCGGACGTCAGGCGGCCTACAGCATCCCGCAGGGCTTGGGCAGCGGCTATGGCCACGTCGATGTGGGTAAGCCGGCCGCGGGCACGTGGACCGCGATCATCTGGACTCGTCCTTCCGGCACCGGCAGCTACTCGGGGCCCGTTCAGTTCACCTGGGCGGCCGAGCGGTACGTGAATATTGGATCGGTGTATCCGGCGCAATTCGACATCGCGTCCGGCGCCACCCAGGAGATCACCGCCGACTTTTTCATGCCGGCGGAACCGGGCGACCTGGCGGCCGGCATCCGCTATTCGGATACGGCAACGGACGGCAGCCAGACGCTCCACGAGATCCCCGTGACCTTGCGTACGTTGATACCGGTCGGCCCGACGGGGGGGTCCTTCACGGGTAACCTCACCGGCGGCAATGGTCGCCCGGGTGCTGGACCCACGCAAACCTTCGAGTTCGACGTGCCTCCGGGCGTCAACAACTTGAGTCTGGCGCTGCAGACCGCCGATAACGGCTATCTGCTGGAAGGCCTGCTGGTCGACCCGCAGGGTATGCAGCTGAGCGTCGAGCCCAATCTCGATCCGTTTGGTGATGCGCAATACGGGGTGCAATTGTTCCATTACAACCCGCAGCCCGGGCGTTGGAAGTTCATCCTGGTGCAAGTCTTCACGTCGTCCGGCAATCAAACGTCGCTGCCGTTCACGGCGAGAATCGGGTTCAACACGGCATTGATTACCGCGAGCGGCCTCCCGGACAACCCGAAAACGACGATCTCTGCGAGCAGCGCTCCGGTAACCGCCACGATTACGGTCATCAACAGCGCCGTCGGTACCGAGGCGTTTTTCGCGGACGCGCGGTTGAGTACGCTCGGCGTCACCGCGCTGCCGCCGCAAACCTGCGCGGCAGTGGCGACGCTTCCCGGTACCTGCACCCTTTTCTATGTGCCAACCCAAGTCAGCAACGTGAAATTCCTGTCGAAGTCGACGGTGCCCATCGAGATGGATTCTTACAATAGCGTGGGCTACAGCGTCGGTGGCACGGGATCGCCGGACGTGTTCGCGAAGCAGATCGCAACGGACACGGTCGAGGCTTCTTTGTCCGAGCCGGAGGTTCCGTATGGAGCCTGGTATTCAGTCCCTGCGCTCATCGGACCGTACGGCTCGGTAGGCGCTGCGACCAAGCCGGTGACCTCGACCGCTTACGTGGTGGCTCAGCAATGGGATGCTGCGGTTGCGGCCGACAGCGGCGATGTCTGGGCGGATCTCGTGTTCGGCACCAACACGTTCAACCCGTTGGTGCTGGCGTCCGGCGAGGGCGGAACGATCACGCTGACGATCACGCCCGACAAGAGCCAGATCGGCAGGACGATCAACGGCTACGTCTATGTCGATACGTTCAATCCGGTGGTCGGCACTGGCGACGAGGTCGTTCGCATTCCGTACAGCTATACGGTGGTGAAGTAGTCGAGGGCAGAGCGCGCCTCGGCGAGAGCTGGGGCGCTTTTGCATGGATGAGGGGGGGGCCGGACGGCAGCGCGACGATCCATCGCACCCGTCATGGGCATCGCCCGAGGCGCAAAATAAAAATAATATTTGGGCTCCGCGCCAATATAATCCGCGCTCTTTTCGTAGCCGGATGCCGTCCATGT
>Ga0209517_10004695_pt1 | contig 17812 bp, 23 predicted proteins | sample PeaSoiMetSII2010_FD_187695 | JGI IMG/M metagenome (GOLD analysis project Ga0209517, IMG submission 187695) | Peat soil microbial communities from Weissenstadt, Germany - SII-2010 (SPAdes) (version 2) | ecosystem: Environmental > Terrestrial > Soil > Wetlands > Peat | place: Germany...
CCGCCTAAGTTCATTGAGAGTACGTATACTCCAGCACATGCTCCCCGGCTGTTAACCGGAATCCCAAAGCGGATCTTCTGGTTGCCGCTTTCAAATTACCGCGCAAAACCCAATAGCTTTTTGGTTGCAGTCCAAGGCAAGCAGTTGTGTTCAGAATTGTGTTCAATACGCGCCAACAGTGCCGCACTTGGCCCCTGTGGACCCGCTCTATGTGCATGATTTATCGTTGGCCGAAGGGTTGACTATAGCTTCCCAAGCTGGATGTCACGGGTTCGATCCCCGTCTCCCGCTCCAACCCCGACTTTCTAAGCTGGCGTTCCTCGTCGGTTGAATTTCGGCGCGGGGATCAGCGTCTACTTGCCGCTGGCCGACGACGAAGCCAGCGACATAGAATGCATCTGCACCAAGCCGATTCCCAGGCCTCCCACGGCGCCAGCAAGCAGGCCCAGCAGCACGAGTAGGGGAATGCTTTCAAGCAGTGACTTCTTCATCTTCGCCATTCTGTGTTTTCTCCTCGGAATCCGGTATCCCAGTCAATTTTAGCATTTTCGCTTCCATTCCCAGCTCCGAGCAGAGGCACAACACCTTGTGGCAGCTAGAGATGGCGGGAACGGGTCCGAGGCAAGGACGATGGTGCAGAGTTTTTCACCTAAAGGACCTTCGTGATCCTTCGTCTCCTTGGTGGTTTACGTTCTGGCTCTCTGCCGATTGCGCGAAACGGACCCAGCACCAGCCCCGCGATTGCCGCCGCACCATTGCCGCCCTATGATAAGAGATAAAAAAGAACATTCGAGGTGCATTCATGACAGAACCCAGTTACGAAGAATTAAAAGCTCGCCTTGCCGATCTTGAAAAACAGGTGGAAACGAAAAAGCGAAGCGGCGCCATGGAGTTCCGCGTCAGTGAAAAGGGCGGCGTCAGCGTGTACGGACTGGGCCGCTTTCCCGTGACGCTCTACTACGAACAGTGGACGAAGCTGCTCGATGCTGTCCCCGATCTTAAGGTTTTTATTGAAGAAAATAAGAGCAAGCTGAAGCTGAAGCAGGGCTAGCGCGGCCAAAGCGAACTTTGCCCGAGACGATTACTACTTGCTTTTCGGCGCAGCCTCGGCTCTTTGTTTCTCCTGTTTCTGGGCGTCTTCGGTCCACGGTGGAATCACTCCAATCGAACGCGCATAGGCGATCGACTGGCCCAGGTGTTCGGCAGCGTGGCGAGTGACAAACAGAAGTATCCCGCGTTCGGTGTTCTTGCCGCCGAACCAGTCCAGGCTCTTGTCGAGATCGGCGTCGGGCATAGCCGTGATCGCCTTGTGGGCATGGGCGAATGAGTCCTTGAGCGTGGCGATCACCTTGGTCTTATCGGTGGTGGACTTCTCCAGCCCTTTCACATCGACGCCGGCTGGCCGGGGTGTCCCGACAAGCGTATAGACGTTGTAGTTGGCAGCGGCTACATGCAAGAACACTTCGGCGAAGGAGCGCACATCAGGCGCCGGACGCCATGTGTACTTGTCCGCGGGTATCGCCTCGGCAAGCCGTACAAATTTGTCTTCCTGGATCGTCACCTCAGCCAGAACCTCGGATCGATACCCGGTGACCCCGGGAGTTCCGTCCTTATAGGGATTGACTTGGGCGCTAAGATCGGTTGTGGGACGGACCAGCGCCAGCAGACAAACGGCCCAGAGCATGCTTTTCATAGAGCCTCTCCTGCAGGTTTCGAGAGCGAAGCGTCGGAGAAAACTGGTGCGCCCGGAGAGAATCGAACTCCCAACCTCTTGGTTCGTAGCCAAGCACTCTATCCAATTGAGCTACGGGCGCATCGTGGCGGAATTGCGTCTTTGAATTATAACGGAACAGAATCGTTTCGCCCAAGTCGCCGGATCCGCTCGCCGATAAAAGCTGAGCGGTGATCGGCTATGCTTCCGATTCGCGCCCATTCCCCGTTGCGGTGGAAAATCGTGGCTTTGCCGGAAGCCTTGCCGCGAACCTTTGCTAAACCGGAGATTGATTCATCAGCGTAAAAGTTTCCGACGGTAAAAGTTTCCGCCCCAGCGCAAAACCTACCCACCCGAACCTTCTTCCCCCGCCTGTTGTCAAGGCGTTAGCGATGGCACACGACATGCTTTTCTTTAGGACAGACGAAGTGGCGCGCAACGGGGCATCTTGGAAAATACTTCGGCCAGAGGTCTTTCCGAGTGCCCCTTTGCCTTTACTCCGTAGGTCGACCAAGGTACACTCCGCTTGGCTTCCCCGGCCCTCCCCCGAGAGTCCTCCCTAGACACGAGGATTAGCTGCTGGGAAGCAGGCGGAGTGCCGTTCCTCCCCTCTTCCCCTCTTCAACCTCTCGCCAAAACTCTCAGGCCAGAACCATTTCGCCCTGCACGTCGATCCCGGCCTGGCGCAGCAACCTGGCCACCGCGTCGCCCTTCATTCGCGAGGCGTCGAACCGCACCCGCACCGTCCGCTCCTGGTCGTTAAACTGGATGCGCTGAATGCCATAGACCTCGCGCACACTGTCGATGGCCCGCAACTCAGCTTCTCCCGGCGGAGTCTGATAGCGGTAGACGGCTTCGAGGTACGTCATTTCTTTGTCTCCCAAAGAATAAAGTTCGAGGATTGCTCTTTCATCTCAAGTTGTGCTAAAGACGTCCGAAAGTTTCTTGGCTTTGGGCGGGCGATTCAGGACGCGGTTGAACCCGCTGCGCCCAGTAATCGTAAACTTCACGGAGTCGTTTGCCGGTTTTATTTTTGCTGGCCAAACCATGTGCGAGGGTGACTGCGATGCGAACTGGATTGAGAGATACAGATCCAAATCCGTTAAGCAGTGGTTGACCATAATCGGCGAACTTTTTGTTGCCAAGGGCTGTTCCCATTTTAGAGACGGATAATTTCTCAACAGGACTTGGCTGAGATACATGCCGACATCCGTCGCCAGTGAAAATGTCAGGTTTGTCAGCTCTTGATCTGGAATATCCATCGGAAGAATTAGACGGTTTTTGATTGCTTGAAATTCCTCTTGGGTGCGATTTCGGGTTTCACCTTGACTCGCAAACCACTCCCCAAGCGTGTCCAGTGAAGCGGGTGTGCAGTCAGGCTGCCAGGTCTCAAATCCAGGCGTCTGCTTCACCGCCTCGGCCAGTTCATTCACCCTTTGCGGAAGCACGTCCATGAACCACTGATAGTAGCGATGAAGCTCCTTTTTCGGCATCTCCCGGAGCTTGAGCGTAAAGGGCGGCTGTATCGTGGCGTAAGTCATTGTCAGAACAGAATGATAGCATTGATTCCGCGGCGTTTAATTATGACAGGATTCCGCCAAGCGCGATCTGACAACTAGACCATGGACCACCTCGACCCCGCACCGTCCCTCGCCAAGACCAAAGACCCCGTCTGCGGGATGGATGTAAATCCTGCAACCGCTCGCCACAAGACGCTGCACAACGGGAAAACGTATTTCTTCTGCTGCGCCGGTTGCCTCGCCAAGTTCCAGGCGAATCCCGAGAAGATTCTGTCATCTCCGCCCAAGACAATGACGACGACATCGGAGCTAGTGTCTCTGGGCACTCCGACCCCCGTCATGCCAACGCTCAGCAAGTCGGCCACGGCGCCTATTACTAAGTTGACGGGCGAGTCCGGAGGAGCCCCGCGAGCTTACGTTTGTCCCATGTGCCCGGAGGTGCGGCAGATCGGCCCAGGCCCCTGTCCCAAGTGTGGAATGGCGCTCGATCCCGAGTCGCCCGCGCTCCCCGCGAGCAAGACCGAATACACCTGCCCCATGCATCCTGAAATCGTGCGCGCCGAGCCCGATCCGAAGGGTTGTCCGATCTGCGGCATGGCCCTGGAGCCGCGCACGGTCACCATCGAAGAAGACAACCCCGAACTGCGCGACATGACGCGGCGCTTCTGGATCAGCTTGTCCCTCACCGCCCCCCTGTTGGCGATTGCCATGGGCAGCATGTTGAGCCCGCACACGTTCATGGCATCGCCGTGGAACTGGGGATTGCCGTGGCTGGAATTGCTGCTCGCGACGCCGGTAGTGCTCTGGGGCGGTTGGCCGTTCTTCCAGCGCGGATGGGCGTCGGTGGTGAACCGCAGCACCAACATGTTCACGCTGATTGCCATGGGCACGGGCGTCGCCTACTGGTTCAGCGTGGTAGCGACTTTATTCCCGCGGATATTTCCCGCGTCGTTTAGCAGTATGAACCGCAGCATGGGTGACCGCCCCGATGTTTACTTTGAAGCGGCGGCGGCGATCGTCACCCTCGTCTTGCTGGGGCAGGTGCTGGAACTGCGCGCCCGCAGCCGTACCTCGAGCGCCATCCGAGCGTTGCTCGATCTCAGTCCGAAGATGGCGCGCGTCATTCTGCCGAGTGAAGACGGATCTGAAGGTGACCGCGACATTCCGCTCGAACAGGTGAAGCCAGGAGATCGGCTCCGTGTGCGTCCGGGAGAAAAGATTCCTGTCGATGGCGTGGTGCTGGATGGGTCGAGCACGGTGGACGAGTCCATGATCACGGGCGAATCCGTGCCCGTGCAGAAGACGGCGGCCTCGCATGTAATCGGCGCGACCGTGAACGGCAACGGATCTCTCGTCATGCGAGCCGAGCGCGTCGGCAGCGAGACCATGCTGGCGCAGATCGTGCAAATGGTAAGCCAGGCACAGCGCACGCGCGCCCCGATCCAACGCCTGGCAGACAAAGTAGCCGGTTGGTTCGTTCCGACCGTGATCGCGATTGCGGCGGTGACGTTCATCGCCTGGGTAAGCTTCGGACCGGAGCCGCGTTTCGCGCATGCCATCGTGAATGCCGTAGCCGTGCTGATCATCGCGTGTCCGTGTGCGCTGGGCCTGGCAACGCCAATGGCGATCATGGTCGGTACCGGACGCGGCGCGCACGCGGGCGTTCTCATCAGAAATGCGGAGGCGATCGAGACGCTCGAAAAGGTCGACACCATCGTCTTCGACAAGACAGGGACGCTGACCGAGGGAAAACCAAAAGTGGTGGCGATGGCGACCGCGGGAATTTCACCAGGCATCTCAGAAGACGAGCTTCTGCGGCTGGCGGCGAGTCTGGAGCGCGCCAGCGAGCATCCGCTGGGTGCGGCGATTGTCCGAAAGGCGAATGAACTGAAGCTGAGCTTGAACGAGCCCGCCAATTTCCAATCCATACCGGGCCAAGGCATACGCGGAACCGTAGAAGGGAAGAGCGTAGCGGTTGGAAACATGGCACTGATGAGCGCGGTTGGAGCTTTCGGGAGCGAGGAAGCAGTTTTTGTCGGCCGGCCCGCCGCATCCACCGCAATTTATGTGGCGGTCGATGGCAAGTACGCCGGCAACATTGCCGTCGCGGACCCCGTGAAGGAATCCACCGCCCGGGCACTGCGCGAGTTGCAAGCCCAGGGAATCAGGCTGGTCATGCTCACCGGCGACAACCAGGCGACGGCGCAGGAGATTGCGCGGAGCCTCGAAATCGCCGACTTCAAAGCCGAGGTCCTACCCGCGCAAAAAGCCGAGATCGTGAAGAGCCTGCAGAACGGAGGCCGAGTGGTTGCGATGGCGGGCGACGGCATCAACGACGCGCCCGCGCTGGCGCAAGCCCACGTCGGAATCGCCATGGGGACGGGAACCGACATCGCCATGGAAAGCGGCGGCGTCACCCTACTTAAAGGAGACCTTGAAGGTATCCTGCGCGCCCGCAAGCTAAGCCAGGCGACCATGCGCAACATCCGCCAGAACCTGTTCTTCGCGTTTCTCTACAACTCGATTGGAGTGCCCATAGCCGCGGGCGTGCTGTATCCCGTGTTCGGATTGCTGCTAAGCCCGATTCTAGCCGCCGCCGCCATGAGCTTCAGTTCGGTGTCGGTAATTACGAACTCGCTGCGCTTGCGGAGTGTGAAACTTTAGGTCCCAGGTGCCAGGTCTCAGGAGATCCCTACCAATATGGTCCTTTCCTGAGACCTGACACCTGAAACCTGCTCTCACAACTTGCTCAAATAATCCGTGACCTCCGGGCTGGTCCAATCCACGGGCCCGATAAATTTGCGGCGAATCACTCCGCTCCGGTCGATCACGTAGCTTTCCGGCCAGCCAAACGTGCCATAGAGGTTAGCCGCCTTCTTCGCTTCATCGCGCACGGTGACCATGTTGACGCTGTAGTCTTTGAGGAACTTGTGGTACGCCGCATCGTCGGCGTCAATACTGACGGCGAGCACAACCACGCCTTTATTCTTGAGGTGCGCCTGCATCTGTACCAGCGACGGCGTCTCTTCGATACACGGCGGACACCACGTCGCCCAGAAATTCAGCACCACCACCTGTCCCCGAAACTGGCTAAGCGTGATTTTGTGGTCGGAATCCTGCAGCGTAAAATCCGGGGCATTCGACCCGATGCGCGCCGGATGGCTTCCGCTGTAGCATCCGATCAGCGCGGAAAGCAATCCAATGACTAGCAGCGTGAAAAGCGGCGTGGAAAGATGCGTTCGTCTCACCCCGCTATAATAGCGAAAAACCGATGGAGAGTTCACACCCCGCCGCGCTGCCGCAAGTCCCGTCCCCCGCGACCTCGAGGCCGGAGGTGTCGATCATCGTACCCGCCCGGAACGAAGAGGCCAGCCTCGGCGACTGTCTGCAATCGTTGACGGCACAAACCGGTGTTTCCTACGAGGTCATCGTGGTCGACGACGGCTCGACCGACCGCACACGCGAGATCGCCCAGAGCTTTGCCGGAGTGCGGATAGTTTCTCCAGGACCCTTGCTGGCGGGCTGGACCGGGAAGAACAATGCCGTGGTTGCCGGGGCCAGGGAAGCAAACGGAAGGTGGCTTTTGTTCACGGATGCCGACACAGTGCACGTGTTGGGTTCTCTGGCACGAGCACTGGCTGAGGCAAAAGAGAATAAGGCGGAAATGTTGTCGTATTCGCCGCAGCAGATCGCAGTCACTTTCTGGGAGATGGCAGTGCTGCCGGTGGTCTTTGCCGAGTTGGCGCGACAATATCCGCCAGGAAAGGTTTCGGATCCGGCATCTCCAGTAGCGGCGGCGAATGGCCAGTACATCCTGATTCGCCGCGAAACGTATGATGCGGTTGGCGGGCATACTGCGATCGCCGACAATTTATTGGAGGATGTTGCGTTAGCTCGAGCCGTGAAGGGAACCGGGCGAAGTCTTCGGTTTCGGTACGCACAAGACACGGTACGAACGCGCATGTACCGAAACTTTCGACAACTGCGCGAAGGCTGGACGAAGAACCTGGCATTGTTGTTTCCCAACCCAGGCTGGCTCGCAGTGCGTCGCCTGCTCTGGTGGGGGATTGCCTGGGGTTTTGCATTTTTCCCAGTGATTGCTTGGGCCGCGGCAAAAGCGGCGGAGCGCTTTGGCTTCGTCTCAGCCGAACAAACGCTCTTCCACTGGTCGGGGTTGATTCGGAGTGCCTGGTGGAGTCCACTGTTGCTGGTACTCGCAATGCCGCTGGTTATGCGACTCCGTAGAGCGAATTTCACGTGGAATATGGAAGTTCTGGGCGCGTTGTTCGGCATGCCAATGTTTTCCTATCTTTTGTTGCGTTCGAAGAAGGCGCAAGCGCGCGGTCAAGTATCGTGGAAGGGTCGTGCCTACAGCATCGGAACGCGAAAAGAGGAGATGACTGAGGCCATGCCATCCGCAAAACCGAGTTCGAGAATTGAAAATCAAGGATTGAGAGCTAAAAGCTAAATGCTAAAGGCTAAGAGCTGATTTTATGGTCTATCTCACACGCAAAGCCGAATTTTCCGCATCGCACTTCTACCACAACCCGGCATTCACTCCGGAAGAGAACCAGCGTATCTTCGGCAAGTGCAATAACCCCAACGGGCACGGCCACAACTACACTCTCGAAGTCACCGTGAAGGGAGCGGTCGATCCGAAATCCGGCTTCGTCGTCGATCTGAAGCAATTGAAGGACGTCATGAACAGGGAAGTGCTCGACGCGCTCGATCATCGCTTCCTGAACAAGGAAGTGCCCGAGTTCTTCACCAGGATCCCGACGACCGAGAACCTCGCGATCGCCATCTGGCAGCGCCTCGCGCCGAAACTCACCGCCACCAAGTTGCATCGTGTGCGCGTCTATGAAACGCCCGACCTGTTTGCCGATTTCTACGGAGAAGCATGAAAGCGCACCTCACCCGCCGCTACATGTTCTCGGCGTCCCACCGCTTGCATAGCGACGAAATGTCGGCGGACGAAAACCGCGCGACCTACGGCAAGTGCAATAATCCCTACGGACACGGGCACAACTACATGGTCGAAGTCACCGTCAGCGGGCGGGTCGATGACCAGACCGGAATGGTCTGCAATCTGCCCGATCTCGATAGCTTCGTGCACAGCCAGATTCTTGAACGCTACGACCACCAGAATCTGAACCTGCTTGCAGAATTCGCGAAGCAGGTTCCGACCACGGAAAATCTGTGCATCGCGATCTACGAAATTGTGAAGCGTGGCTTCCTCAAAGCTCATCTAGAAAAGGTAAGGATTGAAGAGACAATGATGAATTCGTTTGAATATTCTGGAGATTTGTAATTGGTAATTTGTAATTTGTAATTGTGGAGGTTTGAAATTACAAATTACAAATCGCAAATTACAAATCCTATGAAATCCACTGACCTGCCCACGACCCTGACCAGCGCCACCTACGAAGAATTGGTTCGCGAAATGCTCGTCCGCCTCGGCGAAGATCCCGATCGCGAAGGTCTTATGCGCACGCCGGCGCGCGTCGAAAAGGCCATGCAATTTCTGGTCAAGGGGTACCAGGACGATCCCGATGCGCTTTTGCGCAAGGCGCTGTTCACGGTCAGCTACGACGAAATGGTGATCGTGAAAGACATCGAGATGTTCAGCCTGTGCGAGCACCACCTGCTGCCATTTTTTGGCAAGGTGCACGTGGCCTACATCCCCAACGGCAAAGTGATCGGCCTGAGCAAAATCCCGCGCCTCATCGAAGTTTTCTCGCGCCGCCTGCAGATTCAGGAGCGCCTGACGACGCAAATCGCCGAGGCCATCCAGAACACCATCGAGCCGCAGGGTGTCGGCGTGGTCATCGAAGCCCGCCATCTCTGCATGATGATGCGAGGAGTCGAGAAACAGCATTCCGCGGCGGTAACCTCGTCCATGCTCGGCTGCTTCCGCCACGAAGAGGAAACCCGAAGCGAATTCCTGGCGCTCATCCGCCAGCGCAGCAACGGTGTCTGATCTGGATGCTCGTGTGGGGACGGGGCCTTGCCCGTCCAAGGCTCGCGTAGGGACGGCCGCCCTCGGCTATCCAGGCCGAGCACAGCTCGGCGGCCGCAGGCGGTCACAGCAACTCTAGTTCCCCGCTCCACGCTATTGCCGAATTGGAGACTCCCCGCTCGAAAGATAGCGGCGGTTGGCATAAGCTGGCAACTACCGCATGCTGAAGCACAAACCCACATCGCGCGAACCCACTCTCGCCGGCCGCCTCGCCCTCATCACCGGCGCCAATCGCGGCATCGGCCTGGCCATAGCCCGCGAGCTGGCGCGCGCTGGCTGCAATCTGATTATTACCGCCCGCGACGAACGTGCTTTGGCCAAGGCGCGTCATGAACTGGAGAAGCTCCAGCCGGCGAAGCTGCACTTGCATGTGCTGGCGCAGTCTTGCGATGTCCGCAGCCCCGACTCGGTCGACTACCTCTTCGCCCTCGTCCGGGGATTGCGCCAGCCCCTCGATATCCTCATCAACAACGCTGGCATTGCACATCCCAACCTTACCGTCGGCGAGTTGCCCTATCCCACCTGGATGGAAGTAATTGACACCAACCTCAGCGGCTTGTTTCTCGTGACACAGGCGGCGCTAGCCGTGATGAAGCGCGGCGGCACCATTGTCAACAATCTCTCGATCGCCGCCGAGCGCGTCTTCCCGGGGTCGGCAGCCTACAACGCGTCAAAACACGGTGCGCTAGGATTTACCAACACATTGCGTGAAGAGTTGAGGCCGAAGGGAATTCGCGTGATCGCCCTCATGCCCGGCGCAACCGATACAGCGCTCTGGAACACGCTGTGGCCAAAAGCGCCCAGGCGCAAAATGATGTCCGCCGAAACCGTCGCCCGCGCGGTGGTCAACGCGCTGCTCTTGCCTGAAAACACGACCGTGGAAAAAATCGTGGTGATGCCCTCAAGCGGCGCGCTGTAGGGGATGCGGAAGAAATTCCTGTAGAGACGCGGCTTACCGCGTCTCCCGCCGCTGAGAGAGACCGGGCAAGCCCGTCTCTACACAATCGTTTCGGAGATGCGCCGGGGTTTGATTGAGCATCTAATCAACCGCGGGCCGAGGAAGCAATGTCGTTCTTGGATTACTTCAAATCGCTGAAAGAGCCGGAGCACCGCCTGGCGTGGGCCGTTGCTATTGCCGCCGATGCCCTCCAGATCGCTGCGTTTCCATTCTTCGTCGAGGGAGGAATGTCCCCCGCAGACTCGTTGCTCGACCTGATCGTCGCCTACGTTATGATTCGACTGCTCGGATGGCACTGGGCGTTCTTGCCGACGCTCGCCGCCGAACTCATTCCCGGAGCCGATCTTTTTCCCACCTGGACCGCAGCCGTATGGTTCGTCACCCGCCAGCAGGTGAAGGCCAGCTCTAACCGTAAAGACGTGGAGATTCTGCCTCCCGGTCCCGCGCCCGAACCGCGCCGCTGAGGGCTGGCAACTGAGCGCCCGCTACCAAGTCCCGTACCGGTATCGGTGTGGCCGTTCGCGAAACACGTTAATCATGATCACGCCCGCCACAAAGCCTCCCACATGTGCCCAGAAAGCGATCCCTCCAGAAGTCTGGCTGGTTTCGGCGATCGAAGTAGCAAAGCCGCTCAGGAAATTTCCCACGAACCAGTAGCCAAGCATCAGCCACGCCGGAACATGAAAGAAGAAGATCGGCGGAAACCAGATCAGCACCCGTGCCCGCGGATACAAAATAAAATACGCGCCCAGCACCCCCGCAATCGCGCCGCTCGCGCCCACACTGGGCACGCGCGAGCCTTGGTTCAGCAGAATGTGCGTGGCGCCGGCCGCCACTCCGCTCATCAAATAGAACACCAGATAGGAGAAGTGTCCGATGTAGTCTTCGACGTTGTCGCCGAAGATCCACAGGAAGAGCATGTTGCCACCTACGTGTAAGAATGAAGCGTGCAGAAACATCGAGGTAAACAAGGGCACAATCGCCGTAGCCGCCGGATCGTAGGAGTGTCCGGTGAGCACGGCCAGCGTGTGGCGAGGAACCACGCCAAACTCCATCATGAATGCATTCAGCGCCCGATGGCCCTGCGAGAGCTCCCACAGAAAGACCAGCACGTTCAGCACAATCAGAAAATAGTTGACGAACGGCGTAGAGAACGTAGGCTGATCGTCGCGAAGAGGAATCATTTAATTTGCAATCTGGTAATTTGTAATAGGTAATTGTGAAACCCAATCGTTGCCACATCAGCTCCAGCGATCTTGCTTTTAAATTACCAATTACAAATTACCAGATTACAAATTCCCATGAATGGTGTCGTCATCATCGATAAACCGTCCGGCCTGACTTCGCACGACGTGGTCAATCGCGTGCGGCGAATTCTCGGGCAGCGCGCGGTCGGCCATCTCGGAACCCTCGACCCCTCGGCCACCGGAGTTCTCCCGATTGTTCTCGGCAACCTCACGCGTCTAGCGCAGTTCTACGTTCATTCCGAGAAGTCTTACGAAGGCGTGATTCGCTTCGGCTTCGCCACTGACACCTACGACGCCGAGGGCGAGCCCACCACGCCGCTGCAAGACGTGCGCATAAATGGCGATCAAGTGCGCGCCCTGGCCGCCGAGTTTCGCGGCATCATCGAGCAGATGCCGCCGCCGTTTTCCGCCAAGAAAATTGCCGGAGTTCCTGCCTACAAACTAGCCCGCAAGAAGAAAGAAGTCGTGCTCAATCCGGTACAGGTGGAAATTAAGGAATTCGAGATTCTGAACACCACTGCCGATCAAGCCACGTTCCGCGCGCGCGTGGCTTCGGGCACCTACATGCGATCGGTGGCTCACGAGATGGGCCAGAAGCTCGGTTGCGGCGCTCATCTGGCGGCACTGCGCCGCACCGCCGTCGCCGAGTTCACCATGGAAGATGCCCACACGCTGCAAGCGCTCGAAACCGCCATGCAGCAGGGAAGCGCGGAGTCGTTGTTGGTCCATCCCAGAAAGCTGGTGCCGCAGTTGCCAAGCGTCACCGCCAATGAAGAGAGTGCCGCCCTGATTCGCAGCGGCCGCGCCGTGAATCTGCCGGAAATGTCTCGCGCCCCCCAGGTCAAAGTCTTCTACGGCCAGCGCGACCTGATCGCCATCGCCACTCGAATCGCCGGCACACTGTTCCATCCGAGCATCGTATTCTCCGCGTAATACGGTGGAGCGACGGGCGTCTCGCCCGTCCGGCGGAGAGCTCCGGCGCACGTCACAGACGCAGAGTGCGATGGGCAGTATACTCTGGCCGGAGGACGAGCAGTTGAGTCCTCGCCGGAAAGAGGAACCCGTGACCTTCGCCAACTGCTATGAAGACGGCACCCGTGCCGACGCCTATGCCACCTTGGAGTTCAAGAACACTTACCACCTTGCCTATCGAGACATCCCGGCCATCCTGGCTAAGCATGTTCACGGCCGCAAGAGTGTCGACTTCGGTTGCGGCGCCGGACGCTCCACGCGCTTCCTCCGCCAACTCGGTTTCGAGGTTATCGGAGTCGATATCGCCGAAGATATGATCCGCAAGGCACGGGAATTGGACCCCTCCGGCGACTACCGCCTGATTCGCAGCGACGACGTTCCCGGCGACGACCTAAGCGCGTTGCCGGCCGGGACCTGCGATCTTGTGCTCGCGGCCTTCACCTTCGACAACATCGCGGGCCGGGACAGCAAACTGCGTATCCTGCGGGATCTGGCCCACCTTCTCAACCGGGACGGAAAGCTAGTGCTCATCGTCTCCAGACTGGAGATTTACATCCACGAGTGGGCGTCGTTCTCGACGAAAGACTTTCCCGCGAACCAGGCGGCGAAGTCGGGAGACAAAGTGCGCATCATCGTGACCGATCATGCCGATCCGCGCCCGGTCGAGGACATCTTGTGGACCGATGAAGCGTACCGCGAAGTCTTCCAAGAGGCTCATCTAGGGCTCCAACAGAAATACGAGCCGTTGGGGAGGGAAGACGAGCCTTACCGTTGGGTGAGCGAGGCAGAGATTGCACCTTGGGCGGTCTACGTGCTTGAAGTCGCCTAACCAACCGGCGATACCTGTAATGTCCGATAACATGTATTATGTGAAGTTGACGAAATCTACTCCCGGCCTCAGGTTCCGCTGCTCGTAAGACAACACCGACACACGTAAGCCTATATTGACTTATTGCTTACGATTCCCTACCATTTCCCTATGAAGGCTGAATACACCACCCTGAGCACCAAGGGCCAGATCATCATCCCCGCCGAGATCCGCGACCAAATGAAACTATCGGTCGGTACCAAGTTGTCGATCCAGCGCGACGGCCAGACCCTCATTCTGCGCCCGATCACATCCGAGTTCATCGACAGCCTGTGCGGCTCGACCAAAGGTTTGGGCAAACTGCGCGACACCATGCACCGGGATGACAAGGACAAGGAACGCTGACCTGGAACTTGCCAAGGAACGACGATCGAGAAACTAATGCCCAAGGAAACAACGACCGATGACCACCTACGTCCTTGATGCCAGCGCCGTCCTCCGCTTTACCGACAAGGAAGCGGGGTTTGACCGGGTTCGCGACCTCTTTGTCCACGCCGCCCAAGGTAAGATCGAACTTCTACTGAGCGCCGTCAATTGGGGCGAAATTGTGGGTGCTTTGTACAAGCGAGCTGGTGGCCTGCCGGCTTCGGCCTCGACGAACATCGGCGGCCTCGTGGCGAACCTCGCTGCACTTCCGCTGACCATCGTCGCGGCCGACAAGGATCTCGCGGAAGCTGCCGCCATCTTCAAGCATAACTTTAAGCTTCCTTTTGTCGATGCCTTCGCGGGATCCCTGGCCTTCCACCAAAACGCTACGCTGGTGACTGCAGATTACGACTTCAAGAGCGTCCCATCCGGCACCATCAAGATCGAATTTCTCCCCACGAAATAGCCTCCTGGGGCCTCTCTTAAGGCATCTCCGCCAAGCAACAGCTTTTCCCTTCAGCATGCTGGGCACGAATTCTTCCCTGCGTTCTCGGAAACATAGTGGCGTGCGAGTTCAGATGCGTAGGTCTTCCCGATCGACTCGAGGTGCGACTTGATCCAGTTCTCCAAACTCGTGTGTCCTGTCGGGGGTCGATGGGATACGAGGAGGTCCGCCATAAGTCCTCTGATCTCGTCTTCCGTAAGAACGACGTCCTTCAGGATCGCCCCCAAAACTCCAGAAGCAAGCCGTATGATTGTTGGCGGCAAATGAACGATCAAGGACTTGCTTCCGACGGCGCGCCTGATCGTCTGCACCAGTTCCGTGTATGTGTACGTCTCCGGGCCCACTGCGTCCACGGTGTAGCTGTCCGACCGCTGTCCGCCATCCACCGCCAGTTCCGCCAGATCGTCCACAAAGATCGGTTGAACGTGGTACTCACCCGTTCCTGGAATCGCGAACAGCGGAAACCGCCTCAACATGAAGGCAATGTTGTTGATGAGGATGTCGCCCTCTCCGAACAGTACAGCCGGCCGCAGAATCGCATACGACAGCGAGGACGCCTGAATTGCTTGCTCCAATTCGGCCTTCCCTTTGAAATACGGCAGCGGAGAATCCATCGAGGGATTGGTGATACTGACGTGGACGATTCTCTGCACTCCTGCCGCTTCGGCGGCATGAATCAGAGCTTTCGTGTTCTGGACCGCGGTTTCGTGGCTGAGGCCGCCGTAGGAGAACCGGACCCAGTAGGTGTTGTAAAGGACGCTAGCCCCGCTCAGTGATTCGATCAGTTGTTGAGTGTCCGTGAACTCAAGCGGAGAGACTTGCACCTGGCCAAAGAGCCGTGACCCGAGCTGGGGATGATTCGTTAGCGTTCGGACCTTCTCGCCGTGGAGGAGCAACCTCTTCGCGATTTGCTGGCCACTAAATCCAAATGCTCCGGTCACAACACTCGTGGGTACCTCAGCCGGACTGCTGCCATCTCGCCCAGAACCCATAACATGCCTCCCTTTGCACAGTCATATCTGACAGTTCTGAACACACTGAACTCACAAAGCAAAACAAAACGTCAGCCTCGCCCCTTCATTGACAAGAGCTTCCGGACAGCGCCACGAGCCTTTACGATTCCCCGAAGCGTCGAGACTGGAAACTGCCGGATGTCCGAATAGAGCGCCTCAACGTCCGCGAAGAACTCATAGATTTCCCGCAATCGTTCCTTGGTGTAATCGTCCTTCGTATCGCTCTTGTCCAACTCCGAGATGCATAGCCGCAGCACCTCCAAGGTCGGGTCAATTTCGCGCCGCTTCCGCTGGTCGATGATGATACGGAACATTTCCCAAACATCCTTAATGGACTCGAAATGCTGCCGCCGGTCGCCCAGAATATGCACGGGACGAACCAGGCCCCATCCTTGCAGTTCACGAATGCTGGTGCTCACGTTGGAGCGGGCAACGCTCAGGGCTCCTGCAATTTCCTCCGCTGTAAGAGGTGTCGCGGAAACGTGCAGGAGTGCGTGGATCTGGGCTACGGTCCGGTTGATCCCCCAGCGCGCTCCCATCTCGCCCCAGTGGAGAACGAACTGCTTTTTGGCTGTATTTAACTGTGCCATATTTCTCTCATGACAGAATATACTGACCTAACAGAAACATGTCAAGACAGATTTTTGGCGGTCCCGGCCTTTTAGCACAGCGGATTCAGAGAAGCACGACCCGGGCCCTTGCGGCGCTCTGCGCGGGAAGCACGGACGAAAGACTGGCGTCGAGTGTGGCGAGTCTTCCCTTCTTGTGGATCGCGAGTCCGAGTAAGTAAGCGTCGGTGATTTGCTGGTGGCCGAGCAGCCGCCGCCCAAAGTGAGCGAGGGCTTCGGTCACCTCAATATCTTCAGTCCAGAAGCGATGCGCCGGATGCTGAAGACTGCCACTCAGTACCTCCAGCGCGTCCCGAGGAGAAACCGCGCGCCGCGAAAAGGCTGGATTCGAGACAATCCGAGCAAAGCCGGCCTCCGTCATGGCGCAGGTCGCCCACCCCTGATGGGCATTGTGCGCGAACCAGCGCTGCGCGCGAGCATGAGCTTCGTGCGGAGGCCAGAGCAGCGCAATCAGCACGTTGACATCCAGCAGAAAGCAGCTCACCGCTCTTCGGCCTCCAGCCGCTTCACTTGCTCGGAGGTAACCGGCTCACTGTTTTCGGGAACATCAAAGACCACAAGGCCGTTAACGACTCGCGTCTTCGGGGGCGCGCTGAGGCCTCGACGCACCAGTTCCGAGAGCGCCTTCCCCATCGCCAGCGCCCGGTGTTCGGCGTAGCTCTTCACCACGTGAAAAACATCATCATCGAGACTGAGCGTTGTCCGCATGTCAAGAATGATGTCATAATAAAGGGTAAGATGTCAATATGCTAACGAACGCATCACGCTAGGATGCTGATGCGATTCTAGGACCTAGGCATCACGCCCCACTCATCAATTCCGCAAGGTCTTGGCGGAACTTCTGGAGTACGGCCAGCCGCTCCGGCGTGGCCTCCACAACTTCGCTCTTCGCCTGAAACACTTTCCGCCCTTCCCTTTCGGTGAGCACGCCCATGACTTCGCCCATGCGCCAACCGGGCGTACCCAGGATTTGCAGGCCGTCCACGCCCGGTACAAGCAACGCGACACAGTTGTCGCGCATTACGCCGATGCACTTGGGAAAGCGTTCAAAGGTCTGAAGTTCGAATCCCGCAAGGTAGAGGCGCTGCAGCTGTTCGGCGGAATCAGGCATGGTGGCAACTTTGTGCGACTCACAGCAGCTTCCGTAGAGACGCGGCTTGCCGCGTCTCGGCAGCTCCCGTGCTTACTGCGCTTCGGCTCGGATGACTTGCAGCGCGTTTCCCTCGCTCAGATTCAAGAAGGTGAACACCCCTTCGTTGGCCGAATAGCATGCAAACGATGTCCCCAGGCCAGTCGGATCGGAGTAGCTGGCAATCTTTCGCCCAGTCTGCGCGTCCGCGACTACGATCGTTTGGCTCTGGCTCTCTTCGTTCCCGAACGAAATCGCCAGTCGATTTCCGGAAACATGAAAGGCGCTGGGCGCGGTGCCCGGCAGAGGAGCCGCAATTTTAAGCGTCTGCATAATCTTGCCGCTCGGTGCAATCACATAAACCAGCGCTAGCGAGGAGCGTCGCATGACGTAGAGGTTGCCGTCGCTGCCGACTTCGGCATCCGCCAGATCGAGCCCCGGCGTGGCCTTCTCAGCGTCGTTCTGAACCTCGTTCTGCGCTTCGGTCTGAGCTTTGGTCTGCGCGGCAGCCTGCTGCCTTCCGCCTGCGCCGGATTTCGCTCCCGCGTTCCGAGGTCCGCGCGATTCCTCAAACGACAGTTCCGCCAGTTCCCTTCCGTCGGCGGAGAAAACCGCGGTGAAGTTCTGCCCCCGATCGTTCTTATTCTGCAAATCGCGCTCGACGCCCGAGACAAGAAAATTTCCACTGGCAAACGCGGCGAACGTATACACCTCGAGGTCGGCGGCAAGAAGCGTTGGCAAGGAAGCCGATCCGTCGGAAGAAAAGTGCAGTACGTAGATGCGCGGCTTCAAAACTCCACTCTGTGCAACCTGATACATGCCGCCATCGGAGGCGGGCGAGAAGGCGTCCGCGCGGTCGAGCGCCAGTTGCGAGA
>Ga0209517_10004698_pt1 | contig 17801 bp, 16 predicted proteins | sample PeaSoiMetSII2010_FD_187695 | JGI IMG/M metagenome (GOLD analysis project Ga0209517, IMG submission 187695) | Peat soil microbial communities from Weissenstadt, Germany - SII-2010 (SPAdes) (version 2) | ecosystem: Environmental > Terrestrial > Soil > Wetlands > Peat | place: Germany...
AACGTCATTTCCGCCTACCTGCGCCTGGTGGTTCGCGACCGCCCCGGCATCCTGGCGCGCGTCTGCACCCTGCTGGCGCGGCACGGTATCAACATCGACTCCGTGCTGCAAGAGCCCGCCATGCCCAAGAACCAACTGCCCTTTGTTATGACCCTCGAACCCCGGCGCGAGAAGGACGTGTCGCAAGCTGTCGCTGAAATCGCCCGCCTGCCCTTCATGGCGCGTCCGCCCCTTATGATGCCCTTTGCGGACCTGCCGTAAGTGCAGTGACGAGTGACGAGTGACAAGTGACGAGCGAGAAATCAGGAGTCAGGATTCTCGATTCAGACGAAGAGCGTATCCAACCGAGAGTGATTGTGTTCGGGAAACAGCGTCGAAGAGCAAGCCAATTGCGGGCAGCGAGCTGGGGGGAGTAGTGAATGCTTTCTGCTTTCTGCTTTCTGCCTACCTGCCTGGTGAGCCGGCTGGGACTCGAACCCAGAACCCCTGCCTTAAAAGGGCAGTGCTCCACCGTTGAGCTACCGGCCCATTCTTTATAAGCGCAAGCTCCGTCGTTCAATCATCCTGCCGCCGGGACGGCCGCGCTGCGTCTCGCTCGAAACTTAGGTGGAGGAGCGCCGGACAGCGTAGCGTAGCATTGCGTATCCTTACAACTTACACCAGCAGGAGCACACCCGTAAATACCAATCCTCAGCAGGGGCGCCAGGCGAATTTCGGGAGACAGTCATCGCGCGTCAGGATAGGGCTTTCGATTCACGTTTCGATTCACGTTGTTGTAGTTAACGCGGTCCGGAGCTATACTTTCGCGGCCACGAAAGGAGTACTTATGGTAAAGGCACAGCAGCACATGTCTCCTCATTGCACATCACGAAGGGATTTCCTAAAGTTGACAAGCGTGGCCATAGCGATGGGAAGTGGCGTCGGTTCGCTGGCTTCTCTCCGCCCCGGGCAACTTGGCGCGGGTCCGAAGAAAAAGGTGGTCGTGGCAGCGCATCCCTGGGTGTACGCGGCGCCGCTCCCGGAGTACGATATCACACCCGTGCTGGAGCAGGTCTTTTCCGACATGAGCTATGCCGGGATCGAGGCGATTGAACTGATGCATGAAGCGCTGCGGCCTCCGGATTCAGTGGAGCGCATTGGCGCGTTGTGCCACAAGTACCGTTTGCCGGTGCTCGGCGCCTCGTTTGGCGCCGACCTGTGGGACCGCTCGAAGCACGCCGCCATCATGGATTACGCAGAGACCATCATCACGCGCATCCAACAGCTTAAGGGGCGGACCTTGGGGACATCAGTCGGTAAGGCGCCGCAGAAGAAAACGCCGGAACAGCTCGACGCGCAGGCGGAGATTCTCCGCAAGATCATCGCCGTCGGAAACGAGCACGGCGTAGTGCTGAACCTTCACAATCACACTTATGAGGTAGAGAGCAACGAATACGACCTGAATGGAACGCTGGCGCGGATTCCTGACGCCAAACTGGGTCCGGATCTCAATTGGCTCGTTCGAGCTGGCGTCGGCCCGGTGGATTTTATCCGCCGACACTCCGCGCACATCGTGTTTATGCATCTCCGCGACCAGAAGGCGGACGGCGCTTGGTCGGAGGCCATGGGTGAAGGCGTAACCGACTTCGCCGCCGTCGGTAAAGAACTTCACAAAATGGGTTATGCTGGTGATATGGCGATCGAGCTTGCGCACGAGAGGAACTTCGCGCGAACCAGGCCCCTGCGCGAGAGCTTGAAGATGAGCCGTGAATACGTTCGACGAACGATGGGTTATTGATTGGTTTTGACGCTGACCATAAATATGGTAGAATCGCTTCATGCGAACCACGGTGGACATTCCCGATCCGGTTTACAGACGCCTGAAATCTGCGGCTGCGCAGCGAGGCTGTTCAGTGAAAGAATTGGTTTTGCGTGGGGTCAAAGCGGAACTGGAGGGCGGGAGGCCGGCCCACAGAGCGCGGGCGCTCAAGTTCCCGATTATCAACTCGAAGCAGCCGGGTTGGCTGCGCCTGACCAATCAGCAAATCAATGAAATCCTATTTCCCTGACGTGAACGTGTGGCTCGCGCTTGCATACCGGGGCCACCAGCATCACCCCGTCGCGCTCGGTTGGTTTGACAAGCTGGAGACGGAAGAAGCCAGTTTCTGCCGATTCACGCAACTGGCCTTTCTGCGGCTGCTGACCCATCCCGCCGTCATGCGCGACGAAGTGAAGACTCAACAAGAGGCGTGGAAGGCTTACGATCTACTCGCCAGCGACGCACGGGTAGCCTTCAATTCCGAGAGCGAGCCCGAGCGCGTCGAGGCGACGTTCCGTGCCCTGACGGCAGGCGCACACTTTTCTCACCGGCAGTGGCCGGACGCGTATTTGGCGGCGTTTGCGACCACTTCTGGTCTGACGCTGGTAACGTTTGACAAGGCGCTCGGAAGACTGGCTGGAAAAGAGTGCCTGCTGTTGGCCCCTTCAACTTGAGATATTGACGGTTGTGCGCTACTCTGTCTGGCCTGCAGATCGCCGCCGACAAAGGCGGAAACCCATCGAAAGCGTCCCATGGGCTCTGTCTGATTTTATAGGAGAAACATCATGGCAAACGTCAAAGATCTGAAGGTGAACAAACCGGCGCAGCGCTTGCGCGGCACCTTGCCCAAGATCGGGATCCGGCCGGCCATCGATGGGCGGCGCAAAGGGGTCCGGGAATCTCTGGAAAACCAGACGATGGAAATGGCCAAGACGGCCGCTAAGTTTTTTCACGAGCATTTGCGCCACCCCAATGGGCTGCCTGTGGAATGTGTGATCTCCGACACCTGCATCGGCGGCGTCGCGGAGGCTGCCGAGGCCGCGGACAAGTTTGCACGCCAAGGCGTGGGCCTTTCTCTCACGGTCTCGCCCTGCTGGTGCTACGGCTCGGAGACCATGGATATGGATCCGCTCATCCCCAAAGCGGTCTGGGGTTTCAATGGCACCGAGCGGCCCGGCGCGGTCTACCTGGCCGCCGTACTGGCTGGGCACAATCAGAAGGGACTGCCCGCATTCGGCATTTACGGAAAGGATGTGCAGGATGCGGGCGATACGAGCATCCCGAAGGATGTCCAGGAAAAGCTCCTCCGCTTCGCCAAGGCCGGGCTGGCTGCGGCCGAGATGAGAGGCAAGTCCTATCTTTCCCTAGGCTCGGTTTCCATGGGCATTGCCGGTTCCATGGTCGATGCCGCTTTCTTCCAGAACTTCCTGGGAATGCGCAATGAGTATGTGGACATGTCGGAGTTCGTGCGGCGCATCGACGAAAAAATCTATGACCCGAAAGAATACCTGAGCGCCGCTAAATGGGTGAAGGCGAACTGCCCCGAGGGAAAGGATTACAACGTGCCGAAAATGTCGCGAACCAGAAAGTACGACGACTGGCACACCGTGGAAAAGATGACGCTGATCGCGCGCGACCTGCTGATTGGGAACCCGAGGCTGGCGGAACTGGGATTCGGCGAAGAGGCTTTGGGGCACAACGCGATTCTGGCCGGATTTCAAGGCCAGCGGCATTGGACGGACCACTTCCCGAACGGCGATTTCATGGAAGCCATCCTCAATTCCTCTTTCGACTGGAAGGGAATTCGGGAGCCCTTTGTATTCGCCACCGAAAACGACTCGCTCAACGGCGCCACGATGTTGTTTGGACACTTGCTGACCGACACCGCGCAAATCTTTGCGGACGTGCGCACCTTCTGGAGTCCGGAAGCGGTGAAGCGCGTCACCGGAAAGAGCCTGGCCGGAAAGGCCGGGGGAGGCATCATCCACCTGATCAACTCCGGCGCGGCGACTCTCGATGCCACCGGTGAACAGATGAAGGATGGCGCCAGAGTCATGAAGCCGTTCTGGGAGATCACTGCGGAGGAAGTGGGCCGGTGCTTGGATGCGACCCAGTGGAGCCCGGCAATCACCGAGTACTTCCGCGGCGGCGGGTTCTCTTCGACGTTTGCGACGAAGGGAGAATTGCCGGTGACCATGGGGCGCCTCAACCTGGTGCAAGGCTTGGGACCGGTGCTCCAGATCGCCGAGGGTTACACGGTTGAGTTGCCGAAGGACGTGCACGACACGCTCGACCAGCGAACCAATGCCACCTGGCCCACCACCTGGTTTGCACCGATTCTCACCGGTGACGGCCCCTTCAAAGACGTCTACGCGGTAATGAACAACTGGGGCGCCAACCACGGCGCCATAAGCTACGGCCACATCGGCGATCGGCTAATCTCCCTCGCCTCGATTCTGCGCATCCCGGTCTGCATGCATAACGTGCCGGAGGAGCGCGTGTTCCGCCCCAGCGCCTGGACGGCTTTTGGAGCTCAGGATCCGCAGGGAGCAGACTATCGCGCCTGCGCAAACTTCGGTCCCGTATACGGCAAAAAGTAAAACGGCCATCGCGTTGTTGCCCTCTCCCCAAGGGAGAGGGCTTTGTTTTCAGATTTCCGCCCCGTGTCCAGCCAAGCTCTCGCTTAGGCGAGCAGCTTTTCCAAATACACTTTTTCCTTCCGAATGTCCTCGAGTTGGCGTGGACCCGATATCTCACGCTCAATGGTAAGAGGCCCGTCGTAGCCGAGTTGCTTTAGACGGGCAATGAGCCTGGGGAAGTCTGCCTTTCCTTCGCCGATCGGGACTTCTTCTCCAAGCTTCTTCGGGTCGGTGGGAAAGAGGCCGTCTTTGGCGTGGGTGCCGCGCACCAGCTTTCCGATCACATCCAGGGCGTCGTTCGGATTGCCTTTGCCATAGAGGATCAGGTTGGCGGTGTCGAGGTTTACAAACTGGTTATCAACGCCCACGTCGGTGATCGCCCGCAGCAAGGTGATGGGAGTCTCCTGCCCCGTCTCATACAGCATCATCTGGCCGTTCCCTTTTAGATAGGTTGCAACTTCGCGAAGGGCCGGCAGCACGTCCTTGTAGGCGGCATCGTTGGGATTCTCGGGGATGAACCCGAAGTGCGTGTGGAGAGCGGGAATGCCGAGCTTCTTGGCAAAATCCGACGCTTGCTTAAAGTGCGCGATGCGCTGGGCCCGATATTTCACGGGCACCAAGCCAATGGTCAGCGGCCCTTGGTAAAAGTCGTAGACGTCGGGTCCGGGTCCGCTGGTGTTGAGGGCGGTCACCTCAAGGTTGAACTTATGAACCGCGTCGCGGATGCCCTTCTCCATCTGCTCCGAAAAATCCTCTGTCGATACCTGGCAAGTCGGAACTCCGAACTCATGTACTCTCTGCAAGGCTGCATCAGGGTTCTTGCCCATGCCGATAATGATGCCCAGGCGCATGCCTTTTCGGGCCGGAACACCAGGCGCCGCGGACATTAGCCCCGCAGCCCCTGCGGCAGCAGAGACTTTCAAAAAATCGCGTCGGTCGAGTGTTCTCATAAATGATTACCTCGTCGGAAATAGGATTCGGCATTCAGGATTCGGGATTCAGGAACGCAGATTGTGCCACTGCTTGTTCTGGGGCGCAATAGCCGAAATGCTCAAATCGCCTGGCACCTCGCTTCTCATACCTTCGAACAAGGGGCACGAATCTTAGGAAACACCTTGTGCCGCAGCTTCCTGAATCCTGAATCCCGAATCCTGACTCCTGAATCCTGTCGTGTTGACAACTTCTGAGACTACAGCATAGTATCCAATTCTGGGCAAAATTGCTCGGGTGAAGTCCAGAATTCGGAAGCTTCCTGACTCCTGAATCCTGACTCCTGAATCCTGCTCTTATGAAACAAGCATACCTGGATTGTTTTTCCGGCATCAGCGGTGACATGTTCGTGGGCGCTTTGCTCGACGTGGGTCTGCCGCTGGAACGGTTGTTTGCGGACTTGAAGAAGATTCCCTTGGGCATTTACGAGTTCAAGCGCACGCGCGCGCTGCGGGGACATTTGGTGGGGACGCGAGTGGAGATTCGCGTCCCGGGCAAGCAGCCCAACCGCAAGCTGAGAGATATCGAAGCGCTGATTCGAGACAGCGAACTCTCCGCGGGCGTCAAAGAACGCGCGATAAAGGTTTTTAGTCGCTTGGCTGAAGCGGAAGGAAAACTGCACAACATGCCGCCCGAGCAGGTGCACTTTCATGAGGTTGGCGCGATCGACGCGATTCTGGACATCGTGGGAACCTGCATCGGACTTGAGTTCCTCGAGATCTCGCACCTGACTTGTTCGCCGGTGAACGTGGGCAGCGGATGCATCGAGGCCGCGCACGGCTCGCTGCCGGTTCCCGCTCCCGCCTCGCTCGAATTACTCAAGGACCTTCCCATATATTCTTCCGGCGTCGACGGCGAGTTGGTGACGCCCACCGGAGCGGCGCTCATCTCCACCCTCGCCACCGGCTTCGGACCCATCCCGCCCATGAGAGTGGAACGCATAGGCTACGGCGCCGGGGCGCGCGAAATTCCGGGGCACCCGAACCTGGCGCGCCTGCTGCTCGGGGAAAGCGCCGAACCGGTGCGAGTCCGCGACGGTGCTCCCGGAGATGAAGTGGTTTCGATCATTGAGGCCAATGTCGACGACATGAGCCCACAGCTTTACGGCTACTTCATTGACCAGGCGCTGGCCGCGGGCGCACTGGATGTGACCTGCACCCCCATCCAGATGAAGAAGGACCGGCCTGGAATCCTGCTGAGCGTGCTGTGCACTCCCGAGAAAGGCGATGCGCTGGCCCAGATGCTCTTCGAGCAAACCACCACGATCGGAGTGCGAATCTATGAGGCGCGGCGCAAGATTCTGGAACGCGAACTCGTCAGCATCCGGACCCCATATGGCGCGGTCAAGGTCAAAGTGGCCAAGCGTGACGGGAAGGTGCTGAATGTTGCGCCGGAATACGAAGATTGCCAGCGCCTGGCGACCGAGAAGGGCGTGCCGCTCAAGCAGGTGATCATAGCCGCGCAAGCCTCGTACCTCGAACAGGTGTCAAGCGCGACACCTGGAACCTGACATCCATGAAAACGTTCTACCTCACAACTCCCATTTACTATCCAAACGCTCGGCCCCATGTCGGCTCAGCGTACACTACGATTGTTTGCGACGTGCTGGCGCGTTACAAACGCATGTGCGGGTATGATGTGGCTTTCCTTACCGGCACCGACGAGCACGGGGAAAAACTCGAGCGCGCCGCGGCGGCGGCAGGCCAGACACCCAGCCAGTTTGTGGCGGAAAAGCGGAAACTGTTTGTTCAGCTTTGGGAAAAACTCGGCATCCCGGTGAGCGTTTATCCCGAGGGTAAGCCCGATTCCCTGCGCTTCATTTACACCACCCACCCGGATCATGAGAAGTCTGTGCGGCGAATGCTCCTGCGCGCCAAAGAGAACGGACACATCACCAAGCGTAAGTACGAGGGCCGGTACTGCGTCTCTGACGAGCGCTACATTTCGGACGGAGCGGAGCCCGCAAATTGCGATGTCTGCGGCCGGCCGGCGGAACTCATTAGCGAGGAGAATTACTTCTTCAGGCTCTCAGAGTTCCGAGGCAAGCTCTTGGGGCTGTACAGCGAAAGACCGTGGTTCGTCCAGCCCGATTACCGTATGAATGAGGTCAAGCGGTTCGTGGAGGGAGACCTGCGCGACATCTCCGTGAGCCGCAAGCGGATCAAGTGGGGAATCCCCTTCCCCCTCGACGCAACTCGTGATGACCCGGAGCAGGTCGTTTACGTCTGGTACGACGCGCTCACCAGCTACATGACCGGCATCGGCTACGCGCAAGGCGAAAACGGTAACGAGGAATTCCGTAAATACTGGCGCAACCAACCGGGCGAGTCGGAACTCGTCCACATGATCGGCAAAGACATCCTGCGATTCCACGCCGTCTATTGGCCCGCCTTCATCATGGCCGCCTATCCCGACCAGGTCAAGATGCTGCCGACTACCGTGTTCGCCCACGGCTGGATTTATTACGAGCAGGATAAGATGTCGAAATCGAAGGGCAATGTGGTCTACCCGGAGCCCATCGTCGAGGCCCTCGACTCATTCGGCGCGCCGGGCAACGACGCTCTGCGCTATTACCTGCTGCGCGAAGCGCCCTTTGGCCAAGATACGAGCTTCTCATATGAGGGGCTGATTCAGCGGTACAACTCGGATTTGGCGAATGGCCTTGGCAATCTGGCCAGCCGAACGATTAATATGCTCAACCAGTTTTGTGCGGGCGCTGTGCCTGAACCGGACGCGCAGAGTAAGGGGCCTGCCGACTGGAACGCGAGGATGACAATTCAAGCGTGCCGCGCCGCATATGACAACTTTGCTTTCTCCTCAGCCCTCACCGCGGCGTGGGCGTACGTCTCGGACGCCAACAAGCTAATCGTTGAAGCCAAGCCCTGGGAACTTGCGAAATCCGCATCGACCGACGATCAGGAGAGATTGCGGGGAACTCTGTACACGGTCGCCCAGGTTTTGCGGACGCTTTGTGTCGTCCTGCACCCGATCATGCCTGCTACCGTCGAACGACTATGGAAACAGCTCGGCGAGCAAGGGGATATTCCGTTTATCGAAGATTCAGCGGGCAATCCCGTGGCCCAACTCATTGCGCCCGGCACTAAAGTCGGCAGACCCGAGCCTATCTTTCCGCGTCTTGACAAAACAAAGACACTTGCCAAGCTTGACGAACTCGCTGAGGCTGACCGCGAGCGCGAAAAGCCCACGGCAGGAGTGCTTCGCGAAGCGCCCCTACAGGGCCCCGTCCAATCGCCCGTACAGCTCGACCTTGCCGAACGCGGCGGCGAACCTGACAAATCTAAGGAGGCATTTATAGCTGTGCCAACAGAAAACAAACCCGAAGCAGTCGCGACGCCCACACCCGCATCCCAAGCACCTGGTCCCCAGCCCCCAACCCCCAGCCCCCAGTCCCCAGCCCTGATTTCCATCGAGGAGTTCGCCAAGGTCGAGATGCGGGTGGGCGAAGTGAAGGCCGCCGAGCACGTTCCGGGCGCATCGAAACTGCTGAAGCTGATGGTGGACATCGGCACGGAAGTGCGCCAGGTTGTGGCCAGCCTGGCAGAGTACTATCGGCCGGAGAACCTGATTGGAATGAAAGTCGTGGTCGTCACCAACCTCCAGCCTCGCAAGCTTCGGGGTGTGGAATCGAACGGCATGATCATCGCCGCTTCTGAGGGTGAGCACGGCCGGCCGGTTCTGGTGACTTTCAAGGAAGACGTGGAGAACGGAGCGAGGCTGAAGTAGAGACGGCTGTCCGTTGTCCGTGGTCCGTTGTCCGTTGCACTCGGAGGGAAAGGTAATCTGCAGTGCCGGGAAGAACCAGCTTCGAGAATTTGCAAGTGTATAAATTGGGCGAGAAACTCGCGGATGAAGTATGGATTGTCGTCGCCGGCTGGGAACAGTTCGCCAAGATAACTGTCGGAAGGCAGATAGTTCGTGCTGCGGACAGCATAGGCGCCAACATCGCCGAAGGTTCGGGGAGAGGAAGTTTTCAAGATAATCGACGCTTCGTAAGAATGGCTCGAGGTTCACTCAATGAGACGCAGCATTGGCTGCGACGGGCGTATCGGCGAGGTCTGCTGAGTAAGGACGATGTGAAACGAATTCGGCCTATCATCGACGAACTCGCACCGAAGCTAAACGCCTACCTCCGCTCCATTGGCGCGATCCCTGAGCCCGCCAGAGTCGACCAAAACGGAGAGAGCAACTGACAACGGACAACGGACAACGGACGGTCTTTGTTGATTCCCACGCCCACCTTGACGACTCCGACTTCAACGTCGACCGCGCGGCAGTGATCGCGCGCGCCCGCGCCGCCGGACTGCGCTATCTGCTGGCGGTGGGGGGCGGTACCGGCCCGGACAACCTCCAGGCTCCCCTCGCCCTGGCCGAGAGCCACGATTGGATTTACGCCACGCTCGGCGTTCACCCGCACGACGCGAAACAGTTCACGGAACGCCACGCCGAACAAATCTGCAGGCTGGCGCAACAGCCGCGCGTAGTGGGCCTAGGTGAGATCGGGCTCGACTATCATTACGACAACTCACCCCGCGACATTCAGAAGCTCGTCCTCATCCGGCAGATGGAATTGGCTCGTGCTGCACGGCTGCCGATTATCATTCATTGCCGCGAGGCGTGGCCCGACCTCACCGAAATCGCTCAAGCCCACTGGAATTCGAGCGGGCTGGGCGGCATCCTGCATTGCTTTTCAGGATCACGCCAGGATGCCATGAAGTTTCTGAGCTGGGGATTCCAGGTGTCGTTTGCAGGCAACGTGACGTACAAGAAGGCGGAGGACCTCCGCGAGGTGGCGAGAGAGATTCCGCTCGATCGTTTATTGATCGAAACAGATTGCCCTTGCCTGGCGCCGGTTCCGTACCGCGGCAAGCGCAATGAGCCGGCCTTTGTGATCGAAGTTGCCCGCACGCTGGCCACTCTTCATCACGTGAGCCCAGAGGAGCTGGGAGAAATCGTGGTGCGGAACTTTGAACGGTTCTTCGGGTTAAACAGCGAGCCGCCGAACGAAGCGGCTAGACGCTGATGAAAGCAGGTTTTTGTCTGCGTGTTCTTCAACTGTTGGAAGTGCCGCCAGAAGATTGAGTATCCCTCCGGAAGCCGCGTTGGCACGCGCGACGCCTGCCCCCGGTGCAGCTCCGACCTGCATGCCTGCCGCAATTGCCAATTCTACGACCCCGTCAAACATAACCAGTGCGCGGAAACCCAGGCCGAATGGGTTCGCGATAAAGAGGCCGCCAACTACTGCGGCTACTTTCGCCCAAACCCGACCCTGCTGGCCAACGCCGATACAGGGGAAGCCAAGCAAGGAAACTGTAGCGGTTCTTGAATTCTCTGATAGACTCACCCAGAATTGCGGAATCAAGATTCCAGATTCAAGATTCCAGATTCAAGAGGTGTAGCGTGGGATACAAGCGCTTTGAGGAACTTCCAGTCTGGCAAGCAAGTATTGAACTGGCCCTGGCGACCTACGCTATAACCGCACAGCCCCCTTTCCGCCGTCAGCACAGTCTGCGCGACCAACTCGAGCGTGCCGCGCTCTCTGTTTCGAACAACATCGCCGAAGGGTTCGAGCGCGGTACAAATCAGGAATTGCTTACGTTCTTGTATATTGCACGCGGCTCGGCGGGGGAAACACGCTCGATGCTTTGCCTGCTTGAGCGTATGCTCGGCTTTCGTGATCTGGAATCTGGAATCTTGAATCTGAAATCCAGTGTTGAGAGCATATCCAGGCAGCTCGGCGCTTGGATTCGCTCGTTACGCGATTCCGAAATGAAGGGCCAGCGCTATGTCACGGAAAAAACGCGACGGGCGGACAAGGCTCGCCAGGAGCGCGAAGAGTTTCTGAAGAAACTCGAGCGGATAAGGAAGGAGGGCGGCTCGGCTGCTGACAGCTCAGGGACAGCCTCGGCAACTCAGAAAGTCTGAAACGAATCTCTCTTTCGAATCCGAACTCTAGAGTGCGAGCCGTTCACCCCACTTCAAACCCGCCCGCCTTCTCGAACGCGTCGGCCACTCGCAGCAGCCTTGTTTCGTCGAAGTGACGGGCGAGAAGTTGCATGCCCACCGGGAGGTGGGGCTCAGCCTTAGTCTTTCCGCAAGGGACGGAAATGCCGGGAATTCCAGCCAGGCTGGCGGTAACGGTGTAGATATCGGCGAGATACATTTGCCAGGGGTCATCCATACGCTCGCCGAGCTTGAAGGCAGGGATGGGAGAAGTGGGAGTAACGATGATGTCGACGTCGTCAAACGCTTCCAGGAAATCTCGCGTGATGAGAGTACGCACTTTCTGGGCTTTCAAGTAATAGGCGTCGTAGTAACCGGAGCTCAGGACGTAGGTGCCGAGCATAATGCGCCGCTTTACCTCGGCCCCGAATCCGCCGTAGCGGGTTTGTTTGTACATCTCCTGCAAATCGGTGTGCTCGGAGGAGCGGAACCCGTAGCGCACGCCATCGTAGCGTGCCAGATTCGAGCTGGCCTCCGCCGTGCAGATGATGTAGTAGCAGGCGATCGCGTAATCAGTGTGAGGAAGACTTATGGGTACAATGTTGCATCCCTGCTTCGCCAGCAGGTCAATTCCCTTTTGGACGTTATCTCCGGTCTCCGGACTGAGCCCTTTGAAATACTCGCCCGGAACGCCCACTTTGAGGCCGCGCACGTTTTGATCCAGGCCGGCTACGTAGTCCTCCACCGGAACGTCTGCCGACGTGGAGTCATGCGGGTCGCGGCCAGCAATGGTCTGGAGCACGCGCGCCACGTCGCGGACCGTGCGTCCGAACGGCCCGATGTGATCGAGCGAGGAGGCGAAGGCCACCAGCCCGTAGCGCGAGACCCTGCCGTATGTCCCCATCATGCCCGCAAGGCCGCAGAAAGCCGCCGGTTGCCGGATCGAACCTCCCGTGTCAGAGCCGAGCGAGGCCACCGCCATGTTCGCGGCAACCGCCGCCGCAGAACCGCCGCTCGAGCCACCGGGGACTCGGGTCAAATCGTGTGGGTTGTGGGTCGGGAAGAAGCCGGAGTTTTCCGTAGACGACCCCATGGCGAATTCGTCGCAATTCGTTTTCCCCAGGATGACTGCGCCTGCCGCCTCCAACCGTTCGACCGCTGGCGCGTCATAGGGTGCCGCGTAATTCCCTAAAATCTTCGACGCGCAAGTATTGCGCATCCCGCGGGTCAGAATCACGTCCTTGATCGCGATCGGAATTCCCGCCAGCGCTCCCACCGGATCACCTGCCGCGATCTGCCGATCGATCCTGGCGGCCTGCTCGAGGGCGAGTTCCGGGCACAACTGCAAGTAAGCACGGACTTCTTTGTCGCGCTTCTCAATCAGCTCGAAGTGAGCGCGCGCCACCTCCGACGCAGAGACTTTGCCCTGGACGATGAGCTCTCGCAGCGAGTCGATGGTAAGTTCAGTAAGGTTCATTCGTAGGAGCTGTCTCTCCCGTCACCTAACATCTCATTCCGCCGACCTCTATTCCTCTTTTTCTATGACGCGCGGGATTCGGAAAAAGCCCGCGCTGGGGTCGGGCGCGTTGGCAAGGGCTTCATCTTGGTCGAACGTTTTCTTTGGCTGATCTCCACGCAGGGAAGGGTTTGCCGCAGCGGGATAGGTCACCTGCGCCATCGGCTCCACTTGCGAGGTATCCAACTCATTCAGCTTTTGCATGTGCTGCAGGATGGAATCGAGCTGGGGCAGGAACTTATTCACCTCGTCGGGAGTCAGTTCGAGATGGGCGAGTTCGGCGACGTAACGCACGTCTTTTTCTTCAAGTGCCATTCGTGGACCTTCTCATGCTATCGTGTGACGTATTTGGCACGCGTACTTCTGATTGGTTCCGCCATGCCGGATGTCGGGCGTGGGCGCTGGCGCGGCCAGTCTCCAGGTTCGGAAGCAGCCGGCGACTCCCGCTGGCGCGGTGACCTGCTGCTGGGCGTGAACTCGTGAGTACCTTCAATCCTGAGATGTCTTACCACTGGCCGGCCCAGGAAGTTGTTTACCTTTGCCCGGATTTCATCTGCCATCTGTTTCAAGGGAGCGGCCCAATCGGGATCCGCGGTTGCGAGCGTCAGAGTTCCCGCGCTGAACGCCACCGGCCGGCACGCCTTGGCCAGCGCCTTACCCGCAACTTGACTCCAAAGTGGGGTCAGAACTTCGATCACCGGAGGTTCGAGGCGAGAGAACTGAGGCCTTAGCACCTTGGGCAGAATCTTGCCGATCTCTTCCATGGCTCGCGTTCCAGATAATTGGTTTCTTTGGCAGACAGCTTTTGCAGTCTAACACATCGAGGCCCATTGGGGGAATCGCTGTCGAAGAAAAATCGTGGTTGAGTTTTTTGTCGTGGTGCCGAATCTACCTCGCAACCTGACGGCGTACGGCCGCCGCTTCGTCAATCTGAGCAAAGTCGCTTATAATTCTTGCACATGCGTCTCATTCTAGCTTCAGCTTCGCCACGCCGCCGCGACCTGTTGCGCAAAGCCGGCTTCGATTTCGAGGTCCGACCGGGCCAAATCGTGGAAGAGATTCAACCGGGTGAACTGCCCGAGGATTTCGCCCGCCGCGCGGCACGAGAGAAAGCCCTGCAAATCGCGGCCTCCTCACCTCGTGGCGGCCTCGTCTTGGGTGCAGATACCATAGTGGTCGTCGGCGGGCGGACGTTGGGCAAGCCGTCGGATCCTCAGGATGCCACGCGCATGCTTCGCCTGCTGTCGGGTCGAACCCATCAGGTGCACACCGGCATTTGCCTGGTGCGGGCTCCCGATAGTATTGAGGCACTGAAACACGAGACGACGCTGGTTACTTTCCGCGTACTCGACGAGGAAGAGATTCGCCAGTACGTCGAGAGCGGCGAGCCTTCGGACAAAGCGGGCGCCTATGCAATTCAAGGGCTCGCGTCCAAATTCGTCACGCGCATCTCGGGTTGCTATTCGAACGTGGTGGGCTTGCCGGTGGCTCTGGTATACGAAATCCTCAAGAAGGCAGAAAGCAGAAGGCAGTAGGCAGTGGGCGGTGGGCAGTGGGCAGTGGGCAGTAGGCAGTAGGCAGTAGGCAGTGGGCGGTGGGCGGTGGGCAGATTCTAGCCGGCTTGGGGAAGTTGCTTAATCCCCGGGGGGGTCAAATTGCGTAGCCCTGGGCTAGGGCGCGCGTTTCTGCGCCCGCTGCGGACGAGCCCGGACCTCGACACCATTGCGGTCGAATCGCAAGAAGGCAGAGGGAGAATCCTCGCTCCGCTCGGAATGCTGGTTTTCGATCGACAATCGGCAATCGTAAATCGGCAATGAATTATAGGATAATCCGTTCATCGCCTTCCCGCCGTGTCACGTGTTCCCGGTCGAGATACTCGAGCAAAGGGATTGCATACTTCCTGCTCAGCCCGGTAATCTCTTTGAAAACAGTGACGTTAATGCGGTTGCTTTGAGCTTTCCGCTGGGCGAGCAGTTCCTTCAACTGCTTTAACGCCGTGCGGTGAAAGATCAGGTCCTCAGTCACTTTGCAGAGCACGTTTTCACGCAGCAGAATCTGAAGCAGTTTCTCGGCCCGCAGGCGGTCGATGCGAAGCTTAGCCAAAACCTCCGGCGCGCTCGGGACCTCCAACCCTCTTCTCCCGAACGCCTCGCTGATCTGCTCTTTAGCGGCCTGCTCTTCCGGTGTCAGATGAATCTTCCGGCCGGCCAGCCGCACCGTTTCACCTTGCACCTCGATCTTACCCTGCGCCACGAGGGTTTGAAGGAGCGCATTGAAGAGCAAGGTTGAAGGCGCAGCAGGGCGCCGAGGGCTGCCGGCACCCGTCCTGGAGCGCAGGTCTTCCTTGGGCAAACCCGCAACCAGCGGGTTTGCAGCGTGGAATCTCTCGAGCTGCTCAATCAACTTCGCCGCTAATCCCAGGAAATGCTCCGAGTGCACGTACAATTCCGGCGGTTGCCCCAGCAGCAAGAGCCGATTCTCAGAGGCCAACGTCCTGCCGAGGCGCAGGACCTGACCGGGAAGCCAGCCCGTGCGCGAGACGAGTCCGGAAAGGAGAGCTTCACCGGTTTGCCGCACCAGCCATTCGAGTCTCACTGGCGAACCGCCTTTTTCCAGAGCGTCGAGGAGCGGCACGACACTGGAATCTCGCACGCGGTGGCGCTCAGGCTGGTTATCGAGGACGGTTCCGCCCCCGATCGTAGTGACGGGCGAAAACTGCCGGATGATAAAGCGATCTCCCGGCATGAACACGCCGGGTTCGGAAAGCCGGAGTTGCGCGAAGGCGCTGGTCCCCGGCGCCAGATCTTTCCGGTCCAACAAGACCACTTCGGCTAATGTTTCGGAGGTGTTGCAGTGGAAATGGACTCGAGCGCAGTTCTTCAAGGGTCGAGCGCCGGGCAACAAGTTCAGCTTGCAATCCAGTCGCCCAGTCGCCTTGAAAATCCCGGGAGGCGCCAGAACCATTCCGCGCGAGATTTCCTTCGCCTCGAGGCCGGGTAAGTTCACTGCCGTCCGCTGCCCCGCCAGGGCGGTCTGTGCGTCGGTATTGTGAACCTCGATGCCGCGCACCCGAACCCGCCGGCCCAATGGGTAGATTTCCACTTCCGAGTCTTTGTCGATTCTCCCTGACAAAAGCGTTCCGGTCACCACAGTGCCAAAGCCCTTCATCACAAAAGCGCGGTCGATGGGGAGGCGAAAGGGGAGGTCTTCAGGCTTGGGAGTAACCACCAAGGCGAGCCGCCGAAGTTCCTCTTTCAGTGCTTCGAGACCTTCGCCGGTCCTGGCGCTCACCGGGAGCATCTTGGCGGCCTCGAGGAAGGAGCCGCGCACAAACTCCTGAATCTCCAGCCGCACCAGTTCGATGATGTCGGAATCGACCAAGTCGGTTTTGGTGATGGCCACCAACCCCTGGCGGATCCCCAGCAGTTTGCAAATGTCAAAGTGCTCACGCGTTTGGGGCTTGATGGATTCGTCGGCCGCCACCACCAGCAGAACCAGGTCGATCCCTCCTACCCCCGCCAGCATGTTGCGCACGAAACGCTCGTGGCCCGGCACATCGATGAACCCTACACGCACGCCTTCGCCGAGGTCCAGGTGGGCGAAGCCCAGGTCAATCGTGATTCCACGCCTCTTCTCTTCCTCCAGACGGTCGGGGTCGGTGCCGGTCAGAGCCAGCACTAAGGCTGACTTTCCGTGGTCGATATGGCCCGCCGTTCCCACCGTGACGTATCGCATCTGGCCTTTGATTATGCGAGAAAGGGAGCAGGGAAGCAATCGCCTCCAGGATTTCCAAGAGTGGCCAGAATTAATCCATCATGTTACGCTAAGAAGAAAGGGCAGAAACTGCTCATTATTGGAGGTGAAAACGTGAAATTCACAGTAAACACTTTTCTTGTTCTCATCTGCCTGGCCAACTGGGCATACGCTGACGTGGCAACCCTCAAGAATGGAGACCGGGTTACAGGAACGCTAGTCACGATTAAAGGAGGAACCCTGCAACTGAAGACGGCCAACCTCGGGACTGTATCGATTCCCATGGCTCAGGTGGTGACTTACTCCTCAGATAAACCCGTTGCGGTTCTGATCAAAGGCCAGGAACCCGTGCAAGGGATGCTGGAACTTCTGCCTTCCGGCGAATGGCAGATCAAGGGCGACAACGGCCAGGTGCACACCATCGCCGCCGCGAAACCCGAAGTTATCATGCCGGCCGAGGACTATCAGAAACTCGAACAGGCCCCTGGAATCCTGCAAGGCTGGAAGGGCGGCGCCAGCCTGGGGTATAGCCTCCAGAACGGCAACCAGGAGTCGAACACTCTGACCACAAGTGTTGCCGCGTCCCGTGAACGCCCGGCGACGCCCATTTTTGAACGGCATGTGCGCACAACCTTCGACTTTACTACGCTTTTCTCTCATGCCGAGCAGAAGAGCATCACACCCCCATTCGTCGTCACCAGCACGGTATCCTCGCGCACCCTCACCGCAGACCTGCGGCAGGACTACCTGTTCAGTCCGGACAACTTTGTGTTTGTATTTGGTCAAGTCAACCACGTCTCAACCCAAGGCCTCTACCTGCAGCAGACCTACGGCGGTGGGTTTGGGCGCGACGTGGTGAAGAATGCGCGCACAACTTTCAGTGTCCTGGGCGGGCCGACGTACGTTCAAGAGAAGTTCTTCAATGGGCAACTTACCCAGACCATCGAGTTGCTGCTGGCAGAGACACTGGGTGTGCAATTCTCCAAACGGCTTCGGCTCGACCATTACTTTCAGGTCTACCCGGACCTGATTCACGGCGGACAATACCGTTTTGATACCAGCGCAGTCTTGTCCTACAAGCTGCTCAACAAGTTTACGGTGAATGCCAGCCTGATCGATCTTTACCTAAGCAATCCGCCCACCG
>Ga0209517_10004699_pt1 | contig 17800 bp, 13 predicted proteins | sample PeaSoiMetSII2010_FD_187695 | JGI IMG/M metagenome (GOLD analysis project Ga0209517, IMG submission 187695) | Peat soil microbial communities from Weissenstadt, Germany - SII-2010 (SPAdes) (version 2) | ecosystem: Environmental > Terrestrial > Soil > Wetlands > Peat | place: Germany...
ATATTGGCGCGGTGGTCCTTGCTGCCGGCTGGAAGCCCTACGACCCCGAAAAACTGGACAAAACACTCGGATACGGCGCATCGGCAAACGTCATTACGAACGTGCAGTTCGAGGAACGCGCAAAGTCGGGCAAAATTACAAGGCCGGCGGACGGCAAAGCCCTCAAGACGGTCGCCTTCATTCAGTGCGCCGGCCAGCGCGACCCCAAACATCTGGCTTACTGCTCTTCGATCTGCTGCTTCACCGCCCTCAAGCAGGCGATCCAGGTAAAACAGCAGGACCCCAAATCGAACGTGTTCGTCTTCTACCAGGAGATGCGCACACCCGGCCAGGGTGAGGACTTCTTCAGAAAGGCCCAGCAGGAGGGAGTAATTTTCGTAAGGACGCAAGCGCCCGAAGTTCTCACCACGGGGGGAAAACTCGCTGTTGAAGCTTTTGACGAGCTTCTCGGGGACAAGATCCTCCTTGACGACGTGGATATGGTTGTGCTCGCTACCGGGATGGTGCCGGCCACGGCGTTCGGGGAAGACTTCAAGATGAAGAAGCCCGAAGAGGAGGGTAAGAAGGAAGAAATGGTCGCATCGGTCGACTCCATCTTTGTCTCGGACATCCTGAACCTGGATTACCGGCAGGGTCCGGAACTTCCGGAACTGCAGAACGGGTTCCCTGATTCCCACTTTATCTGTTTCCCATACGAGAGCCGCCGTACCGGTATTTATGCGGCCGGCCCGGTCCGCCGTCCCATGGGAATTTCTAACGCCATCGAAGACGCCGCCGGCGCTGCCATGAAGGCCATCCAGTGCGTCGAACTCACCAGCCAGGGCATGGCGGTTCATCCCAGGGTCGGTGACTTGACCTACCCGGAATTCTTCATGCAGCGTTGTACGCAGTGCAAGAGGTGTACGGAAGAGTGTCCGTTCGGGGCGATCAACGAGGACGAAAAAGGAAATCCTCTTCCTCAGCCGACCCGGTGCCGCCGCTGCTCAGTGTGCATGGGCGCATGCCCCGAGCGCATCATCTCCTTCAAGAACTATTCGGTTGCCATGATCGGCGATATGGTCAAGTCGATCAATGTTCCGGACGAATACGATGAGAAGCCGCGCATACTTTTACTCTGCTGTGAAAACGACGCCTATCCAGCAATGGATATGGTTGGGCTTCGCAGGATGAACTACAACGCGTGGGTTCGCCTAATTCCACTTCGCTGCCTCGGCTCGCTTAACCTGGTGTGGATCGCCGACTCCCTCTCCAAGGGTATCGACGGAATCATGCTGCTGGGGTGTCGCCACGGCGATAATTATCAGTGCCATATGGTCAAAGGGAGCGAACTGGCAAACATTCGGCTCAGCAAGGTCAAGGAAACTCTCGACCGGCTCGCGCTCGAGTCGGATCGCGTCCTGTTCGAGACGGTGTCCATCACCGATTACGATAAGATTCCCGCTATTCTGGATGCATTTGCCGAAAGACTTGTCGAAATCGGCCCCAACCCGTACAAGGGATATTAATACCTGGAGGCTAAACGGATGAGCAACAAAGTCGATCCTAATTTGATCAGGGAACTGGGGGAATTCGGGCTTAAGGATGCGAGCAAGTGCTACAACTGCGGGACCTGCACCGCTATCTGCGACCTGGCGACCCCCGAGAACCCTTTCCCGAGGAAACTGGTAAGGTACATTCAACTGGGGCAAAAAGAAAAAATCCTGAGATCTCCGGAACCGTGGCTGTGCTATTACTGCGGTGACTGTTCTACCAGGTGCCCGCGAGGGGCCGATCCCGGCGAGACGATGATGGTCTTGCGCAGATATCTCACTTCGCTCTACGACTGGACCGGGTTTGCGCGCAAGTTCTACACTTCCGAGACATTCGAGATCATTGCAGTCGCAATAGTCGGCATTCTCGTAGGCCTTGGACTGCTTGTTTTCCACAGCGGCCCGATCAACTGGACGCACACGGACCTTAATTCCGTATGGCCGTCGGACGGAATCGAAAAGGCCGACCTGGTAATGGCCGCCATATTGTTGTTTTTCTTGCTCACCAATGTGTACCGCTGCATCAGGATCGTCATGGGGGATTATTTTACCAAGGTCCCCCTGGGGATGTATTTGAACGAACTGAAGCTCTTTTTGATCAACCTTTTCACTCAGAAAGACTTCGGCAAATGCAAAGACAGGCAGCAGTGGATCGTCCATCTTGCGATCATGACCGGATATTCCGCTATCTTCCTGATGGTGGTCGTTTTGGTAAACGGCCTGCCCCTCGGGATCGATTGGCTGAAATTTCAGCGCGGCTACGCTTCGCTGGGCGGAAAGATCGAGTACTCGATCTTCCACCCTATCCGGCTGATCGGCTACTATGCCACGTTCGCAATCATGTACGGCACCACATACGCGCTGATCGGGCGTCTCAAGAAGAGCAAGCCGCAATATAAGAGTTCGCATGGGACAGACTGGATGTTTTTGGTCCTGCTCCAGTTGACCACCATGACCGGTATTTTCATCAACTTCACACGCCTTCTGGATTGGCCGCTGGCTACCTACGCCATTTACGTCATTCACATGATGGTGGCGATCCCGATGCTCGTTCTCGAAGTGCCTTTCGCCAAGTGGGCCCACCTTGCCTACCGGCCGGTCGTTCTTATGCTGTTGAGCGTGAAAGAGAAATATATCGCCGAGCATGGACAGGCCGAAGGCGCGGTCCTTGCCGCAAAACCCGCCGCCTGATCCACCACGAACAGCGCGAGGGGAAAAGTTCCCCCGCGCTGTTTAGGGTTATTATCGCTTCCGGATCGCTTACTCTTTGGGTGGTGTAACGTTTGAAGTAATCGGTGCAATAATGACCCTGGGCGCATGGTCGTTCATCTCATCGATCGAAATGATCAATGCCGGTCTGACTTTGCCCGACTCGGTGCAGTGCTGTGGATCTAAATCCACCAGGTACACGTCCCCCTGTTATATTCCGGCCATTCCCCCACGTCGAGTGCGTCCCATTCAGCCGCTTCCTTCCAATATTCTGCATCCTTTGGCATATCCTGGAAGCTCAAAGCTAATTCCTCGCGCCATTTCGCCTCTTTGATCCTTTCAATTTCACGTTCGAGGAGCTTAGTAACGATTGCACTTTTCTGCCGCCCGGAAACCAGACTTTCAACCTCTTTCCACACAACTTGCCTGATGGTTAGATTCACCCGCGTTATTCGATTTGCGCGGTTTTCCTGGGTTGCCGACATGGTCGAACTCCTTCGGATGTCTTTTGTCATGACTCCCTAGCGGTTACACATATCATTGCATCTGCATATACAGAAAACAGCCTGCACTTTAGTGTGTATAGTAATTGCGCCCGAACCCATGGGCAAGCTAATAATATTTCTCACCGGAGAAGCAGGGAGCAGTAAGCGGGGAGCAAGGAGTAAAAGCTTCTGGGTTCTAGATTCTGGCTTTACTCTGCGTCCTCTGCGCTTCTGCGGTGAATGGTTACTTTGCCGCAGACCTGTTGCATTATTTTTTGATGTTTAAATTATCTCTTGTAAAGCGGACCGGGTTGCGAGTAGGAAGCTTGAGGGCGTAAGCCGCATAACGCAAACCTGAGGAATGGCGGAACGTCTGAGCGTGGGAATCGGTTTTTCGCCGATTCGGTTTGCGGTCTCCGTAATAGAATTCACCCGAGTCGAGGATTAGCGAAAATGGCAAAAGAACCTCAGATCGTGCACTCTTTCCCCAAGAATCCCCTGGAGGAAGTCAGATCGTCGGTAACGTATTTCAAGGGAAAGCAGTATGTGGACCTACGCATCTATTACAAAGGCGATGACGGAGAGTTTCACCCGTCCAAGAAGGGGCTGACTGTATCAGTGGAGCTTTTTCCGGAGCTTGAGACCGCACTCCAAAAGCTCAAGGAAGCGTTGGATGAGCAGTAGAGGGCCTTTACAGCATTCTCTCATGACCCGCGGGCGCGCTGCTAAAGCATGAAAATCAGATCGAGGATGCGTGCCTGTAGACACGCTTTACATGGACGTTGGAGATCAGGGCCATGAAGTCCTTGCCTTGCTCCAAATTGACCTTGATGGACCTGTTGTCTATTTCCATGTATCTCGAAAGCACTTTAATTATATCATTTTTAACGGCTTCCATCATGTCGGGCGTGATATCCACCCTATCGTGCATCAGAACGAACTGCATCCTCCTGTGGGCGATATGCCCGCTCGATCGTTCTCCCAAAAAGCGCCGCAAAATACCCAGCATTGGCCTTTCTCCTTTCAGTTCCAGAGAAGCTGTTTCACGCGGCCCATAAATCCGTGGGACCCCTCTCCATCCAGCGGAACGTTTTCACCGTTGAGGCGAGCGGCCATGCGTATGAAAGCGGCCCCAGCCTTGCTGTTCCTGTCGTTAGCAAGCGGGACTCCGCGATTGGTCGACACCACCACTTCGTCGCTTTCCGGGACAACCCCGAGAAGCGGAACGGAAAGCAGGGAAATGATGTCCTGGGTAGACATCATATCGCCCTTCTTGACCATTTTCACGTTAAGCCTGTTGATAATCAGGCTTATATGTCTGAGCATCGCGGCTTCGAGAAGCCCGATCACCCGGTCGGCGTCCCGTATGGCGGAGACTTCGGGCGTAGTCACAACCAGCGCGGTATCGGCGCCGGCGATTGCGTTTTTGAACCCCTGTTCTATGCCCGCAGGGCAGTCGATCAGCACGTAGTCATATTCGGCAGCCAGCGTTGAGCACAGGTCTTTCATCTGCTCCGGGCTTATGGAATTTTTTTCCCTGGTTTGAGCCGCCGGAATCATGAAAAGGTTTGGGAGCTTTCTGTCCCGGATCATTGCCTGTTCTTTACGGCATTTGCCTTCTATGATGTCGACCAGGTTGTAGACGATCCGGTTTTCCAGCCCCATCACGACATCAAGATTGCGCAAGCCGATGTCCGTGTCGACCATCACTACAGTGTATTTCCTCTTGGCCAGTGACGTCCCCAGGTTGGCTACAGTGGTAGTCTTGCCGACCCCCCCCTTGCCCGAAGTAACCACGATTGTTTTGCCAGCCATAAGTCACCTATAATTTAGTCGAAAACCGGATTCCGTGCAGCAGTCCCCCGTGCGACCTCAAGGATTGCGTTCTTACAGAGAGATAACCTGGATAACGCCGTCTTGAATCTCAGCCACTTCAAACCTGGGCGGCATAGGCTTTACCCCCTCTGGGGGAACCGCCACCAAGTCAGCGATCCTGATCTGATGGGGCTCGATGCTCAACGCCCAAATCCGCGCTGCCCTCTCGCCACCGGCCCCGGCATGAGCGATACCCCGCAAAGCGCCGAAAATGACAACGTCACCCTCGGCAATAATTTCCGCGCCCGGATTTACGTCTCCCAGGACGACACAGTCCGAAGGAGAGACGATCCGCACGCCTGACCGGCATGTATTGCGGACAATCAGGGGAGCGTAGTTTTCCGGGGGCCCGGACCGAGCGCCTTTCGAGCTTAAGCGGGATTTTCGCCCCTCTTGTGTCATCGAGAATGAAAGTTCATCGCTAAGCCGCACCTCCACGACCTTAACCCTGGATTTTTCGTACAGTTTCTCACAGAGCACGGAGATCTCGTCGGTGCGCATCGGCCTGGTCCTGAGATCCAGAACCATCTCCGATTTTTGGAAAAAATTACGCGACTGCTCGAGCCGTTCATCCATGAACGCCACGATCTCATCCAGGGAAGCGGCCGGGTCCGGGACAAGCGTGAAACCGTTGCGGTCGGCTTTCACCTGTACGGCCGGCGGCCCCTTTTCACTCGTATCATCAGAGTGTTCTTTCGCAAGGGGCTGTTGCCCTGCATTTTCAGATGACACGGTTGACGAACGGTTGCCTTTGGCTAAGGACATGACATTAGTCCATCGGACCATAAAATGGCGATAAAGGCAATAAAATCAACATGATGCGTGGTAAGGACAGTTTATTCAAGACTTCAGGAAATTGGTCTCCCCCCAATTGAAGAATACTTTACTCCAAATTTGTGCCGGAGGGCAATACCCAACTTTTCAGTTGAATCCAGTTTTGGACCCGAATGAAACCGTCCGCCGGATCATTGCGGTTCCAGGGCTGATCGAAAAGAAAAGGCTCGAGGCCGGCATCCTTTAATCGCCGGCAGGTTTCGATCCTGTCATCGACAAAGTAGCGGATTCCGAGTCCATTTAGGACGTCGAGCTTGGTTTCCGGAGCGCCGGAGGCAATTACCGTTATTTTTTCATGCGGCACACCTGGCAAAACGGTAAAAAGCCATTGAGTAATCGGCTCCGAGAAGACACGGGCCGTTATGAACCGGAGCGGCGCCACGCGGGCGAGTTCCATGAGCACTTCGGGCGCACCTGAAACAGGAGGGATCTGCATAGTGTGCCGGTCATCGAGCGTCAGGCGTATGAGGTCGTCTATAATCTGCTTTTCCAGACCGAGGCACTCACAGAGGTTGTAGGAGAGCATGTCCTGCTGGGAAAGATGAGTGAGTCCGTACCTCTCGTGGGCGAGTCTGACGAACACGGCCATCGTGTCGGCCACCACCCCGTCAATGTCGAAGGCAAGCAGACAAGGATCTATCGGTGCGGTGTCATTCATATTCTTCCGTGATGCAGGCCAAAGCGGGTTGATCGAAACGGAACGAGATTTCATAGACGCCCTCATCGAGTGTGGAATGCACGGCGTAACCAACGCCGCTTAGCACGGAGCGCATACCAATGTTGGCAGCAAGCACGTAGGCCAAAAATCCCGTAATACCTTTAGCCTTTGCAATTTCGCACAGGTAATTGATAAGGAAAGTCCCAATTCCTCTTTGCTGCCAGTTTGATAAGACCGCAAAGTCCACCTCGGCGGAGTTCGACTTCTGGTCCAGGATGTACCTGCCCATTCCGATGACCTTCTCGGCGCCGATTTCCCCGGTAACGGCCACAATTGCCATAACGTGCTCGTAATCGATATTGCACATGGCCTGGATGTTTCTATGCGGGAAGGCCTTCATTGCGGAAAGGAAGCGGTAATAGATGTCTTCAGATGGAAGCGAATAGAAAAATTCCTGAAGCGCCCGCTCATCTGTGGGCTTGATGGGACGGAAAAAAAGCGTCTCGTTTGGCGGAAACAGCTGGTGGGTCTCCCACTGGCCGGGGTAGAGGGGTTCGTAAATGGGAGGCAGGATCTGGTCTTCGTAGACATAATGGATGCTTTTGGCCTCAGCGAGCAACTGCTCGCGGAATCGCGGATGAGCAATATTGATAAGGGCCAGTGCACGCTCGCGGATGGTCTTGCCATGCAGATAAGCGATTCCAAATTCGGTAACGATATAACGCACGGTACTGCGTGGACTCACGACGCCGGCCCCGTTTGTAAGATGGCTTACAATACGTGACTTGCGCCCATCGGGACTCGTGGACGGCAGCACGATGATTGTCTTGCCCCCGTTAGCGCTCGATGCCCCGTGCATAAAGTCCACATAGCCGCCGATTCCGCTGTAAACCTTGTGGCCAATCGAATCGGCGCATATCTGACCGCTGAGGTCTATTTCCAGGGCTGAATTGATGGCCACCATCCGGTCAAAGCGGCTAATCAACTTGCGGTCGTTGACATATTCCGTCGGATAGATCTCAACTTCAGGGTTGTTGTTCACAAAATCGTAGAGTTCCCGGCTTCCCATGCAGAAGCTGGCCACGATCTTTCCTGGGTCTGCGGTTTTGCGCAGGCCGGTTACGGCCCCGGTGCGAATGAGATGCAGGTGGGAGTCGGTAAGGATCTCCGTGTGGATCCCAAGGTCATTCTTGGCTTCGAGGTATCTCAGGACCAAACTGGGGACCCTTCCGATCCCCGTCTGAATTGTGGAGCCATCCTCGATCAGTACGGAAACATATTTGGCAATCCTTTCGGCGACCGCGCTCCGCTCCCGGAAAACGATCTCGAGCAGCGGTTCGTCATGTTCCACACAATAATGAATCTGAGACAAATGGAGGAAGCTGTCCCCCAAGGTCCTCGGCATTTGTGGATTTATCTGGGCGATGACTATATTGGCGGATTCGACGGCGCTTTTGTCCGTGCCCACCGATATTCCCATCGAACAGAAACCGTGTCTGTCGGGGGGCGCTACCTGGACCATTGCGATGTCTAACCTCAACAGAGGTTTTCCTTTGAAAAGGCCGGGTATGGAAGAAAAATAAATCGGGATGTAGTCGGCTAAACCGTCATTGACAGCATGCCGGGATCTTGGCCCGAGAAAGAAGGTCTTGAGGCGCGCGTTTTGCTCAAAACGTTTCCAGTCCTCCGGCAGGGACCCCATGGAGAGATTCTGGACTATTTCGATATCGCGGTGTCTGGGCAAAAGCTCGATCAAAGAACGCACCAGGTGCTGAGGCTCCCCGCATCCGGTCCCAATAAAGAGGCGGTTTCCGTCGCGCAATATTTCGCGCAATATCTGATCTGCACCGGGTCTTTTTTCTCGAACTCGCGTCCTCCAGTGCTTCATAGACTCATATTCTCCGCCAGGAGGAGATTGCCGAAATATATTTTTGTGGAAAACCGGCCCCTGCAATGACTGCGTTTTTTTATAGCATACAGATATGAAAAAAGGGATTACTTAATGCGGGAAGGGCGCGAATAGGCTAAAATGATTACTCTGTAAAATCGGGTAGATAAAATAGCATTTCGTCAACGCGGAATGCTCCACGGGAGATTGGTTTACCGACACTGCCGGGCTGATGAGAAGGAACCGATGATGCGTATCGCAATGGGGCAGATCGATCCTTTGGTTGGAGACCTCGATGGCAACACGCGCGAAATATGCGAATTTATTGAAATAGCGAAAAAGGCCAATGCCGAACTGATCATTTTCCCTGAATTGTCCATAATGGGATACCCGCCGCGTGACCTTCTCGACAAACGCGGTTTTGTAGCCGACAGTCTTCGTTACTGGGAGCGCATAGCGAGCGCGAGCAAAGGTATTGGGGTCATCTTTGGAGCGGTTTCGGTCAATGAGGGCTGCGGAAAGCCCTACCACAATTCCGCTGTGTTCTATGAAGACGGCGAGCTCCGTTGCACCGCCCATAAGATGCTCCTGCCCTCCTATGATGTATTCGATGAGGAGCGATATTTCGAACCCGGCAAAGCGGCGGCCTGGGTCGATTTCAGGGGCAAGCGGATCGGCATTACGATTTGCGAAGACGCATGGAACGTACCGGGCTATCTTCCGGGTCCTCTCTATAGTGCCGATCCGGTGGGTGAATTGAGCAAAGCCTCGGTCGATCTTATTGTAAATATTTCCGCCTCTCCCTATCACGTAGGCAAGCCACACTGGGTTGGCCAACTGCTGAAGAGTCAGGCTGCCTGCGCAGGCGCCCCAATAGTTTATGTGAACCAGGTTGGCGGAAACGACGAGCTGATTTTCCACGGACACAGCATGATCTGGGATGAAAAGGGCCGCCTTTGCGCTACAGGCGCCGATTTCGCGGAGGACCTGATCGTCTATGACACGGGCGGAGGCGATTGTGAACTTCATGCGGCTGACTATGACCACGTCTCAGAGGTGATTGGAGCGCTCACCCTGGGGTTGGGCGACTATGCCCGCAAGTGCTCTTTCAAACGGGCGGTGATCGGGCTCAGCGGCGGGGTGGATTCTGCGCTGACGGCTTGCCTGGCTGCAATTGCGCTGGGCGCCGAGAACGTTCTGGGGGTCTCGATGCCCGGTCCTTTTAACGCTCCCGAAAGCCTTAGCGATGCGCGTGAATTAGCCGCCCGGCTTGGAATCGGCTTTGAGGTGATTGCGATCGATGAGCTTTTTTCGACCGCGCTGAAGTCTTTGAAACCGATTTTTAACGATTTGCCGCACGACTTTACCGAAGAAAATCTACAGGCGCGCATCAGGGGTATGGTGCTGATGTCCATTTCCAACAAGTTCGGCAGGCTGCTTCTGAGTACGGGCAATAAATCGGAAATCGCAGTCGGATATTGTACACTCTACGGGGATATGAACGGTGGGCTTGCGGTCTTGGGCGATGTTCCCAAAACCATGGTCTATGAACTTGCCCACAGACTAAACGATGAACGTGGATGGATCCCGGAGCGCATACTCACGCGCGCTCCCTCCGCGGAGTTGCGGCCAAATCAGACGGACCAGGACACACTTCCGCCTTACGAAATTATGGACGCTATTCTGGCCGAATTTGTGGAGCAGCGCCTTCCGGTAAAGCAGATAATAGCCAGCGGGTTTGATCCGGAAACCGTGAGATGGGTGGTAAGGCGAGTCGAACTCAACGAATACAAACGCTGGCAGGCGCCCCCGATCTTGAGGGTTACAACGAAGGCCTTCGGGATCGGCAGGCGCAATCCAATCGCGCAGGGATATATCGAAACCTGACGTACATTTTTGTTACTTTTGTCCGATAAACTTTTTCGAATACAGGTTTTGACTTCAAAGGCTGGGAACAAAAATGAAAAAAATCGAAGCGATTATCAAGCCATTCAGGCTCGACGATGTGAAAGAAAGGTTGTCGGGCCTGGGAATCAAAGGAATGACGGTGTCCGAGGTGAAGGGTTTCGGGCGACAGAGGGGGCACACGGAAGTTTACCGAGGTGCTGAGTATGTAGTTGACGTTCTTCCCAAAATTAAAATAGAAGTGGTTGTTCCCGACTGGCAGTTGCCGGAGGCAGTGGCCGCAATTCGTGAGTCGGCGCAAACGGGCAAGATCGGAGATGGCAAGATTTTTGTTATACCTGTTGAGGAGTGTATTCGCATCCGGACCGGCGAGACCGGAGAAGACGCGCTCTAGAATGTATCAATAATAAATCATGGTCCAACGTTCAAATCTAACTCGAAAACTCAAAGATCTGCGGGATCATTTCGTTCGGGAATGCCGCACGGATGTTCCCGGGCTGCTGGCGGCGCGCACCTATTCGTCCAACCTGCAAGAGGCCCTTGGCAGTTTGTTAAGCGAACATTCGGAGCCCCAGGAAGGCTGGGCTTTGGTTGCCGTAGGCGGTTTCGGCCGTGGTGAACTCAGCTTCGCCTCCGACCTCGATCTACTGTTCCTTTATAAAAAACGGCTTCCTACATTTTTGTCGGAACTGGTTCACTATCTCGTGTACGGCTTGTGGGACAGCGCGTTCGAAGTCGGACACGCCACTGCTTCCGTTTCTATGGTCCGCAATATGGTTCAGAACGATTTCTCCATTCTGACCAACTACCTTGAAGCTCGCCTGGTTGCGGGAGACGCCGAGTTTTTCAATGATTGGCAAAGGTCCTTTCTCAAGTTGTTCGGCAATCCCGGCAGACGGCGGCGGTTCCTTCAGGACCTGATCGCATATAGAGAGGCAAGACTCCACCAGTATGGTGAAAGCCCCTATCTGCTGGAGCCTAACGTTAAGGATGGAGTGGGGGGGCTGCGCGACCTGCATACGATCAGGTGGGCGGGAATTGTGTACCTTCACGATCCTTCGCTGGAATCAATGCTCAATAATGAATGGCTCATGGATGCCGAGAAACTCTGGATCGAGCAGTCATACGATTTTCTGTGGCGGGTAAGGCTTCAACTGCACCAGTTGAGTGCAAGAAGGCAGGACAGGCTGCTTTTTCCGGAGCAGGAACAGATTGCGGGGCGAATGGGTTGCATTGCAGGTACGGAAGGTTCTGCCGTTGAGGGTTTCATGCGCCTGTATTACCGCTGCACTTCGCGCGTACGCAGGACGACCTCCTTTTTTCTGGAAAGACTCGAGGAGTCCCAGAGGAGGTTTCGCCGTTTTCATCTGCGCAGGCGCATCCTGCCGGGTCCATTTCTGCTGGAAGGCAAGCACCTTCATTTTATGGAACCGGAATGGGTGAGGAAAGATCCGCTTTTGCTCATGCGATTCTTCTGGCAGGCGGCACGTTCCAAAGCTCATTTTCACCACAATGCGGGAAAAATTATCCGGGAAAATCTGGGTGGGTTTGGAGATCGCGAAAGGCGAAATCCCGAGGCAATAAATCAGTTCTTCGACATCTTGCTGGACCCGCAATACTCGTTCCAAGTCCTTAAGACCATGCTGGAAACATCCTTTCTGCAGGTATTCATCCCGGAATTCTCTGCGGTGCGTTATCGGGTCCAAAATGACGTCTATCATGTCTATACTGTTGATGAGCACCTGCTGCGCACGGTCCGCGAACTTCATCTTATCGAAGCGGGCGAGGTCAATGGCGAAGAGCCTTTAAAGAGCGCCGGAGAGCTGATAGGTCCCGAGGAGCGGCGTATTCTCTACCTGGCCGGGCTTCTGCACGACATTGGGAAGGGGCGGGGGAATAATCACTCGATGCACGGCGCCATGATGGCCGGGGAAATCGCGATAAGGATGGGATTGAGTGACAGTCAGAGAAATCTGCTTTGTTTTTTGATCGAACATCACCTTATTCTTGCCGAAACCGCACTCAAGCGGGATTTAATGGACGAAAAGCCGGTATCGCACTCTGCGGTAACCATCAAGGATCGCCAGCGGTTGCTTTTGCTCTATATGCTTACTGTGGCTGACAGCCGCGCGACCGGTACGGAGGCATGGAACACCTGGAAAGCGTCCCTGCTTAGAGAGCTTTTCTTCAAGGTTGACAGGCTGCTGCTGCGGGCGGACCTGGAACCGGAGGACATCGAGACGCGCACCGCGCAAACGCAGAGAGAAGTTTTGGCCCTTTTGCCCGACCCGGCTGAAAGCGAAAGGCTGTCCGGATGGATGGAGAGGCTGCCTTTCAGGTATTTGCTCTCCCATCATCCGCAGGAGATTCTAAAGCACTATGAGATGGAGAAGCAACTGGCGCACCGCCCGGTTTGCTTCAAGGCAGAACCGCTAGAAGGCGAGATGTGGCAGACCACCGTTGTAACTCGTGATCGACCCGGGCTGTTTGCTCTCATTACCGGTGTTCTGTGGGCAAGAGGATTGAATATCCTTTCCGCCGACATCTATACCCGAGAACCCGGTGTGGCCTGCGATATCCTGCGTGTCGAGCGGATTCCCGACCCTCTTCATCGCGAAGAACTGTGGGTCAAGGTGGAAAGCGATCTTGTTCGCGCCCTTGCCGATTCATCCTATCTTGACGAAATACTGGAAAGCAGGCGCAGGCCATCGGTTCTGGAGACTAAGTGCTATCCACGCAAAGAGGATAAGGTCATAATCGACGAGGAGGCTTCGGACTTCTATACCCTGATCGAAGTATATACCTTGGACCGGCCGGGCGTACTGCACGCGATCACCAACGCCCTGTTCGAACTGGATATAAGTATTCAACTTGCCAAGATATCGACACCTGGAGCGCAGGTTGTCGATATCTTTTACGTCACCGACTTGAGCGGCGAGAAGCTGATTAGCCACGACAGGCATGAACAGGTAAGAGAAAAGATCCTTGGGCGTCTGTCCGAGGTCTGCTGACCGTTCATGTTTGGCTCGATTTTCCAGGGTAGTGCGCCAAGGGTACATTTTTGTTCGAAACCGGTCTTAGCTTTTGGATAAGAAATTCGATTGAATTTTCGAGTAATTACAGTTTCCAATGCCCTTTAGGCATGTTCTTTCACGTTTTTGCCGTACTTTGCGTAACAAAAATGTTTTTTTCATTGGCCGGGTCAGGGGTTACTCACAGTTGGTCTCGGGCTCGGAATTGTTAAAAGGCCTTCGATCAGAGGGGGCGGGAAGGGGGCGGGAAGAAAATTGTTGACGTTGGCAAGCAAATTGCCTAGACATTCCGGATTGAGCCGTTCAATGTGTATTTTGAAAACTCACAGGAGGAAATTATGACCCCAAAAGAAGTAGTGGCTTTTGCAAAACAAAACGGCGCCAAGATAGTTGATTTCAAGTTCATGGACTTTATCGGGATATGGCAGCATTTTTCTGTTCCGATCTCAGAGTTGGGCGAAAGTGACTTCGAAAGCGGCTACGGTTTCGATGGATCCAGCATCCGTGGATGGCAGCCTATACACGCCAGTGACATGCTGATTATTCCGGACCCGGAGACGGCAGTGATGGAACCGTTTACAGCCGCGCCAACCCTTACGATGATCTGCAATATAGTCGATCCCGTGACGAAGAAAAAATATACGCGCGATCCCAGAAACATCGCGCAGAAGGCTGAAGCATTCCTTAAGTCCACAGGGGTGGGCGATATGGCCTGGTTCGGCCCGGAAGCCGAGTTTTTCATCTTCGACGATATCCGGTTCGACAGCTCAGTTAACTTTAGCTACTACTACATCGATTCCGTCGAGGGTCAGTGGAACACCGGAAGGATCGAGAGCCCGAACCTCGGATACAAGCCCCGCTACAAAGAGGGCTATTTCCCTGTGCCTCCGATGGATTCCCAGCAGGATATCCGTTCCGAGATGATCCTGACAATGGAGCAGGTCGGTGTGCGCACGGAATGTCAGCACCACGAGGTTGCCACCGCCGGTCAGGCTGAAATCGATATGAAGGCGGCCCCTCTTGTCAAGATGGCCGACAACCTGGCGTGGTACAAATATGTTCTAAAAAATGTCGCCAAGAAATATGGCAAGACGGTTACCCTCATGCCGAAGCCGCTTTATGGCGACAACGGCACGGGCATGCACACCCATTTCAGCCTCTGGAAAGGGGGCAAGCCGCTATTTGCCGGGGACAAGTACGCGGGTCTGAGTCAAATGGCTCTTTGGGCGGCAGGCGGGATACTGAAACATGCCCCGGCGCTGTGCGCCATAACCAACCCGACGACCAATTCCTACAAGAGGCTGGTCCCCGGATATGAAGCTCCGGTGAACCTGGCTTACTCGAGCCGCAACCGAAGCGCAGGCATCCGTATTCCGATGTACTCGGCGTCTCCGGCGGCCAAAAGGCTCGAGGTCCGCTTCCCCGACCCGTCGTGCAACGGCTATCTCGCTTTCAGCGCGCTGCTTATGGCCGCCCTTGACGGCATCGAAAACAAGATCGATCCGGGCCAGCCGCTCGATGAGGACATCTACGGATTGAGTGCGAAAGAGCTGGCAAAAGTTCCATCGACTCCGGGGTCCCTTGAAGAATCCCTCAAGGCGCTTGGAAAAGACCACAAGTTTCTGCTGAAGGGCGACGTTTTCACCAAGGATGTAATAGACATGTGGATCGAATACAAGACCCTGAACGAAGTGGACGTCGTACGCATGCGGCCGCATCCCATGGAATTCAAACTCTACTTCGACATATAAAGATGAATTGAGGGATTTAGGGATTAAGAAGAAGTTTGGATAGGTGTCTATTCTCTAAAGATCTCAGGAACACTGATTTGAGAATCCCCCGGGTTGGTGTAAAATCCCAGCCCGGGGGATTTTTATTTTCTGTGGGGCTTAGCACATACGGAACCACGGATGAACGCGGATATACACGGATTGCTGAAGAGGATTGTCCTGTGATACCAACGGATAAACACAGCGCGAAAGGAAATATCTACTCAGATGTGCCTGACCGTCTCCCGGAGGAAATCATGGAAACATTGGTCAGTTCGGGAAAGGTGAGAATCCAAAGAATCATCTCTTACTCTCATGCTTCACCGGAAGGGTTCTGGTACGATCAGGACGAAAACGAATGGGTCCTGCTCACAAAGGGCAGCGCTGCATTAAAATTTGATGGAAAAGAGGAACTGCTTCTTTTGCGACCCGGCGACTGGGTCGATATTCCGGCCCATGTAAGGCACCGGGTGGAATGGACCGACCCGGAGGATAAGACGGTGTGGGTGGGGGTGTTTTATTAAGTATTTACCCGATAAGCATAATCCACATTGAGCGAAACCACGTCGAATTCGCTTTCCACCTGGCCGTGCAGCAAATAGGCATGGTTCATGTCGAGTTCCTGGCAAAATCGTCTGAATGGTTTCGGGAAAAAAACCGTCTCAAAGATTCCTGTTTTATCTTCAAAGGTAAAAAACTCCATTTCTTCCCCTTCCCTGGTCAAGACTTCCTTGCGCGTGACGGGCCACCCTTTCATGCGGATTTTTTCCCCGATGTGTGCGGCCATATCGGATGCCGGAACGATCGCGCACAACTTGTTGGCCGGGAGAGGCGCCGCCGAAGGCTGCGCCAATCTTGGCTGGGGCCCCGCCGCCCGAAGGGAGCGGAAAAACGGCTCGGCCAGTTCAAGAGGATGGATCGAGAGGGGAAATCCCAGCGTTTCTGATTCATGCGCCCATTTCCGGCGGTCGGAAAAATCCGGGAGTGCAGGGACCTGGAAGGAGGACTGAGGGCCTTCGGCCCGGCGCTGGGCAATCTGAAAGTGCTGTTTCGCCCGGCTATACGCGCCACTGAGGGCCTTCGGCCCGGCGCTGGGCAATCTGAAAGTGTTGTTTCGCCCGGCTGTACGCGCCACGCAGGACGAAGGGTGGAAGACGGAGGTCTGAAACCGGCAATTCGTCTGTGGAGCGCGGAATGCATTGAGCCAGGCTTCGATGAACCAGAGAATTTGCGGGCGGTTGAAGGCCCCGGAAATGGAGTCCATGGCGCCGCTTCGGACAAGTATGGCGGAGTCCGGGGCAGATATGGAGAGGCCGTTTTGCCCTCTCACTCGATCGAGGAAGTCCTCGATTGATGAAAAAGGCCCCCCACGGTTTCTTTCTCTTAAGATGGCTTCTATAACGTTCTTCTTTATTGCCCGAAGCTGTTGAAAACCTGTTCGTATCGTTTTCCCGCTGCCGGTATAGGGCAGCCGGCTTTGGTTTATGTCCGGTCCCAGGACCTCGATGCCCATGCGCCGGGCCTCTGAAATGTAGGCGAAAGTGCTGTAATAGCCACCTCCATTGGCGAGGACCGCCGCCATGAACTCCGCCGGATAATGCGCCTTAAGATACGCGGACTTGAAGCTCACCAGGGCATATGAGGCCGAGTGCGGCTTACAGAACGAATAGCCGGAAAAAGCGGTGAACATGTCCCAGACGCTTTCCACCACTTCGGGTGAAATCCCGTTTCGAGCGCATCCTTGCTCAAAGCGCGTCCTGTAGTCCGAGAGCTGCTCGCGGCTTTTCCTGCTTATCACTTTTCTCAGGCTATCCGCCTCACCCCATGAAAAGCCGGCCAGCGCCATCGCCGCCTGCACTACGTCTTCCTGATAGACCAGTATTCCGTAATTTTCGGCCAGGATGTCTTTAAGACGTGGATGGAGCGGCTCGTACGGTTCCCCATGAAGCCGGCTCAGGTATTGCCGAATAAACCGGTTTGCGGCCGGGCGGATAATGGACGAATGGATCACGGCATGCTCGAAATCGCCCGTTCGTGCCTTTTGCTGCAGGAGCCGCATGGATGGGGATTCCAGGTAAAAGACGCCCATTGTATTTCCCCGGCTGATGATTTCCCGGGTTTTCGGGTCGTCAATCGGATTGAAGTTCGAATAGTCGATGATCTTCGCCGTGTTTTCCCGAACCGACTCTATGGTGTCGCGGATCACGGCAAGCGAGCGGTTGCCGAGAAGGTCTATTTTGACGAGGCCCGCCTTTTCGGCCTGGTCTTTTTCCCACTGGATGATTCGGACCCCCTTGGCGCTTATCTGGACCGGAACATACTTCGATACCCGGTCCGGAACGAGCACCACTCCGCCGCAGTGGGTCCCGATATTTCGGGGTGCCGACTCCAGGCGCGAAGAAAGATTGATGATTTCCGGCCAGGGCGGGTCCATGGGGAAATTGTGGAACTTGGGATTGGATTTTATCTGCTCCCATATCCCACGCGAGCTCCAGTAGTTCATCCTGCGGGTTACCTCCTTTATCTCGGAGGCGGGGACGCCGTATACTTTGGCTACTTCCCGCACCGAGGCCCTGGCCCGGAACCCCACGTGGTTGCTGACCAGAGCCATCCTCC
>Ga0209517_10004700_pt1 | contig 17799 bp, 13 predicted proteins | sample PeaSoiMetSII2010_FD_187695 | JGI IMG/M metagenome (GOLD analysis project Ga0209517, IMG submission 187695) | Peat soil microbial communities from Weissenstadt, Germany - SII-2010 (SPAdes) (version 2) | ecosystem: Environmental > Terrestrial > Soil > Wetlands > Peat | place: Germany...
TCGAGGAGGGCAGGTATTGCTGGCCGGTGGCCGAGCTGTAGCCGTTCGCCATGATCAGGAGCACGCCGTCCTGATGGTTGTCGGCGGCGCCCGAGATGCTCGTGCTGAGGCCGTTGTGCCAGAAGCCGCCATCGCCCATGATGCTGATGACGCGCTTGGAGAAGGCGGGCGAGACGCCCGCGGCGCTGGCCAGGCCGAGGCCATAGCCCAGGATCGAGTTGCCGATGTTGAAGGGCGGCAAGGTCGAGAAGCCGTGGCAGCCGACATCGGCGGCGACATGGATCTTGCCGAAATCGCGCTCGACCAGCTTGATCGCGGAAAACACCGGACGCTCGGGACAGCCGACGCAGAAGCCGGGCGGCCGCTTCGGCACCGGCGCGCCGATGAGGTCGGCGGCCTTCTTCTTCCAGCCCTCGATCGCGGCCGTGACGCGGCCGATGGCGACGAGATCGATGCCTCTGGGCACCGCGCCCTCGAGGAAGCCGGCGAGGCCGCGCAGCATCACCTCGGCGGTGTATTCGCCCGCCATCGGCAGCACGCCCTTGCCGACGATCGTGGTGTTGAGATCGGATTTGCGCAAGAGGGCGTTGACGGCCTCCTCGAGATAGTCGGGATTGCCCTCCTCGACCATCAGCACCGCGCGCTTGCCGGCGCAGAACTGCACGATCTCGTCCGGCACCAGCGGGTAGGTGACATTGAGGCAGAAGATCGGCAGCTCGGCCTGGCCGAAGGCATCGGCGAGGCCAAATTGTTGCAGCGCGCGCACGACGCTGTTGTAGAGGCCGCCTTGGCAGATGATGCCGATCTCGTCGTGCCGGCCGGGGAAGCTCTCATTGAGCTTGTGCGCGCGGATGAAGTCGATGGCCGCGGGGAAGCGGTGCTCGATCTTGTGCTTCTCCTGCGCGTAGGTCACGGGCGGAAGACAAAGTCGCCCGGGATCGAACTCGGGATTCTCCAGGGGATGATTGCGCGAGACCGCCGGCGCCCGGTTGTTGCGCGTCCGGAAGCGCCCGTGGACGTGGCAGGCGCGGATGCGGAACTCCATCATTACCGGCGAGCTCGATGCCTCCGACAGCGCGAAGGCCTTCTCGATGAGCGCGACGAAGCGCTCGTGATCGGGGCGCGGGTCCATGAGCCAGATCGAGCTCTTCATGGCGGCGGCGTGCGAGCGTTCTTGGATGATGCTCGCGCCTTCGCCGTAATCCTCGCCGATGATGATGACCGCGCCGCCCTTGACGCCGGCCGAGGCCAAGTTCGACAACGCATCGGACGCGACGTTGGTGCCGACCACCGATTTCCACACCGCGGCGCCGCGCATGGGGTAGTTGATCGACGCCGCCAGCATCGCCGCCGCCCCGGCTTCGTTGGCCGCCGGCTGGTAATGAACGCCGAGTTCGTCGAGCAGCGGCTTGGCGTCGCCCAGCACATCCATGAGGTGCGAGACCGGCGCACCTTGGTAGCCCGTGACGTAGCTGACGCCCGCCTGCAGAAGCCCCTTGGTGATGGCCAAAATGCCTTCGCCCTCGAAGACCTCGCCGTCGCCCAGGCGGAGCAGCTCGACTTCCTTGGTAAAGGATCGTTCCACGGCTTCTCCTATCGCAAGATCGATATATGCCGCCGCCGCCGCCGCGCCGTCAACTCGCGCTCAGAACGGCACCACCAGACCTTCGAGTTCACCCTCGCAATCGACCAGGTCGACCCGCTTGTGAAGTGGGTCAGAGAGTTTGTGCGGGATTTAGACGCGGGAGTGTTCGGATAGAGCTCAATTGGTCAAATCACGATCCGCTCTCATCGCGCCAGCGATCATAGCGCTGCGTCGTCCGCGTTGCCGCATGGTTGCGCGAGCAGCGCATGTCGGATTCGAGCCGGCGCCTTTCTTGCTCGCCGAAGTCGAAGGTGAACTGCTCGAAATCGAGCTCATGCTTCGCCAGCTCTTCACGCACCCATTCGCGCTGCCGCGGACATGCCAACGCGGTATCTTGATCCAAATCAAGGCGCGGGGGACATTTACAGTCATTCTAAACGCTAAACCCACCGCCCGGAGGAAGTTCGCCATGGCCGGCCAGCCCATGCTCATGACGACTGCCGGCAATCCGCTGGCAGACAACCAGAATTCGATGACCGCGGGCGACACCTCGATGGCCATGGTGGTGGAGGTGACGGACAGGTCGGCGAAATGGACTTAGCGCACTGGATCGAGCGGCACGCCGCCTTCACCCCGGACCAACCGGCGATCCTATTCGCCGGCCAGGAGACCAGCTACGCCGCGCTGGCCGCGGACGTCCGCCTCGCCATCCGGCGGCTGGCGGCGCTCGGCGTGCGGCGGGGCGAGGTCGTGGCGTTCCTCGGCTTCAATCATCCGGGGCAACTGGTCCTGCTGTTCGCCTGCGCCCGGATCGGCGCCATCCTGCTGCCGCTCAACTGGCGCCTCGCGGCGCCCGAGCACGCTCGCGTCCTTGCCGACGCCTCGCCCCGCGCCGTCATCGTCGAGGCTGCCTTCCTCGCCCATGCCGAGAGCCTGCGCGCCGCCCTGCCCGAGGCGCACTGGTTGGCGCTCGATGGCGCGACGCCAGGCTGGTCGGCGTGGCAAGACGTCGATGCCGCCGCCGCTCTCGCGGTGCGGAGCGACGAGGACGCCGAATCGGCTCCCGTGCTGCTCTGTTACACCTCGGGCTCCACCGGAGTGCCCAAGGGCGTGGTGCTGACCCAGCGGGCGCTGTTGTACAACGCCCTCAACAGCTCCCACATGCACGACCTGACCGCCGCCGACCGCGTCTTGACGACGCTGCCGCTGTTCCATGTCGGCGGCATCAACATCCAGACCCTGCCGGCCCTTCACGCCGGCGCGACCGTGGAACTGCACGCCAAGTTCGACCCGGCGGCGACGTTCGACGCCATCGAGGGCCGGCGCATCACCCTGACCGTGCTGGTGCCCGCCCAGTTGACGGCGATGATGGAGCACCCGCGCTGGCAGCGGGCCGACCTGTCCAGCCTGCGGGTGATCTCGACCGGCTCGACCATCGTCTCCGAATCCTTCGTCCGGCGGGTGCACGAGCGGGGCCTGCGCCTCATCCAGGTCTACGGTTCGACCGAGACCAGCCCGATCGCCACCTACCTGCGCGCCGGGGACGCCGACCGCAAGGCGGGTTCGGCCGGCCTGCCGGCCCTGCACTGCGAGGTCCGCGTCGTCGATGCCGACGGAAGCGACCTACCGCCGGGCGGCGACGGCGAGATCCTGGTGCGCGGAGCCAACGTTATGCGCGACTACTGGAACGTGCCCGAACAGACCGCGCGGGCGCTGCGAGGCGGCTGGTACCACTCGGGCGATTTCGGCCATTTCGACCCAGAGGGCTATCTTTACGTCGTCGCGCGCAAGAACGATATGATCATCTCGGGCGGCGAGAACATCTATCCGGCCGAGATCGAGGGCGTTCTCTTGGAATGCCCGGCCATCGCCGAGGCCAGCGTCGTTGGCCGGCCGGACGAGCGCTGGGGCGAAGCGGTGGTGGCGGTGGTGGCCCTGAAGCCCGGCGCCGCCATAAGCGAGGCGGAAGTGCTGGCCCTGTTCGCGGGCCGCATCGCCCGCTACAAGCAGCCGCGCGAGGTCCGCTTCGTCGCGGCACTGCCGCGGACCGCGATCGGCAAGGTGAATAGGAGTGAACTGCGCGCCGCCATCGCCGCCCCGGTCACGGCCTAGGCGGAAAGGATCGGGAGCCATTGCGGGTCTGAAAATCGGCATCGACCTAGGCGGAACCTTGATCACCGGCTGGCTCGCTGCGGTCTACGGTTGCTACCGCGAGACGGTGCGGTTCTAATTGGAGAAGGCCATGCCTGATATCGCGACCTACGCGGCGCCACGTTCGCTCGAACAAGCGGTCGAGCTGCTGCGCTCCGGCGCGGTGACCATCCTGGCCGGGGGCACTGACCTGATGGTGCAGGCGCAGGCCGGCAAAGCCAAATTCAATCCGACCCTGATGAACATCCGGCGCATCCCGGAGCTGTCCGGCATCGTTGAGTCCGGCGGCGTCGTCCGCATCGGCGCGCTCACCACCGTCACCGACCTGCTCGACAGCGCCCTGATCCGCCAGCGCTTCAGCGCGCTGTGGCAGGCCTGCGACCAGTTCGCCAGCGACCAGATCCGCAACGCCGCCACCATCGGCGGCAACATCTGCAACGCCTCGCCTGCCGGCGACACCCTGGTGCCGCTGCTGGTGCTGGACGCGCGCGTGGTGCTGGCCGGCAAGCCCAACGGATCGGTCACCCGGCGCACGCTGCCTCTCGCCGAGTTCCTCCTCGGACCCGGGCGCACCGCGCGCAAGCCCACAGAACTGCTCGAGGCGGTGGAGATCCCGGTGCCGCCGGCGGGCTTCGTCAGCGCCTTCTTCAAGTTCGGCACCCGGCCGGCGCTGGATGTCGCCGTCATCGCCATCAGCCTCGGCGCGGTGCGGAACGGCCGCACGCTGACCGGCGTCAGGGTCGGCTTCGGCGCGGTGGCGCCGACTCCCATCCGGGCGCCGGCGACCGAGGCGATACTGGAGGGGTGCACGCTCGACGACGCGACCATCGCCGCCGCCGCCGCCGCCGCGGCAAGCGAAGTCCACCCGATCAGCGACGTTCGCGCCTCGGACTGGTACCGGCGCGAGCTCATCGGCAATATGTTGCGAAGGATGCTCGATCATGTCGGCAACGGTTGAGATCGCGTTCACGCTCAACGGCGTGGCCACCCAAATCCAGGTGCCCGCGACCTTGAGCACGCTGGAGATGCTGCGCGTCCGGCTCGGCCTCACCGGCACCAAGTACGGTTGCGGCGAAGGTGAATGCGGCGCCTGCACCATCCGGGTCGATGGCCTGACGCTCAACTCATGCTTGATGTTCGCCGCCGACTGCGATGGCCGCGATGTGACGACCATCGAGGGGCTGGCGGCCACGCCCACGGGCGAAGCCCTCAAGGAGGCGTTCACCGCCAATGGCGCGGTGCAGTGCGGCTTCTGCACGCCCGGGCTGGTGATGCAGGCGAGCCATTTGCTGGAACGCCATGGCCACGGGCACGGGCACCCCGGGCCGGAAGAGATCAAGCGGGGCATCGAGGGCAATTTGTGCCGCTGCACCGGCTATAGCAAGGTGATCGAGGCCATCGCCGCGGTTGACGTGAGCGCCAAGTAGGAGGCCGACATGGACGCGTTGCAAAAGACCAAGGCAGAGGCGGGAACCAAGCCCGCTTCCGGCGACACCCTGATCGGCAAGCGCATTCCCAAGAAGGATGCGCCCGAGAAGGCGAGCGGCCGCACCCGCTACATCGACGACATCAACGTTCCTGGGCAGCTCTACGGCAAGATTCTGCGCTCGACCCAGGTCCACGCCAGGATTCGCGCGATCGACACCGACGCCGCGCGGGCGTTGCCCGGCGTGCATGCGGTCATCACCGCCGCCGACGTGCCGTGGCAACGCCCGATCGGCGTCAGCAAGGACCACCTGCCCCTCAAATCCGACCGCGTCCGCAGCCCGCGCGACGAGGTGGCAGCGGTGGCAGCCGACAGCGAGGAGATCGCCGAGGCGGCGCTCAAGCTCATCCGCGTCGATTACGAGCCGCTGCCAATCGTCGCCGATGCCCAGGAGGCGCTGAAGCCGGGGGCGCCGCTGCTGCACGGCGAGGATCTGGTATGGACGAGCCCTGACGGCCGAAGTGAGGTGCTCCACAAGGCGTCGCCGGGCAACGTGGCGATGACCTTCACCTATGCCCAGGGCGACGTAGTGCGGGGCGAGGCGGAGTCCGCCGCCGTCGTCGAGGACATCTTCCAGCTCCACTACGTCACCCATTGCTGCATGGGGGTATCCGGCGTGATCGCCGAGTTCGACGCCTCGGACAATCTGCTGCTTCACTCGAACACCCAGGTTCCCTTCCTGCACAAGCGCGAATTCGCGGAGATGCTCGGCATCGACCCCGGTCGCGTCCGCATCATCCAGCCGCCGATCGGCGGCGGCTTCGGGTCCAAACTCGACATCTACCCGTTCGAGCCGATCGTCATTTTCCTCGCCCGCGCCACAAGGCGGCCGGTCAAGCTGGTCTATACCCGCGAGGAGGAATTCCTCGCCTCGCCGACGCGCCAGCCGGTGCTGCTCAAGCTGCGCTCGGGCTGCCGCCAGGACGGCACGCTCACCTTCCGCGCGGTGGAAACGGTGCACGACAACGGCGCCTATACCTCGTGGGGCGCGACGACGCCGTTCGTGATGATGCAGACGTTCTCGTCGCTCTACCGCGTGCCCAACTGCGACTATCGCACCTTGGCGGTCTACACGAACAATCCCTATTCCGGCTCGTTCCGCGGCTACGGCAATCTGCAGGCGACCTTCGCCGTCGAGGCCCACATGGACAAGCTGGCCGACGCCATCGGCATGGACGCCCTGGAGTTCCGTCTCAAGAACGCCCAGGATCCGGGCGAGGTCACGCCCCAGGGGATGCACTTCAACTCCTGCGGCTTCAAGGACTGTCTGCGCACCGCGGCGGAGCGGAGCGGCTATCAGCAGAAGCGTCTCGCCTATCGGAGCAAATGGAACGACGGCGCCGTCATCAGGCGCGGCGTCGGCATGGCGTCCATGCTGCATGTCGGCGGCGGCGCCAAGATCTATCAGTCCGATGGCTGCGGCACCATTCTCAAAATGGATGACTTCGCCCACCTGACGCTGATCACCGGCGCTTCCGAGATCGGCCAGGGTTCGGAAACCGTGCTGGCGCAGTTGGTCTGCGAGGAGCTGGGCCTGCCGCTGGCGGCGGTTTCGGTGGTTAACAGCGACACCGACATCACGCCGTGGGACGTCGGCGTCCACGCCTCGCGCACCACCTTCGTCGCCGGCAATTCGGCGCTCGGCGCCGCCCGCAAGGCCAAGACCAAGATACTCGCCGCCGCTGCCGCCAAGCTGGAACAGCCGCCCGAGGCCCTCGACCTGCGCGGCGGCTTCGTCATCGCCAAGGCCGACGGCAAGCGGCTCATTGAACTCAGCCGGCTGATCCGCTCGCTGCACTTCTCGGACAAGGCCGAACTGGTGATGACGACGCACTACTACGAGCCGCCGAGCCACCACCAAGACAAGGAGTTCAAGGGCGACGTCTCCGCCGCCTATTCCTGGGCGACCCAGGTGGTCGAGGTCGAGGTTGATACCCAGACCGGCATCGTCCGCCTGCTGAACGTCACCGCCGCCCACGACGTCGGCCGGGTCCTCAACCGCCTCGGCATCGAGGGGCAGATCGAGGGTGGCGTGGTCATGGGACAGGGCTACGCGCTCACCGAGGAGTTGCTGGTCGAGAACGGCGTGGTCCGCAATCCCAACTTCCGCGACTACAAGCTGGTGACCGCGCCCGAAATCCCGGAGATGGATATTTCCTTCATCGAATCGATGGACGGCGAGGGCCCGCAAGGCGCCAAAGGGGTCGGCGAGGCGCCGGCGATCTGCGTCGCCGCCGCCGTCGCCAACGCCATTCACAACGCCACGGGCGTGCGGCTGTACGCCCTGCCCTTCACTCCCGAGAACGTCTACCGGGCGCTGCACGGTCAGGCGAAGCCGCTGACCTGGAACGTCGCCATCTGAAACGGCGCACCGTCCTCGGCTTGAAGTAGGCGCTGTCGCTGCCCGCGGCGACAGGTAGCGCACGCCGATCACCGCGATGCGCTGGTGCACCCGGCTGCCGGGAGCTTGAGGCCACTGGCAAAGTTCGGCTCCGGATCGGCGCGAGCCTCGGATATCAGCCGAACTGCTCCAAGCAAGCGACCCGCTGAAGCCTCCCGCATTCATCTAAAATCCGAAACGATTTTCCTGGATGTTAACTCGGCAGCGACGCTTGCCGGGCTATCCGTGCTGAATGCTCATACCGCCGCGAACACGGCGCGCTGGGAGCGCAATGCTTTCAGGCGCGGCGTTAGACGACGTATCGGCAAAGCATAGGCGCGCCACGGCGCCAACACTTGGAAGGGGCAGCCTGATCGCGCATGGCGGGCTGCCCCGTGTCTTCCCCCAGCATGCGCTAGGAGCCTTACCATGAAGTCTCTCGCTCTAACTCTCTTCGCCGTCGGCGCTCTGATCGGCGCTGGCGTCCAGATTGCTTCCGCTGCCGCCCCGGTGCCGGAGTACAACGCAGCGGGTCAGACCGCGGCGAACATGGTCCCGTCGGGCCTGTGGTTCTTCTACGAAAACCCGAACCGCTTCGAGGACGGCGGCAGCTTTGGCGGAGGCGGAGGCTACTAAGCCTCGGCCGTCCAACGTGTGAGGCAGGAAGGGGCGGCCGCATGCGGCTGCCCCTCTTCTTTGGACACATAGGAGAACCGAAGCGTGGGACCACCAAGCGAGGACGCGCAAGGCTATGCTGCCTGTGTCCTGCTGCAACATTTGCTCCCCTGCTGAGCCGCAAGGGGCTTATCTCGCCGGCCGAGATGACGGCGCTGTTTGCGGCGGCCCGGGCTCAGATATGCCCTGCCATTCACTGCCGAAAACGGCTACCGGGCGCTGCACGGGCAGGCGAAGCCGCTGACCTGGAACGTCGCCATCTGAAAAGGCGCACCGCCCGCGGCTGCGGGGAGCTTTGGGAGATGCTAATCAAGGGGTTGAGCCTCCATGCCCAACCCCTTGATCCAATTGGCTCCCGGGGAGGGATTCGAACCCCCGGCCAGGCGGTTAACAGCCGCCTGCTCTACCACTGAGCTACCCGGGATCGGCGTGCCCGGATGAGTATATTTCGCCGCCCTCGGGGTCAACAACCATTTGGGTCCGATTGGCCGCATCCGCGCTCGCCGCGCGGCGCGGGTCCCGACGCGTTTTGGTCACGGAGGGATTGAGCCGTCGCCAACGTTGTTATGCCACGATGAGGCGGTGGCGTTGGGCGGCAAGACCATGATGGTTCCGCGCAGAGGGTGGGCGAGGGCGCTGCTCGTGGCGGTGGCCGGGACCATCCTCCTGCCGGCGCCGCGCGCCCACGCCGAGGAGGGTGGCCGGGTCACCGTCCTCGAAGAGAACGACTCGCTCTACTTCAACTCCGACAAGCATTATACGCAGGGCCTGCGGCTTTCGAATCTCGCACCGGCGGTGGAGAATGGCAGCGCCTGGAACGATCCTTTTGACCTCCTCGGCGGCTGGGCGCCGGTCTTCCCGCGGGGCGACATCGCCCCGCAGCGCCGCTATGCGCTGATCTTCGGCCAGAGCCTCTTCACGCCCAAGAATCTGGTGGCGCGGCCGCCCGATCCGAATGATCGCCCTTACGCCGGCTGGCTTTATCTCGGCGCCAGCCTGCTGCAGGAAAGCGCCGGCGACCGGCTCGAAAATCTCGAACTCGATCTCGGCACCGTCGGGCCGATGGCGCTCGGCCAGCAGGTCCAGAACGACTTCCATCAGCTCATCAACGCGCAGCACGCCGAGGGCTGGGGCGACCAGATCCAGAACGAGCCCGGGCTGGTCCTGAGCTACGAGCGGCTGTGGCGCCTCAAACTGATCGGCGACCGCTCGCTCGGCCTCGACATCGTGCCGCAGGCCGGCGCCACGATCGGCAACATCTTCACCTATGGCGAGATCGGCGGTCTCCTGCGCATCGGCAAGGGCCTCGATGCCGATTACGGCCCGGTCCGCATCCGCCCGGCGCTGTCGGGCACCGATTATTTCGATGCCTCGCGGCTCGACGGCGGCGGCTATTATTTTTATCTGGGCGCCCAAGGGCGCGCCGTCGGACGCAATGTCTTTGTCGACGGCAACGACTTCCGCCACAGCCCATCCGTCACGAAGAAGGTTCTGGTCGGCGATCTCGAGGCGGGGATTTCGCTCTATTGGTCGTCGCGTTTGCGGCTCGGCTTCAGCGTCGTCACGCGGAGCGAGGAATTCGTCGGCCAGCGCACGCCCGACGAGATCGGAACGGCCGCCCTGGCGTTCTCCTGGTGATGCCGCGGGGTGCCGCGAACCCGGCGCTTGCCGGTTGAAGCGCGTCCGGATTTCCGGTATATGACCCGAGCTGATGGGGATGGAGTTCCCCGAAACCGCTCGAATAGAGCTGATGACTCCTGCCGTGTGAGAGCGCGGCGGGGAACACGATGGCCCGCCGGAGTGCGGGTTTTTTTGTGCCCGCGAACCCGACGAAAGGAGAGCGGTGGTGGAAAACATTTGGTTTCAGTCGGCGCTTTGGATGGCGCTGGCGCTGGTCGCGGCGTTCGGGTCGATGTGGATCGCGATCTCGGCCGCCTTGTTCGAGATCGTCGTCGGCGCCGTAGCGGGCAATATCATCGGCCTGCCGCTGACGCCCTGGATCAACTATATCGCAGCCTTCGGCGCCATCGTCCTGACATTCCTCGCGGGCACCGACATCGATCCGCATGTCGTGAAGAAGCACTTCTGGTCGAGCATCACGATCGGGCTCATGGGATTCTTCGCGCCCTATCTCGGCTGTCTTTTCTTGGCGCGCTACGGGCTCGGCTGGCCCTGGCCGCAGGCGCAGATCGCCGGAATTTCGCTGTCGACCACCTCGGTCGCCGTGGTCTATGCCGTCATGGTCGAGACCGGCTACAACCGCACCGAGCTCGGCAAGATCATTCTCGCGGCCTGCTTCATCAACGATATCGGCACGGTCTTGGCGCTTGGGCTGGTCTTCGCCAATTACAACCTCTATCTCGTGCTGTTCGCCGTCGTGACGATCGTCGTGGTCGCGGTGCTGCCCCGGCTCGTACCGCCTCTGTTCAAGCGCATCGGTGGCCGCACGAGCGAGCCCGAGATCAAGTTTCTTTTCCTCGTGCTGTTTGGACTTGGCGGCCTCGCCAATTTGGGCCAGAGCGAGGCGGTCCTGCCGGCCTATCTCGTCGGCATGGCCTTGGCGCCGTTCTTCATCGGGAACCGCGAGCTGCAGACCCGCATGCGCGCGATCTGCTTCGCCTTCCTCACGCCGTTCTATTTTCTCAAGGCCGGCTCGCTGATCGATGCGCGCTCGCTCGTCGCGGGCGCGAGCTTCATCATGGTCTTCCTCGCGGTCAAGATGGCGACCAAATTCATCGGCATCTTGCCGCTGACGCGCTATTTCAAATTTGATAGGCGCGAGGGGATGTACACGACCATGATGATGTCGACGGGCCTGACCTTCGGCTCGATTTCGGCGCTGTTCGGGCTGACCAATCACATCATCAGTCAGGAGCAGTACACGATCCTCTTGACCGCGGTGATCGGCAGCGCCGTCGTGCCGACATTCATCGGACAAACCTGGTTCCGACCGCATTTCGAGCCGTTGGAGGAAGACGCGTAGGGTTCGGCCGAGCTGCGGCTGACGATCATCGACCAGCGAGCCACTTCGCAGTGTGACCCATACCGGAAGCCGCGCTCCCTTTCAGGGTGCAGCCTAACAAAAAAGTTCCGGACAAGCCGGGGCTTTGAATTTCGTCAGAAGTCCAGATTACCGCTGCGCCACGCTGATGGTGTTCGGCGAGAGCCTCGTACGCCTAACCAACCGGCACCGCTGGCGGCGGCCCTTGGAAGGGGGCCAGATTTTTCAATGCCGTGGCTACCTGCGGTACGGGCGCATCGTTGCAAAGGATAAGGTGGAACGGCCCCGAAGGCGCCGGCAGCCAGTTGGCTTGCTTGTCCGGACCCGGGTTGTCGCGCTGCACGTAAAGGGTAAAGGAGCCATCCGCGTCGCGTGTAAGCTTGTCATCGCTGCCCAGGCTGTAACGGTTGATCGGATTGGCAGCAGTAAAGCGCGTGACGCCGTGATCCTGCTCAATGATCGCCCGGACCAAAAGCACCTGTGGGTGGGGATGCACGGCGAGCCGCTGACAGGAAACGACATATGGCGGCAGCTCCTGCTCAGGTTGCGTGTGTCCCGCGGCACACCGAGCGCTATCGCCCCCTGCCTCTCCGCTCAGCCCCTTCTCTTCAGACGCCACCCTGTTTGGTTCCCGCTTCGCAGGCTTAGGTCAATCCAGCACGCCTCGCTTAACCAGGACTGGCCGCGGATCGACCATGTTCTTGGCCAGAGCAGCGGATTTGTCGCCAAGGCCGAAGGCCAATGCCATCAACTGGGTGAAATATAGCACGGGGACGCGGCCCGCGGACGCGTCGCCATCGGCGGCGAGGCTCATCTGCGGCTGGCGGTCGTCAAGATTTGTGTGGCAAAGGGGGCAGGCCACGGCAATGACGTCCGCGCCCACGGCACAGGCATCGTCGATGATCTTGCGAGAGAGTTCCAATGCGATCTCCGTCTTGGTCACCGACAGGCTGGCGCCGCAGCAGGACGTCTTGTGTCCCCAGTCAAGCGTGGTTGCGCCGAGGGCGGCGACAAGGCGGTCCAAGACCATGGGATATTCCGGCTGTTCGGCCCCGGTGACAGCGGGCGGCCGCATCATCAGGCAACCATAGAAGCACGCCACCTTGAGCCCGGCGAGCGGCCGCGTCACCTTCGCGCCAATGGCTTCCAGCCCGACCCTGTCGACCAACATATCGACGAGGGTGCGGACGTCGATCTCGCGGCGGGATGTGTGCCCGATCTCGGCCTCCATTTCGGCCTTGAGCGTCGGGTTGCGTGCCGCTTCGTGCTGGGCGGTCTTGAGGCGGCTGAAGCAGGCGGCGCAAGGCACCGCCACTTCGTCCATTCCAGTTTGTTCGATGAGGGCCAGGTTGGTTAGCGGAAGCTGCATGGCGAGGCGTGGGGCGACGCGATGGGCCGGCGACGAACCGCAGCACACCCAACCCGGCGGTTCGATCAGTTCGAGATCGAGCGTCTTGGCCACGGCATGGACCGTGGAATCGTACTCGGCCGCAAGCGAATGCAGCGAGCAGCCGGGATAGTAACCGACCTGATTAGGCTTCTTCGGCGTCGCCCGCACGTCTTTCGGGCGACGGACGTATTCGGGCAGCAGCTTGATCTTGCGCTTGCGGATCATCTCCAGGCCCATCGCCAGATCCTTCAACGGCCGGCCGCTGCGCAGGTTCATCTCGGCCATCAGGCCCAGTTCGTAGGTGCGGCCAAGCAGGTTGACGTTGCGCAGGAAGATCTCGGAGAACAAGGCCACTTCGGGGACCCCGGGAGTAATGCCGCGGGCCTGCGATTCGAGCGCCAAGAAATCCATCACCCGGGCCACGTCGATGCCATTCGGGCAGCGCGTCGTGCAGGTCTCGCATCCAACGCACAGCCACGGCGTCTTGGCCTCAAGGGCGACCTGGTCCAGGCCGAGTTGGGCGGCCCGCATCACCTGGTTCGGGGTGAGGTCGAAGTGATTGGCCAGAGGGCAGCCCGAACTGCATTTGATGCATTGGTAACAGGAAAAGACGTTCTCGCCGGTTTCGGCGCGGATCCGGTCGGCCAGTTCGGTATTCAATTCGGCGCCGGGCATGGAGCACTCTCCTGGCTGAAATTTGGCCTCGGCAAGAGCCCAGCCCGAGAGGCGATGATGGGAACGGCCTCTTCCCATTCCATCGCCATCAGATGGAGGCCGGCCACGCCCTCGATATCCCGCATCTGCTCGATCGTTTCGACGCAGATCTTGATACCTTCCTCCTTGCAGGCAGCCGCTCGAAGGTTCTTGTCCTCGATGCCCTGACCGGCGGCTTCCATGCGCTCGATAATCGCGTCGGGCATGTCCATGCCGGGAACATGGTCGCGCATGTATCTGGCGGCAGCGGCGGACTTCAAGGGCCCGACGCCGGCCAGGATACGGGTTTGCTGATGGACGCCCAACTCCACGACCCGCTGCATGAACTCGCGGAACCGCGGCACATTGAAGATCATTTGGGTCTGGATGAAGTCCGCGCCCGCTTTCGCCTTCTTGGCCAAGCGGTAGGGCCGCCAATCGAAGGGATCGGCAAACGGATTCTCGGCGGCCCCGACGAAGAAGCAGGGGTTAGTTCCCTTGATCTCTTCGCCGCACTGAAAGCGGCCTCTGTCGCGTAGGCCCACCACCATTTGAACCAGTTGCAGGGAATCGATGTCGTGGACATTTTTTGCCTGCGGGTGATTGCCGAAGGTCTGGTGATCGCCGGAAAGGCACAGGATGTTTTGCATGCCCAAGGCATAAGCGCCGAGCAGGTCGGACTGCATCGCCAACCGGTTGCGGTCGCGGCAGGTCATCTGAATCACCGGCTCCAATCCCTCCTGCCAGGCCAGCACGCCTGCCGCGATCGACGACATGCGGACGACGGCCGTCTGGTTGTCCGTGATGTTCACCGCGTCGACATAGCCTCGCAGCAATCCGGCTTTATGGCGTACGGCCTTGGCATCAGCATTCTTAGGCGGACCGAGTTCCGCGGTTACGGCGAATTGGCCACTCTTCAGGACCATTTCCAGATTGGAAGGCGAGCCGTTGGTGTCGCTCATTCCTTGATCTCCGTTCCCGGCAATTTCAGATCCTTCCGCACGATCTTGCGCGGCCCGCCATCGCGGCTCGTTCGCCAGTCTTTGGGCGGCGTGATCTCCATGATCAGATGCAGGCGGCCCTGGGCCTTGAGCTTGTCGTAGATCAACTGCCAGGCGCAGTCCGGCTGCGAGTCCCCGCAGGTGATCTCGCATTTGCCATGGGACGAGCCGCCGCACGGGCCATTCAGCAGTTGTTTCGAACAGCGTGCGATGGGGCAGATGCCGCCGGTGAGGCCGAGCAGGCAATTGCCGCAGGCGGCACAGCGCTCGACCCATTCTCCGTGTTCGGCGGGCAGCCCCATGAACTTGGTATTCAGACCGGGGACGACCACCTTTTCGGGGAAATGTTCGGCTAGCGCCTGCGCGCCCACGCCGCAGCCAAGGGAAACCACCACATCGGCGCTCTCCACCTGGTCGCGGATGGCGTCCAGATACTCCCACTCGCACTGCCGCTGGACCGTCACCTCCGTTACCGCTTTCGGATGACCATCCAATTGCGCGGCCATGCGCAGGAGCGAGCCGAGGATTCCCGCCTCCTTGGCGCCGCCGGCGAAGCAGACGGTGACGCAGGTGCCGCAACCGGCCACAAGCACCCGCTGGGAATCGCCCAGCAAATTCTTGATCTCGTCGAGCGGTTTTTGTTCTGCGACAATCATCAGGGTCTTCCTTATTCTGCCGACTTACGTCGCCGTAACGGGCTCGGCCCGAGCTTTCGCACCGTTTGGTCCATCTCGCTCACGGCGGCGGCCCAGCGATTGCCCATGGCCGAGGACATGTTGAACATGCGCACCCGCTCCGCTTCGAGGCCGATGCTGCGCAGCAGCTCCTGGCTGAAATTCACGCGGCGCTTGGCATTGAGGTTTCCCTGCTGATAATGGCAGTCGCCCTCCATGCACCCCGCAACCATTACCCCATCGGCGCCGTGTTCGAAGGCGTCGAGGATCAGCTGGAGATCGAGCTTGCCGGTGCAGGGCAGCTTCACCACCTTCACGCTCGGCGGATATTGAAGGCGCAGCGAACCGGCCATGTCGGCGGCGGCGTAAGCGCAGTAGTGACAGCAGAACGCCACGATATTGATGGCATCCGCCTCGTCGGCGTCGGTCGTCATCTCAGCGGCAATCATGCGCGTTCCCTTGGAATAAGGCGTCCACCTCCGCCATCACCTGCGCGTCGCGATAATGCATGATGCTTATGGCTTTGGCCGGGCATTCCGAGGCACAGGAGCCACAACCCTGGCAAATCGCAGGCTCGATATAGGCCGCGCCGGCCACACCCCCGACCCCCAGGAGATCCATCCTGATTTTCGGCACTCGGTAGGGGCAAATGCGGACGCAGGTCAGGCAGCCGGTGCATTTTTCGGCGGCGACGGAGGCCACGGCACCCCCCGCCGCCAGGGCCTTTTGGGCGAGGATGTTGGACGCGCGCGAGGCGGCCGCCCGCGCCTGTACGATCGTCTCGTCGAGAAACTTCGGGTAATGCGCCGCGCCCGCCACGAACAAACCCTCCGAGGCGAAATCGACCGGGCGCAGCTTGACATGAGCTTCAAGGAACCACCCGTCGCCATCGATCGGGACCTTGAGCTTTGTGCCGAGCTCACGCGCCCCGTCGGCCGGCACCATCGGCGTGCTCAACACAAGTAGGTCGGGGCGCAATTCCAGCTCGACGCCGAGGATTGGATCTCGCGCACGGATGACGATCGAACCGCCGCCCGCCGTTTCGACCACTGGCCGATGATCGTCGTCGAAGCGGACGAAGCGCACGCCCTGTCGCCGTGCCTCGGCGTAGACGCGCTCCTTGAAGCCGTAGGTGCGGATGTCCTTGTAGAGCACGGTTACCGACGCGCGGGGGTTTGCCGCCTTCAGGTGCAACGCGTTTTTCAGGGCCGTGGTACAGCACAGGCGGCCGCAATACCGTTCCGCCGGTCCGACGCATTGCAACATGACCACCGATTGCGGCAGCCGCGTATCGGCGGCCAACAAGGCCTCGAATTGCTGCTGCGTCAAGACCCGCCCGTCGGTCCCCAACCCATATTCGTCACCGCGGTATTCCTTGCCGCCGGTGGCCACGATGGTGACCCCATGGCGCAGCTCGGTGCCGTCGGTCAGTCGGGAGGTGAAATTCCCGACGAACCCGGTCGTCTCCACCAGTTCGCTGCTCAAATGAACGGCGATGAGGGGGTTGGCACCGATGTGTGCGATCGTCTCATCGAGGAACGCTTGTGGGTCGCCGGGGCCCTCAAAGCTGAACACTTGCCTCAAATTTCCGCCCAACTGGCCGTCACGCTCGACAAGATCTACCGGGAAGCCCTGATCGGCCAGCGCCAGCGCCGCCGTCATTCCCGCGGGGCCCCCACCGATCACAAGGGCCGAGCGCTCGATTGGCACGGCCAAGGTGTCGAGTGCTTCGAGGCCATTGACGCGCGCCACCGACATCCGCACCAGCTCGTTCGCCTTGCGCGTGGCTCTCGCTCGATCGTGCGAATGCACCCACGAACATTGGTTGCGGATGTTGGCCATGTCGAACAGGTAGGCGTTGAGGCCCGCCCGACGGATGGCGTCCTGGAACAACGGCTCGTGGGTGCGCGGGGTGCAACTGGCGACCACCACGCGGTTGAGATTAAGCTCGCGCACCCGCTCGGCGATCGCCGCTATCGAGTCCTGCGAACAGGCATAGAGCATGGTTTCGGCATGAGCGACGTTGGGCAAGGCGCGCGCCTCGGCGGCGACGCCAGCCACGTCGACGAAACCGGCGATGTTCGTGCCGCAATGACAGACGAAAACGCCCACCTGCGGCGGCTCGCCGGCCACGCTACGCTCGGGCGGGTAGACCCGCTCGCGGGCCAGCGCCCCCCGTGCCGCGACCAGCATTGCGGCCGCCTGTCCGGCCGCAGCCGAGGCTTCCACCACGGTTTCGGGGATGTCCTTGGGCTGGCGGAACGGACCGGCGGCGTAAATTCCCCGCCGCGAGGTCTGCAGAGGATCGAACCGCGAGGTGGCGCAAAAGCCGTTGGCGTCGAGTTCGACATCGAGATCGCGCGCCAACTTCCGGACCGCGGGCGATATTTCCATGCCAATGGAGAGGACGACGAGGTCGAACGCCTCCTCGACGAGGGAACCGTCCTCCTCTGAGAGCCGGCGGAGGACGAGATCGTGGTTGACCGGATCTTCTGCGACCGCGGAGATGCGGCAGCGGTGATAGTGAACGCCGTATTTTTCGCGGGCGCGCCGATAGTATTCCTCGTAATTCTTGCTGAAGGCGCGCATGTCCATCATGAACACGTGGACGTCGGTGTCCGGCTCGTGTTCCTTGGCCATGACCGCTTCCTTGGCGGCGGACATGCAGCAGACCGCCGAGCAGTAGTCGTGCGTCTTATCCCGCGACCCGACGCATTGGAGGAAGGCAATCTTCCGCGCTTTCGCGCCATCGGATGGCCGCGT
>Ga0209517_10004701_pt1 | contig 17796 bp, 20 predicted proteins | sample PeaSoiMetSII2010_FD_187695 | JGI IMG/M metagenome (GOLD analysis project Ga0209517, IMG submission 187695) | Peat soil microbial communities from Weissenstadt, Germany - SII-2010 (SPAdes) (version 2) | ecosystem: Environmental > Terrestrial > Soil > Wetlands > Peat | place: Germany...
CACGCGATTACGGGTGTGTGCACCCCGGCATGCCTCTTGGCCGCAAGCATCCCCGTCGAAACCGTGACGCCCCCACTGGTGGGATTGGCCCTGCAAAGAACTATTTCCATTTTACCCATTAATTTTGATGCAAGTTGTTGCAAGTTGATCTATCTGCTCGAACGCCGGTGGTATACTCAATTTCTTCTTGACAGTAAAAGCACTACAATGTATACATAGTGTGTGCATGATATGCTCAAAGGAGGAAGAGCTCTCATGGCCACTGTTTCTTCGAACTCGAACGCCGATTCCATCCGCCAGTACGCCATTGACAAGTATGTTTCGCCAGCTCGTCACCGACGAGACAAGACGTTCTCCATCAACGTAGGAGGAGTTCATAAGGACTTGGGGTTAAACAATCGTATACCCGCAGTATGCTCAGCTCTGACTTCCAGAAAGTTCGTAATAGAGAATCGCCTGCACCTGATCTCCAAGACTGGCCCGCCTTCGGGCAAGAGCACTACGGTCACATACACATACGAATTCGTTGACGGAGGAGAAGACAGGAAGACGCTGGATCGCCATGATGCCTGGAACCGACTCCGCGGTGCCCTCAAAGACGTTTTCGCCGAGTTGGGCGGAGGCGAGAACTACCTTCGCAACGAACGCGCCAATTTCTATGGCCCGGGGAAAGACCGGTGAGCCGCATCTATTGGGATACGATGCTGTTCATCTACTGGCTGGAAGAAAATCCCCAGTTTGGGAAAAGGGTGGATGCGATCTGGTCACGAATGCAGGAGCGCAATGACCAGCTTATTACTGGAGCTCTGGCCTTAGGTGAAGTGTTCGCGGGGGCCTACAAACGCGGAGCAGATAAAGAACGCATCCAAGAGGTAAAGGCAGCATTGGAAAACGCAGTTTCGGCGGTGATTCCTTTCACTGCCGAAACGGCTGATGTCTACGGGAGAATTAAGGGTTCGCTGAAGATACCTTCCGCAGATGCCATTCATCTCGCCTGCGCGGCGACCGCGGGCACCGATTTGTTCTTAACCAACGACAAGAGTCTCGTTGGCAAGGTGATCCCCGGAATCCAGTTCATCGCGGGACTGGACTCCAACATCATCTGATGCGCCGATGCATGGCTCACGGCCCCGGATTCGCCACTTTCTGCCCGATGAGCACCGCGTCCTGCATCTGCCGGTAGAGATCGCTGACCGCGCCCGGCGAATGTGACATCAAGATCGTGTTGCTCTTGTCGCTGGCTCCGATCTCTTTCATCGTGTCAAAGTACTGCGTGACCAGCACCAGCATCATCACGTCTTTGGGCGTGGATCCCTCGACCGCTTTGGAGAATGCCTCCACCGAGTCTTTCAATCCCTCGATAATCGCCTTGCGCTGGTTGGCGATACCCTGGCCCTGCAACGCTTTGCTCTCCGCCTCGGCTTCGGCCTGCTTCACCTTCAGGATTTTTTCCGCTTCGCCGCGCGCCGTGGCCGCCACCTGCTCGCGCTGCGCCGCATTGATCTCGTTCATCGCCGCTTTGACCTTGTCATCGGGCTGGATGTCGGTGACCAGCGCCTGATCGATGGCGTGGCCGTAGGTCTTCATCACATCGTCGAGCCCCTGCTTGATGGCCACGGCGATATCGGATTGCTGCAGAAACGCGTCGTCCAGATTCATCTTCGGCACATGTCCCAGAATCACGTTGAACACATACGACGAAATCTGCTGCCGCGGATTGGCCAGCTTGTAGAAAGCCTCGTACACCTTGTCGGGAATTACGTGATACTGCACCGACACCGGCATCTTGACGAACACGTTGTCTTTCGTTTTCGTCTCCACATCCAGGGCGAGCTGCTGCACCCGCAGGTCAATGCGCCCGGCAATCTGGTCGAGCCAGGGCAGCTTGAAATTAATGCCAGCGCCCGCCACCCGTTGAAACTTGCCCATGCGTTGCACCACGACGGCCTCGGCCGTTCGTACCTGGAAAAAGCCGCTCAGGAGCGTCCCGGGCACGAAAATACTCACGATTATGGCGATTGCTACCGATAGAACCTGCGCGGCTTCCATCCGGATCCTCCTCCCGACTTTTCTTCGCACGATTCTCCACAGAATGCTGCCAGGGAATCGCAGGCATGATAGCGGCTCAAGAGCGTTTTCACAACGAGCAAGGCGGCGTGCCACTTCGTGCCCTTCATGGGTACAATCAGGGCGCCACCAGTATCTTGCATCTTGCTGCGTTTTCTGGCATCTGTACAACGGCTGTGTGATGGTTCGCTACGAGCCGCGCAACGGCAAAGCGCCAAGTGCGTCATCGCTATGAGCAGAATGCGTAGACACTCTGAGGTCTCATACGTCCAACGCGGAGGCATGCCGCACGCCTTAACCCAACGATGTCAGGAGACTCCCCGGTGAAGGCGCACTGTCTTCCGTTCCCGCAAATTCCGCATACCACGCGCCTCTTCGCTGACTTCCTGGTGTATTCGCCGCAGGCCCATGCCTTCTATCCCAGGCCGCCTCATTTCGCCGAATGGGTGAAAGAAGAAGCTGCGAAGATTTCCTACGATTCCTCCCGCCGCCAGCGCGTGGCCGAAATTCTCGAACGCCAGAACAAACGTTGGAATGTCTCTTCGAGAACGCTGGCCAATCTGGAACGCCTGCGCCGGGGCGCGGCCGTGATCGTGACCGGGCAGCAGGTCGGCCTGTTCGGCGGACCGATGTTCTCGATTTACAAGGCACTCACCGCGGTTAAGCTGGCCGAGGAAGCGACGGCCGCCGGAGTGGACACGGTACCGGTCTTCTGGCTGGCCACTTACGATCACGATCTGGCGGAAGTGAATCACGTCTCTCTGCCCGGGGCAGACGGCATTGTCGAGACGCTCACCACCTCAAGCCGCGGCATTCCTGAAGCGCCCGTCAGTGCAGTCCGCCTGGGAGACGAGATTCTGCCGGTGCTGGAGCAAGCTTCAGCCTTGCTGGGCGACAACGATGCGACGAAACTGCTTCGCGAAACGTATCGCCCGGACGAAACGTTCGGCACAGCCTTCGCTGGCCTCTTTGCCAGGTTGTTCGCTGACTGGGGCGTGATCGTACTCGATGCTTCCGACGCTGAACTGCATCGTGTTGCCGAACCAATCTATCGTGCCGCCATCGAGCGCGCCGATGAACTGGCGGCGAACCTGGTAGCCCGGGGCCAGGCTCTCGAGGCGGCAGGTTATCACCAGCAGGTGAGGGTCACGCCGTCGTCGGTTTTGCTGTTCGCTTTGCAAAACGGCTCCCGAATGGCGATTCATCGGCACGGGCAGGGGGCCGGGTTTGCGATTGGAAGCGAGGGAGCCACAGAGAAAGTTTCTCGAGCCGACTTGTTAAGCCGCATTAGCTCCGCCCCCGAGCAGTTCAGCCCCAATGTACTGCTCCGGCCGATCGTGGAAGACTATCTTCTGCCTGCGCTTGCCTACACCGGTGGGGCCGCGGAGACTGCGTATTTCGGGCAGGCGGGAGCGGTGTATGAATTGCTGCTGGGCCGGGTGACGCCCATTATTCCCCGGTTCTCAGCGACGATGGTCGAACCGAAAATGCAGCGCCTCATGGAACGCTACGGAATCACGGTGCCCGACGTATTTGCCGGTCCGGAGGCGCTGCGTCAGAAATTTGCGGCGCACAGCCTGCCCCAGGACCTGCGTTCCGCTTTCGAAACAACGAAACAATCCCTGGACGCCAACCTGACCGCGATCAAAGAAAAGCTCACCCGGCTCGACCGCACCCTGGTTGACGCCGCCGAAACGGCTGTCTCAAAAATGCATTATCAACTCGATCGCCTTCACACCCAGGCTGCCCGGGCCGAACTGCAGAAGGGCGAACTGGTTAGCCGCCACGCGGAGACTCTGAGTCAGGCGCTCTACCCTCACAAAGGATTGCAGGAGCGCGGCATCGGCGGCATCTACTTCGTCGCCCGCCACGGACGCGACCTCTTGCACCAGCTCTACGCTGCGATTCGCTCCGACTGCCTCAACCACCAGATTCTTGAGTTGTAGAAGACCCAGAAAAACGGAGCATGCCGAAACCTCACCCGGCCGAGCGCTTGAGCCAGTGTTCCAGTTCAGCCAGCGATTCCACCCGCGGCAGGTTCTGTTCGCGGTAAGCCCCGGCCACATCAAACAGCACTGCATCCATCCCCGCATTGCGCGCTCCGGCATAATCAACCGAGTACACGTCGCCCACATAGAGGCTCGCTGCGGCTTCCGCCTTCATCTCGCGCAGGGCCGCTTGAAAAATCTCCGCATGCGGTTTCTCGAGCCCAACGATTCCGGAGTCGGTGATGCTTTGAAAGCAATCGGCGATTCCGCAGCGCCTCAAAACCGCGTCGATCCTGCCGTCCGCATTTGAAATCACGGCGATTTCGTAATCCTGGCGAATCCGTTCCAGCGCGTCACGAGTCCCCGGCAAAATCTGGTCCCAGTTGGCCGAATCCTGCGTATTCTCGACCAGAGCAGAAAGCACGCCGTCGTCCAGGGTACCGAGTTCTTCGAGCAGATGGGTGTGGAAAGTCCACCAGAAGCCGTGATCCACCTTGCCGCCCATCATGCCCGCATCAAACTCCTGCTTGGTGCGGCGCTCCAGCGCCTGCCACTGAGCGAGCGTGGGATGCCGGTTTGCCGGCAGCGGCGCAAGCATTCGCGCCCGGTTGGGGAAGAGCAAAGTATTGCCTACATCGAAGAAAATGAAGCGGCGTTTAGCCATCAACCCATATTAATCGACGCGGAAGACTCGAAGCGGGCAAAACCAGAAAGTTACCCCTGGTCTTTGTGGGATCGTGGACCAACCTGGAACGAAGATGTAATATCTCAATCTCCGGGCCTGACTGCAGTTTGCCCCTTGATCCGGGTGCCGGGCCGAACCGGATGGAAACCATGGCACTTCCTGCTGCAGCAGCGCTGGTTTCAAACTTTACCCGGACGACCCGGGCCGCAATGAGTGCTTACATGGCTACGCGCACTCCCGTTCTTTTTGGATTCGCCGCCGCCCTCGCTTATCGCGGATCGCGCCAGGATGTCTACAACATTCTCTGGGCGGTAGTGTTTGGCTTCGCCACACTGAACATCCTGAGCCTCGCCGCCCGGCGCTATGAACCCGGCCGCCGCGGCCTCAGTTTTGGCGAACTGATGGCCGTGCTGGTGGTGTTCATTTCGATCTTCTTGCTGGGATGGGAAATGCTGAATCTCCTCCATGTTTTCCCCATCAAACTCAAGCGCTGATGCAGGGGGGCGGCTTTGAAAAGGGCGCGGCTTCCAGCCGCGCCGAAACAGGCAAGAACAAGTCCCGGCTTTAGCCGCTGGGTAAGCCGTTTGGAAGCATCCGGTGGTGTTGGAGAAGATAGCCACGCGTTTGTCCCCAGGGGCTGAAGCCCCAATCCCTAGGCGGGCCACGACGGCGCGGCTAGAAGCCGCGCCCTTTCAAAGCAACTTTATGAATAATGCAGGCTAGTCCCTGACCCCTGACTGTCTTTTGCGGTATCATTCGCACAAATGGCGAAGAAATCCCCCAACTTCGAAGTAACGTGTCCCTGCTGCAGCGCGGTGCTCAAAGTTGACACCGCAACCCGTGCCGTCATCGCGCACACTGCCGCCGTCAAGCCGAAGACCTTCAGCGACATGGAGGCCGCGGCCAAGGCCATGCGCGAGCAGGACAGCCGCCGCGAGTCTATTTTTCAGCAGTCGGTGGAAGCGCAGAAGCATGCATCTGACCTGCTGGAGAAGAAATTCCAGGAGGCACTGAAGAAGGCCAAAGAGACTCCCGATACTGGCAAGCCGATTCGCGATTTCGATCTCGACTGACCGGCAGCGCATGAGTCGCCCTCTTCTTCTCGGCCACCGCGGCGCCCGCGGGTTGAAGTCGATCCCGGAGAATACCCTGGCCGCATTCGACCGCGCACTCGCCGATGGCTGCGACGGTTTCGAATTCGACGTGCGCCTCACCGCGGATGGCCAGGCCGTTGTGCATCACGACCCCAAAACCGGCGACCTCGAGATTGCCCGCGCTACCGCGCGGCAACTGCCCACTCTGCTTCGCTTACACGATGTTCTCGCGCGCTACCCAATAGCCTTTCTGGACATTGAACTGAAGGTCCCCGGCCTGGAGAAAGTCGTCATCGAGGCAGTACGAAAATGCCAGCCTCAGCGATTCGTGGTTTCTTCTTTCCTGCCCGAAGTGCTCGAAACTCTTCACGACGGGGATGCGGCCATTCCCCTGGGCCTGATCTGCGACAGCAAAGCCCAACTGGCCCGCTGGCTGGCGGTCTCGATCGAATACGTCATTCTGCACTATGAGCTTGTCGATCCGCCGTTGGTCCGGCGAGTGAAGGATGCGGGAAAGAAGATTCTCGTCTGGACCGTCAACGAAGCTCGGGACATGGGACGTTTTGCCGGGTACGGTGTCGACGGCATCATCTCGGACAATCCCAGCTTGCTTTGCCGGATGTTGGCCGAGTAGAAGAAGGACTCTCTTTGTAACGGGGTCGGGGATACGAAGACCGCGGGCTCAATCAGCCGCGGCCTCCAGCGCTGCGATGTTGAATGCTGGACGCCGCAGGAAGGCTGTACGCTCCATTTCAAAGGCTTCCAGATTCGATCCCAAGGTGTGCTCGTCCCAGCCTAATACCGCGCCCATGCGCAGGGCAGCTTCCCGGCTGCAGGAGGCGGACCAGCACGGACCCAGGGCTACGGGAACCCGCCGCAGCAGCGCATCGGCCATGGTGACGGCGAATTCTTTGCGATAGGCCTCGACTACTTCCGCAACGATGTGCGGGGTGTGTGGGCAGATCGGGGCACGCAGTTCCGGGCTCACCAGGGCCAACCGGGCAATTTCCATGGCTTGGCGGCCGTGCCATTCCACCATGCCGCGGGCAGATTCCTGGCTGACGGAGCCAGCCTGGGCGATCTCGGCGATCTCGTCATCCATCAGCGGATCGAGCGCAGGAGTTGCCCGCAGCGCGACCGTCCTCGGTTCCGCAACCGCGATGCCGATCTTGCGTGCGCAGGCCCGCGCCAGGGACGCCGCCGTGGTCAACTTGCCGCCGATCGCGGAAATCATTTTGGCCGCATCCTCCTCGGCGTGGTCGTGCAGAACAGCCCGCCGGGTTACTTCCGATGGCTCTTTGTCGGGCGAATTCGGCAGCGGGCGCACGCCGGCAAATGCGTACCGGATGTCATGTGCTGAAATTCTGGCTTTCGGGAACAACTGCTTCACGCTGAGCAGCAAGTATTCGATTTCCTCAAGGGAGGGCGCCGCTTTCGCTGGATCGCCCGTGTCCGGAACCTCGGTAGTTCCGACCATGACCTGCTCATTCCAAGGCACAACAAATATCGGACGCCCATCCGCCGCCTCGGTGTAGAGGGCCACGTTGGGAGCACCGGAGAACCGCGGCAGGACGATGTGCGACCCACGCACACCACCCAGCATCGGCTTGCCGGTGCGAACCGAAGAACGCTGGCACACACGATCTGCCCACGGACCGGTACAGTTGAAAATCCATCCGGCTTCGACCCGCTGGTCTTTTCCGGAGATGCGGTCCCGCAACAGTACGCCGCGCGCGCGGCCGTGCGCTACATCGACGGCCAGCGCTTCACAATGGTTTCGTACCACGGCTCCGGCCTGGACTGCTTCGGCGAGCCACTCTGCCACCAAACGCTCAGGGAACTCGCACTGCGCGTCTTCGTAGTTGAACAGTGACCAACGATGACCGGCATCCAGCATGCGCTCAATGCGCTTCAATTCCATCTCGCTCGTTTCCGCTGGTTTCTTGCCGCCTAGGCGATGGTAAAGCCACAAACCCGCGCGCACCTTCATGGCGCTGCGCTGGGTGCTCTCATTCAGCATCAGCAGGAAATGGATCGGTTGCACCAGATGAGATCGCTCCCGCAGCAGCCGCTCCCGCTCCCGCAGCGACTCGCGCACCAGGGCCAGTTCTCCGTGCTCGAGGTAGCGGAGGCCGCCGTGAATGATGCGGGTGGAGCGGCTGGTGACGCCGGACGCAAAGTCGGTTTGTTCGACCAGCAGGGTCCGTTTTCCGGCCCGGGCGCACTCCCGGGCGACGGCGACGCCGTTGATGCCGCCACCGATCACCACCACGTGGAAATGCTGGCCGTCCAAGGATGGTCGAGGTTTTACTGCGATGCTCATTCGTTGCGTTTCCTACAAAGGCGAAAGCTAGCTGGCGGGAAGCCGCACTTCCGTGCAGGCTCCTTGACACACGCCGCCCATCTCAGTTTGCCTCGCGCAGAGTAACGAAACTAGGTGACGGCAGTCCCAGTTTGCCTAGTGGCCGAATTCCAGGCGATTCCCCTTCAGAGATGGTAACTGAAGTAACCCTGCGGCGGGGCTAACCGGCGGCGGTCGCAGCCGAGCCGGGAAAATTCAACGCCTCGAGTGACTCTGCGCATTGCCACTGCCCCGCGCCGTCATTTACATTGTTTGCCGAATGCCCACCACAGGAGAACGATTCGAACGCGCCGTTGCCATCATGGAGCGCCTGCGTGCCCCCGGCGGCTGTCCTTGGGACCGCGAACAGACTTTCGATACCATCAAACCTTACACGCTCGAGGAGACCTACGAAGTCCTCGAAGCCATTGATAACCGCGACTGGCAGGAACTCGCGGGAGAACTTGGCGACCTGCTGCTGCAGGTGCTTTTTTACGCGGAGATGGCCAAAGAGCAGGCCTCGTTTTCTATTGATGATGTTCTCGATCGCCTCTCCACCAAGCTGATCAACCGCCATCCTCACGTATTCGGCGACGTGAAGGCCGACACGGCGGCTGAGGTAAAACGAAATTGGGATGCACTGAAGGTCGAAGAAAAAAAGATGCGGCAGAGTGCTGCCGGCGAAAAGGCAGAGGGAAGTTCCGCGGCAGGGAGTGAAGAACGCTCCATCCTCGCCGGAATTTCCTCCGCCATGCCGTCTCTGCTGGAGGCGCACAAGCTCAGTTCCCGTGCTGCCCAGGCGGGATTCGACTGGCCCAACGTGGAGGGCTTGTTCGACAAGTTGCGCGAAGAAACCGCCGAACTGAGGGAACATCTCAAAGAGTTCCCCGCGCCCGGACCACGCCCGCAAGGCCGCGGCGTAGCCGGATCCGGACGAACGATCGTGCCTGAGGCATTGCAGTCCCGCCTGGAGGAAGAAGTCGGCGACTTGTTTTTTGTGCTGGTCAATATTGCCCGCTATCTGTCAGTTGATCCGGAATCAGCTTTGCGCAAGACCAATCGCAAGTTCAGACGCCGCTTTCAGTGGATGGAAGACCGATTGCGCGAGAGAGGCGGCTCGCCTGGCCATACTCCCATGGAAGAACTGGAATCTCTCTGGCAGCAGGCCAAAGCACAAGAGAAACAGGACGAGGAGGAGCGAGCGTGACCACCGATGCGATCGTTCTTCGCCGCTGTCACAGCCTGGAAGAAATGCGGGCCTGCGTCGCACTGCAGAAAGAAGTCTGGAACTTCAGCGATGCGGAACTGGTGCCGCTGCGCCTGTTTGTGGTGGCCGATAAAGTTGGTGGCCAGGTCATGGGCGCCTTCACCGGCAACGATATGGTTGGCTTCGCTCTGGCCGTGCCGGGCATGCGCTCCGGCCATCCCTATCTGCACTCGCACATGCTCGCCGTGCGCAAAGATTACCGCAATCACGGTCTGGGACGACGTCTGAAACTGTTGCAGCGCGAAGACGCATTGGCGCACGGGATCGAACTGATCGAGTGGACCTTCGATCCGCTGGAAATCAAGAACGCCTATCTCAACATCGAAAGACTGGGAGCGATCGCGCGCCGCTATAACATCAATCAGTACGGCATCACCTCGTCGCCGCTGCAGGGCGGATTGCCCAGCGACCGCCTGATCGCTGAATGGTGGCTGAAGTCGAAGCGGGTCGAAAAACTGCTGGCGAAAGGGAAGAACCTGCCCTTCCGAGCCGAGGCGGATATCTTCGTTCCGGCCACGATCTATGCCTGGAAGGCGGCAGCCGAAACTCGCGGCAACGCTCAGCAGGTGCAGGAGCGCAATCGCGAAAAATTTCTGTCCGCGTTTTCCCAGGGGCTCGCCGTACTGGGATACCAGCGCGATGCTGAAGGCAACGGCAAGTTCCTGCTCGCACACTGGGACGAAAAGTGGTCGTATGCGGTAGAAGGTTGAATTCGCCTTTACGCTGAACCGGGATTTCCGATTGTCGATTTCCGATTGCCGATTGAAAACCTGCGGCGCCCCATCAATCGAAAATCGCAAATCGCAAATCGAAAACCTCGGTCGCTGATGAGCGACGTTTCTATGAAAATCGAAGCCATTACACTCCGCGAAATTCACATGCCGCTTGTCCATTTCTTCGAGACAAGTTTTGGCCGTACCTACAGTCGCCGCATTCTCCTGGTCACCGTGCATTGCGAAGGTGTCGAGGGATGGGGTGAGTGCGTTGCCGGGGAAGATCCGTTTTACAGCAGCGAATGGATCGAAAGCTCCTGGCCGACGTTGACCGAATATCTGATCCCGGCCCTGCTGGGCAAGAGCATCGGCTCGGCGCGCGAGTGCCCGGCGCTGCTTGCCCGGGTGCGAGGTCACCGCATGGCGAAAGCCGCGCTGGAGAATGCGCTATGGGAGGCCGAGGCCACCGAGCGGCAGCAGCCGCTCTGGAAGTTGCTGGGCGGCAAGCGTCGCGAGATTCCCTGCGGCGTTTCCATCGGCATCCAGGATTCGGTCGAACAACTGCTCGAAAAAATCCAGACGGAACTGGCTGCCGGCTACCGCCGCATCAAGATCAAAGTCAAACCCGGATGGGACGTCAATGTGCTCGAACGAATCCGCTCCCGCTGGGCCGAAATCACGCTGAGCTGCGACGCCAATTCCGCCTATACCCTCGACCAGGTCGAGCACCTGCGCAAGTTCGACCAATTTCATCTGCTCATGATCGAGCAGCCGCTGTGGAATGACGACATTTACTATCACGCGCGACTGCAGAAGGAACTGCGTACCGCGATCTGTCTGGACGAATCCATCGTCAACGCGCGCAGCGCCGCTTTCGCCGCCGATATCGGCGCCTGCCGCATCGTGAACATCAAGGTGGGCCGGGTGGGCGGATTCAGCGAAGCCTTGAGCGTCCACGACGTCTGCCAGTCGCACAACATTCCCGTCTGGTGTGGCGGCATGCTGGAAACCGGCGTCGGCCGCGCTCATAACATCGCGCTCTCCACGCTCGAGAACTTCAGCCTGCCCGGCGATGTCTCCGCCTCGAAGCGTTATTGGAAAGAAGACATCATTGAACCGGAAGTCGAGGTCTCGCCGCAGGGAATGATCTCCATCAGCGACCGGCCCGGCACGGGCTACCGCATCAAGCCAGACCTGATTGAGAAGTTGACGGTAAGGAAAGAAACCATGCGCGCAAAGTAGACTCGGGTGCCCCATCCTTGTCGCGTTCTTTGCGACAGGGTGGGGATGTTGACTTTTGCGGTCCGACGTTTCCGAATCCTACTTCGGTACCGCCTTCGGTGCGGCCGCCATCTTGCCGCGAAGGCGTTTTTCCTGGTCGGCGCTCCAGTACTTGCAATCCAGACGGATGAAGACGGACGTATAGGGAATCGTCATGGTCGTCTTCAGCACCAGCACGTGGAACGTTTTTCCAGCTTCGTCGAGGTTGGAAATAATCTTCTCATGCGGCAACTGCTCGACTGGATAGTCTTCGAGCAGGTGGCCGATGTCCGAGCGGTAGGCAGAAACGCCCGGCGCGTCGTCTTCGGAGACGAAGGGCAATTCGGCGTCCATGAATATGACGGGGCGCACTTGAATTGAGTGATTGATCGCCGCGACTACGGCGCGCACCACCTCAAGCTGCGTGGCGTTGGTTTCGATCGTCTCGATTCCGGGCGAAGTTTGCAGCGGGTAAGCCGAGTCGACGATGAGAATCCAGTTGCGGTGGCCGAGGAGCGGCATCCTGTCGGCCAAACGTGCATACCAGTCTGATGAAGCTGCCAGTGCCGGCAGTGAAGCTGAAAGTAGAGTCATCGCAAGAATAGTCTTAAGCATGAGAGCCGAATGGATATACGCACATGTTGTATCGAATCTAAAGTGGCAGCGCAATAGCAGATCTCGGGCGTGCCGCGGATCGACTCTCCGGGAGCGACCGGCCTGCCGTACGTCCTTGTTGAAGGATCAGGGCGTATGGCCGTTGCGTGCCAGCTTCTCCTCCTCGGCTTTCAACAATTCCACGCCCCGGGCAAACGGCAGGTTGTCAGGCACGCGCCGGAAATCGCTGAAAACCTCGTCCGACACCATGGTGAGGGTCTTGAACAGCAGGATTTTTCCCGTGATGTCCAACTGCATCTCAGTAATGTCCCAAGTCCCATCCCCCAGGTCTCCCTGCTTCACCAGGAAGTGTCCGCCCTTATCGAGACGGCCCAGAATTCCCCAGGCGAAGGTAATGTCCTTGAACAGCGTGCCGTCAATCTGCGCGATGCGTCGCCGCTCCAGATCAATCAGAAGATATCCCTGCATCCCCTCAAGCACTTGCTCCACGCGCGACGGCGGCGAGTAAGCCGGATTGGGGGTAAAGTTTACCCGCACGAATCCGCTGCCCGCTCCGCTCAGCGCCGGTGTCGTGCCCGCCGTGTCCGCATACACGTAGTGAAAGGCGTCGGGCAGCGCTTTCACGATGCGCAGCGTCTGCTCCGCGTCTCTTTTTTCCTGCGCTTGTTTCTTGCGAAGTTGCTCGGGATTTCCCATCAACCAGGCCAGATGATTGATCTCGCCCTGGCGCTGTTGCGGAGTCAGCGGTTCATCGTTGATGGCCAGCAGCATTCCCGCCATGGCGTCGTTGGTCTCGACGTACAGCTTGGTCTGGGATCCCTTGGGGGTCTGCTTGCGCGACCGGAACATGTGCTTAACGGTCGTTTCGTTCGCGGCCGCCGCTTCGTTCGCTACCGTAAGCCGCACCAGTTCGCCGGGAGACATTTCGGGCGGCTTCGCGGTCTGAGCCATAGCCATAGCCGCTGTGAGCAACAAAACCGACTCTGCTCTGGCTAGCCGTACACCCCGCCGTCTCTGGCCTGCGCGGTGCATTCCTACATCAGTGTAACAACGATCAGGCTGACAATCCGTTGTTTGTGACCCAGCGCGGCGCAGCCGCCCGGGGAGCATTCTTCGCCAGTTTTGTCGTGCTGTACTTCCTCCCTTGCCGCCTGCGCGCGCGGTTGGGTATAGTCGTGGGTAGCGACGCAACCGTCCGGTACCTGCCTTACCAGTTTCGTGGGCGTGCGGTATCCCGCTTCCTAAAGGAGAAGATCCATGAGTGCTCCGTTGTCGGCAGATTTGGCGCAGATTGGTAAATCCGTAGTCATTAAAGGCGAGTTGTCTGGCAGTGAAGATCTTTACGTGGACGGACAGGTCGAAGGCAGTATCGCCTTGAAGAACAACAGCTTGACCGTCGGGCCCAATGGCCAGGTCAAGGCTTCGGTCGAGTCCAAGGTCATTGTGGTGCAGGGCAAGCTCGAAGGCAACGTGCTGGCCAGCGACCGCGTCGAACTCAGAAAATCGGCCGTGGTCACCGGTGACATCACCACGCAACGGATCTCCATTGAGGAAGGTGCCTACCTGAAGGGCAAAGTGGACATTCAGGGCAAGGCGGAGAAGGCCGCAGGAAAGTAACTCCTTACTCGTTGGCCGAGCAAGTTAAAGTGATGGCGTCGACGGCGCATAATTTCATGAAGCTCTTTCGCGGCTCATCGCGCGGGACGGAGGCGTCACCGCCCGTCCCTCAAAACCTGACCCGCCGTTCGAGCGGGCTGGCCGAGCTTTCGCGCCTCTGGGACTCTGAATCGTCGCTGTGCGTACTCGATCTTGGTTCCACTTCGCCCGCCAACATCCGCTTCTTCACCGAGCTCGGCCACAAGATTTACAGCGAAGACCTGCTGGTCGCTTCGACCGAACCCGGCCTCGTGACCAAAGACGAGGAGGGCAAGATCGTCCTCGATAGCCGCCAGTTCCTGGCCGACAACCTGCTCTATCCGGCCGCGCACTTCGACGTTGTGTTGTGCTGGAACCTGCCCGATTATCTCGACGAAAGCCTGGTCCGCCCGGTCATGGGACGGCTATGGTCTGTGCTGAAGCCCGGCGGCATGCTGCTCGCGTTTTTTCACACCAAGGACGCCGGCCCCGACTCGCCCTGCTTCCGCTTTCATATTGTCGGAAAAGACACGCTCGAAACCCAGCGCATCGTATTGCGCCGCGAGGCGCGCCGCGGGCCGACCGGCGCCATCCACACCGCAATCACCGACGGATTCCGCCTGCAGCGCGTCTTCAACAACCGCCACATTGAAACCTTGTTCCGCGACTTCGCCTCCATCAAGTTTTTCCTGGCCCGGGACAATATGAGGGAAGTTCTGGTGGTGCGGTAAATTGATGATTATTGATTGAAGAACTCAAGAACCACAGCGTTGTATGGCTTTCAATCAACAATCATCAATTGTTCTTCTTCCAGACAATTACTCCCATGCGAAACAGATAATGCTGCGAGAGTTCGACCTTCCGGGGCTCAGTGTCCGACAACAAAATCTGTCGCATCTCCTCCGGAACATACGCTCTCCGCACCGACGCTACTCCGTCCACTCGCGACACATAACTCCGCATCAGGGGAAAGCCTGCATATACCAACGCCAGATGTAGCGGATGCCGGATCAGATCGTTGATCAGAACCGCGCAACGGCTCACGCGCAGCGCTTCGCTCGCAAAGCGCTTCAACTCAGGCGGCTCCAGATGATGCGCAAACAGGCTGCTGCTCACGAGATCAAACGCTCGGTCCGGGAAGGGAAGTGCGAGCGCGTCGGCCACCACAGAGCGATTTCCGGGCAAGAGATGCGAGTGCGCACGATCGAGGAGACTTACGTCCAGCGTGATGCCCTTTCGCGTCAGTTGCTGCGCCGCAACCTTGGGCACCTCGCCGAATCCCGCGGCCACTTCCAGCAGGGAGAAATGTTTCTTTCCGGTTGCTGCGGCGACTCGATCAATCAACCTGCGCGTAGTGGCCACGCCGCCGAACCAGCGATTAATGCGGCTCAAATCGCACAGCGACTTCCCAACCTCTCGAGGAGGGCAATCGGCCGAGTCGAGGATTTCCGGCGTGATAACGCGCTGCATGGTGAGTGAGATCCGACGACGTTGTTATTTCGAGCGGAGCGAGGAATCTGCTGTTGGCTGAAAAAAAGCAGGTTCCTCGCGCCACAACCCGGCGCTCGGAATGACAAGAACCCTGAGAAAGCTAACCCCTCAAACTTCCGCTAACTCTTCTTCCAGCAGTTGCTTGTTATAGAGATCGCTGTAGTATCCGTTTAAAGCCAGCAATTCGTCATGAGTGCCCAGTTCGACGATGCGCCCGCCGTGCAGGACGGCGATGCGGTCGGCGTTGCGGACGGTGGAGACGCGGTGGGAAATGAAAATCGTGGTGTGCCCCCGCATCACATCGCGCAGGTGATTGAGAATCTTGTCCTCGGTCTGCGTATCCACGCTGGAAAGCGCGTCGTCGAGAATCAGAATCCGCGGATTGCGAATCAGCGCGCGGGCGATGGAAGTGCGCTGCTTCTGCCCGCCGGAGAGCGTGATGCCGCGCTCACCGACCAGCGTCTCGTAGCCTTCGGGGAAGCTCTCGATGTCGGCGGCGATATTCGCGGCTGCGGCAGCGTCATGAATTTCGGCGTCGGTGGCCAAGTTCACTCCGAGCGCGATGTTCTCGCGGATGCGGTCGCTGAACAGGAACGTTTCCTGGGGTACGAATCCGATGCTCCGGCGCAGCGAGGCCAACGAGTAATCGCGAATCGGGCGCCCGTCAATCAGGACCGTTCCAGGTTCGGCGTCGTAGATGCGCGGAATCAGATTCACCAAAGTCGTCTTGCCGGACCCGGTCGGCCCGACGATGGCCAGACTACTGCCCGCCGGCACGCGCAGGTTCACGTCGTTCAGCACTCGAGTCCCGTTGTAACTGAAATTCAAACTGCGAAATTCGATCTTGCCTTCGATCTCGTGATCCTCGGCGCCCGGTTCGTCCTTGATCTCGGGCTGCTCCTGCATGATTTCGTTAAGCCGTCCCAATGACGCTGTTCCACGCTGAAAAATGTTGATGACATAGCCCAGAGCGATGATCGGCCAAATGAGCTGCATCATGTAGAGAAGGAAGGAGGTGAAGTCCCCCACGTCTATGGAACCGGAGAGAGAGAGCGTGGTCGTGACGGCGGGGAGCGCCACGCCGGGAATCGAGATTCCGAGATCCGAAACCAACGCCACGTGCGTGATTCCGTTGAGGACCTCACGTCCACCCAGCCACAACACCAGCACCATGGCAACGCCGATCATCAATTCCAGAGTTGGCCACAACATCCCCATCAGGCGGACCAGCTTCAAGCTGCGCCGGATGTATTCCTTGTTGTCCCTCTCGAAACCCTGAATCTCGGCTTCCTCCTGCACGTAAGCGCGAACCAGTCGTGCACCGGAGAAATTTTCCTGCGCCCGGGCGGAAATGTCAGAAAACATGGCCTGAATCTTCTCGAAGCGATCGTGAATCTGATGGCCCCAGTACTGGATTACGATGCTCGCTACCGGCAACGGCAGAAACGTATAGAGAGTGAGCTTCGGGCTGATCGAGATCATGAAGGCAAGCGCCCCTGCCATCAATACGATCGTGTTAGCTGTGTACATGATGGCCGGTCCCAGAAGGTTGCGAACCGCGGCCAGGTCGTTTGTCGCCCGGGCCATGATGTCGCCGGTGCGGTAGCGCTGGTAGTACGAAAACGACAGGCCCTCCAACTTCTCAAAGAGGTCGTTGCGGAGATCGAACTCGATGTCCCTCGAGATGCCGATCACGATCCAGCGCGTGAGGAACTGAAACGTGCCCTTTCCTACCGCGATGGCGAGCAGGAGCAACGCATATCGCAGCAAGTGGCTGGCGTCGCCATTGCTGAGATCTTTGAATGCCCGCCCTATGACCAGCGGCATCAGAACCAGAATTCCGTTGGTCAGGAACACGCATAACGTGCCCGCCAGATAGCCCCAGCGGTAGCGTTTCAGGTAAGGCAGGAGCGGGCGCAGGCTCTTGGGTAACATGCAAGCTGTCTAGATGAAATTCTAGCAGGCGGGGTGCAAGTTTTTCAGCGGGCAGAGGGTTAGCGCGTCCCCGGCTGTCCGGACTGCGCCGGATCGGTTGGCTGGACTTCCGGTGGCTGCTCCAGGCGCAAGCGGGAGGGTAGCAAGTCGCGGCCAAAGGCAGCCAAGCTGACCGCGGCGACAACCGCGCTCCAGGCGGCGAAGAACAGCCACCCAGCATCAGACAAGAACGAGTCGCTCAACATTACGAATACCTCTGTCGGCTACGCGGGTGGGAGAATTTCCCACCCACCCTCTCGGTCAAGGCTCTCAGACCAGTCTGGTAGGAGCCGGGCTCACTGTTCCGGAGGAGCCGGCGGAGCTTCCTGCATATGCTTTTGCATGCGAGCCTCGCGGCGGGCCTCAAACTCTTTCATCTTGGCCTGCTGGTCCGTGGTCAACACCTGGAACAGCTCGTTGTGGATGCGCGTTCTCTGTACTGTGAGCTCGACTTCCACCTGCGCCTTCTGCGCCGCCAGAGTGCGAACCTTGGCTTCGTCATACGTACCTTCAGCGTACTGGCGAAGCTGTTGTTCGATCTTCCATGAGAAGGCCGGTCAAAGTCAAGTGGGTTCTTTTGTTTTTTCGTTGGACAAGGTTTTTCTCCAGCCAAGCCGCCGCCGCTGTCGCCACCCTTCCATCCGCACTCTTCGTTGAGCGATCTTT
>Ga0209517_10004702_pt1 | contig 17790 bp, 13 predicted proteins | sample PeaSoiMetSII2010_FD_187695 | JGI IMG/M metagenome (GOLD analysis project Ga0209517, IMG submission 187695) | Peat soil microbial communities from Weissenstadt, Germany - SII-2010 (SPAdes) (version 2) | ecosystem: Environmental > Terrestrial > Soil > Wetlands > Peat | place: Germany...
TTGGAGGGGCATGCGACCAGGCTGCTGCCGGGCATTTCGGCTATTGATTGCCTAATCGCGGATCTCAGGATTGATCCAGGCTATGTCGGATTACAGATCCTCAAGGCGAGCCATATCTTGCGAAAAAACGGAACGCCGGCCACGAACAACCACTTGGCTTTAATTCAGGTTGGATCGGTCGGCGATCCAACTTTCTCGTTTACTGGTTTCAAGCGCACGAAGTTCGACGAGTTCTTTGGCAAACTTATATCGATCTACGGTGAGGAGCAAGACTCGGTTTATTATGTGGCACCGATTTTTCCAGAGGTGCCTCCGGTGATCGTGGTGCGGAAGCTGGCTGAGTATCGGGAGCGACAAGCGCTGGATACTGTCAACGCATCGACGCTATACCTGCCGCCCAAAGGTGTCGCGTTTGCTTCACTTACTACGAGGCAAGCGTTCGATGACGATAGACCCTACGGCCAATTCGAAAGGGATGCGATCGCGGAGATCGATACTCACAAAACGCCTCCTGAGTTTAGGCACCGGGGCGCTTCAAGCGCCATGTTGCGCGCGATGGTCGAACTTGGCACGACACCCAAAGCCGCGCTTGCATTCAACCGTGCGCCGGATGATTTCTTCGCCCACCATGCCACCTTGACCCCCGATGAACGGGAGGCACTTCTTTGTCGGGATACGGGACGACTGCGGTCGGTCACGACATTCACGCTTCCACGCGACTCCACGGCTCCTTCGGGAGAAACCACACGCCCCAGTTTGGATGAATTGAATAAAAACATTTTGGTCCTGGAGAACATCATATCGCCGGGTGACTGTCAACGGCTTGTTGATGTCTACAATCACGGTTTGGCCATGAGAGCCTTTGAACCTCGGGGAGCTGATTGCCAAGATACTCCCCTTCGGAAAGTTCTCAACGGGAAATTTGTGCTGCCTAGCGAAGAACTCGACCCAGTCGATTTGCGTGCCATACTCGAGACAGTCGGTCGGCGTCTTGAGGATCATTTCGGGCTCCCAAGGCTGTATCCGGATTACACAGCATACACTACGGTCCTTGAAGGAGGGTCACACATTCTGCACGCTGACGCGGTAAAATTGGATGGCACACCTAATCATACTCCAGACCGGGTAGCCACGGTAATGCTATACCTCAATGACGGAACCAAGGACTTTGCCGGTGGTCTGCTCGTCTTCCCCAAATTGCATCGGGAGATTGTGCCGAGGGCGGTTCGATTAGTCGGTGTCATGTGTGGACTCGAACATATGCACGAAGTGACGAAAGTAGAATGGGGTGTTCGTCACTCCATTGCGATCTGGTTTACATTGGACAAGGATAAAAGAGAAATTTAGCCGTTCATAGGCCGGCATAGCTGGGATCAACCGCCGGCTACCTTAATCCTACAACAGTCCGTCACGTTGTCTGCGGTCCGTGCTCATGATTTCCAGATGCCTCCTCCGCATAGAAAGGCGCGGCCGCATGAATTGAAGCCTCGCCCGGCTTTGGGGCCAACTCGACGAATTCCTCGGCAGTCAAGCCCCGTTTCACCTGGGGACGACGCATCGGCATCGGCTGGAAGACGCTATGAATGCGCCTTTCATGACCATGGGCGCAGGCGCGGCAGGTTTTTCTAAACAGGCGCAGACTGCACGGCGATATTCCTGTCCGTGTGATATCGCAAAGCCACGGCCGGGGCGAGCAAGTAAGCAATAAGGAGCGATCTTCAAGATGGCTCATGTCAGCCAGTCAAGGCCGGAGGAAGTGATAAGCCCGGTTTTGGAACTCCGTGCTCGATCGAAACTCTGGGCTCAACGAGACTTCCACATTCGACTGCGTCGAGCAGAGGATCAGCCGGTGCTACCATACACTCCAAGGCGGCATGTCCCTTCCACGCCAAAAGCCGTACCTCCGCGACGAGTTTGGACCACGCGAACTTCTGCGCCATCGCGTCGCAGTCTGTAAACCAGGCAGCCTCGTCACACAAGATGGAATAGCCGGAGAAAGGGCCGGAGTAGGGCTCGCCGCCGCTCTAACGCTGTTGCCCACCGTTGTCCTCGAACGAATCAACGTGGAACGCGGCGTACTCTTCTCGATCGAGGGCTGAGTGACCAATCGCGTGTCCAGGAGGATCCTCGCTCTCTTCCGTCCATTTGTCAGTCCCTTCATCAGGTCCTGCCCGAGCAGTGATTTCCTCTTGGTGTCTTCGCGCGTCGGTCCGACACACCGACGCGCGTTCGGGATACGGGCACTCGAGAACCCGACCTCCTCATCTGAAGCCACGATGCTGTGCGAATCCCGCTTCAGGCCTCAATCGCAGCGATTCCGTGGTTTTCCAGTTGGTGCTCAATGACCCATACGTTGACATTAAGCTGCTGTGCAAGTCTCCCTAATGAATCGTACGTGGTAGAATCATCCACCAGGCTGCGCAGAATATCCACTGGCGCAAACAATTCCGCCGCGAGAGCGCGAGACGCGCTTTGATCCCAATCGGCTGGTGACCAAGTGGAACGTTCCGCACGACAGGATCACCTTCGACAAGCTGTGGAAAGAAACAGTGGAAAGAAACAGGGACGTAGCTCGTTTCTCGGCTCTGAGAATACTAGCTGCGTACCTGTTTCCGTCCCTGAGGAGCGTTGAGGACACGCATTGCAAGGCTGGGAAACCATCCTTCCCAATGACTGTCCTATCCGCGCCGTTCGGTCATCCTCCGGGCGAATCAGACGCTCGACGGCGGCGACGTCCGTCCGGGCTTTGGCCTTCGCGCCGCCCTCCCTTGCCGAGGAAACCGCGAGGCGTCAGAATTGAACTTGGTTGTATGGTGGCTAGGTTCATCGAGGTATCCGCAGCCGCGGGGAAACCGTTATGTCTCAAGCGACGATCGCCCCTCCCGACATCAAGACCCTGGCCGACCTGCGGCAGCGGCTGGGTGGGATCCCGCTGGAGCGGATCTGGTTCCACCCCGCGCCCGGCACCGCCACGGAGAAGGATGTCATTGAGGCCGAGGAACGAGAGAACCGCCTCTGCGAGCTGGTTGACGGCACGCTGGTGGAGAAAGCAATGGGGTTCGAGGAGTCGCGACTGGCCATCGAGCTCTCACACCTGGTCAAATCTTATCTCGACCGCAACGACCTGGGAATCTGCGTCGGAGCCGACGGGATGATGCGGATCGCTCCCGGCCTGGTGCGGATTCCCGACCTGTCGTTCATCACCTGGGACAGGCTCCCCGGCCGTGAAAGCCCCCGCGAGCCGATCCCTGACCTGGCGCCCGACCTGGCCGTCGAAGTGCTCAGCGAGGGGAACACCAAGCCGGAGATGGCCCGTAAGGTGCGAGAATACTTCGACGCCGGCGTCATACTGGTCTGGCTGATCGATCCCAGGAAACGCACTGCCCGCGTCTTTTCGACGATCGAGAAGTCGGCCCTCGTCCGTGCGGACCAGGCGCTCGACGGCGGTGCGGTCTTGCCGGGCTTCGTCCTTCCCCTCTCAGACTTGCTCGACCGCGGTCGGCGGCCTCGGCAGGGCTGAGGATTCGCCCCCGCTGCGCGGCTTGAACCAGGCGCCTCCAAGGCCCGTTCGGCCAGGATTTGGAGACCCTCGCCGAACGAAACAAATCCGCAACGGATGCAGTCGGGATCCGAGGGCGGTCAAGACCAACTTCGCAGCATGCCCGGGTCACCCCGTTGCCCGCGACAATCCGCCCTGAGCAGGACGTTCCCGCCAAGTCTCGCGTCCTCGAGTCGCACCGGCCTGGCTAGTCCTTTCCGAGTGAGTGGCATAGAATACTCAAGCAATACGGACATCCGTCAACGCAACCAGGTGGGGACACCCGCGGGGGGATCACGCTCGATGTTCGGCAAGACCAATCCGACGCTCACTGAACGGGATGTGCTCCAGGCGCTCAAGGGGGTCAAGGACCCGGACCTGGGCCGAGACCTGGTGGATCTCGGCATGATCAAGGATGTCCGGATCAGCGACGGTACTGTGGCGCTTATGGTCAACCTGACGACTCCGGCCTGTCCCCTCAAGGCACAGATCGAACGCGACGTCCGCACGGCCTTGCAGAACCGGCTGCCCGGCGAGTGGAATCTCAACATCACCATGGGTGCCGAGGTCCGCGGCAAGGGTATCACGGAAAGCGGAGACATCCCCGGCATCAAGAACGTGATCGCGGTCGGCTCGGGGAAAGGGGGCGTGGGCAAATCGACGATGGCAGCGGCCATCGCCTTTGGACTGCGTTCCTATGGTGCCTCGGTCGGCCTGATGGATGCCGATGTTTACGGCCCGTCGATTCCCCACCTGGTTGGCGCATCGGGGCGGCCCATGGCCCGGGGGGACCGGATTCAGCCCATCGAGACCAACGGCCTGAAGCTGATGTCGATGGGGTTCCTGCTCGAGCCCGATCGCGCGGTCATCATGCGCGGGCCCATGCTGCACGGGATCATGCAGCAATTCCTCCGCCAGGTCGACTGGGGCCAGCTTGACTACTTGGTCATCGACCTGCCCCCCGGCACTGGCGACGTTCCCCTGACGCTGGCCCAGACCTTACCCCTGACCGGCGCTGTGGTCGTTTGCACACCCCAAGAAGTGGCCTTGCTTGACGCCACGCGGGTCATCATGATGTTTCGGCAGCTCCGCGTACCCGTCCTGGGGATGGTGGAGAACATGGCCTTCTTCGATGTGCTCGCCTACCTCAAGGACCGGGGCGGTCCCGAGGCTCACAAGATGGTTGACAGCAAGACCTTCTTCGACGTACCCGGCGACGAGCGGGTTTACCTTTTCGGACGCGGAGGCGCCCGGCGCAAGGCCGAGGAAATGGGCGTGCCCTTCCTGGGCGAGGTGCCGCTGAACCTCTACCTTCGCGAGACGGGAGACGAGGGAAAGATGGAGCATGCACTTTTGCCTGGCTCTCCCGCGCGCCACTACCTGCTGGGTGTCGTCGAGCAGCTTGCCGCCCAGATCAGCATCCAGAACATCAAGACGCCCAAGATGCCCAAGCTCGAGATCCTGAACTAAGCGTCCTCCAAGGTCGTAAAGAGGAGGGCACTTTGGTCATCTCCGTGCCGATCAGGCCAAGGAGATGGCTGCTTGCTGGCACGATTTCTGACAAATCCCGGAAGGAGTGATGCAGATGAGCACGAAGCAAGTCTTTCTCGCCCTGGCGCTGGTGACGGTTCTCGGTCTGGCCGCTCCGCGTGCCCAGGCACAGATCGTCGGTGGCGGCGGTTACGTCGGATTCGGCACGCCCGGATTTGGCGGCGCCGTCAGCTTCGGGACACCCGTCGTCGGAGCAGCCGTCGTCGCTGCGCCTGTCGTCCCCTTTGCCGCGGGCTATCCCGTCGTCGTGCCCCGGCCAGTCTACGCTGCGCCTTTTTACAGGGGCGGCTGGGGCTACGGGCCGCGCTATTACGGTCCTCGCTACTACCGCGGCGGCTATGGCTGGCGCCGGTGGTGAGGTGTCCGTCTTGGAGGGGACATCGGCTGGGACTGTCGGCCGATTCTTGATCCTGCGAACTACTTGACCGGCGGCGTATCCACGTTGCGCCAGATGTACCAGCTCGCAATTGTGCGATAAGGTTTCCAGATCTCGGCAAGGGCGTGGCACTCCGCCGGCCTGGGCAATCCGGCCAGGCCATGGCGGTCGCGGAGGGCGGCTCGCACGCCAAGGTCGTGAGCGGGTAGAACGTCGGGGCGGTTGAGGGAGAAGATCAGGAACATCTCGGCCGTCCAGACGCCGATGCCCTTGATCGAGGTCAGGGAGGCTACGATCGCGGAGTCGTCCCAGGAGTCATCGAAGGCATCCAGGGGCACCGCACCGCTGGCGACAGCCTCGGCCAGGTTTAGTACGTAACGAGCCTTGCTCGCCGACAGGCCCACACTCCGAATTGCCGGCTCGCCCAGCTCGAGCAGCCGAGCGGGCTGGTGCGGCTGGCCCCCCAGCGCGTGCAGCCGCAGATTGATCGACGCGGCCGCTTGGGACGAGATCTGTTGGGCGACGATCGAGTTGACCAGAGTGCCGAACCGGTCGGGCCGCGGGGTCAGACCGCAAGGGCCGATTCGCTTGATCAGCGCACGCAGGTGCGGGTCAACCCGGCGCAGGTGACTCACGGCATCGGCCCATCGCTCCTGCTCGGAAGTTGCGGTTGGAAGCCGGTTCGGCGAGCGCCTGGGTGTCTGCGCGGGGGGCGTCTTCCTGGCTTCTCTCATGGCAGGCCCGTCTCGTTCTTGCCCTGGAGCTCTTGCACCGGGGTTGATTGCTGGGTCAGATCAGGCCAAGCCGTAGGGCTCAGGAAGCACGTACTGGGGGTTCGCTTTCAGATAGCGCTCGATGCGGTCGTTCCGGCCCAGGGCGATGGCGATGAAATTGATGGCCTGGTCGATTCGCTCGTCGGGCTCGGCGCAACTGAACCGAAGGAAGCCGCGGCCGGCCTCGCCGAAGCATTCGCCACCCAGGCAGGCAACGCCGAAATCGTCATCGGCCCCTTCGAGGAGATAGAGTGCCAGGCCGTGCGAGTTGATGCCCAGTCGGTTGCATGCCGGCCGTGCATCGGGAAAGACATAGAAGGTGCCGGCGGGACGGGCCACGCGCAGGCCATCGATATCGGTTAGCCCGGCGCAGAGTCGCTCGACCTTGCGGCGAAACCGGTCCATGTACTCATCGCGGGTGGCCGCGTCGTGCTCGAGGGCGGCCTGGGCCGCCCATTGTGCCAGCGGGGGGCTGCATGAGGCTGTCGTGTTGATCAGCTTGCCGATCGACTCGACAACCTCGGTGTGGGCCACGGCGAAGCCAATCCGCCAGCCGCTCATGCTGTAGGACTTGCTGAAGGTGTAGGCCGCGACCGTGTGCTCGAGCATCCCTGGTTCGGCCAGAATGGAGGCGTGCCGCCCAGACCAGACCATGTGGCAGTAGGGCTCGTCGGAAAAGATCATCAAGTCGGTGCCCCGCACCAGATCGGCGATCGCCGCCAGGTCTTCGCGGGTCGCCACGCCGCCGGTCGGGTTGTGGGGTGAGTTGAGGAAGATCGCGCGCGGCCGGGGGTCGGTGGCCAGGAAGCGCTTGACGTCCTCGACCCGGGGCCGGAACGCGTGCTCGACCCTCAAAGGCGCCAGCACCGCGCGCGCCTGGCGACGCTCGAGGTTGGGGATGTACGTCGGGAAGTGCGGGCTGAAGACCAGCACGCCATCGCCGGGATCGAGCAAGGCCTCGGCGAAATACTGCTCGAACGGCTTCGCTCCGGAGGCCACCACGATGTTCTCGGGCCCGGCCGGGTAGCCGAACTCCGAGGCGACAAACGTGGCCGCCGCCTCACGCAGCCGGGGCAGGCCCAGGCTCGGGCAATAGCCGGTCTGGTTCTCCTCGATCGCCTGGATGCCGGCGACCTTGGCGTGCGGTGTGCTAGGAAACGGACTGTCCCCAATCTCCAGCTCCACGACGTCCTTTCCCAGCGCCTTGAGGTTCCGCGCCAGAGCCAGCACGGTGAACGCGGTCTCGGCAGTCAAGTTCTCCGCCAGCGTGCTCTGTCGAGGCATGCACGGCTTCCTTCTGCAGTTTCTAGCGAGACGCGATCACCTGCGCCAGCGGCCGGACGATGCGGGGGATGACGGAGCGGCGGAGCACCTCTTCGCCGACTTCACGTTGGCGCTGAAACGACTCCAGGAACGACTGGTCGGGACCGCTTCCCCAGTACTGGCGGACCGTGAAGTACACGCTGATCTGATCGTCGGCATACTCGCTTGTTCGCACCTGGAAGGTATTGGTCCGGGTCTCGATCGCCAGGCGGCATTGAAGCTGGCACGATTCGTCCAGGCAGAGGGTCAATGACGGCTCGAAATTGATCACACGCGTTCGGGGAAGTTCGAGCAGTCCCTCCAGGGCACTGCCCACCCCCAGGGCTTCGGTCACCACTTCATCGTGATTGCCGTCGTAGGTGAAGTCGAACCCGTACATGACATCGAGCGCCTCGCAGTCGAGCAGGCTGATCGTGAGCAGCGGAGGTGCCATGTCCAGAACAAGCTCGTGTTGTCGATAGGCGTCCTCCAGCGACTCAGGATTGGTGTGACCGGAGCAAAGCCGCCGCTGCTCGATCGCCACCCAGCGATACGAATCGGCCTCCTTGTCTCCTTCAAGGACCAAGTCGCCATTCTCTCGCGTGTGAAAGTTGCGTAGATCCGGAAACCCTTTCTTTATTTGCTCAAAAAAGTGCAGGACTGTGTCGCGATTGGTGGGCAACTCCATTTCGGTGTTGAGGTGGATATTCACGTAGAAGTCGTCGGCGTCCTGGTTGTAGTGATTCATCCGTCTTACCCCGAATGCCTCTTTCCGTGCGACCCACTCGGCGATGTCAAGACGATCACGGGGTGCCTTGCCTCGCCGCAGAACGGCACGAACTGAGAAAGGGTGTTCGCAAGAATTCCATCCTACCAAAACCTCTCAGGGGACGAAATGAATCGAGCCCTGGAACTGAAGATCGTGTCGCAAATCTCTGTAATAATTCAATTTGCGATCTCTCCCTGGCAGCGACCTGGTGAGTCCGTGGGGACCGTGTCTGCAGCCGGAGCTGGAAGATTCCGTCCAACTTCTGTGCCGACATCTATCATACCCGGGCGAGTCCCGTCTCGGGATGGCGCAGTCGGATGGGGGGAAGAGATCCGGGGTCAATGGTCGGATCAAGGAAGGCGCGAACCCCAACTCGTGACAGGTTGAGCGGGGTCCGGATCGCATGAGCTGCCCCATCCTGGCCAGCCGGTAACCGCGCGACGATCTCACCATCCTCAGCCGAGAGAGGAACGGCCCGTTCGTTGGCGACAAGAACCATCCGCGGGACCGCTGCTCCAGAAGGCTCGGTACGCAAGGTCAGCACCCAAGGACGAGCCGGAAGCCACGGGCGCCTCAAGGAATACGATACGGTAATCTGCGGATGCGGGCCCGGCACGGCGGTCGTGGCACTCGGCTCCAGCCCCGGAGAGACGAGGCTGGCACCGTCGATCTCGGCGAGACTGAAGGCACTGACATACCAGTGGTCCGATCGAAGGCTGAACGGACCGTTCGCCGGTACATGGGCAGGTTGAGGGTCGAAGTCGCTTGGCTCGGCAAATGTGGTGCGGGGAAGCTCGAGGGTCCATGAGCCGAGCCGTTCGTAGTCTGCGCGAGCCACGGTCGTCACGATCGCATCGGGGTCGGACGAACCGCGTGGGGGTGAGCCCTGGCGGGCGAGAAGCCGGATGGCAGTCGCCTCCGGCACCCAGCGCCACCGCAACAAGATCCGGCTCGCGGTCGATGCCTCTTTCACCCGGTCCGCCGGTCCTGGTGGCTCGGAGTTCCGAAGGATCGGCCACCCGCGAGAGCGCGGCCGGATGGCCGACGGTGACCAAGCTTCCGACCGTGACCAGTGGCGTGTAGTAACAGCAGCCGGCTGCCGGAGGATCGGTGTCCTCGGCCCGGTCGGGGCCCGAGAGAGGAAGCCAATCTCCCGCAAATTGCTCGGCAGCAGCGATGCTGAGCTGGGCTCTTGGAGAACCGGTTAGAGGCCTTGTCGTGCGGAGAATCCGCACGGAACCTCGCGGGGGCTCAGTCCAATCCAGCCGGACATGCCCGCTCGGCGTAATCATCAGCCCTGGAGCGTTCATGGGAGCAAGAGGCAAGCGGGGAAACGCTGACACAACGATGCCCTGTGCGGGATATCGCCGCGAGTCGGCCATGCGATAGATCGCATAGATCGCGTAATGATAGACTTGGTCCTCCCGCAGGCCGGAGTCAAGCGCCTGGTCCAGCGATGCGGCAATCCGCTCGCCATCGCGGGGACCGGCCGGGGGAGAACCGCCTTTGCGGACCACGCGGATCTCAAACACGCCATGGGGCGGAATCCACGACAATTCGATTTCCCCTGCGCGCGGTTCCACCCGCACATCCTGAACATCGGGCAGATAAACCAACGGTCCAACCGCGACGGCGGTCAGGGACTCCGCCTCACCGCGCTTGGCGAGTACGGCATAGCTGATGGTCTCGCCCGGCTTGAGGTGCCGGTCTTCGAATTCGCACGTCGAGACCTCGGCGATCCTCGTGCCGTCGCCGGGATGCTGGGGCAAGCCGCCACGCTTACGCATGACAGCGAAGGTGAGCGGCCCCAGGCCGTCCGGCGGAGGGGGCGTCCAGGAAAGCCGGACCCGGTCCCCCAGCACCTGCATCTCCAGGCCGGTCGGGGCGTCGGGCGGGCAGCGGTTCAGACCGGTCAAGGCGTCGGGCAAGTCGGCCGCGATGTCCAGGCTCTTGCGGTAAAGGCTGCGCGCAGCCGGTGGATCGACACGCTCCAGCTTGCGAGCGCGCCGCAAGCTCCTCGGCCTGGCGCAAGGCGGAGGTGACCTCCTTCCAGGCCTCTCGGACCTCGGGCAACGCCGGATCGACGAGTTTTCGCCAGGCGTCAACCGCCCGCTTGGCTGCAACCAGCTTCTTGCCGGAATGAGCCAGCTCCCAGGCCATTTTGGCGCATTCGATGTCCGCCGCGTGCTGCCGGATCTTGGCCATCCCGTTCCGCGCCCCGACGTGGTGAGGCGCGTAGCTCTGAACCTGCTCGAGATGCGTGCGCGCCGCGTCGAGGTCGAGCGAGCGGAAGGCATGCAGGGCCGCGGCGAAATGACGCACCAGGGGCTCGCGCAGCGCCAGAGGGAACCCGCATCCGCACTTTGGCACGTCGATCCAGTGAGAGCGGCGGCAAACCGGACACTCCCATTGGAGCGACGCTCCGCAGTGGCGGCATCGCGCCGGGCTTGTTTTCCGCGCCACCGGGCTCACCTCGGTCACGCCCGCACAGTTGCGACACCGAAGCTGCTGGTAGGCGCCGTTAACCGTCGGCAGGCCCGCTCCGGCCGGGTCAGGCTGGGGCGGCACCGAGCCCCCGTCGCGCCTGACACTCAGCTTCCGGCAGGCCCGTGCGATCAGCCGGTTGCCTCGCTCCGAGCCGATCCCCAGCGCGGCGGCTTCCTCGATGAGCGCAGCGCGGGTTCCCGGGTCGAGACGCGTCGATCCCTGGAGGGCAAAGACGGTCACGGCGCCGAAGCTCTCCTCGGCCTCCAGCAGCAAGGTCCGATCGTACCTGGCTCGGGCCTTGGGCGACGTGAGATGAGACTGGGCGTGCGCGATGATCTCGAGCCAGGCCGTCTTTTCGGCCGTGACCTGCGCTTTCCTCATCCACCGCTGCCACTCCTCGTCGGCTCGGGCCGTGATGATCGACGCCGGAGCATCGCGGAAGAGCCCCAGCGCATCGTACAGGTCGCGCCGTCCCAAGTGCTCGAGGGCCCCGCGGATCTGTCGCCGGGTCGAGGGGTCGAGGACATCGGCGGGAGGATCATCATCCAGTTCCTCCACGTCGGCAGGCCCGGTGGTCGTTGTCAGGGTGGGGATCAAGCGGGTCAAGCGATCAAGGACATCGCCGTCCAGCCCGAGCCCGGCTGCCTCATCGCGCAGCAGGGTCCGATCGGCGGTCGTCAGGCCCCCCTTGGCCGCCCGCAGCCGGACCCGCCGCTGGAGCTCGTCGAGCTTCTGCTCTCGCTCGGCGATCTGGACCGCGGCCAGGTCGGCATCGTAGGCCGCACGGGGTTCCGGTCTGCTCAGTAGTGCCCGCCGCAGCGCTGGCACCTCATCGAGATAGAGTTGGTTGGTGTGCCGAGTCTTGGGGTTTCGCGTGCCCATCGACCATACCGGCTGCTGCTGCTTCAACGCAGCCTCGATCTCCGCCGCGTCAGCCCCCGGATCAACCCCCAACCTCGCGTAATAGTCGGGCACCATTCTTGCTTGCGCCGCCCCTGTTTCTGTCGAAGATCATGGCACCTCCCTGTCGATCTCACTGACCGTATCCCTTGATAAAGTATTGTCGAGCAGCATCAAGGCGGCGTCCAGTCATTCCGTGGAACAAGTGTCCCGCGAATCCGCTCGGCGACGATTCGGTCGCCAAGGGTGCTGTCGGCGGTCAGTGCCACCGAGAAAACCCCCTGAATCTTCCCTCCTTCGCCACGAATCGGAACAGCTACTGATCGGCTCGCGCCGAAGGCGCGAAGCCAGCCGCCGGAGCCAGAATCCGCTGGCAGCTCTGCCACACGCGAGACGGCCGGTTGCCCCATGAGCGCCGCGGCCACGATCCCCAGGCTTGTCTGGCTCAAGGGCACCGTTGCGGTCGCGACCGCGAACTGGCGGCCGATCTCGGTATCGAGTCCCACACCCGGCACGAAGACGATCTGGACCAGCCGCTCGGCTTCCGGATCGATCTGCCAGTACCCTGCGGCCCGTGCGCCGAGCTCCGCGCAGGCCTCCGCAACCCTTGCGCGCAGATCGTCCAGGTTCCGGGCCGAAGATGATTCCATGATTGACCTTTTTCGAAGCGCCGATCGCGAAGTCAGTAGTGCCATCCTCGCACTCCCTCCATGTTTCATCCAGGCCTTGCCTGGCTTGCTTTGAGGAACCCGGCCATTGCCGCGTCATCACGATCAGGCTAACCTGGTTCGGGTCGTGCGAACCCGAACGATTCAGCGCGGGTGCCAGTCCTCTGCCGATCGCTGTTTTCGAACGATCCAGCCAGCCAGGGGGGAAACCGAGTCATGACACCGAGCGTCAAGATCACGGTGAGCGAGCGGAACGGCCGGGATTGTGCGTCAACGGGCTCGGCCCGGGAAACGGCCATCGGCTACTCCCGGGCGATCCGCGCGGGAGACTTCATCGCGGTCACGGGGACGGTGGGCATCGAGGCCGACGGCCGATACGCGCCGACCATGAGAGGGCAGACCTGCCGTGCCCTGGAGATCATCGTCGCCGCGATCGAGGCCCTGGGCGGCAAGACGTCCGACGTGGTCCGCACCCGGATCTTCGTGACCGATATTCAGAAGTGGAAGGAAGTGGGCGAAGTTCACGGTGAGTTCTTCGACCAGATCAGGCCCGCGCTGACCATGGTCCAGATCGCGCGGCTGATCGATGACGCCGCCATGATCGAGATCGAGGCCGACGCGATTGTCCACTCGGAGCCTAAAGAGCACATCTAGCGCGCGGATCTCCACGCTGCTGTGCAGGTGGACCGGGTCGTCTTCGACTGAATGCCTCGAATCTGCTTGTGGGAGAAAACTCGATCCGCCTGGTCAGGGCGCGGATTGACGCAGGACCTCCGGCACGGGCTGCCGGGCCAAGAAGAAGACATAGGCCGTGACGGCGCGGAGCTGGGAGGGTTCGAGCACCAGACCCCAGCCGGCCATGCGTGTACCATCGACGCCCTTGGAGATGACGCCAAGCACCTCCTCTGGCTTGCCTCCGTGCTTCCACTTTCCGTCGCTGATGTTGCCGACAGGCGGACCCAGCAGGCTACCGGCAATTGGGCCGTCGCCGCGACCTTCCAGACCGTGGCAGGTCGCGCAGCGGCCGAGGTAGATCGACCTGCCTTCGAGCAGTAGCGGATCGCCCGCGACTTCCGGGGGCGGGGGCGGGGGTGAAGTGCTGAGCATGAAGTAAGCCAGAACCCCCGCGATCATCAAGCCCAGCATTCCCTGAAAAACCCAACGCGCCGCCGCGGCATCAACCGCGCCGGCCCCGTCGTCAACCGAGAGCGGATCGTCGGGAGCCAAGGTCTGAGGATTCCTCTCGATCCGGGGCGATACGAATTCACGACGAGGTCAACCTTACAATGCGCTCATCCAGGCTTGCAAGTCCTGGATGTAGGCAGATGATCGCGGCAGGCCGAAGATCCCACCCCGGAAGTCGGCTCGATCCTTCAACTGGTCCGGCCTCTCTCTTAAACTCGACGAAGAGTGATCGTTTACAGTCCTGGGAAACGAGGCCACCGACGATGTCGAGGCGAGACACCCCCGAGATCCTGACAATCCAAGAGGCTTACGAGAAAAGCACGCTGGATACGCTCCGCCCGCTCGCCAAGCTCCTCGATCCGAATGCGCCAAGCAAGAAATCGGATATCGTCCCGTTCTTGACCCGGAAAATGGGCAGCAAGGAGCAGGTCCAAGAGCTCTACGAGTCCCTCGGTGACCTGGGGAAGTCAACGGTCCGTGAGGCCGTCCACAGTCCGATGGGACAGCTCGACCCCTCGCGTTTCGCGGCCAAGTATGGCCAGCTACCGAGTCGCGGGATGAGAGATGAGCCGGGCAAACTCAGGGCGTTCTTTCCTGTCGGCTGGTGGCTACCCAGCGACCTCCGGTCGATGCTCCGGGGGTTCGTGCCGGAACCCGAGGTCGCTTCGGTGAAGACGGTCGGTGAACTCCCGGAAGCCGTTGCCGAGGCAGGTCCGAGCTGGCGCTTTCGTGACGGCAAGCGGGAACGAGAGCAGGCCCCGCTCCGTCAGAGGTTGACGTCACCGGCCGCGCCGAGGGAGTTCGCCACCATGCTCCGGCTGGTGGAGGCCGGCAAGGTCCGCGTGAGCGAGAAGACCCGCAAACCCTCCCAGGCCACGGTCGAGACGATCCTGCCGCTCCTGATCGACGGTGACTTCTATCAGGCCGAGGAACGGATCGAATACGCCAAGGAAACTGGCCAGGATCTGACGATCCGGGCGTACGCGTGGCCTTGCATCCTCCAGGCGGCTGGGCTCGTCTCGCTGGTAGGAGGGCGGCTCGAGCTCGCGCGGGAAGGCCGCAAGGCGCTCACACGGCAACCCGAGGTCACGATCCGCGACGCCTGGAAGAAGTGGGACGCCACCAAGCTGTTCGACGAGTTCGATCGCGTCGAGCAGGTCAAGGGCAAGTCGAGCGCCCGGCTCAGCGCGGTGGCCGATCGCCGCCGCTCGGTGGCTTGCGCGCTCGCCAAGTGCCCGCCCGGTGGCTGGATCGAGATCGACGAGTTCTTCCGGTTCCTGAAGGCCCTGGACCTGGATTTCACGCTGGCTCGCAACGAGTGGAAGCTCTATGTCTCCGAGGCGAATTACGGGAGTTTCGGATACGACGGGCGCCATGACTGGGAATTACTCCAGGGACGCTTCGTCATGGCGATCCTGTTTGAGTACGCGGCAACCCTGGGCCTGGTCGACGTGGCCTATGTGTCGCCCGAAGGCGGTCGGGACGATTTTTGCGATCGATGGGGCGCGGACGACCTCTCGAGCTTCAGCCGATATGACGGTTTGAAGTACATTCGGCTCAACCCCCTCGGTGCCTGGTGTCTGGGCGTCGCCGGCGACTATCAGCCGGAGTCCTCGGCTTCCGGGGCCTCCTGGCGTGTCTTGCCGAACCTCGAGATCATCTCGGGCGATGCCCGGCCCGACCCCGGCGATGCGCTCTTCCTTGACCGCGTCGCAGAGCGCACCTCCGAGGCGGTCTGGCGGCTGGAACGCGACAAGATCCTCGTGCGCGTCGAGGAAGGGCTGAAGCTTGACGAGATCGCCGCCTTCCTGGAAAAGCATGCTCAGGGGCCGTTGCCCGGCACGGTCAGGGCATTGCTTGACGACCTGGAACAGCGATCGGGACGGCTTCGCGACCTGGGGACGGTTCGAATGATCGAATGCACCGACCCGGAAACGGCCCGAATGCTCTTGCTCGACCCCAAGCTAAAGACTCTATGCGAGCCAGCGGGAAAACGCGGAATCGTCTTCCGCGCGAATGTGGAATCGCAGGTCAGGACCCAATTGCGAAAACTCGGGTATGTTCTTCCGTCAATCTGATAAGGAACGACGAGGGAGTCGACTTTCGTGAAACGACCAACCATCCGTCTTCTCGCGCTCTTGCTGATTCTCAGGGTGGGCCATGCGACTACCCCGGCCCTGTTGCAGGCCCAGACCATCTGGGTTGAAGGGGAAAAGCCTGCTCGGGCGACCATGAGCCGGCATCCCTGTTGGTACGACAAGGTCAAGAAGAACTTGCTTTCCGGAACCGATTGGATCTCGAACTGGTCGGATGACAAGGACGGCGTGGCGGAGTATGTCATCGAGGTTCCGGTCACGGGTCACTACACGCTCTGGGTCAGGGCCAACCCGGTTGGGACCCGGCTGGCTTACGACGGCTCGACGACCAGCTCCAGTTCTTCGCGGCGACGATGTACCGATTCAACCAGGAGATTGCCCGCTACCTCCGCGAGGAGCTGGGCTGCAAGCAGCTTATCAACGCCGGCAACTGGAAGACCGCCGACACGACCCGGCTCAACGACGTCGAGCGCTGGAGCTACACCGCCAATGAAGTGCTTGCGGTCAACAACTACTACAGCCCCGTGCACATCGGACCCGATCGGGGCTGGCGGATCGACAGGGGAGACCACTTCGAGGACATCTCGGCCCTGGTCAACCCACGAGCCTTGCCGCTGAATCTCAAGCAGGTGGGCGGGCATCCCATGATGGTGACCGAGAGCCACTGGGTGCCCCCGCTGGGATATCAATCGGAAGGACCGTTCCTTGTCTCCGCGTATCAGTCGCTGACCGGCGTGGATGTCTTTTACTGGTTCTGCACCGGCGAGCCCGAATGGTCGAGCACCGACCGCTCTGACTGGGACGCGGCGTCGCGACAGAAGTGGTCGATCGCCACCCCCATGGTCCTGGGCCAGTTCCCGGCCGCCGCGCTCGCTTTCCGCAAGGGATACATCAAGCAGGGCGAGCCGGTCGTCGTGGAGCACCGTTCCTTGCAGCAACTCTGGGGGCGCGTGCTCCCTTTGATTTCTGAGGACCCCAGCTACGACCCCAACCGCGACCGGGGAGACTCGGCCAGGCGGTCGACCCTCCGGAACAGCGTTGACCGGCTCGCGTTCCTGGCCGGGCCCGTCAAGGCCGTCTATGGCTCCGACCCGAGCAAGACCAGGGTCGTTGACCTGAAACGTTTCATCGACCACAAGCAGAACGTGGTCCGTAGCGTGACCGGCCAGATCACCTGGAACCATGGCGAAGGCATCTGCACGATCGACGCTCCCCGGGTCCAAGGCGCCTCCGGTTTCCTCAAGAAGACCTCGCCGATCAAGCTCAAGGACGTGACGATCCAGGCATCGAACGATTACGCCACGGTGCTGGTTGTCGCAGTCGACAACCAGCCGCTGAAAGAGAGCAAGCGGGTGCTGGTCCAGATCGGCACGACCGCGAGTCCCACCGGCTGGATCGAGCGCGAGACCACGTTTCAGGGAGACGACGGCAAGCACACCTACCATGGCAAGCAGGTCGTCGATACGGGTAAGATGCCCTGGGCCATAGCCGATGCCCAGATCACGCTGACGGTGGCTAACCCAGGCCTCACGGCGGCGACGCAACTTGACATCAATGGCAACCCGCGGGCGAAACTCAAGACGACCGCCCAGAGCCAGACGGTTTGGCTGCAATTGCCCAAGGATGCCCTGTACGTGGTGCTCGAGGCGAAGTGAGGTGAAGGCTGCCGGCGGATGATCGAGATTCGGGCGCAAGGAGTTTGCACGATTCGGCTCAGAGCGTGTTGAGAAAGGTCTTTTGTAGGGTGGGTGAAGCTGAGCTCGGCTCGGCGCAACCCACCGAGCCCACGAGCCTTGCGTCAGTGGGTTGCACCCACCCTACAGGCGGGAAACCGGCTTTCTCGACAGGCTCTGAAAAGCTGGGGCCGCAACTGGTCTAGAAAAGTCCGAGAAACGCGGACTTCACGCAGCCAGAAACGGTCCGAGCGAGGACAGGAAGTGTTGACAGCGCGTTGAGTTGGGTATCCATGGCCTGAGAAGCTGGGGCCGCAACTGGTCTAGAAAAGTCCGAGAAACGCGGAGTTCATGCAGCCAGAAATGGTCCGAGCCCGTCGCCCACCCCTGCCGGGGGCCCGGTGGCCAGGCCGGAGATGAGCACGGCGGACCGCCCTGGTTCAAGGGAACGCGCGGCAGGGGCCACCCACTT
>Ga0209517_10004704_pt1 | contig 17781 bp, 19 predicted proteins | sample PeaSoiMetSII2010_FD_187695 | JGI IMG/M metagenome (GOLD analysis project Ga0209517, IMG submission 187695) | Peat soil microbial communities from Weissenstadt, Germany - SII-2010 (SPAdes) (version 2) | ecosystem: Environmental > Terrestrial > Soil > Wetlands > Peat | place: Germany...
TTGGCACCGGTCGGTCAGTTGCTGGTACCATCGCTCAGGTTCTAGCGCCGCTAGCTCAATTGGCAGAGCAGCGGACTCTTAATCCGCGGGTTCGGGGTTCAAGTCCCTGGCGGCGCACCCGTCCTGACCTGGGAGTTCTTAGCTCTTGCCGGTGCCAATGGCCGTCGGCGTGGAACGAGTCGTGGAACGAGCTGCCGATTTCCCGCCTATTCTTATGCCATGCCACGTGCAGGATTAGGTCACTTAGAGCGACTGCCGAGCGGGTCCTACCGCATCAGCGTGTACTCGGGGATCGACCCGCTGACCGGCCGGCAGCTCAGGCACCGGCGGACGGCGAAGACCGAGGAGCAGGCGCGGATCGTCCTCGGACGGCTGCTCGAACAAGCCTCGACCGGGCAGCGGCCAGGTTCCGATGTGAAGGTCGCGGAGGTCCTGACCCAGTACCTGGCCGTCGCCGAGCTGGAGCCGTCCACACGGGAGACCTACGAGGGCTATATCCGGCGCACGATCATGCCCGCGCTCGGTTCGATGGAGCTCCGCAAGGTCCGCGGGCCGGTGCTGGACACGTTCTACGCCCGGCTGCGCAAATGCGGTGACCTGACCTGCAAGGGAAGACCGTTCACCGAGCACCGCAGCTTCCCCGCCCTGGTGGTCGAGCCCGGCGATCCACGCCCGGGCTGGCAGCAGGTGGCCGACACGCTCAAGGACGCGATCGGCTCGGGCCAGCTGACGCCCGGTGAGCTGCTTCCGTCGGTGCAGGAGCTGGCAGCCCGGCACGCCGTGCCAGCGGCGACACTGCGGAGCGCGCTAGACGTGCTGGCCGGTGAAGGACTTATCATCGTCCGGCAGGGCCGCAGGTCTCTGGTCAGCGGTGAGCCAGGCCGGGCGCCGTCGCGGCACGTTCGGCCGGGTGATGCTGGTCATGACTGCGCGCGCGCCGGATGCCAGCAGCACAAGTGCCGTCCGATGTCGCCGACGACGATCCGGCAGATCCACTCGATCCTGTCCGGCGCCTTTGCCACCGCGGTCCGCTGGGAATGGATCGAGCGCAACCCGGCCAGCACGGCCAAGCTGCCCAAGGCCCGGCACCGCCCGCCGACCTCGCCGACCCCGGCGGTGGTCGCAGCGGTCATCGCGGCCGCGCGGGACCTCGAACTCGAACTGCTCGCGTTGTATCTGTGGCTGGCCGCCGTGACCGGCGCCCGCCGCGGCGAGCTGTGCGGGCTGCAGTGGGCCGACATCGACCTGGACGCGGGCGTGATGCACATCGCGTACAGCTACCTCGTCCGGGCCGGCTGCAAGGTGCGCAAGGACACCAAGACCCACCAGAACCGGCACCTGGCCATCGACCCGGTCACCGTCGCCGTGCTGGCCGAGCACAGGGAGCGCATCCAGGCGCACCTGGCCGACGTCGGCATACAGCTCGCGCCGACAGCCTACATCTTCAGCAGCGACGCGAACGGCGCCGTGCCGTGGAACCCGGACTGGGTGACCCACAAGGTAGCCGAGGTCGCCAAGGCCGCCGGTGTCACCATCAACGTCAAAGCGCTGCGCCACTACACCGCGAGCCAGCTCCTGGCCGGCGGGATCGACCTGCGCAACACCGCCGCCCGCCTCGGTCACAGCGATGGAGGCGCAACCACGCTGCGGCACTACGCCGACCCGGTATCCGAGGTCGACCGCCGGGCGGCCGCCTACCTTGCCCAGCTAACCGCGCCCTTGGAGAAGAGCAGAGCCACGCCGACCTAGCGTGATCAAGAAATCGCGCCGCGCGCTCGCGCTTCCAATGAGAAGCGCAGACGCACTGACTTGCCACCAAGAGCTTCAGGAGTCAGCGGCGGGCTGCCGGTAAGGCATCGCAGGAACACGGCCTGGCCTTCGCATGATCGGTCGGCTCCACACGAGTCCCAGAGAGCGCTGGCCTGGAGCTGCCTGTCGCGTCAACCGCCTGTCGGAATCGAACCGACGACCTGTTCATTACGAGGGTAATCTCGCGATCGAACGTACCGACGAATATCGCTACGCAACGTAGTCTGAAGAGTCCGCCGTTGTCCGCGCGGATACTGCAACGTACAAGGGCGTCGTAACGCAGTTAGTCACTAACTAAGCGCCGCTCAGGGCCAGACCCGGCGACACGGAGGAACTGCGCAGGCCTGGGGGTGCGGGAGATACCAGGCCTACCGCGCCGGTCAACCTGCGCAACTCCTTCGGCAATGGTCAGCGTGCAACGAGGTTCGGCACGAAGACCGTTCTCGTTACATCGTACAGGTAACGGCAGTTCACGCCTGAGGCTTTTAGGGTACCCCAGTGAGTACCTCCACCGAAAATCGCGCCAGCTGGCGTATGAAATGAAAGATTGACGCTCATGCGTGATCGCTGTGTCGCTTCGGCAGGGGGCATGTAGGCTGAAAGGTCAGTCCGAATATACCCTATATTCGACTTGAATTCGATAACGTCGAACATGTCCGCGCTAAGAAAGTTGTGAGCCTCCAACGCAAATGCTGCAGAAAAGAACCAAGCGCTTTCGTAGGTCCTGCTGCCAGCCGGATCCACGTATTCGCTAATAAAAGCGCTGTTAATCTCTTGCCCCTCCGGCAGTAGCAGGCTCTGCATGAATGGCATCAGTACCAGGACACGCCCCATTACAACTTCCGAACCATTGATTGCGTTAATGTAATTGGCCACGTCGTCGCTAACGCTCATTACTCGCTTCCTCTCATTCGGACTTCCATAATCATTCCTTCCACGTAGTGGAGAATGTGGCCTAGATAGTTCGGAACGAACTCTGGGCCTTTATAGTCCCATTGCCACTTTACATCAGGAGTGGACTTGCGTGACCGTCGAAGTTCGTAGTAGTCATGAGTTAGATTCCTGATAACGTCTTGCAGTTGAGTTGTCACCTGAATCTCGAAGCGCACGGAGGTGGCCTCAACCTTCCAGCTTAGCGTTGGAATATTTACCTCAAACCGAGGATAGCAGTGGGCGGCGTAGTAACCCTCTTCGCGGGCTTCATAATCCACGCTGAAGGAGTGGCCAAATTGCCGGGCGAAATCCTGCACTCGTTCGACAAAGAATTCTACACCATCCAAATACTTTACGACCACGGTAGTTCGTACTATGTCATTGGTCCGTTCGTACCAGTTGCGAGGAGTGATCCAACCTTCGTCTGGTGGCGCGGGCCAGAGCCGGTTTGACAGTATATTCTTTCGGTATGACTTATCCAATAGGGACTGGTAAGGTTTCACGACAATTCGAGGTGGATCGAGCGTCACAAACAATTTATATCGATAGCGTGAGGTGTATTCGTCATTCATTCCGCTGAATGCGCCGAGGACCGTCACCCAGAACTCGGACACCTCGACTTCGGATCGAATCTTCTGAGAGACTGATTCGAAACGAGCACGCGCATTGTTCACATCGCTTTGGCTAGTTTGGTCGGCAAGCCAGCCCGGGTATTCTTCCCAGGATGGCCGCGCAGGAGTAGAACCGTCGGGCTCGCCCATCGGTCAGTCTGCCTTTCTAATGTTGGTGGCATGACTGAAATAATCGACCAGCCACAATCCTAGCTACGAGTGACCCTCGCATGGGACCGGATCCGGCTGAACAAGCTCAGCATCCCACCACCTACGTGCATCGTGAGCGACATCCCTGGAGCACATGCTGGTCGGGTAGCCGAGCACGTTCGGCAAGACACGTCGAGTGGGCAGCCGGGCCCTGCGTCGGTAGCTATTCACCAAGGATGAGGCCCGGCTCGCGGGCTGGCTGATGGTGGGCGGAGCGCGACTCGCGGGTCGTGGTGCTTGATCATCTGGGCCGGGATGGTGATCATGTCCTGATGTGTGCCTTGCGCCTGGTGTGCCCGGTGAGGAGGAGCTGTCCGCTCTTCCCGCAGGTGAGCTGGTGGCACGGCTGGCTGAGGCGTACCGGCTGATCGGCGAGCTGGCCGCGCGGAACGAGGAGCTGGCCGCCCGGGTAGGGGAGCTGGAGCGTCAGGCCGCCAGGGACTCTTCCACGTCATCGCGGCCCCCGTCCTCGGATAACCCGTATAAGAAGAAGAGCAGGGACCGGTCGCTGCGCGAGCGGGGGAAGCGGCGGCCGGGCAAGCAGCCGGGTGAGCCGGGATCGACGATGAACCTGGTCGATGACCCTGATGAGGTCATTGCCTGCCCGCCGCCGGCGTGCTGCGGGTGCGGCGCGGACCTGGCCGGGTCGCCGGTCACGGCGCAGCGGCGCCACCAGGTCACCGACATCGCGCCCGCGCCGGCACCGCGGACGACGGAGTACCTGGCGCAGTCCAAGGAATGCGCGGGCTGCGGGGTAACCAGCACCGGGGAGCTGCCCGGCCATGTGCGGGCCCGGGCCAGCTACGGCCCGGAGACCTGCGCGCAGGCCGCGAACCTGGCCGTCGGCCATCACATCCCCATCTACCGCTCCACGCTGTTGCTGTGCCAGCTGGCCGGCATCAGCGTCTCCACCGGGTGGATGGCCGGGGTCCGCGGCAAGGCCGCGGCCCTGGTGGAAGCCTCCGGGTTCATGGAGCACATCCAGGCCCTGCTGAAGACCGCACCGGCATTACATGCCGATGAGACCCCGGCCCGCGCCGCCGGCGGAACCCGCTACCTGCACCTGGCCTGCACCCGCTACCTCACTCACCTGCACACCGGGGACCGGTCCGCGGACGCGATCGACGCCGGCCAGGTGCTGCCCGGCTACGACGGCGTCCTGGTCCGCGACGGCTACGCCGGCTATGCGCACCTGACCAGCGCGCTGCACGCCTGGTGCGGAGTACACCTGCTGCGCGACCTCAAGGGCCTGTACGACTTCGAGCCCGCGCAGCAGGAATGGGCCAGCCAGATGGCCGGCCTGCTGATCCAGGCCCGCGACGCCGCCGCGGCCGCCCGCCAGGCAGGCCACGCTGCCCTGGACGCCGCCGTCCTGGACGGCCTGCTCACCCGCTACCGGGACCTCGCCGCCGCCGGCCTGACCGCCAACTTGTACCGGCGCACCGCCACCGCCAAAGACGCCCGCCGCCTCGCCCGCCGGTTCCGCGCCTACGAGGACCTGATCCTGCGCTTCGCCACCCGCCCTGACCTCGACATCTTCTCCAACAACGAAGCTGAGCGGACGATCAGGTGCGCCAAGGTCCAGCAGCGCAGCTCAGGAGGATGCTGGCGGACCCTGCAAGGGCTCGCCGACTTCGCCCTCGTTCAGTCCTACCTGTCCACCGCCGCCAAATGGCACATCAGCAAACTCGACGCCCTCCGCAGCCTCTTCGCCGGCCAGGCATGGCTACCGCCCGCGCTCGAACCCGCCTGACAGCCTTTCAAGATTCCTGCACTACGCCGCGGCCAGTTGGTGAATAGCTACCTGCGTCGGAGCGGTGGACCACCTGCGGCCACTGCCGACAGGTACACCATCGCGACCTTCGTAGACGACCCCGGCCGACCGGATGCTGGGCTACGATCATTATCCGGTGACTCTGCTACTCACATGCGTTACGCACCGGTTCGTTGTTCAGGCATCGGATCGGCTCGTGATTTTTCCTGATGGCCGCGTGGCCGAGGACAGGGCCAACAAGGTAACCATGCTTGGCAATCACGCGACCTTTGCCTATACAGGCTTGTCCCGCTGCAGTGTCGCTGAGAGCACTGAAGCGTTGCTTACCCGATGCTTCGCCCAGCCCGCAACGTCAATCGACAAACAGCTTGAATACCTCGCCAAGGAGGCGGCGCGTTCCATACGAAACCTGCCACTTCCTAGCATACGCCCCTCGGAACGTCGGGCCGTCCGAAGGACCTCATTTGTAGGCGGGGGGTACCTGGGTATAAAGAACTTCCGCATGCTTGACAGGATGCCTTCTCTCGAAGAGCTCCACCCATTCCTTGCCGTGGTCAGTAACGCACAAGGCATTACCGAGGAGTGGCGTCCCGAAGCAGATCAAGAGTTCTCACCTAGTATCAAGCTCCTCGAACAAGATGACCTATTTGGCCTTCACGCCGCTGGCCAACCTTTTGTGGGTTCAGAGCGCGTCAAACTTGAACGCAGCATCAGGCGGTCCCTTGAGAGGATCACCCATCCAGAGTCAATTGCGCGGCTCCTCACGCGAGCAATCCGTGGTGTAGCGGTTCGGAACTCCAGGGTTGGGCCCAACGTGATGTGCACGATGGTAAGACGCAGCCAGGTCTTCACAGCGCCTGGCACCTTCACCAGCGGCCCCATACCGGCTACTCCGGGCCGACCTGAAGCGGACTACTTTCGATGGCTGCCCGACTCCGAGGGTCCTCCAGGCCAGTGGATCTACTGCCCGGCCGAGCCAGGAGAATTTATTTACAACACCCCGAACTACGCGTACCCAGGCACAGCCTACGGAATCCGATTTGAGCCGAAGTCGCCATCAACGTAGGCCAGGCAGCCGGGGACCACTTGAGCACCACACGTCCTGCGTCCAGCCAGACAACCCACATGTCGCCACACCAGACCTCCCCCGGCAGAAGCTGGCTGGGCACAGGATGGATGCCTAGACCAACGTCCTGGGGGTCAAGGGGTTGGCCGACCATTCCCATCGCCCGGGGCTTAGGCAGGCACCAACGCAAGGCTGTTCTGTCCCGGGTGAGTGACCTCTCCGAGTGGCCAAGCCGCCCCGCCGCGGTCCGCAAGTCCACGCCGTTCGATAGCAGCTTGCGTCGCCGAGTAGTGCGACAGCTACCGCGCCGAAACCGAATGGGCACCACCGCACGTCGCCGCCGAGCTGCGCACCGTCCGCCGCGGCCGCACCGGCATGGCCGCCCTAGCCGCCCGCGCCGACGCCGAGGCCGCCGCACACGCCGCATGCGACTACGAACTGGCCGCCCGGCACGAGCAGTTCGCCGCCAGTTCCCGTGCCTGCGACGCCTGGTACGCCCAGATCGAGACCATGGACGCCGAGATCATGGCCCACCGCGCCGAATGGGCACGAGTCACCGAAGGATCACGACACCTCGCAGTCCTGGCCGACGCCGAGCTCCGCCGCCGTTACCCCGGCGCCGAGCTGGACCCGCTCCGCTCCGCCGAGCCCGGTCGGCCAGCCGACGATGGCCCGCGAGTACACGTCTACGACGAACGCGACACAGACCACGTCGGCCGAGGTAAATCACGTGGGTGAAATCGGCCACCCACCGCTGGTCCGGCACTCGGCGGTCAAGTCCCGGTTCAGCAGGTCAGATGCCCGCTGCACGTCCTTGCCCGGGGCAGATGTGCTGCACAGCAGCATGCCGATGTCTTCGATTCTCCTAAGGGGCGCTGGGTGATCAGCCATTCTCAGAATCTGGCGGAACGGACGAGGCGTACCGGTAAGGAAGTCGAACATGTACAGGCCGATCGGACCCGCGACGGCGAGTCCGGCGGTACCAACCCAGGCAAGGATGATGTTCTCGACGCGCATCAGCGCCCTTGGCTTTCCGGTGATCGCGTCCCAGATCCCAATGCCATGTAGAAGAACGTGATCGGGCCGCGGGGGCGCTGGTGCTGACGGAACTGGCTCCCCCGCCGCTGGCGGTTACGGGTTGTGATTGCCTGGCCTGGCGGGCGAGTCGCCGTTTCGTGGCGGCTGATAAGATAAAACGTGACGTACCCAGTCAGATATGGACGTAACAGGAATGCTCCCGGTGGAAGGGGAAGTCTCACCAACTTCTCGTCCGGGAGCCTCCCATGTCGTCCTGCCCGTCACGCCGCCTGGTGCCATCCCGGCGGCTTCCTCGGCCCGTTCCCCACTCTCCGGGCGCAGCTCCCCCCGCAGTGAGCTGGACGGCAGTCGTAGCGGCCCGCCGCAGCGCCCGCTCCTGATCACGGCCCAGCACCACAGTGGTCAGCCGCCTGCGACCAGCATCCGCAAGCGCCGCGACCAGCCACGCACCAAGGTCGTCCGCGATAAACACCATGCCAGCATCTCGCCCCGGGATTCGCTCCGCCAGATCCGCAGGCTGAAATCTGCGTCGGAACGAAGGGATGCCGCGTACCCGTGCGCGGTTCGCTGGTGTCCGGCTGTCGCGAGCGGAGTTCATTCATTGTCGCAAAGCCTGGCAGGTCGTATGGAGCTAACCTTCAACCGCGTGCCGGTACGACGAGGCTGAAGAACGTACCGCCAGCTCATCGCCGATCAGTGCCGCGCATTAGGCAGCGATCATCCCGACACGTTCGCCGGAGTGACGGCCGCCTCGCCTAAGGACGCAATTGGCTGCCGGGTTGCCAGCGTAGGAAATGCCCGGCCCAGATCAACCTGCTCAGTACCCGCTCACTCGCTGACACTTATCGTCGGCAGGCCGCACCGAGAGAGCCATCGTGCAGCGCAACCCGCCATCAACGCCCGTCACGGAGCGACCGCACGTACGCAACCAGAGGTCGCGGCTACAACATGAGCGGGGCGCGCCTTCACGGGGCCGTGGCGCCGCCTGCGGCTGCATGCCGTTGGTGATGGTGTTCACGGAGGCGGCAGGCGCATCTGGCGTCCTTCGACTTGATCTCCCACTGGCCGACGGGTCGCGCTCGGCAACGGGGTGACGGTCGTCGCGACCGGAATGGCGGGACGATCTAGAGGATCGTGTCCGCCTCAACCTTGGCGCGGGCATGATCAGGCACGGCAAGCATGCTGAAAGTCTTAGTCCGTCCGGCGCCGAGCTGGTTTACGACGCTGTCGGAGGTTCCGACAATTCCGCCCCCGGTGTCATAAAACGTGGCCTTGATCATTGCGGAGTGCTCGACGGTGTCGTTGTTTGTAGCCTCTGCGTGCAACTCCCTGCCCATCGGCCCGGTGATCACGGAGATGTTGCCAATCGTGATCTTATCGCCGCTCGACCCTGCCGACGCCATTGGTGCGCTGACCTTTGGTGAAGGGCTTGGTGTGGCCGCCGCCTGAGCAGCGGCCAGCCTCGAAGGTAGCTGCTGCTTGAAGTCGGCAATCGCCCGATTCCACGCCGTGAGATTGCACTGGATGGCCAGGTCTTGAGCGAGGCGGTCGTGAAGCTCGTCGAAGATGTCGCCGATCTCTGATTCAGTGCCCAGGACACCCATCTGGACGTTCCCGATCTGCCTGGTTGCTTCCCCACGCGTCAGCGGTGGCACGACGATCGGGTAAGTGGGAGTACCCAGCGTCCAGGCGCCGCCGAGTTCCATCAGGCACATCGGCCGGGTAAGGAACGTCTCCGAGAGCAACTCGATGACGAGGCCCGCATCTCGCAGCGACCGTTGAAGATAGGTGCCGACATCTTCCCCGGACGGAATGCCTGTACCCCGGCCTGAGGAGTAGAAGATCCGGTCCTCCGCCACCCCACCAAGCACGAGTGTGTTGCGGAGGAGGTCTGCCAGGGCTTTGTCTGCGGAGGCGTGGCTGAGGAAGATCCGCTTGCGGTCGGACACGGCATGAACTCCTTCATCGACTTCGAGCGGTCCAGGTTGTGGCGTTGTTCCCGTGGCCAAGGTTCGGGCGCGCAGGACCTCTCGTACTCCTGCTGCGGTGAGGCGAACCTCGTCGTCGTAGGCCTTCTCGACGAGGCCTGCACGAACTAGGTGTTCTATGAGCAGAAAGAGCGTTGACGGGATCTCGATGCCGATCCTGACACCTATGGGCTCTGGATCGACCCACGTCAACGTGGGGTTCTCGGATTCCTCGTAGAGCCTCTCCATGAACTCCGCGCGGAGCTGGCTATCCGCATCGAGCGACATTTCACCTCCTGCTCCGACGCTGTCTAACCTGCAGTTCGTCCACCTAAGCGACGGTACTGGTTCAGGCGGGGGACTAGGTCTCCCGCCACGAACTACGACCAATGCAGAATCGCCGCCCTGGCTGATGCGGCAGCCAAGACGGCAACCTCGACATGATTTTCGGTTCATCTGCCCTACGGCGCATACTTGGACCTGGTCTGCGCGCTGCGCGGCGGACGGAGACTGCTCAGGGTTCGAGTTCGGGATCCTTGGACCGTGCAGCCGGCGGGGAGCGCAGCATCGCATTAACGCAGAACTGGCGAGCGGCCAGCCCGTCGCTGGCACGAGCCATAGCATCGGGCCTGCCCATTTCGCGGGCCAGCTGTTTTACGCAGGAGCGGGGGTTCCTGGTCCGCATCGACCGCGCCTGGCTCCTCACCACGGCTGGCCGCGGAGCCGCGCGGCGGCAGCCTGCCCTGCACCGGTGCCGGACGGCATGCGAGTTGCCCGGCACCGCCACCTGCGCTTCGAGCTTCCCGAGCTGGGGGTGCGGCCAGCGGGTCGCCGGTTCTGGTCGTGTGCTGTGCATCGGCGTGGCCCGCGGCTACGGCGTTCCTCGCAGCGGTCAGGAGTCGGCTGGGCGCACCGACCGTCGCAGCGAGTTGGCCCATCGCGGTGGTCGGCTCGCGGCTCCGGCGTCGCGGTAGGTGGCCAGAGCGGAGCCGACCCAGTAGGCGGGTGCCCGGGCGATGGGATGCGGGATGTCGAAGCTCTCGTTCAGGGAACTGGTGGGCACCAGCAGCCGGCCCGCCCGCGCGGCGACGGCGACCTGCTGGAAGTCGCCCTCGGCAAACCGGGTCATCGTGTCGCACGCGTGGTGGACGGCTGCGGTCACATGCCGCGTGTCTTCTAGGGTGGCGGCCGGGCTCTTGGGCGAGCGCACTGCCTGCGACGGGCCGCGTGACACGGTCCATTCAGGGTCGGCAAGGCAAGTCGGCCGGTCCAGTAGGCCAGGTCTGTTGCGTCGGCCGCTGCACGTGAGATGACCTTGGGTGAGTCGGTGGTCATCTGGTCCCAGGCGTGCGCGGCGCGCAGCCAGCTGGCGCGGGCGTTCTGACGGCGTCGGCTGATCGGAGGAGCTGGGAGCGGAGGTGGGCGTCGCGGTGATGGCTGTACTGGGCTGCGAGGGACTGGAGCAGGACTTCGCAGTGGTAGCTGGTGACGGCGCAGGCGGCGGCCGCGCGGCGAAAGCGAGGTTCCTGATGTCGCGGGTGACCAGGCGGCTCGCGGGCCAGTGCCCGGCTGGCGCGGCGTGCCCGCTCGGCGGTCATGATGGCGCCCTCGCACAGGTCGGCGATCGTCTCGCTGCCGCGCTGGATAGGGCGTGAGGGCTCGGCGTTGACCGGTATCGCGTGGAGCAGCTCGCGGGCGTCGTCATGGACCGGGTCGGCCTGGCCCGCCTGCACTGCCGTGCTTGCGACCATCAGCTGATGGCATGCCGCGTTCAGGCGGCGCCTAGCCTGCGTGGTCTCAGGCGTGCTGGGACGGCTGGGCCTGGCCAGGCGTGCGCATCGCGCTCCGGCCACGGCACCGAATGAGACGACTTCGGTCAGGAGCACGCGCGACACGGGGCCGGAGTCGATGACTGGCGCCCACTCCGAGTGACCTTGCCGGACGCCGTCGATGCTGGTGGCGAAGTGGGTGCCGAGCAGGTCGCGTCCGATGTCTAGCGCCATGGCGGCGGATTCAAGGCAGCAGCAGAACCGGCTCGGGCCGGCATCATCTGGCCGCGGGTCGCGGCTAGATGATGCGGGCCGCAGCAGCGCGGCCGAGCGCTGGAGTGCCTCTCGGGCTTCGACCGAGGCCCGGCCCCAGGCGGTCATCAGCGGCCGGTCTTGTTCAGGCACCTGCATGGACGTGGGCGTGAGATCGGCGGCGTACCGGTTGATCACGGCTACAAATCGCCTCAGGGCGCATGTCGTTTCCCGGACGAGGGTAGGCTCGTCCGCTGACGCCCGCGCGTTTGCCAGTTCGGCGAATGCCTGGTCGAGGTGCTGGTCTGCGGCGCGGATGAAGTCCCCGAAGGCAGCCCGGCTGCTCATGACCCGAGCCGCGCCAGCAATACCCACATGGCCTCCGCGCACCGGGCGGCCTGGGTGCAGGCGGCCTGGTCGGCTGGACCAGAGCGTGGCTGGCGGCGCGAGCGAGCGTGGCGGCGATGAGCTGGCTGAGGTCAGCCAGTGCGCCGGCGATGTCATCAATGCCTACGAGTCTGGGCGAATCCGATGCCTGGTCTGCTGTGCCGCCAGTGTCGACCGTCGGCCGGGCCAGGGCGGCGGGCAGCGGCAATCGCAGGGACGGGGCTGCGATCAGGGCGTCGCGGCCATCGGCGGCTGACGCGGCTGCCAGCACGAACTCGGCAAACAGGCCACCAGCATGTTCCTCATGTTCGCGGATAATGGCCAGCAGTTGCTCGAACGCCTGGCCTGAGACGCTGAGCACCTCAGGCATGCTGCGTGCTGCGTCGAGTCGTGTCCGTGCCTGGAAGTGTTGTGCATCTGTCTGCCCTCTCGCTTTACTTGCGGTTGCGGTCAGCGTGGCGGCCTCGCTGCCGGCCGCCACCTGGCCGGAACGCATCTGTGGATTGCCCGCCGGATGTTGCACGTCGCTCCGGCCGTCATCGTGTTCGCCATCTGATGGGGCGCGCCAAGTGCAGCGAACGACCATCTCGCCGCAGGCAAGCACCGCGTTCTGGCGATGCCTTGGCTCGTCATCGCGAAAGACCGGCCGCTTGCGGTGGCTCCTGGTTCCGCGCGTGCTCGGTGAGCCAGGTGGCGGCGTAGGTGTCCATGTCCACCTGGGCGCCAGCGGCAGCGTCGGCGATCACGCGCTCAACGAACGCCCTGGGGATTCGCCGGATCTTCTGGACCTTTCCCCGGCGGACGACAATCGCGGGCAGCTGGCCCGCGTCTGCCATCCGGATCACGGTCATCCGGCTGACTCGCAGCAGCTCCGCGGTCTGCTCCACGTCGATCAACGGGGTTTCATCAGCGGGCCCGCCCGCGCGACCGGGCGGGGCCTCCGCGGCGGCCAGGATGCTGGCGAGCGCGCGGGTGAATGCCTCCAGCACGCCGGGCGGCAGGACGGCCCTGCTGGCGGGCCGCCAGCCTGGCTGCATGGCCGCCCCCGGCCAGGGCTTGGCCGCCCGCCGATCGTCCTGGTCGGAGGTGTCGTGGCCAGCCCACTGGCTAGCTGTCATGGCCACGACTCCGTTCTGTGCTGTCTGGCTGGGCTGCTGGTTCTGGTCGTGTCCGGCTCGGCGCGGGCGGGTCATGGCTCGGCTTCCGGCTCAGGGTCGGGCCGCTGTTCCGCGCCGGGTGCGGGCTGGCGGCGGGCTGCGAGTGCCTGCCAGAGGGATAGGCCGGTGCGGGCGTGCTTTGCGCGGGGCTGGTCGCTGGCCCAGACTTCGGCCACGTAGTTCGGGCTCCTCCCGCCTAAGTCGCGGCGGGCGCGGCCGGGCCCTGCCACCGGCGCGGTGTTGCGGGCGGGCGTGTCTGCGATCGGTTCGCCTGGCTGCCCCTGCCGCGTTCGCGCTGGCTGCTGGCGCGGGGTCACTGCCCGGCCTCCCATTCAGCTTCCGACCTGGCCACCGTCGCTGCGAGACGCAGGCAGCGGTCCGTGTGGCCACGTTCGTCCTCGGCGGGGCCGTTATATAGCCCGTGATCACTGATCACGCGGTCGCAGGACGGGCAGGTCCATGCGAATGAGCGGCCGTAGCGCGTGGCCGTCTCGGTGTCGGGGCGGCCGGCCGCGTAGGTGTAGGCGGCTTCGCCGACGGTCTGGCCAGCCTGGTCGGCGTCTGCGTCGGGGGTCAGGCCGAGCGCGGCGCCTATGTCGTGCCAGTCGTGCCCTGTCTCGCGGGCGGTACGGATGTAGCCGCGGGCGGTGTGACGGGCGCCGAGCTCGATCTCGCGGGCGGCGCGCATTCCGGCGAGTGGCTCGATGTCCTGAACGGTCGTGTCGGCACCGTGGTAGAGCGGGCGGGTGATGACGGGCGCACCGGCGTCGCGGTGTTGAGCGTCGCTCCGTGTGAGCGTGGTCTTTGAGCGAGCGTCATCGGGGCTGAGCGTGGCTGGGGGCAGCTGGATCGGGTTGCCCTTTTCCGTGTCCGGCGACAACGTGAGCACGTCCGGTAGAGGCAGGCCCTCCCGGTCGTCTTTTGGCTGAGCCGCCGGGAGGGCCGCTAGGCGTTCGGAGACGCCCGTGCTCACGGTAGGCAATGACGAGGCTGAGGTCGAGCGGCAGCTGGCCGTAGGGCAGCTGGAGTGCCCGGGGTGCGGCGGGCAGTTGCACGGCTGGGGGCATGCGCGGGACCGGGAGATACGGCTGGGCGGCGAGGCCAGGCGGCGGCTGCGGCCGCGCCGGGCGGTATGCAGCGGCTGCGGGCGGACGCACGTGTTACTTCCTGCCTGGGTGCTGGCACGGCGCGCGGACGGGGCCGGGGTGATCGGCGAGGCGCTGGCGCTGGCTGCGGCCGGTCTTGGATGCGCGACGATCGCCGGGCGGCTGGGACGGGCGGCGGCGACGGTGCGGGGCTGGCTGCGCCGGTTCGCCGTCCGGGCGGAGGCACTGCGGTCGGCGTTCACCGCGCTGGCGTGCGAGCTGGATCCTGATCCGCTGCTGCCCGGCCCGTCGGGGTCGGCACTGGCCGGCGCGGTCGCCGCGATCCTGGCCGCTGCGGTGGCGGCGGCGCGGCGCTGGGGTGAGCTGGCGTCTGCGTTGTCGCCGTGGGAGCTGGCCACGGCGGTCACCTCGGGCCTGCTGCTGGGTCCCGGCGCGGCCGTGCAGATGATCAACACCAGCTGCCTCTGGTGAGCCGCGGGCCGGACGGCCATCCTTCGGTGCGGATGATCTGCAACCGCATCAAAGGGAGGAAATGAGGTGGCTGAGGCAGTTGAGGAAGCCCGCCGCCGGGCTGAGCGGGCCCGGCTGACGGGGTTGTTCCGGTACCAGCTGATCCAGGACGTGACTGACCCGCAGCTGTCGGCCGGGCAGCGCGGCGCGCTGGTCCGCGAGCTGGCCGGCCGTGAGCACGACGGGCCGGCCGGGCAGAAGGTCACGGTGTCGGCGCAGACGATCCGCCGCTGGGTCCGGGACTGGCGGGCCGGCGGGTTCGAGGCGCTGATGCCGTCCCCGGCCCGGGTCAGCGCGCGGACCCCGGCCGAGGTGCTCGCGCTGGCAGCGGCGCTGAAGAAGGAGAACCCGGCCCGCACCGCCGCCCAGGTTACCCGGATCCTGCGCGCGCAGGCCGGCTGGGCGCCGTCCGACCGGACCGTGCAGCGGCTCTTCGAGCGGCTGGAGCTGAACCGGCCGGCCGCTGCCGCGGGCCCGGCTGCCGGCGTGTTCGGCCGGTTCGAGGCAGCCCGCCCGAATGAGATCTGGACCGGTGACGCGCTGCACGGCCCGGTCATCGCCGGCCGCAAAACCTACCTGTTCGCCTTTATCGACGACCACTCCCGGGCGGTGATGGCGGCCCGGTTCGGGTTCAGCGAGGACACCGTCCGCCTGGCCGCGGCGCTGCGCCCGGCACTGGCCTCCCGCGGCGTCCCCGAGTCGGCCTTCGTCGACAACGGCAGCGCCTTCGTTGACTCGTGGCTGCTGCGGGCCTGCGCAAGCCTGGGCATCAGGCTGATCCACTCCACGCCGCGACGACCTCAGGGGAAGGGAAAGATCGAGAGATTTTTCAGGACTGTCCGCGATCAGTTCCTGGTCGAGGTCACCGGCGAGACGGCCGCGGCGATCAGCGGGCTGGCCGAGCTGAACAAGCTGCTCGCCGCCTGGGTGGAGACCGTCTACCACACCGCGCCCCACTCGGAGACCGGGATGCAGCCGCTGCGCCGCTGGCAGCAGGGCATCCCGGCGCCACTGCCCCTGCCTAGCCCGGCGCAGCTGCGCGAGGCGTTCCTGTGGTCCGAGCACCGGACCGTGACCAAGACCGCGATGGTGTCCCTGCACGGCAACACCTACCAGGTCGACCAGCTTCTGGCCGGCCGCAAGGTCGAGCTGGTCTTCGACCCCTTCGACCTCACCGCCATCGAGGTCCGCCACCGCGGCCAGCCGTCCGGCACGGCGGCGCCGTTCACGATCGGACGGCACTCCCACCCGAAGGCGAAGCCCGAGCAGCCCGGCCGGGCCCCCGAGCCGACCGGGATCAGCTACCTCAACCTCATCAGCGCCGCCCACGACAACCAGCTCGGCGAGCGGATCAACTACGCCGCCCTCCTGGGCAGCAGCCCCGGGCCGCACAACCCCGGCCCGGACCAGCTGCCCGGCCAGATGACCATCAACGAGGCGCTGGACAGCGCCGCCAGGGAGGAACAGTGATCGACCGCCTGCAAGCCCACTACGGCTTCACCCGGATGCCGTTCGGCCGTGACCTGGCCCCCGGCATGCTGCACCGCCACGCCGCCCACGGCGAGGCCGCCGCCCGGATCACCTGGTGCGTGGCCGACAAGGCCCTCGGCGTCATCACCGGCGAGGTCGGCGCCGGCAAGACCGTCGCCGCGCGGTCCTCCCTCGCCGCCCTGGACCAGGCCCGGCACACCGTCATCTACCTGCCCGACCCCACCGTCGGCGTCCGCGGCATCCACCACGCCATCGTCTCCTCGCTCGGCGGCAGGCCCGCCCACGGCACCGCCGCGCTCACCGCCCAGTCCGCCGACGCCCTCGCCGCCGAGCACGCCGAGCGCGGCCGCACCCCCGTGCTGGTCATCGACGAAGCCCACCTTCTCCAAGCCGACCAGCTTGAATCCGTGCGCATGCTCACCAACCACGCCATGGACTCCGCCGCCATCTTCGCCTGCCTGCTCATCGGCCAGCCCACCCTGCGGCGCCGGCTCAAGCTCGGCCAGCTCGCCGCCCTCGACCAGCGCATCGCCGTCCGCTACCACATGACCGGCATGACCCTGGAGGAAACCAGCAGCTACCTGCGCCACCACCTGGCACTCTCCGGCCGGTCCGACACCCTGTTCTCCGACGACGCCGCCGCGCTGATCCACCAGACATCCCGCGGCTACCCCCGCGCCGTCAACAACATCGCCGTCGCCGCCCTGCTCGCCGCATTCACCGCCGGCAAGGCCATCGCCGACGAATCCTCCGCACGCGCCGCCGTCACCGAAGTCACGACAGAATGAGCACCCCCGCGACAGCCTGAACCCGAAGCCCCGCCCGCAACCGCCGGCGGGGCTTCCTCATGTCCGCACACGCCCACAACCAATGACCACCGCACGCTCATGCCGAGTGACGGGCAACACGCGGGCGAGGTTGACGGCGGCGCGGCGTGCCGCTGTGCGGGCTGCGCTGATGGCCGTGGTCCTGTCGGCCGGGTTCTGGTCTGGTCGGGGCATTGTCGGGTCTCCTTCACGTGCGGGTGGTCACGCTTCGGCTGCGGCCCGGCGGGCGCGCTGGGTGGCCGGAGGCAAGCCGGCAGTGTGTTTGCCGGGTCGCGGGTAGTCCGCCTCCGGCTCGCTGGCAGCACTTCCGCGCCAGCCGGCCGATCCCCTCGCGTCGTGCGAGCCGGCCGGTGCCGGGGTGAAGTCGGGGGCGGTGCCGGTGCCGAGGGCGGGCCGGTACCAGCTGTAGGGGCGGTAGCGGGGTTCGTCGAGCTGGTCTTCGTCGAGGGCGGCGGCAGCGGGCCAGTTGCTGGTCTTGGCCTGGCTGAGTGCCCGTGCGGCAGCGCGTCGTTCGGCCGGGGTACGCAGTGGCGGGGTCTTGTCCCACCAGGCGTCCCAGAGCTGGCAGGCGCTGGTGTGAAACGCGGTGGTGACGGTCCGGCTCTGACCGCTGACGATGCGCCGCACGACATATGGCGAGACGCGCAGCGCTCGGGCGATCCGGCCGGAGTCGTGGCCCATGGCGATCAGGGACCGCAGCCGCCACTTTGTGCCGTTCGCGTCCAGGCGGAAGTCGCGGGCACACGGGCTCACGTCGGTCCTCTCGGCCGGCTGCGGGTGAGGAGAAGTGCTTCCTGGCCGGCCCGCGCTGATGTGGGCCGTCATGACGCCGCCTGCCGTGTCGCCTCGTGCGGACAGGGGCGGAGCCCGGCGG
>Ga0209517_10004705_pt1 | contig 17780 bp, 11 predicted proteins | sample PeaSoiMetSII2010_FD_187695 | JGI IMG/M metagenome (GOLD analysis project Ga0209517, IMG submission 187695) | Peat soil microbial communities from Weissenstadt, Germany - SII-2010 (SPAdes) (version 2) | ecosystem: Environmental > Terrestrial > Soil > Wetlands > Peat | place: Germany...
GTTCCGCTCTTCCGCCGTCAACGTGATCGCCACCGCTGGCTTGCCCATCGGATCATGCTCCTCTGCTCGCCTCAGAACATGATCCCATAAATTTATCGATCAGGACACTAGTTGGAACGACCCATCATGGCCGCTTGTGGCACAACGCGGCGGTGATGACCGTCAGTAGCAATGTCCGCAGTCGAGGGGGAAGCAGCTGCGCCCCAACCACACTGCAATTTTCACTTTGACCCAATTCGGCATATCGGCACCGAGTTAATCGAGACTTATCATGACTGCCCTGACAGGCTCAGCAGACGTTACTTCCGTCGCGTGCCCTTTCCCGAGGGTGTCTTCCATTAGCAAACCGTCGCGTGCAGCGATCAAGCGTGTTTTGCCCCGAACTCGCGGTAATCCTAAGGCTGCCTGACAGGCAAAAGAACATTTGTCGGCTCGGTGAAGGGTGCGGTTCACTGCCGCCCCAGCCAACCGAGATATCCATCACTACATAACGGGTCGCTGGAAAAGGCGCAGACACCCGGAGCGGCGCTGCCGCAGGCGCGAATTCCTGCAGTGTCAGGCCGAGCTCACGGGTTTCGAATCGGCTCGCCGGCGTAGCTGCCGGAGTGAAACCTGGCGAGCTGAAAGAATTCGGCACCGTGCTTCTCGAAGTGCGTCTTCGCCTGTTTGGCCTGTAAGGCGCAAAATCTCAATCACTAACGATTCCGCTTGACCGTGCGCGGTGGTCATCAGAAAGAAGGGGAGGGGCCGGTGTTTCGATGGGTCAGTTGGGCAATTGTAGCCTGTTTCAGGTCGCGGGCGTCCTTGGTGATGGAGAACGTTTGCTTGCGGCAGCAGTTGGTGGTGCTACGGCGCCGGCCGCCACGACCGCAAATTTGCGATGCAGACCGACGCTTCTGGGTATTGGCGTGCCGATGGTTCACCGCGTGGCGAGAGTCACTACTGATCGTGAAGCCCGAAACCGTATTGAGGTGGCACCGTCGGGCCTGGAAAGCCTATTGGCGCAAGCTTTCAAGACGGAGAGGCAAGGCTGGCCGCCGTCCGATCGTGCCAGAGTTGCGGGCCCTGATTCGGCGCATGGCTGCGGAAAACCGCCTATGGGGCCAACGGAGAATCCAGGCGGAGCTGGCCAGGCTTGGCTTCCAGGTTTCTGCTCGCAGCGTCGCGAAGTATATGCGTCGCCCGTGGCACGGAGAGCCATCTCCGAGTTGGCGCGCGTTCCTCAAGCAACACGCCTCGACGATATGGGCCTGCGACTTCCTCTGCGTCCAGACCATCTTCTTCAAGACGCTGTATGTCTTTTTTGTTGTTGATCACGTCAGCCGGGAGGTTCTCCACGTCAGGGCGACACGGCATCCGACCGCGGAGTGGGTAGCGCAGCAGATCGTGGAATGTTGCGAATGGGACCGCGTGGCCCCGCGCTTCCTCATCTGTGACCGTGACAGTCGTTACGGGACGATCTTCGATCGGCGGCTGGCAAATCTCGGCATTACCCAGATCCGAACCCCGTTCAGATCACCTCAGGCCAACTCGATCGCCGAGCGCTGGGTCAGATCCCTGCGGACGGAATGTCTGGATCACCTGTTCATCCTCAATGAGCGCCATCTGCAGATGGTGATGGCGGAATACGTGCAGTATTTCAATCGCTGGCGCCCGCATCGCTCGGTCGGTCAACGCGCCCCACGCGCAGCAGCAGGAACAACGAGCGATCCGAAGGGCCGGGAGGTCGTAGCGGAACCTGTTCTTGGCGGGCTGCATCATGTTTATCATCGGGCAGCATGACGCTTCGGATGGAGTACTTGCGCCCTACAGGTCCGGCTCTGCTCGAGTCAGAGGAAATCTTCTCGTGACCACGAGTGCCATGGAGCGGCTTCGTGCGCTGAGCATACCGTTTGTTCGGGCGTATCGTAACTGTGCCCATCCGAGGCGGCTTCGCCCATCAACAGGTTCGGATTGCGTAAACGGTAGGGACAGCCTCACCTCTCCTACCGTTGCCACCTGATAAGCGGCAGTTCGGTGGGCAAGAACGCATCGGGATGGTGTGCCACGACACGTACGGTGTAGTCCTCAACGGAACGGGATGCTGCGATAGAGCCGGCATAAATGTAACCGTTGGTCGCGCCTCGAATGGCATGCTCTTGGTGAAGCATGATCACCTCGGGCGCGAATTCCGACTTGGCATCAGCGAACAACTCGACGCGCACCGAGGATGCCAAGACGTCACCCAGAAATACTGGCACCGCCAGATGCCGCATCGCGTCGGTCTGGCGGATAATCGGGTTTCCGATATGCAGGCTCGGCCAACGACTATGTAGGGTCCGTGACCACGCGTTCAGGGCTCGAGCCGCTGCATAATTGTCTCTCGACCGCGTACGCATCGCTCGGGCGAGCAGCAGATAGACGTTCTCGATATAGTCATGCACCATGCGTGCACCGCCAAAGAGCGGCGTCAGCTTGCTCATGCTGTTCCGAATGCGCCGCAGCCAAGCGCAGGGTAGGCCTTCGCCATCGCGATTGTAGAATTCAGGAATAATCTTTGCTTCGAGGACCTCATAGAGGCTTGCCGCATCACGCGCGTCGGTTTCCTCCGCGGGCTCGCCGCGGCCGTCTCCGATCGCCCACCCCACGTTCGGCTCGTAGGCCTCACCCCACCAACCATCGAGGATTGAGCAATTGAGGCTGCCATTGACGAGAACCTTCATGCCGCTGGTGCCGCAAGCTTCCCAAGGTCTTCGCGGCGTGTTGATCCACACGTCCACGCCTTGCACCAATTCCTGTGCAAGAGCGATATCGTAATCCTCCAAGAATACGACACGCCGCCTATAAACCGGCTGTTTCGCAAGGTTGATCCATTGCTGAATCATCTCTTTTCCTAGGAGATCCGCGGGATGCGCCTTGCCCGCGACAACAATCTGAATTGGTTGGCTCTCATTCAGAAGCAACCGACCGAGACGCTCACGATCGCTCAGCAGGAGGTTGGGCCGCTTATACTCCGTGAACCGACGCGCAAAACCCAGTGTGAGGACGTTGGGATCAAGCGCGGTCTCGGCATCTCGAACAAGCTCCGGGTCGAATCCTCGTCCTCTTAATTGTGAAACGAGACGCTGACGCGCCATACGCACGACACGTCGGCGTCCTTCGCCGCGCATCGCCCATAGCTCCTCGTCGGAGACACCGGTGATACGCTCGTAATGAATACCCGGCGGCGAGCGCCACCTTTCTTTGCCGCAGGCCTCGGTCCAGATCCGGTCAGCGCCGGCCGAATCCCACGTCGGAACGTGCACGCCATTGGTGATGTGCGTCACAGGGACTTCGCAGGGAGGCCAGCGGGGAAAGAGCGGCTGGAAGATTTGCCGGCTAATTTCCCCGTGCAGGCGGCTGACACCGACACAAATGGCCGAACCGCGTTGCGCAAGGAAGGCCATGTTGAATGGCTGGTCGGCATTGTGCGCGTCGGCACGGCCGAGCGCCAAGACGTCGTCGAGCTTGACGCCCCGCCCCGCAAGAACACCTTCCACGTAAGGCAGATTTGCGCAGGAGATCGGAATGAAATTCGTCGAACCCGGCAGCCACAGGCGTATGCGTGGTGAAAACGTTGCCCGCCCTGGTGGCCCACAGCGCTTCCCAAAAATCGAGTTTGGCCTTCACTGCCAGATGGCGCGCGCGCTCAATGATCGCAAACGCTGCGTGGCCCTCATTGACATGACAAATTTCGATTTCGGGATGGAGGGTCTCTACCACGCGCCATCCGCCGACGCCGAGCACGATCTCCTGCATCAGACGGACCTCGGGCCCGCCTCCATAGAGTTTTGCGGTTATGCCGCGATCCGGAGGACTGTTGAGCGCATCGTTGCTGTCCAACAGGTAGAGCTTCACCCGGCCGACCGTGGCTTGCCAGACGCGGAGTTGCACGATACGACCGGGCAGTTCGAGCCCGATGCGCAGCCGGCCACCTTCCGGGAGAATAACGGGCTCGATCGGCATCGCGGCCGGTTCGTTGTAGGGGTAGAATTCCTCTTGCGCGCCGCTGGCGTCGACAATCTGACGGAAATAGCCTTCTTGATACAGCAGCCCGACTCCGACGATGGGAACATCGAGATCGCTTGCTGTCTTCAGAAAATCCCCGGCCAGAACGCCCAATCCGCCCGCATAGAGCGGCAAGGCCTCACCTAAGCCGAACTCCATGCCGAAATAGGCGACACCGCCGAGCCGCGATGCCCCCTCTGTGCCGCGGAACCAGCCGGGGGTTCGAAGATATCGTTCCCGCGCCGCGACGAAGGCGGCCAGCTCATTCCGAAACTTCTCGTCGCAGGCGAGCAATTCGAAGCGCTCTGCTGGCGTGCCCTGCAGCACGACCCAGGGATTGTGGGTTCGCTCCCAGAGCCGCTCGTTGACGTAGCTCCACAAGGCATCGCCCTCGTGGCTCCACGTCCAGCGCAAATCGAGCGCCAGGGACTGGAGGGCCGAGATGTCGCTCGGCAATTGCGGCAGGGGCAGTGCGACCATGACCTTGGGCTAGATCCTCCGTGAGCCTTCTCGCGTCGACAGCGACAAGATCTTCTCGAATACTATATAGATTCAAACCTCAGCCGAGGCTTGAAATTCCTTGATCCGTGTCGTGGCATGACCGTCACTTTTCTCGTATTTAAAGGCACTCAGATCCGCGATAACCGGGAACGAGTAGCGCGCGGCGCGCTCTCGCCCCAACGCACCGATGGCTCAGCGCTACAAGGTTCGCGCAGGAGGAATTGCCGGGATCGACGCTCATGAGAATGCCGCCCGTGAATATCAAGACGATCCTGACGACGCCGTTCGCGGACCAAAGGCCGGGGACGTCCGGTCTTCGCAAGAAGGTCTCGGTGTTCCAGAAGCCGCACTATCTCGAGAATTTCGTTCAAGCCATCTTCGATTGCCTGAATGGCTACCGGGGCAAGACCCTGGTCCTTGGCGGCGACGGTCGCTTCCACAATCGCGAAGCAATCCAGACCATCCTTAAGATGGCTGCCGCCAATGGGTTCGGAAGAGTGCTCGTTGGAAAGGGTGGGATCCTCTCCACCCCTGCCGTCTCCTGCATCGTTCGCAAATATGGCGCCTTCGGCGGGATCGTGCTTTCGGCGAGCCACAACCCGGGCGGACCGGAAGGCGATTTCGGCGTGAAGTACAATGTGTCCAATGGCGGGCCCGCACCCGAGAGCGTGACCGAGGCCGTCTACGCGCGCAGCCGAGGCTTGACGAGTTATCGGACCGTCGATGTCGTCGATGTCGAGATCGACCGTGTGGGCCGCACTGTGCTTGGCGGAATGACGATCGAGGTCCTGAACCCGGTCGAGGATTACGCCCACCTCATGGAAGCGCTGTTCGACTTCGACGTCATCGCGAACCTGTTCGAATCCGGGCGGTTCCGTATGCGATACGATGCGATGCACGCAGTTACCGGACCTTACGCTCACGAGATCCTGGAACGACGGCTCGGTGCGCCCTCCGGTACGGTCGTGCACGGCGAGCCGTTGCCTGACTTCGGCGGCGGCCACCCTGACCCGAATCTCGTCTACGCACATGATCTCGTTACTCACATGAATGAGCCGGACGCTCCCGATTTCGGTGCCGCTTCCGATGGCGATGGTGACAGAAACATGATCCTGGGGCGCGGGTTCTTCGTCACCCCAAGCGACAGTCTCGCCATCCTCGCAGCGAACGCGGGTACGGTCCCGGCCTACAGGAAAGGGTTGGCGGGGGTCGCCCGTTCGATGCCAACAAGCCGGGCCGTGGACCAGGTCGCTGCCGATCTCGGCATTCCCTGCTACGAAACGCCAACCGGCTGGAAATACTTCGGCAATCTTCTTGATGCGGGAAAGGTGTCGATATGCGGCGAGGAGAGCTTCGGCACGGGCTCCGACCATTTACGGGAAAAGGACGGCCTCTGGGCCGTGCTGTTCTGGCTCAACATTCTGGCCGTTCGGGGCAAATCGGCCGCAGACCTTACGCGCGCGCATTGGCGAAAATACGGCCGCCACTATTACTCACGGCATGATTACGAAGGTCTCGACAAGGCGGCCGCTGACAGTCTCGTGATTGATCTACGAGAGAGCGTGGAGCGCCTGAAGGGGCAACGGATTGGCTTGTATGAGGTCACCACATGTGACGACTTCAGCTATCGCGACCCCGTGGATCACTCCGTTGTCGAGCATCAGGGTATTCGCGTGGTTTTCTCTGATGAAGCCCGAATTGTATTCCGGCTTTCGGGCACCGGCACCGAAGGGGCGACTTTGCGCGTATATCTCGAACGCTACGAGCCAGAGCCATCCCGTCAGAATCTCGACGCCCAAGACGCACTCGCCGAGCTAGCGGCGGTGGCGCGGCAAATCGCGCGTGTTGAGGAAAAGACGGGGCGGCGACAGCCTTCCCTGATGACATGAGAGCTCTTGCGCAGAGCTTTCAATCTGCGGCGTCGGTGGCCATTAGCTGCGGGGGCTCTGACGGCGCTAAAATGCTCAGGTCTGCCTTCCAGATCTGCTCAGCATAATTGCGCACCGCATGATCGCTGGAGAAGCCGCCGACGGCCGCAACATTCAGGATGGCACGCCGCGTCCATTCCTCGGGGCATCGGTACAGTGTCTCGACTTTTTCCTGACAACGTAGGTAGGAAGTGAAGTCGGCGAACACGAGGTAGGGATCGCCTCCCTTAGTGAGCGCATCGACCACGGGCTTGAATAAGTCGGGTTGGGACGGCGAGAAATGACCAGAGGCGATTAGATCGAGCGCGCCCTTGAGTTCCGCATCGCCGTGGTAGTGCTTCCAAGGATCGTAGCCGGTAGCGCGGAGCCGGGCGGCCTCCCCGGCACTGAGACCGAAAGCAAAGAAATTCTCTGCGCCGACGGCCTCTCGAATCTCAATGTTGGCACCGTCGAGCGTACCGATGGTCAACGCGCCGTTGAGCGCCAGCTTCATGTTGCCGGTTCCGGAGGCCTCATGCCCGACCGTCGAAATCTGCTCGGAGAGATCTGCTGCGGGAATGATCTTCTGTGCCTTGCTGACATTGTAGTCGGGGATGAAAATAACCTTGATGCGGCCACCTACAACGGGATCGTTGTTCACGACCTCGGCCACATCGTGGATCAACTTCACGATCAGTTTGGCCATGGTATAGCCTGGCGCGGCCTTGCCGGCAAAAATCACCGTGCGTGGTGTCGGCTCGGGAGAGACACTGTTACGGATCCGGTCGTAGAGCGCTGTGACGTGCAGCAGCTTGAGGAGCTGACGCTTGTATTCGTGGATGCGCTTAACATGAACGTCGAACAAGGAGTCGAATTCGACCTCGATGCCGCACTCGCGCGCGACCACCTCCGCGAGCCGCGCCTTGTTTCCGTGCTTGACCGCCCTGAACGCCGCGCGGAAGGCCGCGTCCTCGGCGTGAGGCGCGAGCGCGGCTAGGTGGTCGGGGTCGGTGAGCCACCGATCGCCGATCCGCGAACGGACGAGCGCGACAAGCGCAGGGTTGGCTTCGTGGAGCCAGCGGCGGAAGGTGATGCCATTGGTGACATTGACGATCTTGTCCGGATAGAGCGCTGCAAAATCGGCGAATGTCGTCTCTTTCATCAGATGCGTGTGGATCTTTGATACCCCGTTCACCGCCTGCGACCCCGCGATAGCGAGATGGGCCATCCGGATCCGGCGCTCGCCTTCCTCATCGACCAAGGAGATCCGGCGGAGCAGAGCGCCGTCGCCGGGGCGTCGGCGGGCCACCTCTCGCAGAAACCGGTCGTTGATCTCATAAATGAGCTGTAGGTGGCGCGGCAGCAGGGTCTCAAAGAGGCGAACCGGCCAGACCTCAAGCGCCTCCGGCATCAGCGTATGATTGGTATAGGCAAAGGTGCGTCGCGTGATACTCCAAGCCCGTTCCCACTCGAGGCGGTGGACGTCAACGAGCAGCCGCATGAACTCGGCGATGGCAAGGGACGGATGCGTATCGTTGATCTGTACGACGAGCTTGTCTGGCAGCTGGTCGAAAGAGGCGTGGGCGTGCTGGAAGCGGCGCAGGATGTCCTGAACCGAGGCGCTCACGAAGAAAAATTCCTGTTTGAACCGTAGCTCACGGCCGGCTGGCGTCGCATCGCTGGGGTAAAGGACCTGGGACAGGCTCTCAATGGCATTCCGGCGTGAAAACGCTCCGTCATGGTCGCCGTCGTTGAACGACCGCAAGTTGAATTCGTGTGCGGCTCGGGGCGACCATAGGCGCAGCGTGTTCACCCGCTCTGATTGATGTCCCGGCACCGGCATGTCGTAGGCCGTAGCCAGAATCTCCTCCGTCTCGACCCAGTCACGGCGGGATCTGCCTCCACTGCCCTGCTCGACTACCCGACCGCGGAATTTCACAGGGTAAGCCAGCTCGCGCCGGGGAATCTCCCAAGGGTTGCCGTGACGCAGCCATGGATCGGGTCTCTCGACTTGCCAGCCGTCCTCGATGTGCTGAGCGAACAGGCCGCAGTCGTAGCGAATTCCGTAGCCGTAAGCAGGCAGGCCCAGATTGGCCATGCTCTCGAGAAGGCAGGCAGCCAGCCGGCCGAGGCCGCCATTTCCGAGCGCAGGGTCCGCCTCGAGCTCGACGATTGTCTCGAGATCGAGCCCATGCCGGAAGAGTGTCTCCCGGCAACTCTCGTGGAGCCCAAGGTTCTGCAGAGCGTGCACTAGGAGGCGGCCAGGCAAGAACTCCATCGAGAGATAGCAAATGCGCTTCACGCCTATCGGCCGCGGGACCTCGGCGCTCGTCGCCCAACGCTCTGCGATCTGCGCACGCACGAGGGCAGCGATAGCGGCAAGCCAATCCTGCTGCGTCGCCGCCTCTAGCGGTCGGCCCGTCAGAGATCGGATATATCGCTCGAGGGAAACTGCCTCGCCCAGCATGGTACGCATGGTCTGCGCCGCGGCGTCAACTGTCAATATCTTGCGGTCCCTGATCAATGTGGCCACAAGATGTGGCTCGCCCGATGGTCATGCTATTGGCGGGGTGGCGGTCCGCATGGCCCGAACGGCCATGGTGGCGCGTCTATTCCGGGTTCAGCTGAAGAGTAGGGTGCGGCTCTTAGCAAAAGGCTAATGGGGAGCGAAACGCCCCCCGCGGAGCAAAGCAGCCAAGTGCTTGCGCCTTATCCGACTATGAGCGGGTGACCAGGCCAGGATCGCAGCAGAAGTGGCCGGCCACGGCACATTTGTGCTTAGCGGCTGGTAGCCCGCACCAGCTTTGCGCGGTGGACTGCCCGCTTCTTCTCCGCGAGCGCGACGTGCTGCTTGACCCGGAAGAAGCTGTCTGGGCTGACCGAGATGGAATCGATTCCGGCCTGGACGAGAAATTGGGCGAAGCGTGGCCGGTCACTGGGTGCTTGGCCACAGAGCCCGACCTTGCATCCGAATTGCTGAGCCGTGCTGATGACGTTCGAAATGAGCGCCGTGACCGCCGCGTTCTCCTCGTCGAAGAGTTCGGCGAGTCGGGCGGAATCCCGGTCCACGCCGAGCGTCAGCTGGGTCAGATCGTTGCTGCCGATGGAGAAGCCATCGAAGCGCTTGGCGAACTGAGCTGCGAGAACGACGTTTGAGGGGATCTCGCACATCACATAGACCTGGAGGCCATTTCGTCCACGAACGAGACCATTCTCGGCCATAACCGCGAGCGTCTTGTCCGCCTCCTCCAGCGTACGGCAGAAGGGGATCATGACGATGACGTTGGCGAGGCCGATCTCCTCGCGGACCTTGCGAAGTGCCTGGCACTCGAGAGCAAAGCCCTCGCGGTAGTCCTCGCTGTAATATCGGCTGGCACCGCGCCAGCCGAGCATCGGGTTCTCTTCCTGCGGCTCGAACTGCCGGCCGCCGATCAGCTCGGCATATTCGTTTGTCTTGAAGTCGCTGGTGCGAACGATGACCGGATGCGGGTGATGGGCGGCAGCAATTCGCGCAATGCCGGAGGCAAGTGTATCGACGAAATACCGGGTCTTGTCCCGGTAGGCTCGCGTGAGCCTCTCGATCTCGCGGCGCGCCTGCCGATCTCTCAGCTCCTTGAAGCGGACGAGCGCCATGGGATGGATCTTGATCAGGTTGTTGATGATGAATTCCATCCGCGCGAGCCCGACACCATCACTTGGCAAACGCCACCAACGAAGCGCCGCGGCAGGATTGCCGAGATTGAGCATGACCAGGGTTTCTGTGCGCGGGATCTCCTTTAGCGCGAGGTCTCTGACCTCGACCTCGGCGATGCCTTCGTAGATGAATCCTCGCTCGCCCTCGGCGCAGGAGACAGTGACTTCTTGGCCGTCTCGCAAAATCTGGGTTCCTTTGGCCGTGCCGACGACTGCGGGCAACCCCAGTTCTCGGCTGACAATCGCGGCATGCGAGGTCCGACCGCCGTGATCCGTAATAATCGCAGCAGCGCGCTTCATGATCGGCACCCAATCAGGATCGGTCGCCACCGTAACCAGGACGGCATTGTCTCGGAACTTGCCGATCTCCGAGGGGTGATCAAGCTTGCACACCCTCCCTGTCGCCACGGCGTCGCCGATGCTGAGCCCCTCCAGCAGCTTCCGTCCTTTAGTCTTGAGACGGTAGGTCTTGAGCGCCGCAGACTCTCGACGGGACTGCACGGTCTCCGGCCGAGCTTGCACGATGAACAAGGCGCCGGAGCGGCCGTCTTTGGCCCATTCCACATCCATGGGCCGTCCGTAGTGCTTTTCGATGGCGACGCCCCAGCGCGCGAGCTTGAGGATCTCGTCTTCGGACAGCACGTAAGAAGACTGTTCGGGAGATGTGGTCTTTGCGAGCCGCGTGCCGTGTGGAGCGTAAACGAGCTTGTGCGCCTTGCCGCCGAGCGTTCTCGCCAGGATCGGGCGGTACCTGTCGCTGGCCAAGAGCGGCTTGAAGACCACATATTCGTCCGGATCGACGGTGCCCTGAACGACCGTCTCACCAAGACCCCACGCCGCATTGATCAGCACCGTGCTGGGAAAGCCCGTCTCCGTATCGATAGTGAACAAGACCCCGGCGCCAGCCTTGTCCGCCCGCACCATCTTCTGGATGCCGATTGAAAGTGCCACCTTAAGGTGGTCGAACCCCTGAGTCTCCCGATAGCTGATTGCCCGATCGGTAAAGAAAGATGCGAAACAGCGCTGGCAAGCATTAAGCAGCTCGGTCCTGCCGCTTACATTGAGGAAGCTTTCCAGCTGGCCAGCGAAGCTTGCCGTGGGTAGATCTTCCGCCGTGGCACTGCTCCGCACAGCGACATCGACATTGCGTCGGCGATAGCGCCGCGAAAGCTTTCGATATGCTCCAGTAATGGCGACAGCTAAGGCAAGCGGTATCTCGGCGCCCAAGATCATGCGCCGAATTGCGGCGCCAGCGACTTGTAATGAAATCTCTCGGCGCTTGAACTTCGCCAGTCGCTCACGGATCCGCTCCGTGAGCGCGTTCTCTCGGAGAAATTCCCAATAGGCGTTCGACGTCGTAGCAAAGCCATCTGGGACATCGATGCCGGCGCTCTGCAGGCGGCCGATCATCTCGCCTAAGGATGCGTTCTTGCCGCCGACCTTGCCCACATCCTCTGACGACAGATCGGCAAACCAGATCACCAAGGGTGGCTCTTCACCCTGTCTTGCCGTCTGCACATGTGCTGTCAACTTAGCTCCGTCCTCGACGCTTCGATTTCGCGACGGATTGCAGCGGCTTCGGGGTCCCTGGGCGCGCCTCTTGCGCTGTTCGTTCGGCCTCGACTTCCGCCTCCGCCCGAAGCCAATGCTCGAGGTCCTTGCCGTCTGGTCGGCCCTCATGCTCCCAGATGGCGTATGCGCGCGCCTCGATAGAGGCGCGACGTTCAGTGATCATTGTCTCTCTCCATTCCAGTGCATGACCGCGCGCCGCTTTGCCAAGTTGCGGTCTGGCTCGACGCCGTTTGGCGGAGCGGCTAGCCCGCCATCAGGCGTGCTTCTCCATTGTCACTGCAGTCCTCATCCGCTTCCGGCTCGAAAGGCGCTTCAGGTACGACATGCTGGTAAAGCTTGAGATACTGCCGGGCTGAACGGTCCCAGCCGAAATCCTGTCGCATGGCCTGGCGCTGTAGCCTCCGCCAAGCCAGCGGTTGGCGGTAGAGCTTGAGCGACCGATCCAGACACCCGGTCATGTCGGCGGCCGTCGCCTGTTCGAATGCAAACCCGGTCGCTGTGCCGGATCGCACGGTCCGGTCGTTCGCATCGACGATGGTGTCGGCGAGGCCGCCGATCCGTCTCACCACCGGCACCGTGCCATACCGCATGGCATAGAGCTGCGTCAGGCCGCACGGCTCGAAGCGAGAGGGATGGAGTAGGATGTCCGCGCCGGCCTGGAAGCGATGCGCGAGCGGCTCCTCATAGCCGATCCGGGTCGCAATGCGCCCAGGATAGCGACGCCCGGTATCCTGGAATCGATCTTCCAGTGAGGAATCCCCTTCTCCCAGCAGTGCGAATTGCACATCGCGCTCCAGGATCGAGGGCAGGGCCTCTAACACGACGTCGGCCATCTTCTGGTCGGTCATGCGGCTCGCATAGATAACGAGAGGCGCCTCGGGCGCGGATTCGAGTTGCAGCTCCGACTGCAAAGCCGCCTTGCAGGCTTGTTTCCCCCGGATGTCTCGGGCCGCGTAATTGCCGGAAAGGTGAGGGTCCGTCGCGGGGTCCCATATCCGATGATCGACGCCATTGAGGATGCCCGTCAGATCGCTCCGCCGGGCCTGCAAGAGGCCTTCGAGGCCGCAGCCATATTCGGGCGTCAGAATCTCACGCGCATAGGAAGGACTGACGGTGGTCAGCCGGTCGGCGTAACGGATCCCCGCTTTGAGGAACGAGATCTTGCCGAAGAACTCCAAGCCATCGGGGGTAAGGGCTTCTTCTGGGAGGAAAAGTTGCGCGTAGAGATCCGCTGGGAACAGACCCTGGTACGCGAGGTTGTGCATCGTGAAGATCGTGCCCGGTCTCTTGCCATGCGCCTGCGACAGGAGAACCGGCAACAATCCTGCATGCCAATCATTGGCATGCACGACATCGGCACGCCAGCCGGGGATGAGCTCGCCCAGGGCCAGGCGCGCAGCGATGTGATTGAACACGGCGAACCGCTTGGCGTTGTCGGGAAATTCTGCACCGTGCTGATCTTGGTAGAGCCCGCCTGAACGCTCGAACAGCGCTGGGCAATCGACCAGCCAAATCGGTAGGGCGGTGTCGGGTGTACGCGCGGAGATCAGACGCAGCGTCCCCGCACCCATGAAATCCGCGAGCTCGAGCCGAACTGACTTGTTAGCAGCGGCCTCGATGGCCTTGGGATAGCCGGGCATCAGAAGTTGTACGTCAACCCCAAGGACCGTCAGCGCCATCGAAAGCGCGGCGCTCACATCCGCGAGGCCACCGGTTTTGGCGAGGGGGTAGATCTCGGATGAGACGAACAATACGCGCAAGCGGCCTCCTCCCATCTGCTTTCTCCAGAGAGCGGAATCGACGCGCCTGTTTCCGTCTCTCTTGTGGGATCGTCAGCAATCTAGCGGCTAGGACTCAGCGCTTACCGATCCAGATCAGTGTTCAAAGCCAAGAGTTCCGTAATTCATATGACAACTGAGTGACGCTGACGGGTATCATCAACTTAGGCTGTCGGGGATTCGTACGGGGCTCCGATGTGGCTCGAATGCGGTCGATCGTGACGCCGCTGGGATCCCTGCTTGCGGCGGATCCGCATCGCCTCATCTATGATGGGTCTTTTCTTCTCTTAGAGCTGAAGCCGGTTTGCTTGAAACTTGGTTCTCGCCGGATGAGGCGAGATGGCGATAGACGAGCCTATTCGCCTGCCAGACCTCAAAGCCGTGGGTCTGTTTGTGCCGTTGGCGATACATGGTGTCCGCCGTCATTCGCGCCTCGTCATCTGTTTCGGCATGAAGATTTTCGGCGGCTTCAAATGAACTGGGTGCGCCGAAGTGCGAGTTGCCTGCGCCAAAGAAATAGCAGCGGTAGTCAGCCATAGCGGCGATCGCTCCCTTCCGAAGAATCCCGGCGTCCGAACTCAGGACCGATCACGCTTCGAGCCGTAGTTATTGATCATCGGGTGCCAACCTGGATGTCAGCCGCCTGAGCTTTGCCTCCTCGTGCGCAAGCAACTCCAGTAATTTTTCTTGCTGACGTTCATCGCGCACTTCCGCAAGCTGGTTGTGGACACACCCGAAGTTCTGGCGGCAGTGCGTCCATGGCCATCCCCCAACATGCGGGCTGAGAGGACCAGGTTTTTCACCTGTTGTGACGACCCTACCGTTGCATCCGCGATAGCGTCCCGCGTGCCTCTAGTGGTCTCACGTTTCAGAAAGGCTCCGAGAGCCTTGTCAGTGCCTTAAAAATAAGACTGCTGGAAATCCGCGTCTGTGTGATTTCGAACACAGAGGCCAAGACTGGCGCATCTCGGAAAAGACGCCATCCCAACTGGTTTACCGCCGTTTCGGCGTGCCAAATAATTTGTCGAGCTCGGCTCGAACAGCGCCATAGCATTCGCAGGCTGCATCTTCGAGCCCCGATCGGTTCGTGATAGTCACACGACCGCGCGTATATTGGATCAATCCAGCCTTTTGGAGATAGTTCGCGGCAATCGATACGCCGGCTCGCTGAACGCCGAGCATCATTGCCAGGAATTCATGGGTGATTGGAAATGTCTTGGATAACGCGCTGTCATGGGCGATCAGCAGCCAGCGACAACAGCGTTCTTCAAGAGAATGCAGACGATTGCAAGCAGCAGTCTGCATGAGTTGGCTGATGGCGAATCGGGCGCATTTTTGCATCATCTCACGAAGTGCATCGTCCTTCGCCATCGCATATCTCAGGACATCGCGCCTGATGCGAAACGCCGTTCCTGGAATCTGGACAATGGACTCTACGATCGCCTTATCGATGGTGAAGAGCGAGTTTGGGTCGGTCACCCCTTCGATGCCGACGGCCCCAACCTCGACCGTCCGCCCGTCTTGCATGGTCTTGACGAATGAGACCAGGCCGCGGTTGACGAAATATAGATATTCGATCGGTCGATCCACGCGATCCATAACCTGCCACCGCACAGTGTTCAAAGGCTCTAGAGCTGGCAGGATGTGCTTCAACGTGGCCGACGGGAGAGAGCGCAAGATGCGGTTGGTGATACCATGATGCTTGTGAGACTGAGTCATGGCACTTCTCTGAGTAGCCGGACAGCGATTTGGTCGGCCAAACGAACAACCTTGCATCGAAGAGGCGCCGTCGCAATCTACCGGCTAGCGCTCGGCGCTCGTTGATCCAGATCAGTGTTTGGAGGCAAGAGCGTGAGCAATATGATAAGCACTGATTGGAGGCGGGTGTCACCGACTTCGCCGTCAGGGATTCTTAGAAAATCGGGGCTCCGATGTGGCTCGAACGCGGTAGGCCATGACGCCGCTAGATCCCTTCTTGCAGCGGACCCGCATTGCCTACTTCTCGATGGAGATCGCGCTCCGCCCGGAGATGCACACCTACAGTGGTGGTCTCGGCGTGCTCGCGGGCGACACGGCACGGTCCTGCGCCGATCTCGAGCTTCCCGTGGTGTTCGTGACATTGGCGAGCCGGGCGGGCTATCTGAGGCAGGAAATCGATGCTGCGGGGCGTCAGGCGGATCACCCGGACCCCTGGGATCCAGCGGCGTGGACTGTGCCGCTCGGGGCCATGATCGCAGTGCCGATCGAGGGACGGGAGGTGTGGATCCGTCCCTGGCTCCATTCCCTTAGCTGTCCGCTCGGTCATTGCATTCCGATCCTGTTGCTCGACTCCGATCTCGAGCAGAACGATCCGGAGGACCGGAAGATCACCGAGTACCTCTACGGCGGAGATCTCGATTACCGACTGAAGCAGGAGATCGTACTGGGTGTGGGTGGCGTGCGCATCTTGCAGGCACTGGGCTTCGAGATACACGTCTATCACATGAACGAGGGTCACGCCGCACTTCTGGCGGTGCAGCTGCTGCGCCAGTTCCGTCGGCCACCGGAGGATGTTGGGCCCGGCGAGTCGGCTTACGATCCGGCCCGAGTACGAGAGATGTGCGTGTTCACCACGCACACACCAATCGAGGCCGCCTCTGATCGCTTTGGCTACGAGGTCGTGGAACGTCTTCTCGGTGGCTACATCGAGCTCGGGGAGCTTAGGGTGCTCGGTGGCAGCGACGCGCTCAACATGACGCTGCTCGCCCTCAACCTAAGCGGCTACGTCAACGGCGTGGCGCGCCGGCATGCCGAGACGACTCACCGAATCTTCCCCGGCTATCACGTGCGCGCCATTACCAATGGCGTGCACGGCCCCACATGGACCCACTCAAGCTTCGCGCACCTCTATCATGCTCATTTTCCTCAATGGGCATATGAGCCGGAGGTCCTGGCGCGTGCTGATCAGCTTGCGGACGATGCCGTCTGGTCGGCGCATCAGGAAGCGAAAAGCAGCTTGATCGATCTGATCAAGACCAACTGTGGTCTCGAGTTTCGGGCGGAAGTTCCGCTCATCGGCTTCGCGCGTCGGATGACCGGCTATAAGCGCCCTGACTTGATCTTCAGCGACATGGATCACCTGGTTGCGATCGCGCGCGAGCAGCCGTTTCAAATCGTCTTTGCGGGCAAGTCCCACCCCCGCGACGAGCAGGGCAAGCGTTTGATCGAGCAGCTCAATGGCCATATTAGACAGCTTTCTAACACGATTCCGATGGCCTTCCTCCCCAACTACGACATGGCAATGGCGGCCAACTTGGTCTCAGGTGTGGATGTCTGGCTCAACACGCCGCTGCCGCCCTTGGAAGCGTCCGGGACCAGCGGCATGAAGGCCGCCTTCAACGGCGTGCTCAACCTGAGCGTGCTTGACGGCTGGTGGATCGAGGCTTGCGTCGAAGGTACGACAGGCTGGGCCATCGGGGACGGCGGCGAGTTCGGGACCGGCACCAATCATGCGGACATGCTCTATCGTAAGCTCGCAGAGACGGTCTTGCCCCTCTATTACCGAGATCGCGCGCGGTGGATCTGGATGATGAAGCAAAGCATCAGCAAGATTGCCGCCTACTTCAACAGCCAGCGGATGATGCGCCGCTATGCGACCGAGGCCTACTTGCGTTGAAGGCGGCATGATCGCCGGGCGGACCTCTGCCTGCAGCGCGCTCCCGCGCCGGCTGGAGACGCTAGGCCTCGACGTGCCGACCATCGAGGCGATCGCGGTTGGCGACCACGGGGATCCTTTTGCCGTGCTGGGCATTCACGAGGGGCCGGAAGGTTCGCTTGTTGTGCGCGCCTTTTTGCCTCAGGCGCGGCGCGTCTGGGTCGTCAATGTGCGTGACGGGACGGTTGTCGGCGAGCTCCCTAAACTCCATGGCGCCGGTCTGTTCGCCGGGCCGCTGGAGGGGTGGCAGCATCGCTTTCGCTATCGGCTGCGGCTCGAGCTGAGCGGAAGCGAAGTCGAGATCGAGGACCCCTATCGGTTTCCCCCTATCCTCAAAGAGACGGATATTTGGCTGTTCGCCGAGGGACGGCATCTCCGGGCCCACGAGATGCTCGGTGCGCATCCCATCCTTTTCGAGGGCATCGAAGGTGTGGCTTTTGCCGTGTGGGCGCCGAATGCGCGGCGGGTCAGTGTGGTAGGCGCCTTCAATGATTGGGACGGCCGGCGCCATGGCATGCGGCTGCGGCGGGAATGCGGGGTGTGGGAGATTTTCATTCCCGGGCTGAGGCCAGGCGACCTCTACAAATATGAAGTCAAGAGTGGATCGGG
>Ga0209517_10004706_pt1 | contig 17776 bp, 15 predicted proteins | sample PeaSoiMetSII2010_FD_187695 | JGI IMG/M metagenome (GOLD analysis project Ga0209517, IMG submission 187695) | Peat soil microbial communities from Weissenstadt, Germany - SII-2010 (SPAdes) (version 2) | ecosystem: Environmental > Terrestrial > Soil > Wetlands > Peat | place: Germany...
TCAGGCATGCAAGTGAAGCCATTGGTCCCTTTGCGCAGCGTACGCATCCCGCCTTTCGGGTCGGGGGCCACGATGGTGGCATTCTCCGCGACTTTCTTCGGTGCCGCCTTCATGGCGCTCGCAATCAGTTCCTCATCCGTCGGGGCCGACTTGGCGCCTTCCGCGGTCGCGGTGTGGTGCATGTTAGGGGCGCCCGCGGGAGGCGTCTCCGCGGTCCACGCCAATCCGCCCAAACCAAAGAGTGCGGCACCGGCGCAGAACACATGAATGGATTTGTTCATAGAAGTTTCCTCGCTAGAACGGTTTTATTCGGACGTTGTATCTAACCTTCCCCCTTTAATGTACTGCAAATACGCTTCAGCGGGACAAGCGTCAAGGCAATTTGGGCCAGCCTCTGCGAGGAGCGAACTTGAACACTGTAGAATGACCCGGTCCGCCGGTGTGCGACGCACCAGATGGAATGAAGATGCACGCGAACTGGCGCTCTCGACCTATTCTGTTCTCTAATTCCGGGCCCGAATGCAAGCGCTCTTCACCTTGAGACACCGGTTTCACCGTTCTCTCCGCGGTAGGCAGCTGACCTCCGCATCATGGTGTCAGGTGGCGTTGACGGATCAATGTTGAAAGCGTTTCCGCTCGTTCAAATTTCAGGCTTTCTAAAGCCTTGGATTTTTATTGCCAAACCTTGGCACGGAGTTTTTCATCAGTATCGACCCAAACCGACCAGTGGCGAGCGGCTGCTTTGCGGAAGTCAGAATCAGGCGCAAGCAGGCGAGGGCGCGCTTTGGTGTCTTCGCGCCCCAGACGTGGCCATTGGAGGGTCGGTCTATTGTTTGAATTTTGTCGTCATACGTTCGACGGCGTCCGCCCATGCGATAGAACAGCAGCACATCGGAGTGCTACGCCTTGATGCGCAGGTACTGCTACATCATCGGAGTGTGTTCTGCGGGCGTCAGCACTGCGTAAGCCTACATTAATCTACCGTCGATATCTTCGTTCGCGTCCGGGCCAAATAGTTGGCGAGCACGATCCTCGGGATCAAACGTGTGAGCCCCATTAGGAGCGAAGGAGCGTTATGTACCAGTCCGCTGCAATTCAATCGAGCCTCGAGTCCCTGGATGATACGCGAACATACGAATGCCCTGCCGCCGGCAACGGTCGTGCCATGCAGGAGAGATGCAACCAGGACCAAGGCGGCCGTCTCACGGTATTTCTGTATTCCCACGATACGTTCGGCTTGGGACATCTGCGGCGCAACCTGGCAATCGCCACGTGCCTGTTGCGGCGCCCGGAAAAATTTTCCGTGCATCTGATTACCGGCTCGCCGGTGATTGCGCAGTGGCGACTTCCTTACGGCCTACACGTGCAGCCGTTGCCGCCGGTCGTGAAAACCGGCGTCGAATCCTACTCAGCCCGCGAAGCCGGACGAACGTTCGGTCTGGTAAAGGGGTACCGTGAAGCACTGATTCTCAAACTCCTGTTGCGCCATCAGCCCGACATATTTCTCGTCGACCACGCGCCGGCCGGGATGAATGGCGAACTGTTGTCCACTCTTGCTCTGATCCGCCGCGAGTTTCCCTGGATCCGTACCATGCTCGGATTGCGGGATATTCTCGACAGCCCCGAAAATGTTCGAGCGATCTGGCGAGCCCAGGATATCCACGCCCTGATCGAGGAGGCATACGACGACGTGCTGGTCTACGGCAGCGAGTCCCTATTCGACGTGGTCGACAGCTACGCCCTGCCGGAAAATATCGCGCGCCGGGTGCGATATTGCGGCCACGTGGTGGAAGCGCCGAATTTGGATCATGGTCACGGTAGGCGCGTTACGGCGCAGGTGTGTTGGTCCCCGCCACGCGTGCGGGGACGTCCGGTGGTTCTAGTAACTGCCGGCGGCGGCGGCGACGGTCATTTCCTGATGGACGCCTACTTGCGTTCGTTGGACATGCTTCCTTCGGCCGCGCCGTATTCTGCCATCGTCATGGGCCCGTTGATGGAAGACGCAGAAAAGGCGGCGCTGCGCGCGATGGCGGCGAAGCGTGCGGATGTCGAGTTGATCGATCACACCGTCAACCTGGTGCCGAGCCTTCAGGCTGCAGATCTGGTCGTGGCCATGGCCGGCTACAACACAAGCGCGGAAATCATCGCGAACCGCAAGCGCGCGATCCTGGTCCCGCGCGCCGCGCCCAGGGCGGAGCAGCGATTGCGCGCGAGTTTGCTTGCCGGCCTCGGTGTGGTGCGCTGCGTCGAGCCCGGGCCAGACTTGGCGCAGCGCTTGGCTGCGGCCTTGCCTGCGGCGATGGCTGCGCCGGCGCCTGCGCCGGCGCTATGGGCGCGCCTGGTTATGAATGGGGCGGAACGCGTAAGCGAGTACCTTCAGACAGTTGTGCCCACATTTGCGGAGGGCCTAGCATGAACAATGCCGCATCCGCCCCCGTGGCTTACGTGATGAAGCGCTATCCCAGGCTTTCCGAAACGTTCATCGTGAACGAAATCCGGGCGATGGAACGCCTCGGCACCCGCCTGCAGATGTTCTCCCTGCTGGCGCCAGAGCCGCCGCCGCACCACCCGATGGTCGCGGAAGTGTCCGCTCCGCTGCACTCGCTGCCCGCTCGCATCCTGCCCAAGCTTGCGGTACTGATGCAGGCGCACCTTGCGGCAATGTTCTCGGCTCCCCTTGCCTACGGGTTCGCGACGTGGCGTGCGTGCGTTTGGTCCGTAGTGGGCGTGTCTCCGATCTTCGTGTGGAAGCAATTCATCCGCGGCGGATTTGTTGCCACCAGCTGCCGCCGCGCCGGCGTCCGGCACATTCACGCGCACTTTGCCAACGATCCTGCACAGGTTGCGCATTTTGCGAGTCTCATGAGCGGTATCCCGTTCAGCGTGACCGCCCACGCCAAGGATATTTATCTGACGCCCAAACGCGTGCTCCGTTGGCGCGCCAGCGAGGCGTTATTCGTAGCGACCTGTACCGGCTACAATGCTCGGTATCTGCGCGGTTTGCTGCGCTCCAAGGACCACGGCAAGATTCGGCTCGTTTATCACGGTATCGACATATCCACTTTCGCCCCGTCTGCAAGCGCACCTTCAGAGTCGCCCTTCTTGGTGCTGTCGGTTGGGCGGCTGGTTCCCAAGAAAGGGCACGATGACTTGATCGCCGCGTGCGCCCTGTTGAGGGATGCGGGCCATGATTTTCGCTGTCTCATCGTTGGTGCGGGTCCCGAACAACCGAACCTCAAAGCGCTAATCGATCATCATGCACTCGAGAGTCAGGTAAAATTGAGCGGCTCGATGACCCATGTCGAGTTGATCGAGCTGTATCGTCGGGCCGGCCTCTTCGCGCTGGCTCCGCGTATCGCCGATGATGGCGATCGCGATGGCATACCCAATGTCATTGCCGAGGCGATGGCGAGCGGCGTGCCGGTGGTTTCCACGAAGATATCGGGGATTCCTGAGCTGGTTCGAGACCAGCAAACGGGGATTTTGGTGCCTCCCAACGACCCGAAGGCGCTCGCAGCCGCGATCGGTTCCTTGATCACCGATCCCGGTCGTGCGGCACGGCTGGCGCGCTCCGCCCGCGCACTGGTGCAGCAGGAATTCGATCTCTGGTCCACGACGAGGCAGCTGCACGCGTTGCTAGGATGCTCCGGGTGCCACGCAGCCTCCCCGAACCCGGCCAGCGCTACCGAGGCGGGCGCGCTCGCCGCACAATGAAGATCTTGTACCTCAACCCGGATCGAGGCATACCGGTGCTGGGCGACAAGGGTGCGTCGGTGCATGTACGTGAATTCGTGTCCGGTGCCGCGGCGCTGGGCCACGAGGTCGTGCTGGCGTGCGCGACGCTTGGCAGCGGCAACCCTGCGCCGCCCGCACGCATCCTGCTGATGCAGATACCGACGGAGGAGGAAATCCTGAACGAGGCGTGCCGGGATCTCGGTTTAGGCGCCGATTTCCCGGGCACCGCGGCCGCACGACGGGAAATCGAGCGACTGACGTACGATCAGACTCTGCCGGAGCGGGTATTGCGAGAGCTGGCCCGGATGGAGTTTGAGCCCGACGTCATCTACGAGCGTCACGCGCTGTTCAGCCGTGCCGGTGCGATCATTGCTGCCACTCTTGGCGTGCCGCGAATTTTGGAAGTAAACGCGCCCCTCGTGGACGAACAGGCGAGGCACCGCACACTCGTCTTCGTGGATCTCGCGCTCGAGAGGGAGGCCGAGTCCTATCGCAAGGCCGACTCGATCATCGCGGTATCGGAAGCGGTGGCGGCGCACGTGGGTACGGCGATCGGTTCGCGTGAAAAAGTCAGAGTGCTCTCCAATGGAGTCGACATTGCCAGATTCGATCGCAACGGTCGCCGCGAGCAATTGCGCAGACAACTGGGTGTGGGTGAGGAACCGGTAATCGGTTTCATCGGCAGCTTCAAAGCCTGGCACGGCGTGGAAGATCTGCTCGACGCGTTCGAGTTGGTGCTGCGCAGGCACCCGGCGGCCAAGCTCGTTGCGGTTGGCGATGGCCCCGAATTGCCCGCTCTTCGCGCCCGCGCCGCCGCGGCGCCGTACGCAGGGCAGGTCATATTCGCAGGAAAAGTGCCTCATGCGGAAATCCCGGATTGGCTTGCCGCAATGGATATGACGGCCGCGCCGTATCTGCCGCAGGAGAATTTCTATTTCTCTCCATTGAAAATCGTCGAGTCGTTGGCAGCGGCGAGACCGGTTGTTGCCCCCTGCATCGGCCAAATTGCCGAATTGGTAAGGGACGGACAAACGGGCCTGCTGTTTGCGCCGGGCAGCGTGGCGGGATGCGCGGAGGCCATATGCGCGCTTCTGGATGATCCGGGAAGATGCATCGAAATGGGTGCGGCGGGAAGACGCTTCGCCGCCGGTCGCGATTGGACGAACGTCGTGCGGCAGGGGCTGGCCTTTGCCGAGCCGCTCGCGGAGCAGGGTGTATGACTTACGGTGATCGCGCGCGCCGGATGCAGACACGTCGCTGGTGGCTGCTCAATTATCTCGCAGCCGAGCGCGGCTCCTTGTCCGCGGGCTTTGCACTGATGGTCGCTCGTTCGGGCGTGCTGCTGCTGCTGCCTTGGCCGCTGAAATTCATTATCGACAATGTCATCTTTCGGCACCGTCTGACGCCGATGATGGGCGGCATACTCCCCGATCCGGCGGTGCACCAGATGCAACTGCTGAATGTGCTCGTGCTGTCGATCTTGCTTCTCGGGCTGGTCGACGCGGCGCTCGTTTATCTTGGCAACCGGCTGCTGCTGGATGCCGGTCAGCGGGTCGTGTTTCTCATCCGGTTCGATTTGTTCGCTCATCTGCAGCGCATGTCGCTCGAATACCACCGGCGCAACCGAGGCGGGGAATTGATGGCGCGCTTGGGCGGCGACGTGCGCCAGTTGCAGGAGTTCATCGCGGCGATCGGTATCGACTTTCTACCTCATGCCGTGACCATCATCGGCATAGCGACGGTAATGTTCATCATCAATTGGCGCTTTGCCTTGTTCGTCTTGGCCGTCGCGCCGATTCTATTCCTGCTGGCCCGCTTCTATGCAAATCGGTTGCGAGCTTCCTTGCGGGAAGTGAGGCAGCACGAGGGCAATCTGTGGAGTGTTGCGCAGGAGATCTTCGGCAGCGTGCAGGTGGTGCAGGCGTTTACGCGTGAGCAGCACGAGGACGACCGCTTTTGCCGATTGGCCGACACGAGCCTTTCATCCAATCTCGAGGCAAACGAGGTGCAAGCGCAGTTTGGGCCGGCGATCAGTCTCGTGATCGCGGTTACCACGGCGATGATAGCGTGGTATGGCGCGACGTCCGTAATCCGCGGATCTCTGACGGCGGGAGAAATGTTGGTCTTTTTGGCGTATCTGAACGGCATGGCGACGCCAGCGCGCCAGCTGGCGAAAACCGGGCGAGTGTTCGGGCGGTCGATCGTGGCGTTGGAGCGGATCGGCGAGTGTCGCGCGGAACGGCCGAGTGTCGTCGATGCGGCGGATGCGGTCGCACCCGGATCATGCGCAGGGCACGTCGAGTTCCGCGGGGTGGGATTTGCGTATCACAAGGATGAGTCGATTCTCAGCGACATATCCTTCGTGATGAAGCGCGGACAGACCGTCGCGTTGGTGGGCGAGACGGGCTCCGGCAAAAGCACGATCGCGAACCTCATTCCGCGCTTCTACGATCCGGATCAGGGGCGCATTTTACTGGACGGACGCGACTTGCGGACGCTTCCGCTCGCGTATCTGCGCCGCCAGATTGCTCTGGTGCTGCAGGAACCTTTACTTTTCCAAGCAACCGTCTGGGAGAACATCGCGTACGGACGAAGCGGTGCGGGGCGCGAGGAAGCGATCGCCGCGGCGCGTGCGGTCGGGGTCGATGACGTGATCGAGAAACTGCCCGACGGCTTCGATTCCATGGTCAGCGAGCGAGGACTCACGCTGTCGGGCGGACAGCGTCAGTGCATTGCCATAGCACGAGCGATGCTCTGCGAGGCGCCGGTGGTCATTCTTGACGAACCCAGCAGCAGCCTGGATGCGTCCACCGAACGCCGCCTGATGTGCGCGCTGGGTCGACTTTCCGCCGACCGCACCGCGCTCGTGATCGCGCACCGGCTGGAGACCGTGATGCATGCAGATCTCATTCTGGTGCTGAATCGGGGGCGTATCGTCGAACGGGGGACTCATGCGGAACTGCTCGCAACGGGGCGGCACTACGCGCAGTTTTGGCACGCGAAGCGGGATCCCGAGCAAGCGCCTCAGCATGAACTGGTGTCCCAATGAAGCCCTTCGCGGTGCGCCACGAGGATGAATTGGTCGTGCACGGCGCGTTCCGTCGCATCGCTGCGTTGATCGACGGATTGGACCGTCGCCGCTCGGTGCTATTTGTGCGTCACGGACAGACAGCGTGGACACGCGAGCGTCGGTACCAGGGACATCGCGATATACCTCTTTCATCGGAAGGCATCGGCGAGGCCACCGGGCTTGCTGGGCGATTGTCTGATTTAGGGATAGGCGCGGTGATATCGAGTCCGCTGTCGCGTGCGTTCCAAACTGCGCAGATCATCGCCGACGAACTCGGGCTCGGGCAGCCCGAAGTCGACCCGCGCCTCATGGAGGTGGCTTATGGCGACTGGGAGGGGCTGACGCAGCAGGAGATTGCAGAACGCTGGCCGGGGCAACTTCAGGATTGGAAGAATGCACCGGACTCGTTTGGGTTTCCCGGCGGCGAGAATCTAGAGGCGGTCGGCAGGAGGCTGTACGATTTCTTGGGCGAGCAATATGCGCGGTTCGACGAGGATCCGACACCGATCGTGGCGGTAACACACGCCGGCCCGATTCGCCTTGCCGTATTGGATGCGCGCGCGGCGCCGATCGAATGCTTCCGTCACATTCGAGTGGAGCCCGCATCGGTGCGCCGATTCTTACTGCACTCGTTGGACGCCCGTGGCAAGGCCGAGCTACTGCTTGCGGGAGAACTCTAAAGTCGTGCAAATTGAAGCTCGATCCCCGCACCGCCATCGATTCCGGGAACGATCTGTACCGTGCCGGAGTGCAAATGAACGATTCGAAGCACCAACGCCAAGCCCAGGCCGGCCCCGTCGGTCTGTTGACCCGGTTCGGAGCCGCGGAAGAATCGGTGGAAGGCTCGTTTTCTGCTTTCTTCGCTGAATCCCGGGCCGTCATCCCGAACTCTGATCGTGACGTGTTCACCGTCGCTGATAACCTCGACGGCTATCTGCGCGCGCGCGAAGCGCAGCGCGTTGCCGAGCAGGTTGCGCAATGCGATTGCAAGTGCGTCTTCATCGCCGAGCAGCAGCGCTTCGTCTGACGCAGGGGTAATGCTGATGCCGCGTAGCTCGGCAAGCGGCGTGAATTCTCGGATGACCAGTTGTGCCAGGCGCCCCACGTCGATACGGCCTTTGCCGATCCGAGATCCGGTATGCATGTCGAAGCGGGCCAGGGTGAGCACCGAATCGACCATCCGGGCGGCACGATCGGTGCCCGCCAGAAGCTCATCGAGCGCGGCGTCGCTTTCGGCGCGATTCTTTGCTCGCCGCGCGACCTGCGCCTGCAGGCGCAGCGCGGCAAGCGGAGTGCGCAGCTCATGTGCCGCATCGGCCGTCAGCGTACGCTCGCGCAGCAGCGAATCGTGGACTCGCGTCAACAATCCGTCGACCGCCCGCGTCACCGATTGCAATTCCCGCGGCAAGCCCGATCCGTCGACCGCCGTGTCCGTCTCGGGCGAGAGTTCGTCCAGAGCGCTCGCGTAGCGCACCAGCGGAGCAGTGGTCGTGCGCACGGTCCATGCCACGGCCAGCACTAGCGTCAGCATCAGTGCGGCCCCGGGAGCCAGCAGGCGCACCGCCCCAGCGCGCGTCAGCGCGACACGCCGAGCCAGCGGTTGGGCGACGTGGATGGTTGCCGCGTCCAGTTCGGTGGCAAGGCTAAATACGCGAAATTCCTTACCTTCGACCTGCGCAAACCCAAAACCCCGGTCGCGTGCACCGGCCAGCGGTTCGACGGGAGCACCGTGAGACCGAAATACCAAACGGCCGTTCGGCCCGCGAACTTGGTAGACGATGTCGTTCTGGTCGGACTGGTCGATTACCGCGAGTTCATAGCCGAACCCTTCCTTTGCTTCGTTCAATTCCGACGCCTCGTTGCGCACCACGGCCAGCACGGCGTGCGCCGAATGATCCAGCGCGGCGTCGAACAATTGATCTGCCTCCGCGACGGCGGTGTGGTACACCCATAAGCTGCTTGCGCCCCACGACAGCAGCATCGCCGCGGCAAGCATGGACATGAGGCGGCGCGACAGCGACCAGGCAGCGGGCTTCACGAAAGCTCAGGCTCAACCAGGCGGTAGCCCAAACCACGGTGGGTTACGATGGTTTTCGCTCCCAGTTTGTGGCGCAAGCGGTGAATTTGCACTTCGATGATATTGCTCCCAACCTCGTTGTCCCAGTTGTACAGGGCCTCCTCGAGCTTGGCCCTGGAAACGATCGCGCCGGGACGGCGCGCGAGCGCCAGTAGCAGCGCAAATTCTTGCGCGGTAAGCTCGACCGGCTCGCCGCGCAAGGAGACGGTTTGCGCTTGCGCATCGATGGTCAGCGTTCCGAAGACAAATTTATCGCCGCCGCGTCCGGTGGCACGCCGCTCGATCGCACGCAGGCGTGCCGCGAGTTCATCGAGGTCGATCGGCTTGACCATGTAATCGTCGGCGCCGGCATCCAGGCCCGCGATACGGTCGGCGATTCGTCCGCGCGAAGTCACGATGAGGATCACGGCTTTTGTTCCACGGGCACGCGCCTTGCGTATTAGGTCGACACCGCTGCCATCGGGCAAGCCGAGGTCGACGATGACGGCGTCGTAAGGAACCAAGTCGGAAGAGGGGGCGAGCCATGCCGCATGCGCGGCGGAGGCGGTCGACACCCAGTCTGCCGCATGCCCGTCCTGGCGCATGCCGGCCTTCAAGGCGCGCCCGACCATGGAATCGTCTTCGATTAACAGTATTCGCATACCTGATTGTAATTGGCGGCGAGGGCTTTGTTCATCCTCGATCGTCAATATGAATGCAGGCTTACATAGAGCATCAAGCTATGAGGCCTTGCAGCATGGAGAGCGTGTCAGTAGTTTCCGCAAGGTTGCATTAAGGAGCGGGCCGTATAATTCCGCGAGCTATTTCAATCTTGGAACCGCAAATGGCTGGCCGCAACTTCTGCATCGGGCTGATGTTCGCGCTATTGGCGGCCGGATCGGCCATTGGTCTGGAACCAGAATTCGTGATCCAGATCAAGAATCATCGGTTTGTGCCGGCAGAGCTGCATATTCCGGCCGGAGTGAAGGTCAGGATCGTCGTCGACAATCTCGACGAAACGCAAGATGAGTTCGACAGCCACTCCTTGAATCGCGAGAAACACATTCCGCCGAAATCGCGCGTGACGTTGTTCATCGGTCCGCTCGACCCGGGAAGGTATGTGTACGAAGGCGAGAGCAGCGACATACCCGGCGGCGCCGCGCTGGGTGTGATCGTGGCCGAATGAGGTTCAACATGCGCTACCGCTCACGTGGGCGGGCTCTTTTTACGTCGCTCTTGCTGGGTCCAGCGCTCGCTTTGCGCTGCCAAACGGCTTGGACGATCGATTCCAGCGAATACCTATTCCTGCCGACGGTTACTCAGGGCGAACGTGAAATCGATTGGCACTTTGGCGTCGGTTCTTCGGGAGCGACGACTCGGCAAGCAGCTGATGCCGGCATTGGCATAGGCGTGGGCGTCACGGCACATTGGTATACCGAACTGGACCTCCAATACCGACAAAGAGGACCCTCCGGAACTGCGCTGGACGCCGTCGAATGGGAAAATATATTGCAATTGGCCGAACCCAATCAATGGCCCATTGACGTGGGCGTGGTGTGCGCGATCGAACGACCACAGGATGTCAACGAACGCCCGAGCATTCGAATCGGCCCGCTCCTGCAGAAAGAATTCGGCAAATACCAAGCAAATATCAATTTACTGTTCGGCCGTCATTTTCGCAGCGCTTTATTTCCGGCGACCGAGATCAAATACCAAAGCCAGATCAAGTATCGCTACAGCGAGCCCTTCGAGTTCGGACTGCAAGCTTTCGGCACTACGGGATCGAGGCGCCAGACTTGGAACGAATTATCCGGGCAAGAGCACCGCATCGGCCCCGTCGCGCTCGGTCACTTTTCGCTGCGCCACGATCGATCAATTTCCTACAACGCCGCCTTTCTGGTGGGAGCGACCGCCCACTCGCCGGACCGCTCGGTCCGCCTGCAAGTCGAATACGAATTCTAGGCGCGGCGAGAGCTGTGTACATGCGGGGCGGTAAGCGGGAATTAAGCTAGCCGCGAGTAATCTATGCGCGTGGCGGCTCCGAGCAAATGCGGCAAGGCGACGCCACCGTCCCGCTGAAGAAGGAGTATTTGAAATGAATCTCACGGTAATCGGATCCGGCTACGTAGGCTTGGTCAGCGGCGCGTGTTTTGCGGACGTCGGTAACCACGTATTGTGCCTCGACATCGACCGCGACAAGATTGCGCGGCTGAATGGCGGCGAGGTTCCGATCCACGAGCCCGGCCTCGAGGCTGTGGTGGCGCGCAACCGCCGCGCCGGACGATTGGAGTTCACGTTCGATTACGACCGCGCCGCAGCTCACGGCGATCTTTTTTTCATCGCGGTGGGCACGCCTACCGACGAGGATGGTTCGGCCGATGTGCGGCACGTCGAAAGCGCGGCGCGCCAACTGGGTCAGCGTATCACCCGCAAGGCGGTGGTGGTGGTCAAATCGACCGTGCCGGTCGGTACGCATGCGCTGGTTGCTGGCGCGCTGCAGGAGGAGTTGCGGGCGCGCGGTAAGGGCATCGATTTCACGGTGGCCTCCAACCCCGAGTTTCTGAAGGAGGGCGCTGCGGTTTCGGATTTCATGCACCCGGATCGAATCATCATCGGGACGGACGACCCCGAAGCCATCGAGACTCTCACCAAGTTGTACGCGCCGTTTAACCGCAACCATGAGCGGCTGCTGGTCCTCGATGCGCGTTCCTCGGAGCTGGCAAAGTATGCCGCCAATGCGATGCTGGCGACGCGCATCTCGTTCATGAACGAACTGTCCAGCCTGGCCGAGAAGGTGGGCGCGGACGTCGAGCGCGTGCGCCACGCCATGGGCGCCGATCCGCGCATCGGCTCGAGCTTTTTGTATCCCGGCGCAGGCTATGGCGGTTCGTGTTTTCCCAAGGACGTGCGCGCCCTGCTTGCCATGGCGCACCAGAACTCGCTGCCCGCGCGATTGCTCGCGGCGGTACACGGTGTCAACGAGGCGCAGAAGCAGGTCCTGACGACCAAACTGCGTAAGGCGCTGGGGGGCGAACTGCGCGACCGAGTGATCGCGGTCTGGGGACTGGCCTTCAAGCCAAACACCGACGACGTGCGCGAGGCGCCGAGCCTGGTGTTGATTCGCAATGCAATGGCCGACGGTGCCCGTATTCGAGCCTACGATCCCCAGGCGAGCGCAACGGCGCGCGCTGCACTGGGCGAGCAACTGCGCAGCATCACTTTTTGCGACAGCGCCGATTCGGCTTGTATCGGCGCCGATGCGCTGGTTGTGATAACCGAATGGCTGGAGTTTCGAAGTCCCGATTTTGCCGTTCTCGCCGCGCAGTTGCGGGCCCGCGTGCTGATCGACGGCCGCAACTTGTACGACCCGTCCGCGGTGCGAGCCGCGGGCTTGCACTACGAGGGCATCGGCCGGTGCGGTTGAGCGGCGGGTTACGCGCGGTTGCCGAGGGGAGGAATGATGCGATCCTCGTCACCGGTTGCGCCGGGTTCATCGGCCATGCCGTGGTGCGCGCGTTGCTGGATCGCGGTGAGCGAGTTGTCGGCCTGGATAATCTGAACGCATACTATGATCCGGCTCTCAAGCAGGCGCGGCTCGTGGAATGCGCTGCTTCTCGCTTTACCTTTTTCCCTATCGACCTCTGCGATCGCGAAGCGCTGGACAGGCTGTTCGCTGTGCATAAACCCACAAGGATCGTTCACTTGGCCGCTCAGGCGGGCGTGCGCTACTCCTTCGAAAATCCGGGCGCCTACATCGACAGCAATATTGCCGGTTTCGTCAACGTTTTGGAGTGCGCGCGCGCCGCCGGCAACGTCGAGCAGATGGTCTACGCTTCCTCCTCGAGCGTCTACGGCAACGCCAACCAGGTGTGCTCGGTGACGGATGCCGTCGAGCAGCCGATCAGCGTGTATGCGGCGACCAAGCGCGCCAATGAACTCATTGCTCATGTTTACGCCGTGCAGTGGGGCTTAAGGCTGACGGGCCTTCGCTATTTCACGGTGTATGGACCATGGGGCCGGCCGGATATGGCACCGCTGAAATTCGCTCGTGCGATCTTCGAGGGCCGTCCCATCGAGGTGTACGGCGAGGGTGACATGCGGCGCGATTTCACTTTCATCGACGACATCACGCGCGGCACGCTGCGCGCTCTGGACGAGCGACACCATTTCTCAAGTGTGCCCCACCGGATCTACAACTTGGGCAACAGCCACCCCGAGCCTCTGCTGCGATTCATCGAGGTGCTCGAGCGCGCCATCGGCCGCACCGCGCAGCGGGTGCTTCGGCCCATGCAGGCCGGAGACGTGCGGTCCACGGCTGCCGACATAGAATTGACCGCTCGTGAGCTGAATTGGCAACCCACCACGAGCATCGAGGACGGTGTCCCGCGGTTGGTCGATTGGGTACGACGGTATTACGGCTACGAGAAGCGCGCGGTCGACTATTGCTCCTGATCGGTTTCGAAGTCGATGTCCTCGCTCTTTTTCTTCGAGCCGTAGCTGTATAGCAAACCGACGTAGATGACCCGTCCGATCTGGTGCCGCTGGTATACGTCGGATAGCGCTGCCGTGTCGACATAGCGCCGATAAGTTTGACCGTTGAACACATCGGACACCGTCAGTACGGCGGCGAGATCAGGTACTAGCTGCCGCCTGTATCCCAGGTTCACTAGATTGATCGCGGCGATATGGCCCTGCGGCGTCAGGCGCTTGTCCGAGCGGGTGAATGCGACCTGGAACAGGTCGGCGGAAGTCGGGCGATAATCGAGATTAGCTTTGGCATTGAAGCCCGCCGTCGATTTCAGGCCCGACGCGCCGAGGGCGGTCGCATCGATCTGGTTGTAGAACAGATTGCCGCTGAGTCCATAAGTGATTTTCGCGCCGAGGCGCCCGTTGCCGATCAACTCCAATCCGCCGGAATCACTTTTGGGCAAATTGGCTTTGGTCGTCAGCAGCACATCGTTGCCGAGCACTTGTGTTACATCGGTGATTCTGTCGCGGTTGCGGCGATAGTAGCCGGTGATTTCATAGCTCAGGCCGTGGCCCGCAACGCTGTAGCCGAGCTCGTAGGACTGGGTGTCCTGCGGCAGCAGGTTTGGATTGCCGGCTTTCAGGTTTTGCGCATCCTGGCGATCGATGTAGGGATTCAGTGCGTTCGGATCGGGATGCGTCACTCGCCGGCTTGCGCTCATCGATAGCGTCGCTTCGTCGGACAGGGCGCGATCAAGGTGCAAACTTGGATAGACGCGCACATCGCGGCGATCGGTGGTTGTATTGTCGGTCAGCAGGCGGGCATCCGTGCGGGTCCGCTCCACCCGTATTCCTCCCAGCCAAGTCCACACGCCGGCCATCGCCTCATAGGTGGTATACGCGGCGTCGATTTGTTGCCGGTAACGGAAATTGTTGGTGATACTTGGATTGACGATCGGCAACCCGGTGACCGGATCGATGTTGTCACCGGCGTTGCCATAGCCGTCGTCATCTTGTTGGAAATCGTAGCCCAACTTGAGGTTGCGGGTCCGGGAGAACGGCAGCACATAGTCCGTGCCGAACTCAGTGGTTACTTGGTCCACCCGCGAGTTCAGATCGTCGTAGCTGGGACTCGCGGGCGGCAGCGTATAGAAATTGGTGTAGTCATAGTGTTCGTTCTCATGGAACGTCGTACGGTGCAGCGTGAAACTCAAGACCTCATCCGGCCGCTGCAGTTTCTGTTCGAAGACCAGCCGCTGGTCGGAGTTCGTGGATCGTTCGGTGCCGCGGCTGTCTCGCTCCGACACGCTCGTGACCGCGCCGGTGGAAACGCTGTTTTCGGCGTGTTGAATGTAGGACCGGTCGCCGCGGCGTTCGCCGCCCCCCACCGACAAACTCAATGACTGATGGTCGTTAAACGAGTAATCCGCCCCGAGCTTGATCAGCGGGATAAGTCGCCGGACGTGTTCATCGAGCGCGTTGTGGCCGAGCGCCACGTCGTGAGCCGCCGGATCCGCCACGGCCAGGTCGGATGAAATCTGCCGTTGCCGGTCATCCTGACGCAGACTGGCGGAGCCCGACAGATGCAGGCCCCCGGAGTTGTAGCTGGTGCTCGTGCCCAACACGTAGCGGCTGCGGTTTCCGACGCTGGCATTGACGGTGCCGGACACGCCGGCGCGGCGCGTCTTGCGAGTGATAATGTTGATCACTCCCGCCGCGCCTTCTGCTTTGAATTGGGGCGGCGGGTTGGTCATTACCTCGATTCTGTCGATATCCGAGGCGGGGATCTGCTGCAGGCTGTCGCCGGCTAGAGGGCCCGACAATTGAGCCAAAGGCCGGCCATCGACGAGGATCAGGACGCTGGTGTCCCCGCGCAGCGCGACCACGCCATCGGCGTCTATTTCGATGGACGGGATCGCGCTCAATACGTCGGCTACGCTACCCGTCGTGCTCTGCAAGTCGGCGGAGATGCTGTAAACCTTGCGATCCACCAAGACCTGCTCCCGCAGCCTCTCGCCCGTCACAAAGATGGGAGCCAGGGTGCTGTCCGGCGAAGCAGGCGTCCCCGGGGAGGGCGCTGCGGCGCCGTTTGCGGCGCCGGCGACACAGACGGCGATGACTAGAGTGCCTGCGGCACCAACATCGCGCAGGCCGCGCGGCATCCTTTCTGCGATCATTCGGCACCCTCAACACTTATCACATGCCAGTGATCGCGAAGTATGTCCCTTAAGTCTTAATGGAGACTTAGCGAGCCGGGGCGCAATCAGGAGCCCTTGCTCTGGTCACGAATTCGGTGATGGCGTGGAACACGCACCAGATGCAAGCGACCCTGGATCACCGGCGAGTGGAAGGCCGACAGATTGACCCGCGGATCCTCCACCACGTCACGCCGATGGGCTTCGAGATTTCCTGAATACATCAACACACTAACTCGGCTCATTCGCCGAGTAGTTTTCCGATAAATAAGCCCGCGTAAGGCTGCGTTAAGCATAGACGATCATCTTGCTTTGGCGCGGTGCAAGGCGGGCGCTCTACAGAGGCGTCCAACATCCCAGAGCGGATTTGCCTTGCGACGAAGGACTTTGACGGTGTACGGCCGCATTTTCTCTTGTTCGACATGGTAAGGGCACTGGCCGTGGTATGGCGGGTGGAAGCGATTTGCGGCGTTTCCAATCAGCACCAACTCAAGCCCATTCTAGTAGCAAGCACGCAAACGCCGCGCGCCGGACAGCGCGCAGCGCAGTCTCTTTCCGCGCTCGCAATACAGGACCCCAGTCACCGACTCAGGCGGTCACTGAGTAACTCGGCGCCGAGGCCGCGAGTTTCAAGGCCTTGCTGAAGCCCCAAGCATACACAGCGCGCAGAACCACGGCGATCGCAAGGACGGCCAGAACTACGCCGTGGCCGTATACGATAAGGTCGCCCCGCTCCAGGCCTTCCGGCAATGTGCCAGCCACAAAGACCAAGAGAATCGGCGCCATGATCGCTACGCCTGCGAGCGCGCGGTAAAAGAAGTCGCTGTGGTATTTGGTGAAAGTAGTCATGTCAATCTCCTGAAACGTTGGTTTGATTCGGTGGTGCAGTGGATGTTGAGGACTCGATCTACGGAACAAAGTCTCTCATCCGCACGCGTAAAGGGCTGTTAGCAAGATGTAAAGGTGTGAAAAGGGTCTTTCGCTAACGGACGCCATTCCTGCACTTTTTTTTTGGACCCTTACACGGATTTACATCCCCTAACATTTCTGTCGCCCGCTCGCGACAGTCTAGAGCATCGAGCCATGCATCATCCGCAGAGATTTCTAGCTAAAATGAATCTTATGCCCGCCAGCCTGTCCACAACTGACTATGCTGCCCGAACCTGCGCCCAGCTCTTCCGCGGTCCTGCTTGTCGATGACGATGAGGAGCTTGTCGATATGCTCAAGAATTATCTGGAGCGCGAGGGCTACTCGGTTGGCCTGGCGGGGGACGGCGAGGCCGGCGTGCGCGAGGCGCTTTCAGGTCACTATGCCATCGCAGTGGTAGATATCATGATGCCGCGGATGAACGGTATCGAGACTTTGATGGCGATTCGGGCCCACAGCAACATGCCGGTGATCATGTTAACCGCCAAAGGCGATGACACCGATCGAATCGTGGGCTTGGAAATTGGGGCTGACGATTACATTCCCAAGCCGTGCACACCGCGCGAACTGACGGCTCGCATCCGCGCAATTCTACGTCGGACGATTCCGACAAAGGACTCCGTCGATCCGGCAGCCGTGATTCATGCGGGCGCACTGATGATGGATCCGCAACGGCGGGTAGTGGAGTGGAATGGTCTGCCTGTGGAACTCACCAGCACCGAATTCAATGTTTTGGAGACACTGGCCCGCAACGTCGGCAGCCCGGTGAGCAAAAAAATTCTCTCCGAACACGGGTTGGGTCGTCCACTAGCACGTTTTGATCGCAGCATCGACGTACACGTGAGCAGCATTCGGCACAAACTTGGTCAGTTTATCGATGGTCGGTCCCCCATCGTGACCGTCTATCGCTTAGGCTACCAGTTGATTGCCGAATGAAAATACAGGGAACAAGTCACACGAAGGAGCGCGTAGGTCGCCTATTCTGGAAGTTTTTCGTGCTCATCACCCTCTTTCAAGTCGGCGCAGATCTATTGGTTCGCGCGTGGCCCATTGAGAGGCAGCAAATAGAGATGTTTTTTCACAAGCCTGCCGCGAGTACCATTGCGGCCACGGATCGTTCAAAGAGCCAGCGGCCCGTTGCGCCCGCACCGAACTCTTCCGAGCTTGCGATCGATGACATTATGGGAGGCATCGTGGCAAGCCTTGGTAGCGCAGCGCTGCTTGCGTGGCTGCTTTCCAAACCCATCCGTAGCCTGCATTCGGCGATCACTAATGCCGCAAATGGAAACCTCGACGTTCGCATTGCCGACAGGATGGGGCCGGGG
>Ga0209517_10004707_pt1 | contig 17775 bp, 23 predicted proteins | sample PeaSoiMetSII2010_FD_187695 | JGI IMG/M metagenome (GOLD analysis project Ga0209517, IMG submission 187695) | Peat soil microbial communities from Weissenstadt, Germany - SII-2010 (SPAdes) (version 2) | ecosystem: Environmental > Terrestrial > Soil > Wetlands > Peat | place: Germany...
AGCGGGAATCCATTTGACCGACAATGGGTCCCCGCCTTCGCGGGGACGACGCCGATTTTCATTGCCTCGGGTGGGCCAAAGGCCCATGGAAACTCTCTCTCATGCGAGATGCGGGCTGGAAGCCCGCGCTCCCAGGAATGTAGAAACTCGATACCCAGAGATTCGCTGTGCGCCAGCCCGCCTCGTAGTAGAAGGAGATTCGCAGATGTTGGATCGCGGATTCCTGCCGAATGTTGGCGTTTATGTTTACGGAGCGGCCGCCGCCGCGGCTGGCATCATTAACCTGGTCTGGGGCGATTTCGCAACGGGTTGGCAACCGATCCAGGCCTTCGGCGACCACGTTCCAGGCCGCGAGCTCTACGCGCACATCACCGCCGTTTGGCTGATCGCGGGAGGCGCCGCAATTTTGTGGCGCCGGACCGCTCGAGCCGGTGCTGTGGCGCTCTCCATCGTCTATTTCATCTTTGGCGTTTTTTGGATGCCTCGGTTCTATTGGGTGATCACCATACTCGGGTTTCGAATCCCGAGCCTCATAGGTGTGGTGGGTGGACTCGCCAAGCAGTTAATGCTGGTTGCTGCGGGCGCGATTGTCTATGCCTCGCTGGCAAGGCTCGATTCGTCGCGGCTGCGGAGAATCGGCCTCGTCGCACGCAGGACATTTGGACTCTGCGCAGTCAGCTTCGGGTTGAATCACTTGACTAGCGTTGGGCCCGTGGCAGTCTTGGTACCGAAGTGGATGCCTTTGGGTGGAAACTTCTGGGCGGTGCTCACCGGAATTGCGTTCCTGCTCGCAGGAATTGCCGTCGTCTCGGAGATTCTAGACGTCGCCGCTGCCCGGCTCCTCGCACTTATGCTGTTGGTTTTTAGCGCACTGGTTCTCGCGCCCCAGATCTTCGCCTCGCCTCACGACCATGAGGCATGGGGCGGCAACGCATACAACTTAGCGGCAGTCGCAGCCGCCTGGATCGTCGCGGACTCGCTGGCGGGTCGTCGAAGGGAGGCCCAGAACCAGAAGAACGGAGTGCCGTAGTGGGGATGGGTCTGACTCGCCCCTGAGCGAGTTTGCTTCAGCGAGAAAAGTGGCGCGCCACGTCTTTGTTTGAATATCCCGCCAGAAACGAGATCACGATTCCCTGCTCACACTGGGAACGGCAGGAACTCGCGCCGACTGCCTGACGGCGGGTATAGAAGCCCGCCGACTCGTCTGCGTGGAGGTTCCCGGCCTTAATAATCTCGCCGCCGCCGGAAGCTATCTCTGCCGCCGCCACCACCCCCGCGGGGGCGCGCGAAGTCCGTGCGGGGCGGCCGAGCTTCATTGACGGTTAAGGGACGGCCCTCGAGGGACTGCCCATTCAGCCCTGCGATGGCGCGTTGAATGTCTTCACCCTCGCCGAGTTCGACAAAGCCGAAGCCCCGCGGCGTCCCTGTCATCTTGTCGCGAACCACCACCGCCGAGGCTACCTGAAAGCCTGCCTTGGTTACAAATTCGCCGAGTGACGCATCGGTAGCGCTATGCGGTAAATTACCTACGAAAAGTTTAGTTGCCATGTATTCCTATGTTCCTCCAAGTTTGGGGCGGCCTTTCGAACCACCTCCGTTAGGGTGTCATCCGGTTAGTGTTCTTTCTTCCTTCCCAGTGGGTTCCGGGCGTCGTGTTGCTCCAAGTACTCCGTGATGTCGCGTTCTCCGATAATCAGGTGGCTCTCCACCGGGGAGGTGGGACCTCGCAGTTCCTTGTCCAACCGCGCGAAGCAGATGCACGGGCCATCCTGAATCTTCAGCCCGTCCGGACGAAACGCCTGCGATTGAACTGTGACACTGAATTCGCGTGCTGCGTCGGGTGCGTTGATGACGCGAAACGCATAAACTCGAGAACTGGCGGCAACTTCGAAGCCCACATACTGAATGTACATGCCTGACTCCTTCGTGGGTCCATGTGAACGCCCGTCTCAAGTGAAAGCGGCGCTACCGGTGCCTCGCTTCAGAGTCAGCGGCCTCGACTTGCCGCTCGCCTGGGCCAAATCAAAAGGCATCCTGGCAGCGCTCGCCGATCCAAGAAGCAACGTGAGATAACCAGACTTAGTTCAGGAAGCCGAACAGGTTAACCAAGAAAGGCCTGTCTCATTAACCAAAATAAGTGAATTCACTTTACTTGTCAAGACCAATATGAGATGCTTCAAGTGAGCGAGCAGTGAGCTGAAAGGTTTCCCGGGGGACGGACTGCATGGATGTGCCTTCAATCATCCGCCAGCGACTTAATCAACTAGGACATGAGCAAAGGGATTTGGCGGTTGCTGCCCAAGTGACGGAGTCTTATATTTCGCAGTTGCTCACCAGGAAGAAAGCGCCGCCCGCCCCTGAGCGGACAGATATTTACGGAAAGATCGAAGAATTCTTGAAGTTCCGGCGCGGAGAGATCATCAAATTGGTTGAGTTGCAGCGCCAGGAAGAGTTGAAGCGCAAACTGGCCGATCCGCCCGCGCCGTTGTTTAAAGAAGTTCGCGAGTTGGTCCTGCGCAAGTGCAAGCTTGATAACCAGCAGCAAGTCAGGATGATTTTTGAACGGCAACCTTTCGGTGAACTTGAACTTCTGGTCACCCAAAAACTCGTGGATGTGGTTAAGGCAGTTACCAAGCAGGAACTGGAGAGCGAGAGCTGGCTCCGCCTGGTCGTAAGGGTTAGTGATCGAAGCTACGAGGAGATGCGGGTGGCGATTCTCGAATTCCTAGATACGGACGTATTCAATGTGTCGAGTGAGCATTGCACCACTTTCCTGGATCCCCTCATCGAATCCTGGGATATTGACCTTGCAACTTTCGGTCTTGAAATTGTTTTGAACCGAAGAATGGCTCACCGGCACATCAAGAGGTTCGCATTCCTCGAACAAACCGAAACTGCCGGCGAAGACGAGCGGGGGCTGAGGGATTTCCTGCACGATACTTCTCTCAGTGGGGGGACCACCGAAGCAGAAATCGAGTTCTTGAAGGCTCTGAGATTCAGGGGGAGACACCCCACTCCGCTCTACTACTACCGTGAATTGCAGAATCTTCGTGATCCCTTGCATTTTCGGGAACACGTGTTGCAAGTACCGGGCGCGCCCGAGTCCTCAAACCTTCCGGAACATTCTTGCTGTTCCAAGACTCAGCTCGCATCCTAGCGGGCTGCGGGTCTTTCGGGGTCCCACAGGAGAATAAACCTTTGTCGCTAGTACTTCAGGAACAGGATGACCGGCTTCGCGGGCTCATCGATATTGGCAAGGCGCGCGGCTATGTCCTGTTTGACGAGGTGAACGAAGTCTTCCCCGGCGACACCCAAACAGCCGCGGAGGTCGACGAGCTGTTCTCCGCCTTCGAGGGCCACGACATCCGCATCTACGAAGACGCTCCTGTGGCGACGTCTGCAAGCGGTTTGCCGGGGGTTGCCGAAAACGTGGAAAGTGAGCAAGATGCCGTCCACGTTCATGAGTCTGATCTTGACGAGACAGCAGCCTTTCCGGACATGACCAACGATCCGGTTCGGCTCTATCTTCGCGAGATGGGAAATGTGCGACTACTCAAGCGGGAAGAAGAGGTGGTCCTCGCCAAGCGTATGGAGCGCGGCCAGGCGCTGGTGCTCAAGACCGTTTTTCGTTCTCCGCTTGTGCTCCAAGAGCTGATCGAAATTGGCAGGGAGTTGCGCGACGGCACGCGTTCGATTAGAGAGGTCGTCCATTTCGATGAGGAGCAGGTGACTCCGGAAGAAATCGCAAAGAAGACCCGCCAGACGCTCCGGATTATCCATAAGATCAAGCAACTTTATGCTGCCGGACTTCAGCAGGCAGCCCGGCTAGGCAACATTCCGAGATCGGATCGACGCGCCCAGCTCCGGGCGCGGCGCCGGCTGTCGCGGACGCGGGTTGAAATGTCGCGACTGGCTCGCTCGCTGGGGCTGCATCCGCTCGAAAAGAAGCGCCTGGTTGAGAAGTTGCGGCGGCAGGTGGAGCGGATTCATTCCTTGGAGCGCGGGACGGCCCGGTTTGAGCCATGCGCGGACGCCGCGCCGGGCACGGTCGCCACTTCGCGCCAGAATCGGCGTTCGTGTCGTTCCCAGCTAAAGGAAATCGAGGAATCGAGCCAGATCGGGCTCACGGCCGCGAAGCGTTCGCTGGCTCGGATCCTCCGCGGCGAGGCTGAAGCCGAACGAGCCAAGAAGCAGTTGACTGAGGCCAACCTTCGCCTTGTGGTGTCCATCGCCAAGAAGTATGCCCACCGCGGCTTGGAGTTTCTCGACTTGGTCCAAGAGGGGAATATTGGCCTCATGCGGGGGGTTGACAAATTCGAGTGGCGGCGCGGCTACAAGTTCTCCACCTATGCCACATGGTGGATTCGCCAGGCGGTCTCACGTGCCGTCGCCGATAAGGGGCGCACGATTCGAGTGCCGGTGCACATGTCCGCGACGATCATCAAACAGAGTCGCACCACCCAGCAACTCGTCCAGGAACTAGGCCGGGAGCCTACTTCAGAGGAGATCGCCAAACGCCTGGAGGTCAGCGTCGAGAAAGTGAGCAGCACCAAGAGGGTTGCTCAGCGAACCATGTCCTTGCAGACGCCCATTGGGAATGACGGCGAGTCAGACCTGGGCGACTTGATCGAGGACAAGACGGTGGCTTCGCCGTCAGAGGCGGCCATCAAACTCAACCTGAAGGAGCGGATGGCTGCTATACTGAAGACGCTCACGTCCCGCGAGGAAGCCATAATCCGGATGCGGTTTGGCCTGGACGATGGCACCGAGCGTACTCTTGAGGAAGTCGGCCACGTGTTTGCCGTTACTCGCGAGCGGATCCGCCAGATTGAAGCTACGGTGCTACGAAAACTCCGCCATCCGTTGCGGTCAAGACATTTTCGAGTCTTCTTCCAAGACTCCTGGTAAGATAGCCTGGAGGACCCTCGAAACCGGGCGCCTCCGGCTATGAATTTCAGCCAAAGGAGAGAGATGAAAAGCCTATTTGTTGGTAATTTGAGTTTCCAGACGACGCAAAGCGAATTGACTGAGCTTTTCAAAGCGTTCGGGGAAGTTACGCGGGTCCAGGTTGCAACGGACCGCGAAACTGGCCGAGCCCGCGGGTTTGCTTTCGTCGAAATGCCCAATGACGAAGAAGCGGCCAAAGCGATTACCGGCCTTGATGGAAAACTGTTTGGCGGCCGCAATCTTAAGGTGAACGAAGCGCGTCCCAGGGCGGAGCGAGCCCCCGCACGTCACGGCAGCGGCGCGGGGTCAAGGCAGGGTAAATTCTCAAATGAGGACTACCGCGAAGCCACACGCCAGCCGCGTGAACCGCGCTGGTAGTCCCGAACGATGCGTTGGGGACTTTGTCGGCGTACATTCGTGTTCTAAGGAGACCTGATGGGCACTACCCCCGAGAAACGTCGAAAGGAAATGAAGCGATTGGAAAAACAACGCGAGAAGGCCGAACGCCGCGCTCAGAGGAAAATTGCCAGCCGCCGGCAGAAAGAGATTCTCACCAACGGTACCAACCCCGCGGGCGACGAAGCCTTGATAGCAAGCGCGGCGGAGCCCGCTGAGCCGGCACCTCAAAATTGATTCCTCAGATATGCCGCACCCTCTTCTCTCAGCCGGGTGTCGTCCCGCCTCACTCACTTCCCAATGACCGCTATCGTGAAGGGAGGAGTCTGGGTTGAGATCTTTGCTAGCTTCTTGCGACGCGCAGGGTGGGGTTTGGGCGGAGGAGCTTCGTCGGTGAGTTCGACAGTCATGAGCCCGGTAACAAATTTCTTCATCCCGTGAACGTGGAAGTCGATGGAGGTGCGCTCGGGGCCCGATTCCTTCACCACGCCGAGACCGTACTGGGCGTGCTTGACGAACTGGCCTTCCGCGAGTACTTGCATAAAAGCCTCCTCAATTAAGAGTGCTAGATTCTACTATAGGTTAACCCCTGCCTGCCATTGCTTTTGACGTCCTCACCCCGCTGGCTTGAGTGACCGCGAAGCAGTGCTGTCATGCTCGGACACGGCAATTGCAGGAGTTGTTGTTTTACCATCAGTTGCATCCCGTACTTCTCGGAGGCGCTTCCGCAGCTGAATCCTCTGCTTTCGTAACCGGCCGAATCTGGCTTTGTCGCCGTTTCGTACCGACATGATTCCCTCCTTTGCGAGCTCTCCGCATCAGTTCCGAGGGCCGCGAATCCGGGTCGATCCCATTCCCCTGGGCCACTTCGAGCGCGCACGAAACTTAGTTTTGTTTGCGTTGCACTCGGAACCACACGGCCTACGCCATTACAGAGATTCGGTTCCTATCGACCGGCCTGTTATCGACGGCGCCGTGGAACACCGCGAGCCCGCATGAGTGCCTAAGTGGATCTCGTCTGGGAAGCCCGCCTGCAGATCGCCTGATTTGATTCAGGCAGCCCGGAAGGTGAGGGTAGATGGCCTCATCTTCACAACTGATAATAGAGTAATTAACTGTTTTTGTCAAGTCAAATATGATCTGTTCAAAACAGTTTATTAATATAGTTAAACTTCGCGGGAGCACTGTGCTGACTGTAGAGAACGCTGTGGGGAGCGGACGAAGGGGGGCGTTCGCGTTCGAGCAGTTTTTCTTGCCTCGCCCGACCGTTTCGGAAGAAAATCCATTTCAGGGCCCAGATCTCACGCTTACATAGTGGGGGCAAAATGCAGAAATTGACCTATGGCATTGCTTCTTTTGCTTTTGTCCTTCTACTCGCCTCTCGACCGGTTTCTGCTCAAACCTTCAATCTGATGCCGCGCCGCACAGCCCAGCGCGGAGATGAACCTCATGGTTGCGGCGCCCGTCCGCAAGCTGGTGGAGACGTCGGGGAAAACAGTGCCTGGTACCGTTTCTCCCTCGCCCAATACTCCGAACCGGGCCGGGAAGCGCCGGCCAGCAGGAGACTAGCCGCGCTGCAAAGGGTAGCCCACGGCCGAACCGCGATATGCGCCCCTAAGAGGGAGCCCGGCAAACGGTCAGGCAGCCTCGCACTTCGCAGCATCACCTCGCTCTTCGCGGCGACCCTTCTGGCTGACGGCGCTGGAGGGACTCTGGCATAATCATAGGCGAACGGGAGTACGCCCGATGCGGGCCAGGAGTTTCGTAATGGCAGAACAGGTACTTCCAGACTGGATAAGGAAAAGGAAGCGTCAGAAAGAAGAACTCACCAGGAAGACTCCAGAAGCAGAGGAAAAGCGGGCAAACGACGTCAAGATCATGGAACGTGGTGGGCCGGGATTTTGGAAGCAATTTGTCCAGCAGCTCGCATTTAATGCGCTGGCCTGTAGGGAACTTGGCATACAAGCAACAGTGAGTCCAATAGCCCAGGAAGGAAGCGCCGCGGAAGGTTTCCAAATTCATGCGGCGCTGCAGTCTGTCACGCCGAACGTGAATTACCTCAACATTTCTTACCTTTCAGGCTCGAATCAACTTCAATGTCACCCGCGCGATGGAACGCCATATCGAATTGATCTTGTGGTGGATGGTAATGGACAGATTCTTGCCTTTTCAAAACGGCGCAACACCCACGCTTCCGCTGAGATGCTTGCCGAAGATGTGATGGAAGAATTGGTGGAATCAATCGGTGCGTAGGTAGCCTAGTTATGGGGCATACATCCCGACAAAAAACGTCAGGACGTATGCACCACCCGCCCGCCCGTGATCTTCGCCGTCGGGGAGCACCGAGAAATCCGCGCTAGTGGGCAATGATCATTTCGGAAGTGCTGGAGAGGGTCAGTGAGGCACCGGTGGTGGAGGACCCGGGACATTTCGCACTCGAGCCTTTCGGCATGAGCGGGAAGATGAACTTGTAGTCGTAGCAGACGGTGACTTCGACCGTGCAACCGGGTGAGTTAGCCGTAGTGGCGCAAATAGCCGGGCTACCGGACTGCACTGGCCAGGACGCCGTCACATAAACTTTGCTGACATCGATACCTCCCGGCGTTATACCTGGCTGGGTGCAATTGCCCCCCCTCCCGGTCACGTAGGCTTGTACGTCGGCTGCCGTAGTGGGCCCGACGGGCTCGCAGTTCATCGGCAGCGTCCCATTGCAACTGCTGTCGGTCGAACATGTCGAGCCGTTTACAGCCGCCCATCTGGCCGCCGACTTGGCCGCATGCGATACAAAATGATAGGTGTAGAGAACCACGCCAAACTCGCAGATCCCGAACAGCATCGCCAAAAACAAAAGGCAGACAAAGGCGAATTCTACAAGGGTAGTTCCATCCTCAGTCTTAAGCCGCGGGAAGCCCTCGGCCACGCATCTCTTCCGAAAACAGGACGTGCCATCTCGTAAGATCGACGGATTCCGTTGCCTCATTATTGGATCACCCGCAAAGTACATGTCCTGTCGATAGAAATCGAACCTAGGGCTGATATGAAGTTGAACAGCGAGGAGAATTGCTCCTTTGCCTCCACCGAGACCACCACGACCCAGTGCTGGCCCGTGGGACACGAACCTGCAGTAGGGTTACCGCCGGGGTTACTGGTACTTTGCGGAGTACAATACTCTGCGGTGGGAGGATCAGGGGATAGGGTCCCACTGCTGTCACACGTACAGCCGAAGTACGAAGGGTTAAAGGCCCCCGCTTGGACGGTCAGTTTGCTCGCGTCCTGGCCGTTGTTCTGAAAATCATTCGTCGCGGCCTTCTGAATATCTGTTGGGTCCGCCGCTTGGGCTAGGCTCTGGGCGCCGTAAGCAGCGCCGGCCCGAGCCGCGTTCGCTACCAATATACCGAGATAGGCGAATCGCCCTAGTTCTATGACTCCAAGCAGCAGGGTCAGGAGAAAAGGCGCCAGCAAGGCCACTTCGTAAAGGCTTTGCCCCGCGTGAGACCAGAGAATGCCCGATCTCGAATTACCCGAGATCGAGCGCCGTCTCATGGACTTGTCCAGTGTTGATCGGAGGGATTTCATACTCACTCCACCAGGGTGCTGTTCAGGACGAGTGTGACACCTGGGGGTAGCCCGGATGTCCCCGTCACGTTTATGGTTGGATTGCCGCTCAGTGAAATCGAACCGGCGACCACCATCGCGGCGCTATAGGTGGTATTCCCAAAAAACTGCACCGTGGCCTTCGGAAAGTAGAGGGCCCCGTCGAAGTAACTCCCGACGTTGCCACCGATAGAAGGGTTAGAAGGGTAGTTACGATCTTGGTACATGAGAATTCCGGCGTAAGGCCCGGATGAAGGGGCGGTGAGCTGGAAGGTATCGTTGCCGGTGCAGTTCCAAGTCGCCCCGTTCGTAAAGTAGAACGTCACGCCGGTCCCCTGGAAGGTTGGAGTCCCGTTGCACGTGAAGCTGCCGCCGTCGAAGATGTACGTGCCGGCGGGAAATACGAACGTTCCATTCCCGGCGAACGACGCGCCATTATACGTTCCCGGTTGAATGCTGCTGGTGTTGAGAGCGGGGTAGTTTGCGGGGGGCGGGGGCGGGTCAGCAATCGGCGGAGTCAAATAGGCCAAAGGATCGGCCGCGGGCGGCGCTCCGCCGGCTGGACACTCAGAAGCGGTTTGGCCGTCGGTGCAGGTCACATTGTCCTTGCCTACTATTTGTCCCGACACGCTCACGTACCCGGCAGTGACACTGTAAGCGCCACCTTTGGTATCGAAGTTGCCATCGTCAGCAACCCCGCAGTTCGGCGCGTTAAGGGCGGGATGTCCGTTGATGCTAATTCCTATCGTTATGCCATCGGTGTAGGGGTCGAGTGTGTACACGCACGCGCCTCCTGACCCTGGGGACAGATTCCCGGCGACCGCACGCGCCGTAACCGTTGACTTTTTGACTCCCAGTACCTGCATGAAGTAAGTCGACTGCACCGTCGAGACAAGCACTTCCACATAACTGCTGGCGTTGGCGCCCGCCGAATGCGGCCCAATTGAGGGAGGATTGTTGACCTGGACGCAGATCGTGCCAATCGCGGCAGTGGCGCCCGAGCAACTGAGGGTGCCCCCGGTGTTATCCGCAAAGCCGTTCTGTGCGGAAGCCTTTTGCGCTCCAGCCACGGCAGCCGCGTTGCCGCCGTAAGCAAGGTTGGATGCCCCCGCAATTGCAGCAGCGTCGGCAGCCGATTGCTGTAGGCGTCTCTCGTAGCGCAGCACGCCCATGTCAATGCCGAGGCCAAGAAAGCCCATCAAGACGAGCATCGACATCGCCGCAATGTACAATGCCTGACCCTTCTCATCTTTGCGCAACATCGCACTCCCTCCTGTGCTGTCGCTCGGTCAAGAGTCCGTCGGTAGTGTGTCTGCTCTACCAGGGTCTGCTGGCTCAAGAAAGAAAATGCTCAGCGAATGCTGAACGATAAAAAACCGGAAAGAGGTCGAGGCGTCGCCATCAGCGACTTGCTATATATCTTTCTCACGGCTCACCTCAGTTGTAATCCGGTAGCGCCTTCCTGTTGTTCGCGTGAGCCCTGACGAGATGAAACTGCCACGGACCTCTCCCCCTCGATCAAGATCCGCATAATCGTTGGCGACGAAAAGACTACTTAGACTACCATAAACAAAAATATCATTTGAATCGTCCCCGGTCAAGACCGCTTTAGCACTTTCGCACTACCCTTGCCGGGCTTGTGTTGCGTTACGGAAATGGGTTTACTTATACGCGATGCGTCAATCCGTCGTAGCGCCGACCTTTAGAGCCTGCCCTGAGCAGAGCGAAGGGTCGGCAAGTGCTGACCTAAAGGTCAGCGCTACGGTAAACGCATTTGTGTGACGCAACACTAGGCGCTTCGCGTCTAGTACTGATGGTTCTTGACCAAGCCAGGGTGATTTCATGGTATAATCTGCGAACGGTGGTCATCGTGCCCGGCGTAGCTAGCTAATCGTATGAGCCTGCTGCATTTACTATCCATGACGGAGCGTAATAGGGCGTCTGAGGAGCCACACTCCTCGTCCGGCTCTAAACTGACCTGTGACCTCCCGAGTGACCCTCTCAAGTCAAGAATTGAAGATGCGGTTATCCGACTTTACGAAAAGCACACTGAGGGGTTGTTGCGGTACGGCGAAGCTATCTGTGGAGAACTGGAGATAGCCCGCGATGCCGTGCAAGAGGCCTTTCTCCGATATTACGTTGCCTTGCGGGAAGAAACGGTCATCGAGGATCCTCGCGGGTGGCTTTACAGCACCACCCGGAATTACATCTTAGACCGCTTGAAGGACTACTACTTCCGAAACGGCGAGAATCTGCACGCCGCCTCGCACTTGACGGAAGACGCTGACGACCCCGAGGACCGGATATTACTGCGCGAAATCGACGCCACTGCTCATGCACTCCTGACCAACCGCGAGCTTGCGTGCCTCCGGCTGCGCAGTGAAGGATTACGATACAGAGAGATTGCCCAACTTCTTCAGATCGAAACAGCGACGGTGGGTGTTTTGCTCGGGCGGGCGCTGAAGAAGATTCGCGCCGCAGTGAACCAGCAGGAGGATCGAATATGAGGGTTTGGGCGCGCGCGTCAATGCGTGCGTTGCGGGGCTTGGTCGGCCTGCACCTCGAGTACGAAGACCTCCTGGCCTACAGGGACGGGGAACTAGGCCGGGTGGGGCGATGGTGCGTGTTCACTCATCTTAGCCGCTGCCAAGTCTGCAGGCGCGAAGCAAAACGCCTCGAAGAGGATCTCCTGGTATCGAAGAAGATCGACGACCTGCTATTCACGAGTGACGTTTTGAACTTGCAGATCGGACAGAGGCAACTCCGCCGAGCCATTGACGGCTGGGAGGCGCAACGCAAGTGGGATGGGGATGACCGTGGACCGGCTAAAGCTTTCGGCAAGAACGGTCAGAGACAACTCGCCGCGGAGTTCAATATCTACCTGGGCGAGCGGGCCACAGCGACTTTGCTCTCACGAATGAAGAAATGCGAGAACACGCTCCAGGATCCGATGCTCGAAGCTGAATCAGTTTTGAGCGACTTTCTGGGGCCCGCAGCCGCAGCGGCCATTGCTCAAAGAATTTCGTACACCCAACTGGCGAGTGCCCGAAGCGGTCAGCGTCCGCATGCGTCGTGATGCGACATGGGTGAAAAGCCCTCGAGGCTCACTTCGGGCCGCCCATCACTCTCAAATCTGATCCTGCTTGCCACATCGATACACCTCTCTGCAGGATTGGTGACCCACACCCTCTGGCTGCTGCGAGGGAATCAGGCTCTCTTTCGATATTACTTTGCATATCAGGATCCTCTCTTCCTGCTGGCATGCAACATCACCGAACTGGATCTGAGCTATGCCGCCTGGAGACAATTCGCGCCTGGACAGTCGCTGAGACGCGCCTGGCTCCTGATCATGGTGTCCGCGCTCTGTCATGTGGTGGGTTCGGTTCTCAGCCATATCTTGCCCGCGGAATCCTATCTCAACCCGCTTTACGTGCTCCATCTGCCTCGGCTTAAAACTGCCCAAACCCACTTGAAGCCACTCGGTATGTTCATCGGCGGACCCGTCCAGATGGTGGTTCTGGGAGGCGGTCTCTTCATCGCCTTCCGGCTTTGCCGGAGATTCCAGACGCGCAGTAAGCTCAAGCTCGTCGACTGGATTATTTTGGGGCTTGTCGCCGCTTATGCCTTGCTGGTCGCATACGTAATCGTCCGGTTGCGTTGGGGCGCCAGGCCAACGCCTGGTTTTGCTGAAGTCATGGATTGGGCAAACGACCCCCTCCTTTGTGCGCTTCTTTTCTTTGCCTTCTTCCTTCGAAGGTCATTGGTCCAGATGGGATGGGGTTTCGTCACCAAGTGTTGGGGGGCCTATGTGGTGGCGATCTTGGGGACCTCCGTAGCGAGTGCGGGACTGTGGCTGGAAAGTTTCGGCATCTTCCCTTACCCGGGAAGCGCCATCTTGTGGTATGTATGGCCGATAATCTATGCGGCCTACGCCCTGGGGCCCACCTACCAGGTTGAAGCCGCCCGCGTCGCGCTCGACCGTTTGGACGACCTGGGTATGGAGATTAAGGCGGGGGCCGCGATGCGCCCCAATTGAGCGTCGCCTGATCCCCGCAGGCGAGTGTCAATCCGATCAGAAACCCAAGTCTTCTCCCTCGTGAAAAGCCAACCCGATTTGCTCCACGTTCCCGTGCCGGCCGTTGTACCAAAGCAGCCAGCGGCGGCCATCGAAGATCGCGTAGGGCTTATAGCAAGCGTCGTGGTCCCACTGGTTGATACCGGGACTGATGATCGGGTTGGCGGCAAGTCGCTGCCAACCTGTGATTCCATCCGAGGAACGCGCCAAACCGATCTGAGCGTGGTCGATATCCCGGAAGCCGATGTAGAACATGTAATGCCAGGCTCCGCGGCGCAGCACTTGACAGCCCGTCACCTTGTAACGCTCCCAAGCGACTGCGGGGTCGGCCTTGAAGATTGGATTGGCCGTTAACTTCGTCCAACGGCGCCCGTCAGGGCTGGTGGCATAACCGATGGCGTCCGGCTCATACTGTTCGCCGCCTGAATACCACATGCGATAGATCCGAGCCACGTCATCCCACACGACGCACGGACACATGACGGCGGCTTTCTCCCAGGGCTGATCGGGGGACAACACCGGATGCGGCCCCGCACGGTCCCAATGCCTTCCGTCGCCGCCGGCCGCCAGGCCGATCCAGGAATGTTCCCGAGCCTGGCCTGTGTACCACATGAAGTAGGTATCATCTCGTCGGATCACAACTGGGCGGTTAATATCATCTTCCCAATGCGCGGCGGGATTCGGGCTGAGAACGATCGTCGGCGGACCCCAGTGAATGCCGTCCGGGCTTTCCACCAAGGCGACGCTTTTTTGTTTCTCCACGAAAACCACATGCGGTAGTTGCCATTTTCGTTCAGCAGGGATACGTCGAAGCAGACGCCGAGGCTGCCGCCCAGAACGGGGTTGTGCGCATATTTGCGCCAGCCGCCGCTGGCGCCATGGGTTGTGCCAGGTTGGCGAGAGCGCGCGGCGGCGATACTCACAGTCGAAACCAGGGAGCCGAGGAAGGCGCGTCTTAGCATGATGATTCGCTACGATAATTGGCGGAGGGGATTCAGTCAAGTGGCGGGGCTATTTGGCAGGGTCGCGTCAAAGTCGCGGCTGTGCCGGTTCTGGGTAGCGCGGACCGCCGATTTTGCGGTCCGCGGTTCTTGCGTACGACCGTTGGGAACACCCGCGGACCGCAAAACCGGCGGTCCGCGCTACCCGGCCGGACTTTGACGCGACTCTGGCTACTTGGCGTCTCCGGTGACGGGGATTTCCTGGAGTTCGGTGGGTTGCTGGCAGCAGACGCAATTTCCGGGCTCGAGGGCTTCAATGTTGCAGATTTTGCAGAAATAACGCACTCGGTAGAGCCTACCATCTTTTACGGTGTAGAGGCGCTCGACCTGGAATGTTCCATCGGCTTTCATCGTCCCCTCGAGCCGCACTTCGCGGTTCGCCAGGCGCTTGTCCTGCAGGGTATGGTAGACGTAAGTGGTGTAGCCGGAGAGCGGCTGGTCCTTGCCGTGATTTCGCAGCACGGGACAGTCCGCCGTGGTGGACAGCAGCGTTCCTTCCAGAACTGCTAAGTGCGGGGGTGCGGCCTGGGCGGCGGTCAGCGGGGAGACTGTCAGAACCACGCCTGCGAAAAGGCCCGCAGCAATCGCTTTCCATAGAGAGCTTGCCGTCATTCCATTCGGTTGTGTTTTGAAGCTACGCATCAGATCTGCCCGAAAACAGTGAATCAATTCCTCAGCCCTGCCACTTGCCGACCACGGTAAACGCAAACGGAAGATCGCCGCTCGAACCGTGCAGTTTCACTTGGAGATTCCAGTGGTCTTGATCGTCTTTGGCCACGGCCGGAAAACTGCTTCCGTTCACGGGCGCTCCCACAAGGAAAGCGGGATGCGGAGTGCCGGCCGCCTGCCGGCTCAACTTTACAAGGTCATCGAACTTGAGGTTGGCGCTGAGGTCAGTGTCCGCGGCGGCGGGGCAGAGAACCAACACGTCACGGGTTGGATTCACCCCCATGTGGTTGCCGTCCGTGGGAATGAGCCCGTAGCGCACGGTGTAAAAACCGGGTTTGATCGCTTGGCCGCGAAAATCCGCGCCGGGGCTGGCGAAGTGCAACACCCCGAGGAATTCGCCCTCGGTCAGAGAGGGATAGAGAAAGTCGGACGACGGACTGGCGCTGGAATTCGTGGCTACGGTCTTTGCGAACCACACTTCCAGCAACGTGCCGCCCTGGCCGTTCTCAACCTTTGCACCTTGGGATTCAAGCGCATTCTGAACGGCCGCAGGAACCTGGCCCGCGGCAGGCGCTCCGGCATTTTCGACTTTGTAGCTCTGCCCGAACGCCAGGCTTGCCAAGAGAAGTTGTGCCGCTAGTAATACCGCATGTGCGCGATGCAGTGTCATAAATGGCCCTCATGGGTTGGATGCGCTGTGAGAACAAAAGAGCGTCAGGGCAGCCAACACGTAATTTGGTTTAAGAAACGCTAGCTACTGAAAAGCTTCCCACAAATGCGCTGCGTTTGCCAATATGATTCCACACTACGTTCAAGCCTTGGCCGTGGAAGGAATCCTCGAGCGTGAACGCGGGCATGGCGTGAGCCAGGTGAACGAGTGGAGGGTAATACACAATTTCGTTCCCGCACTTATCATCGCCCTGGCACAGGCTGCGCGTCGTGATGCTCGCCAGATTCCCCGCCACCAACTGGGCTGCGCCGTGCATTTCTCCTGTAGCCAGCGTCAACTCAATGGGCGCCGCTTCCACGCGCACCACGTGGCTCAGGAGCTTTCCGGCCATTGAAGAGGCGAATTCCTGAAGCGCCAAGCGCTGCTGGGCGTTGGCCTTTTGGTCAACGATCAGCACGGATTCGGCCGGGTAAGGACTATGGTAAGGGTCACCCAGCGTAGCGTGGGCTTTCACCACCGCCACAACCGCCAGGCCGTTCAGACTGGTTCCATCCCAGTCGCCCTGGTCGATCTTCCAAGCCAGGATGGCTTCGTCGCCGACCAGTCCGACTTCGCCGTTGGCGAAGCACGGCCCCGTATAGACGTCCGCGCTGCGAGCCTCGAGATAATCTCCCTTAATTGCCGCTCTGCCGGGAACGGCCAGCAATACAGCCAGACCTAATCCCGCAAACGCGGAAATAAACAGTTTCCCTCTCATCTTTCCTCCTTTGAACAAAACACCGAAAAAGCCCCCATATGTTTGGATGTGCAAGGAGGTCGGAAGTTACCTGGACGGGTACGATGGAGGGACGTTCAACGGACGCCTGCCGCAGAGTCACGGAGACGCAGAACAAGCGCCTTTTGTTCCCAGGCCTCAGCGCCTCTGCGGTGAAGAACCAGATTGGGGAGACCATGCTCCGCGCACTTAAGCCCGAATTCCGAAATTGAATTTGCGGCTGCCAGGCCAAGTCGGTGAATCTGAATTGCCTGTCTTGATAACCTCAGAGAAGGGAACGGGTGTTCGGATTCTTCGGCAGTAACCCCTCACCCGTCCCGCACCGGCTGATGAGTACGCCCGCTGCGGGACACCCTCTCCCCAAGGGAGAGGGCCATCGACGATGATTGTTTCAGCCCTCTCCCTCGGGGAGAGGGTGGCGAGGGTAGCGAGCCGGGTGAGGGGTATCTTCCTGTAGAGCCTCGCAACTTCGGAATTCGGGTTAAAGAGAGCGGAAGCACTCACGGCCCGGTCTACAGTTTTCCATATTGACGATTCCCCCATCCGGCCCCAGGCAATTCTGGGTATGCACACACCAGCAGATGCCGCTGTCGGACCGCGGAACCGTCGGGTCGGGCTCAGATTCGATGAACATCCACTTGGAGCGCAGCAGGCGGCAGCGCTCAGGGGAATACTCAGGCTGGGGAGTGGGTTCAGGCATAATCAGACCTCTCCTTTCACGGCGCGCAACAAGGCGCGCTTCACCGCCACTCGGGCCAGTTGGACTTTGTAGGTGTTCTTTGACAGCGGCGTAGCTTTGCTCACCGCGGCCTTTCCGGCCTCGTCGGCTAGATCATCAACAAATGTCTTTCCCGCCAAAACTTGTTCCGCCTCCGGAGATGGCCAGGGCACCGGAGCGACATGACCGAGAACCACACGCGCCTTGCGGATCGAATCGCCCGACATCTCGAGAGCCACGGCGGCGGCGGCCAGAGGCCAATCCAGCGCCTCTTTCTGGCGAACTTCGTACACCGCCATCTTGATCCCCTCGGCAGGCGGCACAACAATCTCCGTAACGATTTCGTGGGGCTTGAGCGCGTGCTCGCTCTCGCCCTCGCTTGCCGGAGTCACGAAGAACTTCTCGATTTCAAGCTCCCGTGCTCCCTCGGGGCCGTGCAGCCGGACCTTTGCTCCCAACGCAATGAGCGCGGGCGCCAAACTCGAAGGGCTCACGAAATAAGCGGGACCGGAATTGCCCAGGACGGCGTGGTAGCGGTTGTCGCCCTCGGGCACCATGGCTTTTCCATTGTAAATTGCCAGGAGGCCGTATCCCAAGCGGTAGTACCAGCAGCGCGGCCGCTGGCAAAGGTCACCACCCACAGTTCCCACGCTGCGAATCTGGGGGCTCGAGACGCCGCGGGCAGCCTGAACCAGCGCGGGATAGTTCTTTTGCACGTCGGTGTTCTCAAGTAGTTCGTCAAACGTCACCAAGGCGCCCAATCGCAAACCGGATCTGTACTCGAGGTGTTTCAGTTCTTTGAGTTTTTGCAGATCGACAACCCGCACCGGCTTGGCGACACCTTCTTTCATCAAGCTGAGCAGATCAGTTCCCCCCGCCATGACCGCTGCATCGCCCTTGGCCTCAGCCAATAAACGGACCGCCGCTTGC
>Ga0209517_10004708_pt1 | contig 17772 bp, 11 predicted proteins | sample PeaSoiMetSII2010_FD_187695 | JGI IMG/M metagenome (GOLD analysis project Ga0209517, IMG submission 187695) | Peat soil microbial communities from Weissenstadt, Germany - SII-2010 (SPAdes) (version 2) | ecosystem: Environmental > Terrestrial > Soil > Wetlands > Peat | place: Germany...
CCCAATCTCGCGATCAGGAAAGTGACTCCGCTCGAGCCCCGGACGCCGCACCAACCGGAAAAACTTAAGAAGCTGTCAAAGAACGATCTTGTTGTACTCCTTCTATTTTTCCAGTCAACGAAAAACAGCGCGTCGTAAGTACAAGCGTTTTCAACCGAGTGCAGCCTGTGCACAGGGCCATGACCGGATTTGGTGCAGAGCCGCAGGGGAGCTCTCGCAGGTCCCGCGCCAGATGCGGGTTTTCGCCATTTGTATTGATATGGATCGATGTGAAACAACGGCCAGAAATCTGATTGTCGCCTGTGAAAATCGCGCATTTCGCGTGCCCGGCAAGGGATCTGGATTTTCACTTGTCCGAGGATCAGCCGACTTGACTGTGTTGCGCGATGAGTCGACGGCCTTGCGATGTGACGGAAGGCGGCTTTGTGGTCGTCGCGGGAATGGTGCCGTCCCTGGCGGGACTCGGAGTTGCCTCACCTCTGCTCTGCCGGCACTGCCGTGCCGGGCTTTCACATGCCGCCGCTGCGCGGCTCGTATCCGATAGGTCTTGCTTCAACGCTCGACGAGCAAGGTTGGGTCTTGCACGAGACGAAAACCTAGTCGAGCTTTGCTCGGCGCACAGCCGAAGGCGGCTGTCCCTACATAACCCTTAACATTGGCGATTCAGCCAACCACTATTCTTTCGTCTACCAGGCGCTTGTCAGGCTCGTCTGAACCGGTTAGTTCGAATGCGTTGGTTAACGCTGCTTTGCCTTTTTCTACACTGGTGATGACGTAGGAGCAGCCGAACCAGTGGGCTTCGGCTAGATCGGTCTTGGACCATTGCGCGGGGTGGTCGGGGTGAGAGTGGTAGAAGCCGACGATGTCCTCGCCGCGCTCGCGGCCTTGGCGCTGGATGCGTACCAGTTCTTTGGGATCGATGTTGTAGCGGTTGTGGGCGGAGTCGGTGCGGGTGTTGCCGGCGCGGGCGGTCGAGGTCACGATGCGGGCTCCGTCGTCTTCCATCCGGCCGAGCAGGATGCCGCAGCACTCGTTGGGGTAGGTTTCCTCGCCGTGCTGGCGGAGGGCATCGTAATCTTTACGGGTAAGTTTCAACATAGATGCAATTGCTGATTGATGATTGATGATTGATGATTGAAAGTCCTGTATGGATGGGTTTCAATCAACAACCAAAAGTCATCAATCTGCAATTCTCTTCAGCCTTCGGTCCAGAATCGTTCGCTCAGATACTTGTCGCCGGAGTCGCAGAGGATGGTCACAATTACGGCTTCTTGCCGCTTCTTCAGAGGCGGCAGGTCGCGGGCGATCTTCAGACATCCGACGATGGCGGCTGCGGCTGAGATGCCCACTAACAATCCGGCGGTCCGGGAAAGGTTGCGGGCCATGGCGTAGGCGTCTTCGGTGGCGATTTCGAGATTCTGATCGGCAAGCTGGGGATCGTAGATTTTGGGTACGATTGCGCTGGCCATGTGCTTGGCGCCTTCGATTCCGTGGAAGGACGAATCGGGCTGTAGCGAAATGCATTGCACGGCCGGATTCAGTTCTTTGAGGCGGCGGGTCGTTCCGACGAAAGTGCCGCTGGTACCGAGCATCGAAACGAAATGCGTGATGCGGCCCTGGGTCTGGTGCCAGATCTCGTTGGCGGTGCCGTGATAGTGAGCTTTCCAGTTGGCTTCGTTGGAATACTGGTCGGCGTAGAAATACTGATCGTGATGCTTGGCAGCGAGTTCGCGGGCCAAGCGGATGGCGCCGTCGGAACCGTTGGCGGGATCGGTATAAAGGATATTGGCGCCATAGCCCTGCAGGATCTGCTTGCGCTCGCGCGAAACATTTTGCGGCATGCACAGGGTGACGGGGAATCCTCCGGCGGCGCCGAGCATTGCATAAGCGATGCCGGTGTTGCCGCTGGTGGCGTCGAGGAGAATCTGGCCGGGGCGCAACTGGCCGCGGCGTTGGGCTTCAGCGACGATGTTGGCGGCGGCGCGATCTTTGACCGATCCGCCGGGGTTGTACCATTCGGCCTTACCCAGAAGTGCTACGCCGGGCAGGTCAGCGGTAAGCGCATCCAGACGCAACAGGGGAGTGTTGCCGATGCGTTCGATCAGGCTGTGGCCAAGCGTTTCGCCCAGTCCTGACGCTGCTTCGCGGTGCCGGTCGGGTTGTGCCGGAGTTGCCATTGCCGCCAATCTGGAGGATCCGTGCGCCATCGATGAACCGAAATGCCGTGACCAACGTAATGTGCTATATGGCCTGAAACGAGATATGTAGTACTTTGTTAAGGTGCACCAGCTTAGATGATTCAGCTTCGCCCGGCGATGCGGCTCATGTAAAGTTACGCTCGGCCGTTATAAAGTGTGCATCTAATAGACGAGCATCGACCGGCAAGGAAAGGTTGAAGTAAAGAGCAATGTCCAAAACTATTGAAGCACGAACCTATGAAGAAGCGCTAGCCTGGGTGCGCGATCACGGGTTCGACGTAACCGAGGCCCCTGGAACCACCGTTCGCGTTTTCCTGCGGAAATATAACGTTTCGGCGGCGATCCAGAAGACGGCGGATGATGGGGTGAAGATCTTCGCGTATCCCGGCTACCTGATTGGCAGTGAGATATCGAAGTTGGTCAACCGGGGATACCAGCAGTTTCTCAAGACCTCCAAGACAGAAGTTCCGGCGACGGCCGACCACCTGAAGGCGCTGCAGTCTTTCGCGGAAGAATTGAAAGAAGGGCTTGGTCTGCCTAGCCTGTACAACGAGTCGCTGGGAACGGTGAGCGAGTCCTACCATTACGACCGCATCGAGAATCGCGACAAAGCTGCGGTTGACCGGCCGAAGCGTCCGTGGGAAGTTGCCGGCAAACAGGCGGCAGTTGCGGCGAAGAAGGGCCGGGCGTAACGCTGCCAGCCACGCGCTAACCAGGACCACAGGGGCTAAAGCCCTTTCTCTCACGGTATCGTAACGCGGCGCTGAAGCGCCGCTCTTCCACGGGTGCGATCGACGGGTGCGATCGAAGGTGCGATCGCGTTTGTTATCTCTGTTGTAATCGCCCGCGCTATCTCGATTGTTGTCGCCCGCTTTATCTGACGCCGAGCAGGATGTCGACGGTTAACTGGTCGAGCATTTCGTAGGGGAGACGTTTCTTGAGGATCGCATCTTTGTCGAAAGCGTGAGCCAGCAAAGCTTCCGATCCCTTGGCGGAGTAACGGCCGGCTTTCGGAGTTCCGGGGGACGCAGCGGAAATCTCCTTGAGAATGGCCTGGATCTCTCCGTCAGCATTCCAGCGGGCGGCTTTTTCCTTCAGAATTAAATAGGTACGCATGCAGCCGCGGGCGAAATCTTTGACCCCGTCGTAATCTTCTGTGCGGTAAGCGTGCGCGTCGAAGTGCCGCGAGCCGTCGTAGGCGACGTCTTCCAGAAACTTCACCAGCCAGAATGCGGATTTGGGATTGTTCGAGCCGAAGCGCAGATCCTGATCATAACGCCCCGGGGCTTGATCGTTCAGATCGATATGAAACAGCTTGCCGGCCTCCCAGGCCTGGGCGACGCCATGCATGAAGTTGAGTCCGGCCATCTGTTCATGCGCGACTTCGGGATTGACCCCAACCATCTCGGGATGGTCGAGGGTGGGAATGAATCCCAGGTAGTGGCCGGTGGTCGCCATGTAAATATCGCCGCGCGGTTCGTTGGGCTTGGCTTCCAAGGCGAAGCGGTATTTATAGCCACGAGCTATATTGTATTCGCAAAGATAGTTGACGGCCTCGCGGAGGCGTTTGACGGCCTCATCCGCGCGGCGGCAGGCGTCGGTTTCAACCCCTTCGCGGCCGCCCCATAGGACGAAGATTTTCGCGCCGAGTTCGGCGCCCAGGTCCATGGCACGCAGAGTCTTCTGCAGGGCGTAGGCGCGGACTTCGGGATCATTGGCGGTGAATGCTCCGTCGCGGAAGACGGGATGAAAGAAGAGGGACACGGTCGCCATGGGCACGACAATGCCGCTTTTTTCACAAGCCTTGCGGAATTCTCGAACGATTCGGTCGCGTTCGGCGGCGGAGGCATCGATAGGGACCAGGTCGTTGTCGTGCAGATTGACGCCCCAGGCGCCGATCTCGCCCAGGACAGACGCGATTTCGGTGGGGGGCATGGTGCGGCGCACGGCGTCGCCGAAAGGATCGCGGCCGCGATTGCCCAGCGTCCACAGTCCGAATGAGAATTTATGTTCTGGCCTGGGCTCGTAGATTCCGTTCTTGTTCATCGACTTCCCCTTCGTTCTTGCGGTCACGTTATCGGGCCTCCGATGGATTCAAAGCCGGCGGAGAAGAAGAGATCTTCCCTACCAGGCTGTCTTCCGCCTTCTTGTGCAGCTCTTGTACCTTGTGGAGTTCCTTTTCAGCGTCTGCAGGCTTGCCGAGGGCCTGATACAAGCGTCCTAACTGGTAATGGGCGTCGGGGAGGTCGGGATCGAGCGCTACGGCGCGAACGAGGGCCGCCTGAGCGTCTTTATAGTCTTTTTGCTGCATGTAGATCGCGCCCAGATCGAAATAGACGAGGCGCAGGTTTTTCTGGATGCTGAGTGACCGATTGAAGAAGGAGAGAGCGGCGTCGGGATGGTTGTTCTTCCATTCGATATCGCCGAGATATGCTAGTGCCTGGGCATGCCCCGAATCGAGAGCCAGCTCACGCTCGAACTCCTGCCGCGCTTCGTCGTACTGCTGAACCTTCCAGTGGAGATAGCCCAAGCCGAAATGAACGTTGGGCTCGCTGGGGGAAATCTTTGCGGCGGTCTCGAACTCGGTGATGGCCTCCTGCGTTCTGCCCAAACCGTCGAGCGCTTCGCCGAGGAGAACATGGGCTGGAGCCGAATCCGGATTCTGCTGGAGCAGTTGGCGGAATTCTTCCAGAGCGCAGGGATAGTTCTTCGCCCACAGGCAGCTTTGCGCCAGCAGGCGCCGCAGTTCCAGGTTGCCGGGATCACTCTGGGCCGCGGGTTCGAGATATCTAACGGCGTCGGCAAATCGCTGTTCGCCGTAGTAGCAGAGGCCGAGCAGCGTGCGCGCCTGGTTATTAGTGGGGTCGGATGCCAAGGCAAGACGCAGGGCGGCAGCAGCGGCCTGGAAGTGGCCCTGCTTGAACTCTGCGAGGCCGAGGTTGAGTTGCACGCTGGGAAGCTTGGGATCGAGCGCGAGCGCCTTTCTGTAAGCGGAGGCGGCCTCAGGATACTTTTGCAGCTTGGAGAGAACGACACCCAAACTGGCAAAGGCGGCGGCGTCGTTAGGATTGCGCGCGGTCACCGCTTTCCAGGCTTGGGCCGCTTCTGGGAGTTTGCCCTGTTGCTCGAGGGCGATAGCGTCGGCTGGGGTCGGCGCCTGGGCGGCTGCCGAGACGGCCGAGAGGAGCGCGACGAGGACGAGAACGAGTTCTGGCTTGCGGTTCTTCATGCCCGATGCTCGGCGTTGGCGGGTCGTGAACTCCACACTGGTCTGGGGGAAAGTCTATCGATTTTGGCCACGCGTCGCTGTCGCGGCTGGGCAAGGAACTGACGAGGATCCATCGAGGTGATCAAGAAACTTACGCCCCGCTCGCCTCGTACTGAGTGCGAGCGGGGCGTGGGGTTGGACTGCTGAAGCGGATCTAGTAGATCAGCTTCAGACCGAGTTGGATATTCCGGCCGTCGTACGCGTTCTTGACCTGGCCAAAATCACCGGCGCCAAAGTTGTTGCTGATACCACCCAAATTGGCGTTTCCTTGGAACTGAGTGTGGTTGAAGGCATTGAAGGCTTCAGCCCGGAACTCCATGCGGAACCTTTCGGTAAAGGCAAAGTTCTTGAGGAGCGACAGGTCGAAGTTGTTGTGGCCCGGACCACGGATGGCATCGAAAGCAAGATTGCCATAGCAGTCTGCCCCTGAACCGCCAGGGGTGCAGGCCGGAGCCGAGAATACTGCCGGGTTAAACCACTGAGCAGTCGTCTTGGGATAGGAAATAGACCCGCTGACATTGGGCCGTGTCCCGGAATTGCTGATCTGGCTGGCGGCGGTGGTTCCGTTCACTCCCAGATTGAGGGGTGCTCCCGATTCCTCCGTGATGATTCCGGAGAATTGCCATCCACCCAGACCCGCTTTCAGCAGGCGGCTGGTAGCGGTGCGGAAAAGAGGCAGGTCGTATACGAAGTTGGCGAAGAACACGCTCTTACGGTCGAACACGGACGGTCCGGAATCGTAGCTCCATCCCTGATAAGGATTGGTGGCGTTGTTGAGATCGCCGCCGCTGCCGGTCGACGTTGTCGCATCCATGGCCTTGGCAAGCGTATAGGAAACCTGCAGGTGCAGGTCATGCTTTACGGTTCCCGTCAGCGAAGTCTGGAGCGAGTTGTAGTGGGCATTTGCTCCGTTGAAGGCCAGCCGCATATTGCCAAACCCGAGATAGGTCAAGTCTTCATTGAAGGTTTTCCCGGTTTTGGTCCCGTCAGAGGTGTGGTTTACGCTGTTTACGAGGTTCCCCAAGTCGGCCAACGGCGGCAGGTTGATCGCCTGGTAATAGTTCTCATGCCGTCCCTGGCTGCCGACGTAAGAGATGTTCAACACGGCGTGCGTTCCGACCGCCTGCTGCACGCCCGCGCTGTACTGGTAACTCACCGGAGGCTTGTAATTGTTCGCGATACCGGTAACTCCGAGGGGAAGGATTGGCAAGTCCGCTGCGCTGATGGTGTTGCCGGTGGCGAGGTTAAGGCCGGGATTGGAAAGCGACACGCCGTTCAGCGTGGGGTTAGGATCGCCCGGCGGATTTACGGCGCCGTTGTACATGTCGTTGCCCTGAATGCGCTCGTAGGTCACACCGACACCGCCGCGGATCACGGTCTTCGCTTGACCGGTAAGGTCATAGGCAAAGCCGAGGCGAGGTCCCCAGTTATTCCAGTTATCGTTGACCAAGCCCTTGGGAATCCCGTTCTTACCACCGGTGCCAATTCCATTGAGATAGAAGTTATATCCCGGAAAGGCGGGATTGGTGCTGGCCACTACACCGGGACTGGTCCCGCCGGCGCACAGGGGGTTAGAGTTGGGGCCACAAATGTTCCCTTGGGAGTCAAACGTGGCCTGTGCGCTCGACTGATACAGGCTGGGATAGAAGTTCGAGGAGAGCTGGCTGGCCTCATAGGTATGAGGAATGCCATCCCAGCGCAGTCCGAGGTTCAAGGTCAACCGGTTATTGACGCGCCAGTTGTCCTGCACGTAAAGCGCGGGGGAGATGTTATTCCAGTGGCCGGTGATCTTGGCGCCGTCCTCTGTGTATTGTTGGGCATAGCCAAAGAGGAAATCGGCGAAGTCCGACCCGCAAACTGAAGTTGGCGTTGCGGTACACCCGGCAGGTTTGGTGAAGGAGCCGTCAAACTTGAAGTTGCCTTCCGTGTTCGCGAACGCGTCCTGCACTTTCTTGTAGATTGCCCAACTGAAGCCAAACTTAAGTTGGTGCGCGCCCTTGGTCCAGGAGACGTCATCGCGAAGTTGGTAGTCGTCTGCCTTATTGTTCCAGGGCATCCAGTTCAGGGTGTAGTTGGTACCGGTTACGCCTGCCAGATTGATCGAAGGGATGCGACTGTTCACGTTCGGACCCTGAAAGAGCCGGTTGAAGGTAAAGTCCGAAGGGGCCTTGAACAGGTTGATGTTCGACATCGCGATGCGATTGCCGTTGTAGTTGAAGGAAGCTTCGTTGAGCAGCGTCGGGCTGATGACGTAGGTGGTGTGGATGACGGAGCTGTAGGAAGGATTCCCGAACGTGTTGGCGGCGGATGGAGAGTTATCACCGCTCCACTGCGTCGTCCCGTAAGTCTGGGAGACCTGCTCGTCAATAAAGTGACCAAACACCGAGAACTTGCTGCTGAACTGGTGATCGATGCGAACAATATACTCTCGCAGATTGGTGGGGGCATTGTTGCCGCCCTGGAAAGCCGCACCATTGGTGGGCTTGGGGAAAATGCCGCCGAACTTGCCACCGGCGTTCAGAAGAGCTGTGGCGTTAGGGTCAATCAGGCAAGTGGGAATTGCCCCGGGGAACGCCTTTCCTTCGGCGTTAACCCACGTAGTCTTGGTGGCGGGATCGCATCCGGAAGCGAAGTTCGCGATGCCAGACGGTACCACCATATTAACGGTTTTGCCGTTATACGTGGCGGGGAGCAGCGCGCCCGTGCCCGCGCCGTTGGCGTCGGGATACGCACTAGCTAAGGGAACGTCCACATTCAGAAGTCCGCCATCAATCTCCTTGCGCCACTCCATGTTGAAGAAGAAGAAGGTGGGATGGCTCTTGAAGACTGGAACCTGCCCGCCCACGTTGAAGCCGTAAATGTCGTAGCGGAATTCGGCTACTTTCGCGGGGGCGCGATTGAAGTAGTTGCGGGCATTGAGAGCGTCGTTGCGGAAGAACTCCCAAGCCTCGGCGTGGTACTGCTTGCTGCCCGACTTGATTACGGTGCTGATCTGTGAGGCGGAAGCCAGGCCGAACTCGGCGCTGTAGTTCGAAGTCATGTTGCGGAACTCAGCGATCGAATCGATGGAAGGCATGACGCTGCCGCTGCTGCCGCCACGGTCGAGGTTCTCACCACCGTCGATGAGTTGCAGGTTGTGGCCGGCCCGCTCACCGTTGATGCTTACCGTGCTGTCGCCACTCACCGGCGTGAACCCGATACGGGAGCTTTGGAGGCTGGATGCTCCCGGAGCAAGGGCGAACAGGGAGTACAAGCTGCGACCATTCGTGGCAAGCTGGGTCACCTGTTGTCCGGTAATGACGTTGCTGACCTCGCTGCTGTCCGTTTGCACGGTGACTGCGTTGGCTTCCACCGTGATCGTCTCCTGAGCGCTGCCGACTTCCAGTTTGAAGTCGACGCGGGTCCGGTCACCGACGTCGAGGGTAATACCTTTTCTTTCGGCAGCCTTAAAGCCAGCGGCTGTCGCGTGCACGGTGTAACGCCCGATGTGCAGGTCGGGGGCCACATACTGGCCATCCCCGTTGGTCGGCAAGTTGCGCGTCACCCCAGTGTCGGTGTTGGTGATGACAATGGCGGCGTTGGCAACTGACGCCCCGCTAGGATCGGTCACAGTTCCGACGATGGTCGCGTCCTGGGCGAAGGCTTGTGTGGCGAAGATTAGAAAGAGGGCTGCGAGGAGAATCGCGAGGCGAGAGCCACCGCGTCTCACAGCCAGGCCAAAACTCCCGGCAAACATGGGCGAGAGAGATTTCATTTGGAGCCTCCGAATAAATGGTCGCGATAAGTTGCTCGCGATAAGTCTGGTCGCGAATGTCTAGGGTTGAGACTACCCCTGAAATCGTAAGCGTTTACGGTGTTACATGCCCGGGATGACCGTTGTCAAGCACAAAATCGATATCGTAGCGGAATTTTGGTGTTTTTGTAGCGCCTAAATGGGCTTCCACCCCGGCGGCCGGGGGTATACTCTGGCGGTACGAATAGTGGGCAGCCCCCGGGAAACCAAGTAGTTCTTAAAGAACTCACCTGGTCCCCTACCGCAAAGGAGTGTACTTCGATGTGGACCCGGACAATGGCAGTATCAATCTTGGGACTCTATGTTGGTTGCGGCACGTTGCAGGGCCAACAAAAGCCAGCGGCCGCTTCGCCTTCGGGCGTACTGGAGTTCCCTGTGGTGATGCAGCAAAGCGTGAATGCAGGCAAAACGCCGGTTGGAACCAAGGTGCAGGCCCGGCTCGAATTCGCAACTTTGGTGGATGGCAACGTCATCCCAAGGAATGCCGTCTTTTCGGGAGAAGTGATCGAGTCGACCGCGAAGGCCAAGACCGAGCCGTCTCGTCTGGCCATTCGCATGGATTCGGTGCAGTGGAAGAGTGGATCGGCTTCGGTCAAAGTTTATTTGACAGCGTGGTATTACCCCGCGATCGATGAGATGGGTCAGGATCTGCAGTACGGGCCGCAGCAAGGGGCGAAGCGGACGTGGAACGGCCAGGGCCAGTACCCCGATACGACTACAAAGGTCTACAAGCCATTTCCGGGCAGTGAGTCGGATAAAGGATCTGTTCCGGATACGCCCGCTTCCGCAACTTCAAACCATCGTGTCCTGATGAAAGACGTGGAAGCCACCAGCGCTAGCGATGGGAGCCTTGCGCTGGTCTCCAAGCATGCCAACCTCAAACTGGATAAGCTGACGACGTATGTCCTGGCCAGCGGCGATGTGCTGCCGACAAAGTAATTCCACTGTCCGTTCGGTGCGCGGTAGCGTGCGTTGAAGAAGGGCTGCGTGGGCACGCGTCCTTGACCGCATGATTTCCGCTGTGCTACAAGCGACGGTTCCACCGTAATCGTTAACGGACCTACATCTACGCAATTCCCGCTCTGAAGCCAGCCGGTTGAGCGCGCGGGTTGCCGAGGAGGACTCCATGAAATCGCGTATTCGAATCGGTCTTCAGGTAGCTTTCATTCTCGCCCTTATCCTTGTCCGCGCGGTTGCCCAGACTCCGGGCAGCGCCGTCTATCTGGATCCTTCGCAGCCCATCAACGTGCGGGTCGATGATCTGATCAAACGAATGACTGTGGAGCAGAAGGCTACGCAGCTGGTCAATCAGGCGCGGGCCATTCCCGACCTGAAGGTGCCGGCGTACGACTGGTGGAGTGAGGCGTTGCATGGCGTCGCGAACGCTGGAACGGCAACGGTGTTTCCCGAGCCGGTTGGACTGGCGGCCACGTTTGACGACTCTTTGATCCACGACATGGCCATTGTGATCGGTACGGAAGCCCGGGCCAAACACAACCAGGCGGTGCGAGCGGGACGGCGCGACATTATGGAGGGGCTGGACTTCTGGTCGCCGAATATCAACATTTTCCGCGATCCACGCTGGGGGCGTGGGCAGGAGACTTACGGGGAAGATCCATTTCTTACCGGAAGGATGGGCGTGGCCTTTGTGACCGGGCTGCAGGGGGATGATCCGAAGTATTTCCGCGTGATCTCGACGCCGAAACATTTTGCGGTGCACAGCGGGCCGGAGACGTCGCGGCACACCATTGATGTGCAGATATCGAAGCACGACATGGAAGACACATACCTGCCGGCGTTCCGCGCGGCGGTGATCGAGGGCAAAGCGGAATCGGTAATGTGCGCCTATAACAGGGTGAATGGCCAGCCCGCCTGTGCGAACACATTTTTGCTGAAGGACCAGTTGCGGGGCGCGTGGAAGTTTAACGGCTACGTGGTATCGGACTGCGACGCTATCGTCGATGTCTTCGAAGGGCACAAGTTCGTGAAGAGCCAGGCTGAGGCCGCGGCGGTTTCGCTGAAGACAGGGATGGACAACGAGTGCGCGGACTTCTTCACCATCACAAAAGACGACCATGACTACAAGCCGTATGTGGACGCGGTGAAGCAGGGATTGCTCACGGAAGCCGATCTCGATGTGGCGTTGCGGCGGCTGTTCACGGCGCGGATGCGCCTGGGGATGTTCGATCCCCCGGAGATGGTGCCGTATGCGCAAACGCCGGATTCCGAGATTGACAGCGCGCCGCACCGGGAACTTGCCCTCAAGATTGCGCGCGAATCGATGGTGCTGCTGAAAGACGATGGCGTGCTTCCCTTCGCGGCCAGCGTGAAGAAGATCCTGGTGGTGGGGCCGCTGGCGGATCAGACCGGCGTGCTGCACGGCAACTACAGCGGGACGGCCTCGCATGCGGTCACGGCAGTGGAAGGCATTCGCAAGCAGTTTGGGGGAGCTCAAGTCTCGTTCGAGGCCGGGACTAACTTCCTGCGCGAGCATCCTGTGATTCCAACTTCTGCGTTATCTACAGACGATGGCAAGCCGGGACTCAGGGGCGAGTACTTTTCCGGGGAGCTGTCCGGCACTCCGCAGGTGGTTCGAGTCGATCCGTACGTCGATCTTCAACTCTCTCACCCTGACGCCCATGCGTTGCCGCTGCCCACCGGCATGAAGGATTTTTCCGTGCGCTGGACAGGATTTCTGACACCCGCGGAGTCCGGCACGTATCAAGTAGGACTGATGGGCTCGATGCAGCGCTTGTGGCTCGATGGGAAGCTTATTGTGGACGACGGAATCCTTCACGATCCCAATCCTCAACTGGCTACCGTTCAGCTCGCGAAAGGACATCTTTATGCGATCAAGATCGAATATCAGGCCGGTGGACGTACGACCAAGTTGATCTGGATGTCGACGAGCGCTGATCCACTGGTGGAAGCAGTATCTGCAGCGCGGCAGGCCGATGTAGTGGTTGCGGTGGTCGGCATCACGTCAAAGCTTGAGGGCGAGGAGATGAAGGTCGACGTGCCGGGATTCAAAGGCGGCGACCGCACCAGCCTTAACCTTCCGGCGGAGGAGGAAGCGCTTCTGGGTGCGTTGAAGGGCGCGGGCAAGCCTCTGGTCGTGGTCTTGATGAATGGCAGCGCGCTGGCAGTCAATTGGGCCAACGATCATGCCAACGCGATCCTTGAAGCATGGTACTCGGGAGAAGAAGGTGGAACAGCGATCGCGCAGACTCTCGCGGGGGCTAACAATCCCGGGGGACGATTGCCGGTGACCTTCTACAAAGGCGTGGAGCAGCTGCCGGAGTTCGAAGATTACGCCATGAAAAACCGCACGTATCGCTACTTCACGGGAGAGCCGCTGTATCCGTTCGGCTACGGGTTGACTTACACATCCTTCGAATACAGCGGGATGAAACTCTCGAACCCACAGTTGCAGGCCGGTAATCCGCTGGATGTTGAGGTGGACGTAAAGAACACGGGCAAGCGGGATGGCGAGGAAGTGGCTGAACTCTATATCAGCTTCCCGAAACTGCCCGGTGCACCTTGGCGTGCGCTGCGCGGATTCACCCGCGTCCATGTCAAGGCCGGCGAGCAGAAGCATGTAAAGCTCACTCTCAGTCCACGTGATCTCAGCTACGTGAATGAAGCAGGAGATCGCTTGGTCTCAACCGGCGACTACCTGATTACCGTGGGCGGAGGACAGCCCGGAACGGGCGCCCCGCACGCCGAGTCGCACTTGATGATTCAGGGAGAGCAGAAACTGCCGGAGTAAGATGAAGCACAATGTCGTGATGTTGCTACTGAACGACAACTTCACTACCAATGAGATCCACCAGATGTGGCCGCCCCGCCTTTCGAGTGTTCGAAAGGCGGGGTATGACGGACACCTGTTCATTCGGCTCTTGGAGCAGCCCCAAAAGCTCACTCGCCCCTACGGCAGCGGTACCGTGTTACCCGCCAGCAGGTTGCCACAGTTGACGGTAGGGACGCCGGCCAGGTTCGCGGTCCCTGTTATGAACGAATTCGAATCACAGAACAAATCCGGCGCGTTACCACCAACCAGGGTCAAAGAACTGCTTGGTTGTACGTCAATGGTGGAAACGTTGGCCACAACCAGACCTCCGTGACGGCTCCCTGTAATGCTCGACCCGGCCAAGGTCGCGTGGGAGTTGTTCGTCACAATGACGCCCTGCCCCCGGCTGCCGGACACAACCAGGTTCTGGCCCGCATCCAGAGTCGAACCGTTGGTGACGAAAACCGCGCCGGTGTTGCCTCCAAATGTCTGCCCAGCGTTCTTGATAATCAACCTGGCGCTTTCCAGGTTAAGCGATGAACCATCACTCACGATGGCACCATTAGAATTTGTGCCGGACGGGTTATCAATGGTCACGTCACTCGGTGCGGTGGAAACAACATCGACTAAGTCCACGCTCCCACTCTGGCCGATGTTGATGCCGTATTGCATGTTGCGGATGGTGATTCCCTGCATCGTGACATGGCCCGAGCCAACGAAAACACCGGCGTAGAAACCCGAGTCGGACGGGCGGTGCAGCAAGCCACCCAAAATGTGAACATCGGATTTGTCGAACGCAGAAATAGCCGCAAATCCGGAGGTTATGTTGACGGTTACTCCCACCAGCCAAACTTGGCTTTCCTCATAAACTACAACTCCCCAGGAACCGTCAACATGCACGTCTTGAAGCTGGACTTGGCTGCTGCCCTTTCCAATGCCAATACCTGAAAAAATGGACGGCAGTGAGTGGACAGCAAGGTTAGAGATGGTAATTCCTCGTGAACCAGTGATGGACAGCACGTAGGAATTCGAATGCGGATTCGTAGCGGGCTGCTGTATCGCCGCGCCGGACTGGCCTTTCAGGGCCAGGCCTTCAAATCCGTCAATCGTCACATACTCCGTGCAGGTTCCCTGCACGATCAGCGTGATCGGCATTTGCTTATTGAGCTGAGACAAAGTGCGACTCAACGACTGGCCGTTGTCGCAGTTCACCGTGATGGTCAGCACATTCTGCGCGTATGCTGCTGAAGCAAGGAACAGAATGAAAATCGCCCACACGCACTGCTTGAGCGTTACAGAAACCTTTGTGATTTTCTCCAACATGCTTCCTCCTTGATTTCGGGCACTGGGACTGCTTTGCGCGATGAGGGCGTCACCAATATGTATTCCTGGGAGTGCCGTTACCCGCCACACTACGTGGGCGCCTTATATCGACCTTTTTCTTTTCCGTCTTACCGCCCGAGAGATCCCGACAGATATGGAGGAGGCAATCTTATCCGTGGCAGACAGCTGCCGACCCAAGCCGCCAGCCGCTTGGCGGCGAAAGTATAGGCTGAAAGACCTCATCAAACAACAGCTATTTGAGCCAGAAGTCAAGAATGGTTGTTGAAAAAGCGCCACATGCACTCTGTGACCTGCGCGATCTGGGTTGGATGGTTGTTGCGATATCGCGTCTCTAACAATGTCGGCGGTGTCAAGCACTTTCGCGCATACTACAGCGTGCACTCGAAGAAGAGCCCACAAAAGCAATTTGTTGGAAGGCCGGGTGGTGTTCGCATCCTTGTAATCATAATGTTTGGCTCCTTTCTCCCGAGCCTTTTGGTTGGTTCGCACCACCAAAGCGTACTCGGGCCTGGGAGCCGACATCGTTATGGAATCAATTCCACTCACTGCCACGGCTTTTCTTCATGGATCATTCCAGTCGTGTGGCGAACGGGCATCTCTTGCCGTGATGCCCCGACTGATCGTGCTCCCTCAGCAGGCCAATGGCGAACCGCTCGGCCCGAACAGCCGCGTCCTTTTCCTCAGGCGTAAGGGTGCGGCTGGATGCAAGTCTGCGAATGTCCGACAGGTGTTGCTCAAGTTCATCTTTGGTCCGGCATTCCATTGGTTTCTCCAATCGCGGCACCTACCACTTTACTAGGGCCGGATAGCTGTTGAGAAATCACTATTTCACGCATCATGGCTTGCGCTGGACACTTGAGTGAAATGGGCTGGTCTCGCCAGCTATCAATTGACGTATTATCCGTCGTTGATAGGCTGACACAATGATTGTCATCCAGTCCCCAAGATTGCAGCTCAGCCAGTTCCAGATGAGGGATGCACAGGAGGTTTTTGGATGCATCACGCCCGCCATCGCCAGATTCATGCCATGGGAGCCGCCATCGTGGAGCGAGTACGTGACGCGATGCGAGAAGAGAGTGCAGGCTCCGGAACCAAACAAGTTTTCTTTCGTCGTCCGGCGGCTCGACAACAGGGAATGCCTCGGCATGGCCTCGTTGGAAGATGCGGATTCTGTTTCGCCCGTACTCGGCCTTTGGCTCAAGGAAAGCGCGCACGGACAGGGTTTTGGCCGGGAAGTCGTGGCCGCACTTGTTGAGTGGGGGCACGCAACTCTCGGCAAAGGAAGTTTCATCTATCCGGTGGCCATACAAAACATCGCCAGCAGGCGTATCGCTGAGAATCTTCACGGCGAGATCATAGGCAACCGCACGAATCCAAAATACGACTCCGTCGTGTACAGGATTCCCTTCTACGAATCGCCGAATTCTCAGTTCTCCTGACGGCACGTCGAGCTTCAGGTTGTGCGACTTCGCGTAGATTTAGATTTCGATTTCTCCGGTAATTGTCCGAAGCCCCACATGACTGACCCGGCGATCAGTTGGCGAGAAATCGCGATAGCGCTGATTGACGCTGGCCTGGGGGTTCTGAGTGTAAACGCCTGGTTTCGACAACCTACGGATGACCGGTGTCTAATGTGAATATGAGGGCGGTCATGTCAAGAACCTGTGCGGTGCTCTGTGCTTTCGTCGTTGCCGGTTTCTTCCTGCTGCCTTTGTCTACCGCGCAGACACGCCGGAGCCAGAAGTTCCAGCCGCCCGAAGGGACGCTGACGGCTGGGCTTCGCGAGACGGAACGGCATCGCGTGCCATTACCCGAGCTGCGTATCGGTCGGAGCCAAGGCAGCCCGCAGACCGTCACGTTCTGGGTCCACGTCAACCCTCAGGGTGGCGTAATCGAAGTTCGGGAGTTCAAGACAGATGCACCATGGCCGCTCAAGTATTCGACTGGGGCGCTCGTCGAGGCCGTTCGAAACATCACTTATCGACCCTTCTTCAGTAACGGTGCGGCCGCAGAGGCGTGGGTGCAGGACGAAGTGCAGGTTGGAGTCGAGCCTGCGCCGTCGGTCTTATCCGGAGGCGGGGCGACCTTCCCAACGCCGGTGGAACGGACCGGCTTCTCCATCCAACTTTCTCGCTCAGGTTGCTACGGCAGCTGCCCAAGCTACTCCGTGATAGTCCACGGTGACGGTAAAGTCGACTTTGACGGCAAGAGCTTTGTCGCGATTCCTGGTGACCACGAAGCACGCATCGAGCCAGAGGCAGCCGCGCGACTTCTCGAACGCTTCCGAACGGCAGACTTCTTTGGTCTCAAGGACGAGTACCGAGCCGGTGTAACCGACAACCCAACGTACTGCCTGCAGTTGGCTATCGGTCCAAGAAAGAAGACCATTATCGATTATGTGGGTAGTTGGGTCGGCATGCCCGAGTCGGTCAGCGAACTCGAGGATGCGGTGGACGAAACGGCTGGCACCGACCGCTGGGTAAGCGGGGGGCCGCAGACACTTGCTGCTATGCGAGAGGCGGGAATCGAGCCGAGTTCGCAGGCGGCCGGGGAGATCCTACTTCATGCCGTCAAGGAAGGTAAGGCAGAGGCGGTGCGGACCTTGCTCGCCGCCGGGGCACCCGTAAGGACAAAGAACGCAAACGGCGGTAACAGAAGCCTTCTCACAATCGCCTCCTTCATCCGTGATCGCGAGAGTCAGCATGAGGTCTTTAGAGCACTGCTTCTGAGCGCCGAAGTGCGGGAGGACGAAGCGGGCATGCAGGACGCGCTAGGCCGCGCGGCGGAAGACGGCAACGTTGACGTGGCGCGAACCCTAATCAGCGCCGGAGCCGACCCGACGCACTTATTCTTCGACACTTATCAAAACGGGGGCAAGCCGGACCAGACCTATCTCATGCGAGCGGCCGCCTCCGGCGTCTGGGAGATGCTCGACGATGCACTCAGTCGTCCGCACGATATTCACGCTGTTGACAGCAAAGGCCGCTCTGCTCTCGCGCATGTTCTGTGGTCTGCTCCTCCGATGGAGGACATCTTTCCACTTGTTGACCGCCTGATGGCCGCGGGAGCTGGCAAAAAGGAGTTGACCACGACACTGGCTGATGCCTGCGACTCGCCGCAGTGGCAAGACGGCCTTATCAAGCGTGGCGCTGATCCCGCAGTTTGCACCAATCGGCGCAAATAAACACGCCGGCGCGCTGGGCGAATGACAGGCGGGCGCTTGCCAAACACTCGGCATTCCCTGGATCCGTCCGCGAGACTCATTTGGCGAAAAATCTCTATTTCACTCATCGCCCCGCCAGCCGCCCCGAGCAGGGCTCGACGGTCGCTTGTCGTCAGCACCCGGGTTAAGATGGGAGCAGGCCACATGTGCCCCGGG
>Ga0209517_10004709_pt1 | contig 17771 bp, 16 predicted proteins | sample PeaSoiMetSII2010_FD_187695 | JGI IMG/M metagenome (GOLD analysis project Ga0209517, IMG submission 187695) | Peat soil microbial communities from Weissenstadt, Germany - SII-2010 (SPAdes) (version 2) | ecosystem: Environmental > Terrestrial > Soil > Wetlands > Peat | place: Germany...
CAAGCCCCCAGCGGCACCACGCGTATACGACCCAGGTAATCATCAACAGGATTCCCAATCGCGCGAGAAAAAAGTTCGGACTCGTATGCCAATAGTCGTACACCGCGTAGAGTTGCACCGGCCGCGCGTCAATCCATGACGAAAGGAAGAATATCCCCGCGCCAGCCGCGCCGAAAAGAGCCGTCGCGCGCCCCGGATTCTTCGCCGGCCATTCACTGAACACGAGAAATCCGACGGTCAGCCCCGCGAACGCGAACGCCGTCCACGGGAAAATCGGAAAAAGCCACGGCTGCGGAACGTTGTACGTGTGCACGCCGTTGACATACGACTCGAGGTACCACGGCAGCCAGCGCGGCCGCCAGGTCGTCCACAGCGGCGGCGTCGCGAGCGCAATCCCGAGCGCGACACCCGCGGCCAGAATCGCGTTCGCGGCGCGGCTCCGCGCCATCCAGCACACCGCGCCCATGAGCATCAGTGAAATTCCGATCACGTTCAGCACATCCACGCGGAGCAGATCGGTCCAGGGCGCCCACGGTTGGCCGAGCGCGAACTCCTGCACGCGAAACAGCAGCCCGAGCCCGAGAATTTTCGCTCCGCGCCAAATCGTCATCCGCGCGATCGCGCCCGGCGCGATTCCCTTCTGCCGCATCCGGTCGGTGAACAGCGCGCAGGAAATTCCAGCCAGGAACAGAAACAGCGGAGCGGGCAGCGTCCCGCCAAGTCGCGACCAGCCAATGAAATTCGTCGTGCGGGCCGCGCCGCCCAGCCACGAATCGTAGCAATGCGTCTGGAACATCAGCACGCAGGCGAGTCCGCGCATCCAGTCGATGTAAGCGAGCCGTTGTTTTCCGGATTCTGCCGCCGCGTTTGGCACGCGACAGCATCGCCGAGGCCGAAAGCCAAATCAAGTTCTTATCGCCGCGCACGGCGCGTCCGGTAAAATCATCGCGCATGGCAACGACCGCAAAATCCTGGCAGATGAGTTTTCCGGCGGCGTTCGTCGTCTGGGCGCTTGTGGTGGCGGCCGCGTTGATCGAAGGTGTTCGCTTCGGCTTCCACGGCCGCACGTTCGCCGTGGCGCTCGGAGTCGCCGCGCTGCTCTTCGCGTTCGAGCTGTTCCTCGCCGCGCCGCGCGTCCTTCAATCCGCGCAGCGCACCCTCGGTAGAGGCGGCGCCCTTCTCGCCCCGCTCGTGCCGCTCGGCGCGGTGCTGGTCTATTCGCTCGCGGTCACGGGCGATTGGAAAATGTTACTCGTCGGCGCGGCTTACGCAGTCGTGCCAGCTCTTCTGCTCGCGAGCAGCGCGGGAAAATCGCCGGGCACCTGGGAAGACTACGCCGCGCTTCTGGTCATCTGGCTGCCGGTCGCGCTTCCCGTTCCCTATCGCTTGTTGTACCGCGTGTTCCCCTACCCGCCGCCGCTAACGCACACGCTCGCCATCCTCATGGCGCTCAGCACGGCCGTCGCGGCGTTCGTACTGCTCCGCCGCCTCGACGGGATCGGCTATGCCATCGCGTGGGGTCGCGGCTTCACGGCGAACTTCTTGCTGCACTTTGCGGTGTTCACCGCAATCGCCATTCCAATCGGCGTGAAGATGGGCTTCCTGGTGTTTGACCCGTCGTTTGGACGCGCGCGTAGCTTCCCGCTATCGGTGCTCGGCGTTTTGTTTTTTACCGCGTGGCCCGAGGAATTTCTGTTCCGGGGATTGCTGCAGAATCTGCTCTCAAGAGCGCTGAAGAATCAGTGGGCGGGACTGATCGTCGCTTCCGTCATTTTCGGTTTCTCGCACATCTTCCATGCGCCGTTCCCTAACTGGAAGTATGTCTTGCTCGCCACGATCGCGGGATTGTTCTACGGGCACGTGTGGATGAGGACTCGATCGCTGCTGCCCGGCACGCTGGTCCACGCGCTGGTGGACATCTCCTGGCACATTTTATTCCGATAAATGAAAGACTGCCCTGCGGCGTGGATTACTTGCGCTGGCTTCTGCGCACGGCAAGCTGCCGCGCTCGCCGCTCTCCGAGCCACTGCCCCAAAATCAGCGCCAGATTGATCGCGACGAGCGAAACCACCAGCAGACCCAACATGCGTCCGGCGGACATGCCGTGCCTGTATTCATTCCAGTAGTAGTAACCGACGAATCCGTTGGCCAGAAGCAGTAGGAATGCGTTTTGCTTCTTCACTTTACAATTCCGGCCAGCGGGCTCGAGGCCGTGGCGTAAAGTTTCTTCTCGATTCGTCCGGCGAGGAACGCCTTACGCCCCGCTTCCACGGCCGCGCGCATCGCCTCGGCCATCAACACGGCGTCTTGCGCGCCGGCAATCGCAGTATTCATCAGGACGCCGTCGGCGCCCAGCTCCATGGCGATCGCGGCGTCCGATGCGGTGCCGACGCCCGCGTCCACGATCAGGGGCACTTCCGTAATGCGTTCGCGCAGGATGCGCAGGTTCGCCAGATTCTGAATCCCCATGCCCGAACCGATGGGAGCGCCGAGCGGCATCACCGCCGATGCGCCGGCGTCGATCAGCTTGCGCGCCACGATCAGGTCGTCGGTGGTGTACGGCAGCACGATGAAGCCTTCCTTCACCAGCGTCTTCGTCGCCTGAATCAACTGCTCGGTATCGGGGAATAGCGTTTGCTCGTCGCCGATCACTTCCAGCTTCACCCACTCCGAAAGCCCGACTTCGCGCCCCAGCCGCGCCGCGCGCACCGCTTCGTCCGCCGAATAGCATCCCGCGGTGTTCGGCAGGATGAATATTTTCTCGCGGTCGATGTAGTCGAGCAGCGATTCCTTCGTGCGGTCCGTCAGGTTCACGCGCCGCACCGCGACGGTCACCATGTCCGCGCCCGAAGCCGCGTGCGCCCGCGCCATCTCCTGAAAGCTGCGATATTTTCCCGTGCCCACGATCAGCCGCGAATTGAAGGCGCGCCCCGCTATCACCAGTTGGTCTGTCATCGGATTGTCTCCACCTCGGATTGTATCGCGCGCGACTTTCGATCCGCTACGGCGTCCGCTGCGGCCGCGGCTCTTCCACGTCCGCATAAAGCCGCGCGATCACATCCTGATACCGCTCCTCGATCACCCGCCGCTTCATCTTCATCGTGTAGGTCAGCTCGCCGTTCGCGTGCGTGAAGTCCGTCTCGAGCAGCGCGAACCTCTTCGGCTTTTCGTATTGCGCGAGCGACGCCGTCAGCCGTTCGAGCTCCCGCGTATAGAGGTCCCTCACCCAAGGGTCGGAAAGCATTTGCGCCGGCGTTTGAAACTCCCGGCCGGCCTTGCGCGCCTGCGCCTCAATCCCCGCAAAATTGACGACCACTAGGACGGAGACAAATTTCCTCCTGTCGCCGACCACCATCGCGTTCGTAATCAGCGGTGACGACTTCAGGAGATTCTCAATCGGCGCGGGCGCCACATACTTGCCTCCCGCCGTCTTCAGCAGCTCTTTTTTGCGGTCCGTGATGATGAGATAGCCATCTTCATCAAGCCGCCCAATATCGCCGGTGAGCAGCCACCCATCAGGCGCCAGAACTTCGCGCGTGTCGTCCGGTTTGCGATAATAGCCCTGCATCACGCACGAGCCCTTCACGAGAATTTCGCCATCCTCCGCGATCTTCACCTGCACGCCCGCGATCGGACGCCCCACCGTGCCCACTTTATTCGCCTTCGGCGTGTTCGCCGAGACGACGGGCGATGTTTCCGTAAGCCCGTAACCCTGATAGATCGGCATGCCGATGGTCCAGAAAAACTCCAGTAGCTCGACGGCGAGCGGTGCGCTCCCGGACGTAAACGTGCGGATTCTGCCTCCCATGCCCGCGCGAAATTTCGAGTAAACGAGCGCGTTGGCGATGTGCCAGCGCAGCTTCACGCCCCCGGAAACATTCTTTCCGTATGCGCGCCACGGCGCCGCCTGCATGGCCACGCGAAGCGCCCAATCGAAAAGCGCGCGCTTCAATCCGGTTACGCGATGCCCTTTTTCGACGATGGTCGCGTAGATTTTTTCAAAGAAGCGCGGGACCGCCGCCACCGTCGTAGGATGGACTTCCAGGAGCGCCTCCGAAACCAGTTCGGTCTGCTCGATATAGGCCACAGTGATGCCGCGAAAAAAGTAGCTGTAATCCACGGTGCGCTCGTAGACGTGCGCGAGCGGCAAAAATGACAGCGCCACGTCACCGGGAAGCGTGTCGAGATCTCTTGCCGAATCGAGCGCGTTCGACGTGAGATTCGCGTGACTCAGCATGACGCCCTTGGGCTCACCCGTGGTGCCCGACGTGTAAATGATCGTGGCCAGTTGTTTTCCGGTCACTTCGGCGGCGCGGTTCCGGTACTGAACGATGTCGGCGTCGCCTGCCGTCGCGATCAGCTGCTCGTAGCGGAGGAACTCTCCGTGCAGGTCGGCGGGTGGCGCCACGGATATCACGTGTTCGAGCTCCGGCAACTGCCCGCGGCACTCGGCGATTTTCCGCGCTTGCTCTTCGCCCGAAGTGAAGACGACGCGCGAACCCGAATCCTTGAGGATGTAGGTGAGCCGGTCGGGCGACTCGTGGAAATAAACCGGCACGCTCACCGCGCCCAGCCCTACGATGGCGAAATCCGCAATCGCCCACTCCGGACAATTCGGCGCGAATAGGCCCACGCGATCGCCAGGCTTTATGCCGAGTTCGCCGAGCGCCCTGGACAAGCCCGCCACGCGCCGCAGCATCTCTTTCGCCGATATGGATTGCCAGGTGGCGGTTTTGGAGGCGTCCAGCGTGCGATACATCTGCGCCCGCGGATTCGCGAGCGTATCCACGGCGTCGAGGAAACATTTCGGGATGCTTGGGTAATCCGCGGGCATCGTCGCCACTCTAGCCCATTGTCCGCGCGGGGCGCAATGTGCCGTCCCCATTTCAGCCGCAGGCAGGAAGTCCGCAGCACCCCGCCCTTGCGCTCCGCTTATTCCGTACTAAGATGATCCCGTGAATGCCCGAAGAGAATTCGGATCGTCGAAGGCGGCGCGGCCATGGTGAAGCTCGCGGCGGACGAAACGACCGCCTATCAGCCTGTGCGCGCTCCGCGCGGCAATTCCCTTTCCTGCAAAGGCTGGCAGCAGGAAGCAGCGATGCGCATGCTGATGAACAACCTCGATCCCGAGGTCGCCGAGAAGCCGGAAGAGCTGATCGTGTACGGCGGACGCGGCAAAGCGGCGCGCAATTGGGAATGTTTTCACGCCATCGTGGCGTCGCTTCGCGCGCTCGAAAACGACGAGACGCTTCTGGTGCAATCCGGCAAGCCAGTCGGAATTTTCCGCACGCACTCCTATGCCCCGCGCGTCCTGATCGCCAATTCGAATCTCGTGGGCCAGTGGAACGACTGGAAACACTTCGACGAGCTCGACCGCGCGGGCCTGATGATGTACGGCCAAATGACCGCCGGGAGCTGGATCTACATCGGCACGCAGGGAATTTTGCAGGGCACCTACGAAACATTCGCCGCGGCCGCGCGAAAACATTTTCGGAGCGACCTGGCCGGAAGACTCGTGGCCAGCGGCGGCATGGGTGGCATGGGCGGCGCTCAACCGCTGGCCGCGACTCTCAACGGCGCGGCGTTTCTTGGAATTGACGTCGATCCCGAGCGCATCAAGCGGCGCGTGAAAACCGGCTACTGCGACGTGATGGTCAACGACCTCGACGAGGCGCTGCGCATCCTGAAGAATGCCGTCCGCAAGCGTGAAGCAACGTCGGTCGCCCTGGTGGGAAATTGCGCCGACGTGATTCCTGAACTCGCCCGCCGCGGAGTCGTCCCCGATCTGCTGACCGACCAGACCAGCGCGCACGATCCGCTGGGCGGCTACATTCCTCAAGGGCTCAACGTCGAGCAAGCCGCCGAGCTTCGTCACGACAACCCGGAGGCGTATCGCAAGCGCTCTCTTGAATCGATCGCCCGGCACGTCGAAGGCATGCTCGCGCTGCAGAAGCTGGGCGCCGTCACATTCGACTACGGCAACAACATTCGGACGTTCGCATTCCAGCAGGGAATGAAAAACGCCTACGATTTTCCGGGTTTCGTGCCCGCCTACATCCGGCCGCTCTTCTGCGAGGGACGGGGTCCCTTCCGCTGGGCCGCGCTGTCCGGCGAAGCTTCGGACATCCATCGCACCGATCAACTTGTCCTGGAAATGTTCCCGCACGACGAGATTCTCTGCCGGTGGATCGCACTGGCGCAGAAGCGCGTTCGATTTCAGGGACTGCCGTCGCGCATCTGCTGGCTGGGCTACGGCGAGCGCGACAAGTTCGGACTCGCGCTCAACGACCTGGTGGCACGCGGCGAATTGAAGGCGCCCATCGTCATCGGCCGCGACCATCTGGACTGCGGCTCGGTCGCGTCGCCCTATCGCGAGACCGAGAAAATGCGCGACGGCTCCGACGCCGTGGCGGATTGGCCGCTGCTCAACGCCCTGCTCAACACCGCGAGCGGCGCCAGCTGGGTTTCGATCCACAATGGCGGCGGCGTCGGCATCGGCTACTCGCAGCACGCGGGCCAGGTGATCGTCGCCGACGGCACGAAGGAAATGGCCGAGCGCATCGAGCGCGTGCTCACAAACGATCCGGGCATCGGCGTCGCGCGCCACGTGGACGCCGGCTACCCCGAGGCCATCGACTTCGCCCGCAAATCCGGCATTAAGATTCCAATGCTGTGAAGAACGACGGACCAGTTGCGATAGTGTTTTACCAGTTTACGCGTTAGTATCGGGGCCACTTACGTGCCCGATTGGCTGATTACCGGCTGCTCGGAGCTGCTCACGCTGCGGGGATCGGTCCCGCGCCGCGGACGAGCCCTCGCGGAACTGGGCCTGATTCGCGATGGCGCGCTGCTCGTCCACGGCGACCGCATCATGGCGATCGGCCCGCGCCGCCGCATCGAGCGCCTGAAGGAGGCGCGCCGCGCCGAGAAGTTGGATTTCGGCGGCCGCGTGGTTCTTCCCGGCTTCGTTGATTCGCACACGCACCTGATTTTCCCCTCGTGCCGCGCGGACGAATACGAGCAGCGCAATTCCGGAAGAACGTACGAACAGATCGCGCGCGCGGGCGGCGGAATCCGTTCGACGGTCAGAAACCTCCGGCGCGCTTCTGCAAATATGCTGCGCGAGCGCGCTCGATTGCATCTTCGGCAATTCGCGGCGCACGGAACCACCACGCTCGAAGCCAAAAGCGGCTACGGCCTCGATTGGAAGAGTGAGCTGAAGATTCTGGACCTCCTTCAGCAGTTGCATCAGCAACAACCGCTCGATATCGCCCGGACGTTTCTCGGCGCGCACGTCGTTCCGCCGGAATATCGCCGCCGACCCGAAGCGTTTGTGGATCTGCTGGTGAAGCGCTGGATTCCCACGGTCGCAACGGCGGGACTCGCGGAATTTTGCGACGTCTACTGCGATCGCGGCGCGTTCACGGAAGCGCAGGCGCGGCGGATTCTGACGGCGGGCCGGGCGTGCGGCCTGGTGCCGCGCATTCACGCGGAGCAGCTGACACACACGGGAGCGGCGCGCCTGGCGATCGAACTGCGCGCCGCCAGCGCCGATCATCTTGAGAAAATCAATCGCGCTGACATCCGCGCTCTTTCGCTGTCGAATGTGGTCTGCACGCTGCTGCCGGGCTGCGGTTTTCATCTCGGCCTGAGACACTTCGCTCCGGCGCGGCGACTGATTGATGCGGGCGCCATCGTCGCGCTGGCCACCGACTTCAACCCCGGCACCAGCCCCACGCTGAGCATGCCGATGATTCTTTCACTCGCATGCACGCAGATGCGCATGACTCCCGCCGAGGCGATTGCCGCAGCGACGATCAACCCCGCGTATTCGCTACGCCTGCACGACCGCGTTGGTTCGCTCGAAGTTGGCAAGTATGCGGACCTCGCGACGTTTGACGTGGCCGGCTACCGCGAAATTCCGTATTATTTCGGTGTGAACCTCTGTAGCCTGACCATGAAGCGCGGCGCGATCATCCACTCCAAGAAGCGTTAACCCATGAAGCAGCTCGTTGAATGCGTACCGAATTTTTCCGAAGGTCGCCAGATGGCGAAGGTGGACGCCATCGTGGACGCGATGCGCGCCGTCCCCGGCGTGTATATTCTGGCGCGCGAAAGCGATGCGGATCACAACCGCAGCGTGGTGACGCTGGTTGGCGATCCCGAAGCGGTTCGCGAAGCGGCCGTGCGCGGCGTGGGCAAAGCTGCTGAATTGATCGACCTGACGCGGCAAACGGGCGCGCATCCGCGCGTGGGCGCGACCGACGTGGTTCCGTTTATTCCCATCGAGGGCGTAACGATCGAAGATTGCGTGGCGCTGGCGAACGAGGCGGGGCGCCAAATCTGGGAGCGCTTTCATATCCCCGTGTATCTCTACGAAGCCGCTGCGCAATGGCCCGAGCGAACCAACCTCGAAAACATACGGCGCGGCCAGTTCGAAGGCCTCCGCGAGGAAGCTCAGCGCAATCCGCAGCGCGCGCCGGACATTGGCGAGCCGCGCCTGCATCCCACGGCCGGCGCCACCGTCGTCGGCGCGCGCAAATTCCTGATCGCCTACAACATCAATCTGAACACTTCCGATCTCGAGATCGCAAAACGCATCGCCAAGACAATTCGGTTTTCGAGCGGCGGAATGCCGTGCGTCAAAGCCATGGGAGTGGACCTGCGCGCGCGCAACCTGGCGCAGGTCTCCATGAATCTGACGGACTTCGAGCAGACGCCGATCCATCGCGTATTCGAGGCGGTGAAGCGTGAGGCGGAACGCCTCGGCGTGGGAATCGTGGGCAGCGAAATCGTGGGGTTGATCCCCCGGCGCGCGATCGAAATGACCGCCGAATTCTATTTGCAAGTTGAGAACTTTTCGCCTGCGCAGGTGTTAGAGAACCGTCTGGAGGAATCGCTCGGTGGAGCGCCGGGGGAAAAGCCCCCAACGCTTGCCGCGCTCGCGCAGCCGTTTATCGACGCCGTCGCAAATCCCACACCCGCACCGGGCGGCGGATCGGTGGCGGCGCTGGCGGGCGCGCTTGGCGCGGCGCTGGGACAGATGGTGGCCGATATTTCCCGCAAGAAGAAATCGCTGGCGGCGCACTCGAAACCGCTTGCGGATACCGCCGAAGAACTGCGCCGCGCGTCGCACGCGCTCGCTGAAGGAATTGACCGCGATGCGGCGTCCTATGAATCCGTGCTCACGGCGCACAGGCTGCCCCGCGAGACACCCGAAGAGCAGAACCGCCGCAATCATGCGATCCAGCAAGCGCTAATGGGCGCGGTCAGCGCGCCGCTCGAGATGGCGCGCCGGGCCACCGAAGTATTTGAGAGGCTCGGGCAACTAGAACCGATGGCGGGCACGTCTATGCTTTCAGATGTCCGCGTGGGCCGAATGATGGCCGCGACCGCCGTTCGCGGCGCTCTGGAAAACGTGGCCACCAATCTTGCATCCATCACCGATGCCGCCTTTGCGAGCCGCGTACGCTCGGAGGTGCTTTCGCTCGCAACACGAGTTGACGAAACTTCCGTGGCGACCGGCCGATAAGATAGTCTTAGATGTCCTGAGGGGAAGAAAACGTGAGACAACAAAATCGTCGTTTCACCCGGATCAGAATCCTGACCGCGGGATTTCTGCTCCTGGCGCTGACCATCGCTCCACAGCCCAGCTCCGCCGGATCGCTCAGCACAGCGATTATCGGGATGTTTCCCAAGAATGTGGGCGAGTTTACGTACGCCGATTTGAAATCAGCCCGAAAATTCCCGTGGTTCCCGCAGCTTCGCGAGCAGCTTTTGCCCAGCCGCTTTCGCGACTTCGAGAAATTCCTGGCGTCCGCGGGCGTGGATCCAAACACGCAGGTTGATGAAATAGCGTGGGCTGGAATCTCGGCCACGAAAACCTCGGGGGAGGAAGTGGTGGGCGTCGCGCTCGGTTCGTTCGATCCATCGTCAAGCGAGGATCGCTTCAAACAACAGAAGCTCCCCATGATCGAGGTGCACGGCTATCACCTCTACGCCTTCGGCAGCGGAGCGGGCGCGAACGATATTCTGTTCATGTTCATCGACTCGAACACGGCGGCCTTCGGACACCGGCCCGCGCTTGAACAATTGATTGACGTCCGCACCGGCGTCTCGGAAAGCCTGCTGAGCAACGACCTGATTTTTGGGCTCATCGGCGAAGCCAACGGCAACGGGATCATCTGGGGCGTGCTCGACAAAACCTACGCGCACCTCGCCATGACGCAATTGCTGCCGGAAGCCAGCCAGTTCGCGCAGGCGAGCCCCATCATCAATAGAATTCGCGCGATGACGATCAGTGTGGATGCCGGCAGCGGCATTGACGCGCACTTCCAGGCCGTCTGCAATTCGCCGGACGACGCGAATTTGCTTTCGGCGGGAATGCAGGGCGCGCTGATGATGCGTCGCTACCAGGAAGCGCAGGACCATCCCGACCTCGCTGGCGCGCTCGATCAGGTTCGCGTGGCACCGGCCGGCGACCGGCTGAAAATAGAGGCCCCCGTGACGCAGGACCAGCTTCTTTCGCTGATCAAGACACGCGCGTTTGCGTCGCCGATGTAGGAATTTCGTTGGATTCTTGCAGCGAGTAGGCGGAAAGAACGACGTGCAGCGTCAGGTCGCCGAACCGGACTTGGCCACGCCGCAAGGTTTGACCAGCGTAACGTGCACGCAGCCTTCGCGTCCTTCGCATCGGACGCGATCCCCGAACTTGCCTTCCAGTCGCTTGCGGATTTCCTCGAGTTTCGCGCCGAGCGATGACTCTATCGTCAGCTCAAGCCGGTCCGGAAACTCGTCCAGGACAAGCTTCGTCGTGGACGCGCCGCTTCCATTTCCACGGCCGGCGATCACCATCTCGCGGGACGCCTCGACCGCGGCAGCAGCGACGTCCTCCTGTGTTTGATCGGGCAGCCCGGCTCGTTTCGCGGCGTGAGAGATCACCGCACCGATCGACGCCATCAAGCGCGGATCGTTATCGAGCGCGCATTCGATCCGGCTGGTTCGAGCGGCGGAGGAGGCAGGAGCCTTTCCGGCGAACTCCGCGCTCATCGGTGATCACCGGTTTCGGCCAAGCGCATGTCGCATGCTTCGCGGCAATCCGGGCAGTAATAGAGGCCGTCCAGACAAAGGTGGACGTGTTCCTGTGACTGGCAAAAGCAGCAATACTTCTCGCAGGTGCATTGCGCTTCTGGCTTATCGCATTGCGAGCAAACGGTCGTCACTGTGGCTGTCCTTCCGCTGGGAGCCGGGATCGCCTAGTATGGATAGTAGGCCACACCCGGGCGCGAGACAAGCGCGGTCGGCGTAATGAATGACCTGGCGGATATCTTCGCGAGAAGAAATCGCCGGTATGGACTCTACCTCTTCTCGTTCCTGGCCTTTTCCACGGGCAAGGCGCGTTGCGCAGCCACGGGCGGCGCGATTTCCCCGGTGGCGGTCGCGGGCGCCGGCGCGGGAAACGAAAGCTCGCGGCCATCGGAGATGGCGGCGGCCGCTTCGGTCAACGATTCCGGCATGGGCGAACTCATCGGCACCAGTGCGCCCTCGGCTTCCTTCATAAAGGTGAGACCAGCGTCGGCCTCGCTCCAGTCGATTGAGATCACATCGCCGAGCGAGACCTGATTGGTCGCCAGCAAGCTCGCCAGCGGATACACCACGTGCCGCTCGATCGCGCGCTTCAGATGGCGCGCTCCGTACTTCAGGTCCGTGCCCTCGCGCAGCAGAAAATCTCTGGCACTTGGCGTAACGCGGAACAGGAATCTTCCCTTCGCCGTTTCGAGCACGCGCTGCTGAACCATCCCCAGCTCGATTTCCAGAATCTGCTCGAGCTGCTGCGAGCGCAGCGGATGGAACACCACAACCTTGTCAATCCGGTTCATGAATTCCGGCGCGAATTTTCGCTTCGCGGCTTCCGAGGCGGTTCGCTCCACCTTTTCGTCCAGCCCCACCTGCGTTTCGGGCCGTAGCAGCGGAGCAAAACCCATCCCTCCGGTCATCAGCTCGGTAATTTCCCCGCCGCCCAGGTTCGACGTCATGAAAATCATGGTTTGCGACAAATCCACGCGGCGGTTGTCGCCGAGCGTAAGCGTCGCCTTGTCGAGGATGCCGAGCAGCAGTTGCCATAGTGCGTCCGACGCCTTTTCGATTTCGTCGAACAGCAAGAAGCTGATCTTCAATTTGTCGGTATGATATTGCGCGAGCGCTTCCTGAGTGATCAGCGGATGCGTCTCGCGGTGCCCCAGGTATCCTGGGGGCGAACCGATCAGCTTCGCGATTTCGTGCGAGTGCTGAAACTCCGCGCAATCCACCTTGATCACCGCGTGCGGATCGCCGAACAACACTTCGGCCGTGGCTTCCACGACGCGCGTCTTCCCCGCGCCCGTCGGCCCGAGGAACAAAAGATTCCCAACAGGCCGCCCCGGCGAATTCAGACCGGCGCGAAACACTTGATACAGGTCCACCACGGCCTGCACCGCTTCGTCCTGCCCCACGATTTTCCGACGCAGCCCTCCCTCGAAATCGCGCGACTCCACACTGCGCAGGGTTGGGTCGAGTTGTAGTGCTTGCGCGCCCATGGTCGTGCTCCCTACCGGAACTTTCTGCCGCTCTCGAGATTGCGCGGTGCGGACCGCTCGAATTGATCGAGCTTGATGTCCACCGTCGAACGCAGCAATCGCAATTGCGTGACCAGTTCCCGGCTCGAATTGGCGCGGTCTGTCAGCACCAGCATCGGCGGCGACAGATCGGCCAGGTCCAGGTTAAGGTTGCGTAACGAATGCATCAGATTCTGCACGTACAGCGACCGAATATTGAATAGCTCGACCCGGCTGCTCACCCGCTCGCGCAGGTGCGACCAATCCAGTTCGAGGAAGGGGTGGCTCCGCGAAACCGTGCGGACCACTTCGTCTGTAATACGCGGCCGCTCCCCCAGCCGCGCGAGCTGCAACTGCTGCACTTTTCCCTGCCGGCGCACGTTGTGCACCAGGAAATAGGTGTTGCCTTTTCGCCTAACAAAAGCCACAACTGTCTCCTTCGGGCCGGGCGCGACTTCCTACTGCGCCGTAGTGTATGGGCCATCCACTACACCGTCAATGGTACGATGCAACAGATGGCGCCAAGTTGCATACAATTGGTTATTACTTGGCAGGAAATTCGGCATTGCGCGCATTCAGTGCAAATGGGGGGGTTGCGCCGGCCGACGAAGTAAATGGGAAGGCCAAACTCTATCGAAATCATTTGGATGCTGAATCGAGGGGGGCGCGTGGCCCGCAAGGAGCCGAAGGAATGTCCTGGGAGCGCGTCTACCGGCTGGTGAAAAAAATCCCGCGCGGGCGCGTAACCACGTATGGGGAGCTGGCGCGAGCGCTCCGGCTTCGCGGCGGTGCGCGAGCGGCGGGTTACGCCATGGCTGCGTGCCCCAACGGACGAGGCATCCCGTGGCACCGCGTGGTCGGCGCGGGAGGGCGGCTGATCATTCGGGAACCGTACGCCGGTCTGCAGCGGCGATTGCTTGAAACCGAGGGCGTGACAATCGAAGGCCACCGCATTGATATGCAGCGTTACGCGTGGCCGAAGGCGAAAAAGAAACCGGCGGGGCGCCGACGCGCAAAGACGAGCTGATTCGCGCCGCCATCGTGATTGTGATATAGAATTGTTCCCCCGAAGCAAAGGGACTCATTCCGTGGGCGAGCCAATCATACAGGTCGATGACCTCTACAAGAGCTACGGCGCCGTCGAGGCAGTGCGTGGCGTGAGCTTTGCCGTCGCGGAAGGCGAAGTCTTCGGATTGCTCGGGCCAAACGGCGCCGGGAAAACATCCTGCGTGGAAATTCTCGAGGGCCTGCGTACGCCGGATCGCGGCAAGGTGCGCGTTTGCGGACTCGATCCGGAAACGAGCGGAGATCAATTCAAGGAGAAAATCGGCGCGGTCCTGCAGTCGACTGCTCTGCCGGACAAACTGCGGGTGAAGGAAGCCATCGAGCTGTTCGCGAAGTTCTATCGCAAACGAGCGAACACAGATGAACTCCTGCGGCGTTTTCAGCTCGATGAAAAGCGCGACGCATTCTACAGCCATCTTTCCGGCGGGCAGAAGCAGCGATTGGCGCTGGCCATGGCGCTGGTGAACGATCCGGAGGTCGTCTTTCTGGACGAGCCGACAGCGGGTCTCGATCCGCAGGTGCGCCGCGAAATTTACGACATCATCGAGGAGCTCAAGCGCGGCAAGAAGACCGTTCTGTTGACCACGCACTATATCGAGGAAGCCGAGCGGCTGTGCGACCGGGTCGCCATCGTGGACCATGGACGCGTGATCGCGGAGGGCACGCCCCGCGAGCTGAAGCAGAAATCCGCCGGGACGACGCGCATCGAGGTCCGCCTCGCGCGTCCGCTGAGCGACGGGATGCTCGGTCGCCTGGATGGCGTCGCCAGCTCCCGCGAATTTGAGGGCATGTACGTGCTGCATTCCGCGCGGCCGCCGCAAACGATCGTGGCGCTCGTCAAACAGCTCGAGGCGGAAAACAACGAGCTGCAAAGCCTGGAGATGTTTTCTCCGTCGCTCGAGGACGTCTTCATCGAATTGACCGGCCGCCGGCTGCGCGAGTAACGCGATGGTGAAACTGAAATGAACGCCTTGAAACACACGTGGACTCTAACCAAGATTCGCATCCGGCTGGCGATGCGCAACCGCGCCTTTTTCTTCTTCAGTCTGGCAATGCCGCTCATCTTCCTGGTAGGCGCTGTTGTTTTCTTTGGCAGACATACGGAATGGGTGGGCTACATCCTCGGCGCCATGCTCACCACGACGGTGATGGGAAGTTTCTGGGGATTGAGCGTCCAGCTGGTCACCTTCCGCGAGCAGGGCATTTTGCGTCGCTTCCGGCTTCCACCGGTGGGTGCGGGGCCGATGCTCGCATCCAGCATTCTTTCGAATTACTTCATGGCGCTGCCCGTGGTTGTGATTGAGATTTTGGTCTGCCGCTGGGTGCTTCACATGCAATCGTGGGGAAATCTCTGGGCCATTTTCGTGCTGGTGACGATCGGGTCGGCGACGTTTTCCTCGCTCGGATTGATCGTCGCGAGCGTAACCAACACCATGCAGGAAACGCAGATGATCAATAACCTCATCTGGATGGCGTTTCTTTTTCTCTCCGGAGCCACGATTCCGCTCGCGATTTTTCCTCAGTGGATGCAGCGAGTGGCGCTGTTTATTCCCGCGCAATATTTGGCCACGGGCCTGGAATCCGCCGCCACGAAAGCCTCGACGCCCTACGAAGTGCTTGAGGATTTCCTGGCGCTCGCTCTTGGTTTTTGGGTCGCGTTTGAAGTTTCGCGCCAACTTTTCCGTTGGGAACCGGAAGCCAAGTTGCCCCGCCGCGCCAAGCTCTGGGTGCTCGCGGCGCTGGTGCCTTTTCTGCTGTTCGGGACGTGGGAAAGCGTGTGGGGCACAAGACTTAACCGCGTGAACACGAATTACCAGACGCTGAGAATGACGCCTTCCGGCGCTCGACAATCCCCCGCGGATAAATAATTCCGCGGAGCGGCGAAAATCGCGGAATCCGCTCGAACCCGGCCGGCATCGAACCCTGAGGAACCGGAGCAGCCATGAAGGCAATTCGCATCAAGGAATTCGGCGGACCGGAAGTTATGAAGCTTGAGGAAGTCCCGGACCTGAAGCCGGGCGCCGGACAAGTTGTCGTGCGTCTGCGCGCCATCGGCGTCAACCCGGTCGAGACCTACATGCGAGCGGGAACGTACCCGCGAAAGCCTTCGCTGCCGTATACGCCGGGCACGGATGGAGCCGGTACGGTTGAGTCCGTCGGCCCCGCCTTGAATACTAAAGAGGCGGCGCGATTCAAGCCGGGCGATCGTGTGTACATCGCCGGCAGCCTGAGCGGCGCGTATGCGGAGCAATCGCTTTGCGACGAGCGATTCGTTTTCCCGCTGCCGGCAAGCGTATCGTTTGCGCAGGGCGCGGCCATGAATATTCCTTACTCCACCGCCTTTCGTGCGCTCTTTCATCGCGCGAATGCGCGTGGGGGCGAGACGGTCCTGGTTCACGGCGCGAGCGGAGCTGTGGGAATCGCAGCCGTGCAGCTCGCGCGGGCGGCTGGGCTGCGCGTCGTCGGCACGGTTGGCTCCGACCGCGGACGCCAATTGGTCGCGGCGGAAGGCGCACATGAAATTCTCGACCACAAAGCGCCCGGCCACTTCGACGAAGCCCTGGCGCTGACCGGCGGCCGTGGCTACGATGTAATTCTCGAAATGCTCGCGAATGCGAATCTCGGGCGCGATCTCCCTATTCTTGCTCCCAAGGGACGCGTCGTCGTGGTGGGCAGTCGCGGGCCCGTTAAAATTGACGCGCGCCACACGATGACGCGCGATGCGTCCATCCTGGGCATGAGCATGTGGAACGCGACGACCGAGGAAATCGTCAGCATCCACTCGACGCTTGTCGCGGGTCTCGAGAACAAGACTCTACGTCCCATTGTCGGGCAGGAGATTCCGCTAGCCGAAGCCGCTCGCTCACATATAGCCGTGATGGAAGCGGGTGCCTACGGGAAAATCGTTCTGATTCCTTAAGGATTTCATCCGCACGGGGGTCCCACTTCATGCAACGAGCGGCCACGGCTGTCTGGAACGGCACTCTGAAAGAGGGAAAGGGAACGATTTCCACCGCGAGCGGCGTTCTTTCCGGCACGCCGTATTCCTTCTCCACACGGTTCGAAAACGGCCAGGGCACAAATCCTGAAGAACTGATTGCCGCAGCCCACGCCGGTTGCTTCACCATGGCGCTATCCGCCCAGCTCAGCACCATGAACTTCACGCCGGAAAACCTTCGCACCAAGGCCACCGTGTCGCTCGAAAAGCTCGATGCCGGCTGGACGATTTCGCGCGTTCATCTCGAAGTCGCCGCGAAAGTTCCCGGCATTTCGGCCTCGGCCTTTGAATCAGCCGCCGCCAGCGCGAAAGCCAATTGCCCGGTGTCCCGACTGTTGAAGGCGGAAATCACGATGATGGCGACCCTGGAGCAGGGAGCATGATTTTTCCAGCTGTGTCGGGCGTGCTTATCATTGCGATCGTCCTGTGGGAGGCGTTCGAAACCGTCATTCTCCCGCGCCGGGTGCGGCGCCGCTTTCGAATGGCGGTCCTCGTATATCGCAGCACGTGGATTCCGTGGAGAGCGCTGGCCCACCGCTTCAAGGACGCGAAATCCCGTGAGACGTTTCTCAGCTTCTACGGCCCGCTTTCGATCCTGATTCTGTTCGCGGTCTGGGCCGCCGCGATTATTTTCGGCTTCGGGTTGATGTATCACAGCGTCGCTGCGCGGGACTCGACGCACCCTACATTTGAGACCTCCCTCTACATGAGCGGCACGACAATGTTCACGCTCGGCCTCGGCGACGTGATTCCGCACACCTGGCCGGAGCGTTTCATGGTCGTATTCGAGAGCGGGATCGGATTCGGCTTCCTCGCGCTCGTTCTGAGCTATTTGCCGGTGATCTATCAGGCATTCTCCCGCCGCGAAGTGAATATCGTTTTGCTGGACGCGCGCGCAGGTTCGCCTCCCACCGCGGCGGAACTTCTGCGGCGTCATTCGGGGCCGCGCGGAGCGGAAGCGCTGGAAGAACTCCTGCATGACTGGGAGCGATCTTCCGCCGACATTCTGGAGAGCCACGTTTCTTATCCCAGCGTTTGTTATTTCCGTTCGCAGCACACCAACGAATCGTGGCTCGCTTCGCTGACGGCGATTCTCGACACGTGCAGTTTCTTGC
>Ga0209517_10004711_pt1 | contig 17762 bp, 18 predicted proteins | sample PeaSoiMetSII2010_FD_187695 | JGI IMG/M metagenome (GOLD analysis project Ga0209517, IMG submission 187695) | Peat soil microbial communities from Weissenstadt, Germany - SII-2010 (SPAdes) (version 2) | ecosystem: Environmental > Terrestrial > Soil > Wetlands > Peat | place: Germany...
GCCTCTACGGCAACTCCGGGTTTCGTCTTTTGGACGATCCTGACCGACCTGCGTCAGGCGGAATCAATCCTTATTCACCGGTAGTGTGCGGGCTGTAGCTTCCGTGCATTGCGGGCAAGAGCGCCCGCTCCACACCGAAGCCCCGCTTAGAGCAACCGCTCTAAGTCTCAGCCACCTCACCTGGTCTTTGGGTGCTTCTACTACCGCCTTCTGAACTTGTCATCCGACCACCTCCTTTCCGGTGTACGGGCAGATTATTATGGAACGCCGCGCGCGTCAACCGGCACGAAAGTGGGTATCGGAAATAGCAACAGAAACGGCAGCGCGCCGGCTCAGCGGTTCGCGAGGGTGGCAATCTCTCCCAGACCGAGCAGGCCAGCGTCTGCTGTAACCAGCGTCAGACCAAGAACCTTCGCCGTAGCCGCGAGGAACCGATCAGCCGGATCGCGCTGGCTCAATCGAAGTAAATGAGCCGCGACAGCAATCTCATGCGTAAGCGGCGCTTCTCGAAATGGCACGGTGTTCTGTGTGATCCATTCGTTCACGTCAGCGGCAAGGTACACCCGCCCCTTATCTTGCAGAGTTAGTGCTTCCCACGTGCTGATGGGCGAGATCCACAATTCATTTTTTGGATCCAGCAATTCTTCGCGTGTGCGTTTACCCAGGCGAGCCGGTTCGATCAGACTCCACAACCAGATGTGTGTATCGAGCAGGAGTCTCAATCTTTCAATACCTCCCAGTCGGACTCGTCGTTGGCCGGAGAGATAATGTCGCCAAGGATCTTGCTCTTACCTTGCATCGAGCCTATCCAATCATTGGACCGGACGGGAGAAGGAGGCACCACTTCAGCGACCGGTTTGCCGCGACGCGTCACGCGAATCGGCTTCTTCGTCTTCTGGACCTGATCGAGCAGGGCCAGGCACTTAGCCTTGAATTCGGAGATCGCGATCTCTCTCATGACTACTATATTGGATCATAGTCAATAACAGTGGTCAACCAGATAAAAGAAGGCTCACGACAAGGAGATCCCACCGTACATGTCCGGCGGACATCTGCCGCTGGCACCTTCGGCTCTCTACACTGAAATCCTCCCCGGAAAATGTGCCGATTTCACCGTAGGTAGGGTGCTTCTTGCGGCCTTTGCCTAAGTGGCTGAGCTGTCAGCCTTTCCAGCGAAAGGCGCCGGGCTGGGGCAGTCCCAGATGGGCCAGTACCCGATAGGCAAACTCGCGGGCCATTTCTTCCAGCGAGGCCGGACGGTAGTAGAAGGCCGGAATCAGCGGGAAGACGGTCGCACCGGCGTCAGCGGCCCGGTACATGTTGCGGATGTGGATTTTGTTGAGCGGCGTCTCGCGCACGCACAGCACCAGCGGACGCTTCTCCTTGAGGGTGACGTCAGCAGCACGCTCGATGAGGTGCGAGGCGTCGCCATGAGCAATGCGGGCCAGCGTGCCCACGCTGCACGGGATCACGACCATGGCGTCGGCGGGGTAGGAGCCGCTGGCCACGTTGGCTCCGATGTCGTCATTCGATTGCAGCTGGATTTTGCGCGAGCCGCCTGAAGCAGTGCCAAGAATCCGGCCGACGAGATTGGACCTGCCCCGCAGGCCCAGTTCTTCGGCCATGACGCGCAGGGCGCTGTCGGAGGCGATGAAGTTCACGTGCTGAATGCGCCGGTCGCGCTCCACGGCGTCGAGGAACTGCCGAAGGAAGATGGCGCCGCTGGCTCCGGTGGTCGCGACGGTCAGGTTTTGTGGCGGATGGTTGGGCAAAATGCCTCCCGCAAACCGCAGCCCGCGGGCATTCCGGGCGAAGCGCGCAAGATGCAGCGGCTTGACTCCAGCCCCGCAGGGGCGGCATGTGATAGCCCGACACGTAAGTGCCGGGGTGAGATGAAAAGCAATACCGAGTCCCGGAGGGACGGCACATCTCGCTCAGGAGCATAGGGACGCGGCGCCGCAGAAGTCAAGACGAGCAGCGAGGAGCTAGCAGCTAGTAGCTAGTAGCTAGAAGCTAAGTATGGCATCGAGCACGAATCTCCGGTCCCGCCGCAGCGTTGCCGAACGGCACGCGCTGGCTGGAGTGGAGCGCGAAATCCGCGCCCAGGATTCCCACAACCGCCGCAAATATCTGCGCGATTTTACCCAGGCGTTTCGCAACTATGACTCTCTTCTCGATTCCGGCGCGATGCAGAACGCAATGCGCGCCGCCGATGTGGTCTTGATCGGCGACTACCACGCTCTGCCCGCGGCCCAGCGCTATGCCGCGACTCTGATCGAGCAGCGAGCCCTGGCCGGCGGCCGCCCTGTGGTACTCGGTGTCGAGACAATTTTTGCCCGCGACCAGCACATTCTCGATGAGTGGTGGCGGCGCGAAATTGACGAGGACGAACTGCGCCAGCGCATCCGTTTCGATCTCGATTGGGGATACGACTGGATCCCAGTCCGCGAGTTGCTGGTCGCCGCGCGCGATCACGCCGAAGCCCTGTACGGCCTCGATTGCATGCCCCGCGAGGACCTGCGGAAGATTGGCGCTCGCGATCGCCATGCGGCGGCCAAGGTCGCCGAAATCCGCGCCCGCCATCCCCATGCCGTCATCTTCGTGCTTTTCGGCGAATCCCATCTCGCTCCCGGACACCTGCCGCGCCTTCTACACCGGGAGATGCCGGGCACCAGGGTTCTTACCGTCCTGCAGAACATTGACGCGCTTTACTGGCGCGCCGCCGGAGAGCGCGTTGACCAGGTGGAGGCCGTTCGCGTCAACGATGACGTGCTCTGCGTTTTCAACGCCACGCCGCTCGAAAAATACGAAAGTTACCGCCTGTTTCTCGACCAGTGGAGCCGCGCCGACGAGGGCCCCGACTTTGCCCCCACCATCTACAACCTGATTGACAGCCTGGCCAGTTTCCTCGAGATCAACCGCTATTCATCGCATAACGGCACGCAGCCAAGATTTCTGGTGGACATGCTGCCTGAAGTTCACGGCCGGTCCGCGGACGACATGCTGCGCCGCCTGCTTCGGCGAAAAGGTGTTGGCGACGAGGAATGCGAGTCCATGCTGGCCAGCGTCGAGGAGCACGGCAGCGCCTACCTGCCGCAAGTGAACGCCTTCTACATCCGCGATTTTCAAATGATCTACGCTGCCGAGGATGCCGCCCGCTTCCTGCATCACGCTTGCCGGGGGTTGCCGCACCGGCTTCACGACCATGGCGGGGATGGAACTGCTGGCAATGGCAATGGCAATGGAAACGGGACGGGACAGGCTCGAGCCGCCGTGGATGATTTTTGTGCCCGCATCATCGAACATGCCGTAGCCTACTTCGGGTCGCGCGTGCTCTATCCCGCGCGTCCGGCTCCGCCGGACGACGGCTCGCAATTGTCCCGCGCCGCCTGCGAGAAAGCCGCACAGGCTGCGGTGCGAGGTGGCGAGGACAGGTTCGAAACTTCAGAGCGGGAGTGGGGGTACCGCATGGGAAGCCAGATCTACGACGCCTACCTCGCCGGCAAAGTGGCGCCCAGCGGCCTGCGCCGCCTGTTCCTCGCGCATGTCGAGGAGCCTGGGATGGCCCGCAAAGTCTGTGCTGCCGTGATCGCGAAATTGCGGAGTGCGGCGCGCAAAGCTGTAACTGCTTCCTAGCCCATGATGCGTCCCTTCACACAGCGTGAGTGGTTTGGGCTGATCGCAGGAGTCTGCTGGGGCCTGGTTCTGAGCCGGTTCCTTGGCGCGGACGACAGGACCGTCCTGTGGCTGGTGATCGTGCTTGGCCCGCCCGTGGCGTTGTTGATCTCGCCGGAGCGTCCCCTGCTGAGCTGGCAACTTCCGATCTTGACCGCGGCAGCGGCCGGAGCCTTCAAGAACTGGACGACGGACGATTCCGCCGTCGGAGCGCTCGCCGAAGCGACGCTCGTGTGGTTTCTCTGCTCAGTGCTTTCTTCGCCTTGGGCTGTAGTGTTCTGGTACCGGTCCCGGCGTTTTCAGCAACTGGAAAAGACTCCGAGGATTCCGATTGCCTACGTTGGTATGGTGCTGCTGGTCCTTGTGTGCTGTGCGCTGACTTTTCTCGGTTTTGTGGCGACGATGTATCGGACCGATGCCGATGACGCCCGGAATCGGGTGATGCCGTTTTACGGCCTCCTGGCGTCGACGGCGGGAATCGCCCTGAGCCTCGTGACCGAGCGCCTGGCGCGAAAACTGGAAGTTCACAAGCTGGTGCGTGGCGTCTTCGAATTGCTCATGGTTCCCGAAGTCGTTCTTGGAATTGCCGAGATCATGGGCGAGATCGTGTACCTGTTCTGGTTCAAATCTTCAAAGCATGCATCGGACCAAGGCCTTTTGTGCGGCATCCTGATCGGCATGGAAGCACTCGCCACCATGGTCTGGCTGACCAGACTGGACCGCCGAGAGCACGGCCGCGCGGTGCAGGCGCAGCTAGGGAGACGTTGAACGCCTGATCTGAAGAACTGTTCAGAGTCCGACTCCTCGAAAATGCTAATCTAACCATCATCCGGCTGAATGCCGGGTGCTGACCGCTGAGCGCTCAAAGATGAACGCCGAATCCATCCGCCAACTGTTCGAGCAGGTCCGTAAGGGCAAGCTGTCGCCCGATGCCGCGGTTGCCCGCCTGCGTCACCTGCCTTTCGAAGATCTGGGCTTCGCCAAGGTGGATCACCACCGCTCTCTGCGTGCCGGCATGCCGGAAGTCATCCTCGGAGAAGGCAAGACCCCGGCGCAGGTGGCTGCGGTTTTTGCTAGTCTCGCCAGGCATGGCGGCAACATCCTCGCTACCCGCGCGAACGAAAAGCAATTTGCCGCGGTGAAGAAGAAAGTCCGCAGCGCCGAATACCGCCCACTCGCCCGAGCCATTGTCCTCGAACGCGATCACACGAACTACGGGAAAGGCGTGATCGCCGTCGTCTCGGCCGGAACCAGCGACATTCCCGTCGCCGAAGAAGCCGTGGTCACAGCGGAACTCATGGGCAACCAGGTCGAGCACTTCTACGACGTGGGCGTCGCCGGCATCCATCGGCTGCTGGCCAATCGCGAGGCCTTGACCAAGGCTCGCGTCGTCATCGTCTGCGCCGGGATGGAAGGCGCGCTGCCCAGCGTTGTCGGAGGCTTGGTTGGCGTTCCCGTCATTGCCGTTCCCACCAGCGTGGGCTACGGCGCGTCGTTCAAAGGACTGACTGCGTTGCTCGGGATGCTCAATTCCTGCGCCTCGAACGTCAGCGTGGTGAATATTGATAACGGCTTTGGCGCGGGGTACGTCGCTTCGCTCATTAATCGCTTACCGTGAGCTCACGGAGAGTGGTCAGTGGCCAGTGGTCAGTGCTTGGTAAGCGTTGCTCGGAAAAGATCTGAGGTCTTGCTGGCCACTGATCACTGGCCACTTAAGGAGTCATCATGTCCGTCGCACTGTCGCCTGAGGTAAAGCAACTCATCGATCGTCCCAACTTCGCCCATCTGGCCACGCTCATGCCCGACGGTTCCCCGCAGTCCGTTCCGGTCTGGATTGGACGTGAGGGCGAGCGCCTCGTCGTCTGCACGGGCGAGAACTCGCTTAAGGCTAAAAACACACGCCGCGACCCGCGAGTCGCGCTGACCCTGGTGGATTTCACCAACCCTTACGAAGAGGTTCAGATTCGCGGCCGCGTCGTCGAGCGCCGTCCCGATCCCGACCTGAAAATCATGGACCCCATCTCGCACAAATACACGGGCAAACCCTTCCCCTTCCGTAATCCTGAAGGGCGGGTTGCGCTGGTCATCGAAGTGGAGAAGGTTCGTTACACCAAGCTGCCGTTCGAGCACACCCCGCCAAAATAGGCCGTCCCGATTTCTTTAAATATCGCTTCACGATATACTAGCCCTAGACTATCGCAACACGATACAATCGCGGCATGAAGAGACCCACCCTGGCGGACTATCAGGCCCTGGCCGAGTTTCGCTACCAGATCCGCAAGTTCCTGCACTTCAGCGAGCAGGCAGTACAGGCGGCGGGGCTGGAGCGGGGGCAGTACCAGCTCATGCTGGCCATCAAGGGAATGCCGGCGGGAGTGCGGCCGCGCATTCGCGACCTGGCCAACCGCATGCAGATTCAGCATCACAGCGCTGTAGAACTGGTCAACCGGTTGGAATCGGGCGGATACGTGTACCGCGAGCGCGCGCAGGATGACCGGCGCGAGGTGCTGCTGGTGCTGGCGCCCAAGGGCGAACGCGTGCTGGCGGAACTGGCGTTTCACCATCACCAGGAATTGCGCAGCGCCGCTCCCGGCCTGGTCGCTGCCCTGCGGCGGCTGATGCGCGGCGGAAAGAATGGCGCGCGGCGACACGCGGTTGTGCGCGGGAGACTTTCCCGCGGTGTTGCGCAAACGTAAGGTGGATCGGGGTTGAGGGAACCGAACAACCGCAATTCGTGGCTGGGGATAAACTCGCGAAAAACTGGATCGGCAATGACCACAGGGGCTGAGGCCCATCGGATTTCGGAGGCACTGCTCGAGACGTTGGAGCAAAGGGGATTTGCGGTTTTCCTGGTGACGAAAGCCCTAGATTCCCATCGGCTGACTCCTTGCGCAGCGGAACGCCTGACGCCGTCGGCACCTCCTTGTCCGCCCAAAGGCAAATCCAGAAACTAGTGCGGCTTCTTCGCTTCTTCGAGCAGCGGACGCAGCGACTCAACGGAAACCCCCAGCGTGCCGCCGGAAAAGCCGTCCATGTAAGCGGAGTTCACGCCGATTACTTCACCCTTCCCGTTGAAGACCGGGCCGCCGCTGCCGCCGTGGGCCGTGGGAGCGTCGTAAATGAGCTTGTCGCCGACCACATCGCCCAGATGTCCCCAGGTCGCCGACGGACGAATCAGCGACAACGCTGCCAGTTCGCTGGCCGCGCTGATGTCGTTGTGCCGGTATGCCAGGCGTTCGTAAATGTTGGAAGGAGATTTCGCTACCATACCGGCGATCCCCATGGGATAGCCGACTACCGTGACCCGATCACCCGGAGAACCGGCCGCTCTCGCCAAAGGCAGCACGGGAAGCCCACGCACCGCGTCGGCGCCCACGATGCGCAGCAGAGCCAGATCGGATGTCTTCGAGACCGCGGCCGGTGCCAGGTCCACCGGCGTCGGCGATCCGGGGAAAAAGATCACCAGGCTCTCCAGCATGCCGGAGGCTCCCTGCTGAATCAGCGTTTCCGCTTCTGAATCTCCATACCATGGTTCGGCTACATGGCGATTGGTGGCCAGCAGGCCCTCGCCCACCAGGAAGCCAGTGCCTGACACGCGGGCCCGAACTACCGGACGCTGGTTGGGAAAGCCAACCTGATAGACGCCGTAAATGTAGCCGATGGAATTCCGGTAACGATCCAGCACGATCGCCGGCATGGCCTGATCCTGCTTGAGTTGCTCGACCTGTATGCTCAGTTCGTGAACCTGCTGCTGCAGATTGTCAGGGGGAACTCCTTGTGCTGCCATGGGAGCGTAATAGTGCAGCATGGCTAACGCTCCTACGAACATCAATACCGCGAGCACGCCCTGCACCATCTGTTGCCAGTAGTCGCAAACCGGATTCGGCTCCTGCGGAACAGGAGCGGGCTGGGTTGCGGGGGCTTGCTGATGGTTATTCGATTCGGCCATTTCGGGTCGCAGCAGCGTTCCTCAGGACTTTCTCCAAGTCGTTCTGTTTCAGTCTCTTGAGCGTCCGACGCCGGGGGAGCTGAGAGATGTGCAGAGGCTATCTTCGCCCGTCTGGCGCGGTTTGACCACGGTACTGAAGGGGATGTACGGAAGGGTGAGGGCTAGGGGGCAGGGATTCGGGGGTTACACCCGCTCCAACTGCGCCACGGTGCGCTCGTTTACAACGTTGCCCGTGTTCAACGTGGACGCTGGCTCAAAGAGCAGAATCCAGCATTCCTCGTCGGCGACCGACCGATGCTCGACTCCACGCGACACCACAATGAACTCGCCTTCCTCAACCCACTCATGGCGGTCGCGAAATTCCATCCGGAAGCGGCCTTTGACCACCAGGAACATTTCGTCTTCGTGCTCGTGATGGTGGAAGACAAATTCGCCCTTCAGCTTGTCGAGCTTGATGCACTGCCCGTTCAGCTCGGCGGCGATGTAGGGCTTCCAGTATTCCGCGATCTTGGAGAACTTTTCGGCGAGGTTGACCTTGTGCATAAGGAATTGGATGTCCGGCAGATGAGCCGAGATGCGGGCGGAGCCGGAAACCGCGGGAAAAAAGTGTGTTTGTATAACCCAAGCAGCTTGGGTTATACTGGAGTCATGGTTTCGCTGAGGTTCGGCGGAGTCCGGTTTGTCGCCTATTCCAACGATCATCCGCCGCGCCACCTTCACGGCTTTTGCGGTGAAACGGAAGCGATTCTGGACCTTCGGCCGGACCGAACCGTGGCTTTGGCGAAACGGGATGATGCTATCCGGCCGGCAAATGCGAAGCGGTCGGAGGTAAGGAAAATTTTGAGGGCTGCGGCGGAACATTTTGACGAAATGGCGGAATTATGGGAGGCGCTTCATGGAAAAACAGAATCTGGCACGTAGAGCCGCACGAGCGAGGGTCGTCACCACCGACGCCGAGATTGATCGCGCCATCGAGCGCGCCCGGCGGCTGCGGAACGAACCGCTGGTCACGGAAGTGGAGTACAGGCCGGGACCAGGGCTGGACCTGCTCATCCTGAAGCTGAGCGATGGGCGCAGACATGTGATTCCGCGCGAGGATCTGCAGGGTCTGGAGACGGGAAGGCCGGAGCAACTAGCGCGGGTAGAGATTGTCGGAGGCGGGACCGGGCTCCACTGGCCCGAACTGGATGCGGACCTGTATGTCCCGGCTTTGTTGCGGGGAGTTTACGGCACCAGGCTGTGGATGGCAAGGATCGGGAAGCGCGGGGGGTCGGTTACGAGCGCCGCCAAGAAGGCGGCGGCGCGGACAAACGGGAAGCTGGGAGGAAGGCCGAGGAGAAACGCAAACGGCGCAGCCGGCTAACGGAGTAAGAGGTCGCCTCTCCCGAGTTAGAGGTCGTATTGCCTCCCGAAGAAAGCAAAAGCCGCCAGCTTTTCGCTGACGGCTGAGGTCCGAGGTCTGAAGTCCGAGGTCTGACGTCCGCTAGCTGTTTTCGTACAGCAGCACGCCCTCCGCCTTTTCCGAATCCACCGGGCGGTAGAACAGCTTGTTGTCTTCGAGAAAGACCTCGATAAACGCCGGGCGCGTGGTGATCGTCCCTTGGATCAGCGCCTCCGACAGCGGGTCTTCAATGTACTTCTGCAGCGCCCGCCGCAAGGGGCGTGCGCCATAGCTGCGATCGGTGAGCGTCTGGTTGAGGATCCACTTCTTGGCGTCGTCGGCCACCGTGACCGTAATCGCCTTCTGCGCCAGGTTCTGGTTGAGCTGCGTAACCATAAGCTCCAGAATCTGGATCAGGTCGTTCTCGCCCAGCGCGTTGAACAATATGATCTCGTCCAGCCGGTTCAGGAACTCGGGATTGAAGGTGCGCTTGACCTCGTTCTTGACCAGTTCCTCGACCTTCTCGGCGATCGCATCTTCCTTGGTCGACTGGAAGCCCAGACCTTCGCGCTTCTGCAGGTGCCGCGCGCCGATGTTCGAGGTCATGATGATGATGGCATTCTTGAAGTCGACCGTGTTGCCCAGGCCGTCGGTCAACTGGCCGTCTTCAAAGACCTGCAGCAGGATGTTGAAGACGTCCGGGTGCGCCTTCTCGATTTCGTCGAGCAGCACGACCGAATAGGGCGCGCGTTTCACGCGCTCGGTCAGTTGGCCGCCCTCTTCGTAGCCGACGTATCCCGGAGGCGAGCCGATCAGCTTCGAGACTGAGTGCTTCTCCATGAATTCCGACATGTCGAAGCGGACCAGCGCCTTTTCCGTGCCGAACATGAATTGCGCCAGCGTGCGGGCCACTTCGGTTTTGCCCACGCCCGTCGGACCGAGAAACAGGAACGAGCCGATGGGACGGTTCGGACTCTTCAACCCCGCGCGGGAACGGCGTATGGCGCGCGCCAGCGCGTTGATGGATTTGTCCTGCGAAATGATGCGCTTGTGCAGCTCTTCTTCGATTCGCAGCAGCTTCTGCGTCTCTTCTTCCTTGATCGAGGTGACGGGCACGCCGGTCCAGCGCGAGACAACCTCTTCGATATCTTCGCGGTTCACGACGCCAGTAGAAGATTCGTCGAGATGATATTTTTCGCGCAGGGCGCGCAGGTTCTCGCGCTCCTTGCGCTCTTCGTCGGAGTAGAAGCGCGCCTTCTCGAATTCGTGGTTCGCAATGGCATTTTCCATGCGGTGCACGATGAACTTGATCCGCTTCTGGACTTCCGTGAGCTCCTCGGGCAGCGAAGTCTGGCGCAGCTTGACCCGGGCCCCGGCTTCATCCACCAGGTCGATCGCCTTGTCAGGCAGGAACCGATCGGGAATGTAACGGTTCGAGTGCGCCACCGCGAAGTTGATCGCGTCGTCGGTGTAAGTGACGGCGTGAAATTTCTCGTAACGATCCTTGATGCCAAACAGAATCTTGACCGCATCGGTCTCGTTCGGCGGCGGAACTTTCACCGCCTGGAAGCGCCGTTCCAGCGACCGGTCTTTCTCGATCGATTTGCGATATTCGCCGGGGGTGGTTGCGCCAATGCACTGAATCTCGCCCCGCGACAATGCTGGCTTGAGAATGTTTGCGGCGTCGAGCGAGCCCTCGGCCGAACCAGCGCCCACCAGGGTGTGCAACTCATCAATGAAGATGATGGAATTCTGCGACTCCATCAGCTCCTTCATGATCGTCTTCAGGCGCTCTTCGAACTGGCCGCGATATTTTGTGCCGGCGACGATCAGCGAAAGATCAAGCGCCAGGATGCGCTTATCGGCCAAAAACGACGGCACTTCGCCGTCGGCGATACGTTGCGCCAGTCCTTCGACGATGGCGGTCTTGCCCACGCCCGGCTCGCCAATCAACACCGGGTTGTTTTTCGTCCGGCGGCAGAGAATCTGGATGACGCGCTCCACTTCGCTTTCGCGGCCCACCAGCGGATCGAGCTGGCTGTCGGTCGCCGCTTGCGTCAAATCGCGGGAAAACTCGCTGAGCAGGGAAGACTCGCGCTGCCGCTGCGGCTGCGCTTTTTCCTGCGTGCTGCGGGCCAGTTCCTCGCGGATGGTCGACAGCCGCAGCCCGCGCTCATGCAGAATCTCGGCTGCAAAGCACTTTTCCTCTCGCAGCAGGCCCAGCAACAAATGTTCGGTGCCGATGTGGCGATGCGAAAGGCGCTCGGCTTCCTCGGCTGCGTAGGCCAGAACTCGCTTGCATTCATTACTTAGCGGGAGATCGACCGAGGTCGAGACTTTCTCGCGGATGGTGGTGTGTCCCTCGATCTGCTTGCGAATCGATTCGACCGAGGCATGGGAACGCAGGAAACGGTTGGTCAGAGCTTTGTCTTCCCGCAGAAGCCCGAGAAGCAAGTGCTCCGTTTCAATGTAGGGAGAGCCGAACTGGCTGGCTTCGTAACGCGCAAAGAAGATGACGCGCCTGGCTTTCTCCGTATAGCGTTCGAACATAATGCCCTGCCCCCTGACCTTCTTGGCCGGGTCTGCCGTTCGCCCGACCTACCGAACGATCCCTGGTTAAACCACCCAACAACGACAATCCTTAATCCTTAGTTCTTACATTATGCAATCAAAAGGCCCGGAAACCCAAGCCGGAAACAACCGCTAAACCCTCCGCCGACATTACCGAAGGAACTGGTGCCTTACTTTCCCTCAGAGCCCCTGGCGGGCCATTTGCATTTTTGGCGCACTAATCTTGCTCTTGGTGCGTCAAATCCCTCAGCCCGGCAATGACTCCGGCGGAATCTCCTCCACCCGCCCTCGCTGCAACCTTAATACCCGATGACAGCGGCGGGCGAACGACAAATTATGCGTTGCAATGAGGGAGGTAAGCTGATGCTCGCGATGCAATCGCGCAATCAATGCGAAAACCGCTTCCGCGGTCTGTCCGTCCAGGTCTCCCGTGGGCTCATCCGCCAGCAACAGTTTGGGCCGGGTGATGAGCGCCCGGGCCAGGGCTACCCGCTGCTGTTCCCCGCCCGAAAGTTCCCCCGAGCGATGATGCGCGCGCTCGGCCAGTCCAACCTCCCGCAGCCAGCGTAGAGCTTCCGGTTCGGCCTTCTGCCATGTCTGCCCCCGCAGCAGCAGCGGCATGGCAACGTTTTCCGCCGCCGTAAATTCCGGCAACAGATAATGAAATTGCCATACGAAGCCGGTCTCCCGATTGCGAAAGTCAGCGGCTTCGTCGCGCGACAGCGAATTCAGTCGCAAGTTGGCGCAGTATACGTCACCTGCCGAAGCCCGATCAAGAGCGCTGAGGATGTGCAACAAGGTACTCTTCCCTGCCCCCGACTCGCCCACAATGGCGAGCATTTCGCCTCGCTTCACGGCAAACGATAGATTCTCAAAGAGCACCAGGTCCGATTCGCCGGACCGGAAAACCTTCTTCAGGCTTTCCACTCGCAACATCGGTTCTTGCTCGGTTAGATGCATGGTGCGTCTGTTTCGTTCCAAGCGGGCGTTTTGGCCGCTCTTGCTCCGTGTAAAAAGATTGTCCGCCCGTGTCCGCCCGCCGGGCTCACCTGGTGCGAGTTCTTCTCAGATCCTGTGCTGCCTTCTCACCTTCTAGAATCCATACCTGCAAAAAACTGTATAAGGTTGCGGATTCCGTTGCTGTAACTGAGGTCACAATCCGCTGAATTTGTTTTATTCGTGTTAATCCGCGTGAATCCGTGGCAAAGAAGTTCTCATTCATACCGCAGCGCCTCGGCCGGCAGAATCCGCGACGCCGACCACGAAGGATAGAGCGTCGCGACAAACGAAATCCCAACCGCCACCAGGGCCACAATCACGCCGTCCACGGCCCGGGCTGCAAAGGGAACGTAGTCAATCGAGTAAACCTCCGGCGAAAGCGAAATGATGTGGTAATGGCCGGCGGCATAAGACAGAGCGTAGCCCAGCACCAGGCCAAGGGCGGTGCCGATCACCCCGATCAGCACGCCTTGCGCCATAAACACGTTCCGCACCTGGCTCTGCCGCGTGCCCATGGACATCAGCACGGCAATGTCTTTCGTCTTTTCCATGACCATCATGATGAGGCTGATCAGAATGTTCAGCGCGGCCACGAACACGATGAGGCCGATGGTGATAAACGTGACCACGCGCTCCAGACGGAGGGCACGGAATAGAGCCTTGTTTTGCTCCATCCAGTTGGTGGCCATGAAGCCTTTGCCGGCAGCGTCTTCGAGTTCGTGCGAAATGACGTCGGCCCGGTAGATGTCGTCCACTTTGAACTCGATGACCGAAATCAGATCGCCCAGGCCGAATAATTGCTGCGCATCCGACAAGCGGGCGAACGCCCACGCCGAATCGTAGTCGTAGAAGCCCGAATTGAAGATCCCCACCACGCGAAAACGGCTGTATTTCGGCACCATGCCGAAGGGAGTCAGTTCGCCCTGCGGACTGGTCACCAGCACGATGGACCCGACCGTCGCGCCCAGATTGTCCGCCATATCTTGGCCCAGCACGATCGGCGGCATGGCGGCCACCCGCTGCTCGACCGCTTCGAGCGAGTCGGGCGACTGTGGAGCGGCGGACGCCTCGTCCGCCCTGTCAGACTTTTCCTCGGCAGGGTGCCCCATGGCCTGCCCTGAGCCTGCCGAAGGGTCTCGCCGGTTTTGCGAGCCGTGGGAATTTTCGCCGTTGTCTTCCAGTGCCTCCGCCGATCCCTCCTTCACCGTAGTCAGCAGATCTCCAACTCTCCGCTCATACCGCGGAATCATCCCCTTCAACACCGCTCCCCGCGCCCGCGGCCCGCGCGAGATCAACACCTGCTCGAAGATCGCCGGAGCCGCCGCCACCACGTGCGGCTGCTTCGCCAGGCGGTCCATGAGCGCGGGCCAGCCCTTGATGCCGTCATCGGCAATGCGCAGCAGGCTGATGTGCGAAGTCGAGCCCAGCAGGCGCTGCTGCAGGTCCTGGCGAAATCCGTTGTTGATGGCCAGCGCGATAACGAGCGAAGCGACGCCGGCCGCAACTCCGGCGATGGAGATGGCCGTGATGATGCCGATGAACGCCTGGCGGCGTTTAGCGCGCAAGTAGCGGGACGCGATGAAGAGTTCGAAGCGCATGGGAGCTGGCGTCGGACCTCGGACCTCAGACCTCGGACCTAAGCCAATTCGGATTATAGCGGGCGGCAATCCTCAGCGGCCTCCGCGACCTCTGCGTTGCAGCTTTGTGACGTCAGATTCGGGGCAGAAGGGCGGGCACGCCATCTCGATACCTCTGATACTCTTCCCCAAACCTCTTTTCCAACTCCTTATCCTCCATCCGGATCATCACCGCACCGGTCACGATCGCGAACCCGGTCAGCAGCCAGCAAACCACCAGGCCCGTACCCATGCTCCACGCCACCATCTCGCATAAATGCCCCAGATACACGGGATGCCTTACCCGCGCCCGAATCCCCGTTGTCACGAGGCGATCATCCTGATGCCCCGGGCGAATCTCGGGCAGGCCGCCAAGCTGCGCCAGGCTGAAATGCGCTCCCGCGTGCAAATAAAGATAGACGCCTGCGGCAAACAGCAGAGCCGCGGGAATCCACGTCCATCCGGTCGAATAAAGCGCCACTCCGCGCCACGGACCAGTCAACGCGCCCATCCCGACCCACATCAGAATCCAGGCCGGCACCAGCACTCGCAGCGGCGAGCGCACCCGCGCCCGCCAGCGATGCGCCCGGGGATGCACCATCAGCCAGAATGAGGGAATCGTCGAATAGACGACGCAGGCCAGCCACCCCAGAGTGCGGACGAACCACATGAGCTGATTCTACAGGGGCGTGTAGGGGCGGACGCCCTCGTCCGCCCCGCTAGCGAAGCTCGCGTGCGGCAGCGTCGGTCTCAACCGCCAACGGTCGTCTCAACCGCTTGCTCGCCATTGACCGTCATTTATTGCCCGCTGCGCGTGAAACCCCGGACGAGGGCGTCCGGGGCTACACGTAATCACCCGAAGGCTGCATTATCCTCTACACTGTTGCTGAGGCCTGGCCCCTCGCCCATGATCATCAACCTGGCCGAACGCGCGCATAACCACAACTGGGAACTTGATCCCGTCATCCGCTCCCTGCTCGACACGGATTTCTACAAGCTGCTGATGCTGCAGTTCATCTGGAAGCATTTCCCCTCAACCCGCGTGGAATTCTCGCTGCTGAACCGCCATCCGGCGATGCGCATGGCCGACCTCATCCACATTGAGGAACTCAAGGTGCAGCTGCAGCATGTGCGCGGGCTGCGCTTCCACAAATCGGAACTGGTGTGGCTGGCCGGCAACACGTTCTATGGCCGGCGCGGCATCTTCGAGCCCGCGTTTCTGGAGTGGCTGGAGCACGATTTCCAGCTCTCGGATTACCACCTGTCGGTGCACGACGGCCAGATCCACCTCTCCTTCGACGGCCCCTGGACCGAAACCACCATGTGGGAACTCTACGCCCTGGCCATCCTGGACGAGCTGAAAACGCGGGCGCAGTTGAAGACGCTGAGCGAGTTCGGCCTCGACATTCTTTATGCCCGGGCCAAGACCAAGCTGTGGAACAAGATCGAGCGCCTGCGCGGGGTTCCCGGACTGAGCGTCGCCGATTTCGGCACGCGCCGCCGCCACAGCTTCCTTTGGCAGGAATACGTGGTGGTGGCCATGGCAGCCAGTCTGGGGAGCAGTTTCATAGGCACTTCGAACGCCTTCCTGGCCCACAAACATGACTTGGAAGCGATCGGCACCAACGCGCATGAAATCCCCATGGTCATGGCCGCCCTTGCTCCCGACGATGTGGCTCTGAAAGCCTCGCAGTACCGCGTCCTGGAGCTGTGGCAGCAGACCTATGAAGGCGCTTTGCGCGTCATGCTGCCTGACACGTTCGGGACCACGCAATTTCTTCGTGGCGCACCCGACTGGGTGGCGAACTGGACCGGCCAGCGCGTGGATAGCAAGAATCCCTACGTCGCCGGGGATGAATATATCGAGTGGCTGAAGGCGCACGGCCGGGATCCGCGCGAAAAGCTGCTGGTCGCTTCCGACACGCTCGATGTAGACGCAATCCTCGGCCTGCATGCCTATTTTGGTGGGACCCTGGCCAAGGGGCTGGCACCGGCGGATTTCTCGAGCGCCGCCGATTTTCACGACAGCAACAAATGGACGCCGGGCCGGCGCCTCCGCCTCAGTGCCGGCTGGGGCACGCTGCTCACCAACGATTTTCGCGGCTGCAATCCTAACGACGGCAGCGGATTTGACCCCATCGGGCTGATCTGCAAAGTTTCGACCGTCGAGGGAAGACCAGCCGTAAAGCTCTCCGATAACTATTCCAAGGCGCTCGGGCCGGCGGCCGAAATCGAGCGTTACACCAGGGTCTTTGGCACTGCCGGGCTGGCCAACGCTCCGCTGGTGGCGTAAGAGCTCGGAATCCTCTGGCCACGAGCGCCGTTGCAAGATCGCTCCAATGCGGCCGCTTTCAACGCCCACCCGCTGGACATGTCCTTTCGTTCCTGCTGGTAACCTTGTGAATTGATTGCCGGACTGCCAACATCCGATGGGAAAGTCATGAAGATTCTGCTGGTTGAAGACTCGTACATTGAACGCCGCAAGCTCGGCGCCTTCCTGGACGACTGGGGGTTTGAGCACGTTGGCGTGGGCAGCGGCACCGAAGCCGTCAAACTGCTGGAGGCTCCCGATCCTCCCAATCTGGCTCTGCTCGACTGGCTGCTGCCTGGTCTCGACGGCATTGATGTGCTTCGCCGCATCCGCAAGATTGACCAGGGCAACTATATCTACACCATCATGCTCACCGCCAAGAGCCAGAAGAAGGACCGCATGATCGCGATGGAAGCCGGAGCCGACGACTACCTGTCGAAGCCGGTCGATTCAGGCGAGTTGCGCTCCCGCATCATGGTGGGCAAGAGAATTCTGGAGCTGCAGCAATCCCTGCGGTTCGCTGCGACGCATGATTTCTTGACCAACCTGCTGAACCGGTCGGAAATCCTGGCCGCGCTCGACCGCGAGTTCGCACGTGGCGGGCGAGAGGGAAAGCCTACCACCGTTATCCTGGCCGATATTGATCACTTCAAACGCGTCAACGACACGCTGGGCCATGCTGCCGGCGACGAGGTTCTGAAGGAAGTGGCGCGCCGTTTGAAGCTCGACCTGCGGCCTTACGACGTCGTCGGCCGTTTGGGCGGCGAGGAATTCCTGATCATTTTGCCGGGTTGCAGCCTGACCGCTGGGGCGCGCCGCGCCGACTCGATTCGCAATCTGGTGGGTAAAGATCCCGTCAACACCCCCTTCGGAACCGCCTCTACCACCATCAGCATGGGGGTCACCTCGACCTGCTCCAGCCGCGACCGCTCGGTTGAAGAGTTCCTTCGCGAGGCCGATCTCAGCCTCTACGCAGCGAAGAAGAACGGCAGAAACCGGGTTGAAATCTTCACTGCGGCGTCGAAGGCCGCGGCCGCCGGCGAAATCTAGGCGGCACACCGCTGGCTGGGACCATCGTAGGTGGCATCTTGCCGTCGCCTCGCCGCATTTTCGCGATAAGGTTTAAAGAATTCTCAATGAGTTCTATAAGAAGGGATGTCAAGAAAAAAGTTCTCCCTCGACCGGAGGGCGAGAAGATTTTGTCTCGAGATCCAGCCCACTTCACTGCAAGAGTGCCTCTCGATTTGCGCGAGAGGTTTT
>Ga0209517_10004712_pt1 | contig 17758 bp, 10 predicted proteins | sample PeaSoiMetSII2010_FD_187695 | JGI IMG/M metagenome (GOLD analysis project Ga0209517, IMG submission 187695) | Peat soil microbial communities from Weissenstadt, Germany - SII-2010 (SPAdes) (version 2) | ecosystem: Environmental > Terrestrial > Soil > Wetlands > Peat | place: Germany...
GCTCTCTTCCCCCTGCTGATGCGCCTCCAACAACTTCCGTCGTAGATCGTCAGAATAGGCCTTCGCCATCTCTTGCTTGCAGCCGGATCGCCAGAGCTGGTCTATATTATCTCAGAAAATGGTCTAGACCGGTTTCGGAATTATTGTAGTCCCCACTCTCACGAGTGGGGCTGTTAGCGCTAAACATTCCAGCCCCGTCCCGTAAGGGCGGGGATCAAGATGGCGGTCTACAAAAATCTCGAAAATGGCCTAGTCCGCCTTGCCCACAGCTTTCCGCAGATCCGCCTTGGTCCATGGAACGTCCGGGTTGGGCGCGTGGACCGGGATGTAGCGGTCGAAATCCCAGAGATTCAGCCGATCCAGATTGGCCGCCAGCGCCACCACGAATTCGTTCGCGGGTTGGCCGGGGGCGGGCAGCGTGAAGTCGGCCTGAAACAGCACCTTCTCCTTAGGCAAGTACGCGATGAGCATGCCATCGGAGTGGTTCATCTTGGTGATGTGATAGAACTCGACGGTGCGCGTCGAGTCCTTGAGCACGCGCTTCTCGGCGACTGTCTCGATCTTGGGCTTCTTGTTGGACTTGGCCAGCGTGTCGCCCAACAGCGTGCGGGGCGCGCCCAGAGCGGCTTCGAGATACTTCTTGTTGTTCTCCTGCGTGATGATGGTCGCGCCCGCGGCCACGAAAGGAGCCAGTCCGGCGGTGTGGTCGGAGTGCGGGTGCGAATTAAAGACGTAGCGGACGGGTTTGTTCGGGAACAGGCGCTTGGTCTCGTCGATCACGGCCAGGCCGCGAGCTTCAGATTCGCCTCCTTCAAGAACCAGAACGTAGTTCTTGAACTCGACGGCCATGGAGACGTAGCTGCCGGTGATGCGGTAGACGCCGTCGGCGAGCTTTTCCGATTGCACCGCTGGTGTGGCTCCCGGCGGCGGTGTAGCCCCCGGCGTGGGCGCAGCGCCTTTGCCGTCCTGCTTGCCTTGGCCCTGCGGCGGTGGCGGCGGTGTCACCAGCCCTTCGATGTTCGGCGGATTCGGAATGGCTCGGGAAATCTGCGCTTCAAAGACCGGCCATTCGGCCCGCTTTTGGGTGATCAGGGCGGGGACCTCAACGCCTGCGAAGTCCTTGTAGTCGCGAAAAACGGATTCGATGTGCATGTCGCCTAGCGTGGGGTGCTCGAGCCAGGTTTCGACGCGCTCGACCATGTTTTGATCGTCGATATAGCCGTTGACGCGGTAGGCGGCGCCCGACGGAGCTTTCTGTGGCGGAGACCAGGACACCACCTGATAGGTCTTCGTGTCCACCTTTTGCTCATGCACCGTGGCGTTATTGGCCGCGGCGCCTTTGAGGAAGCCCCACGGCGTCAAGTAGATTTCCAACTGCTGGGCCCAGGCGGAGTTCGCCGGCGTGATGAGCTGGTTGTAAACTCCCGGGACTCCGGGGCCGCCCTGAATGCCGGGATTATTGGTGGCTCCGGTGGCGCGCGAGGAGGGCTGGGTGAAATCGATGGCACGGGTGTAGTCGGTGATGGGGCGCGTGGGCCAGGGGCCGTCGATGTTGCGCGTCTGCAGAAAATTCACGTCGACGGCGGCTCCGGAATACGTAATCGAACTCAGGTTGTCCGCGCCCATGGCTTTGGACGCGGCGGCGATGACTGTTTTTGCGTCCGGCGCGGCGGGCTGGGCGGAAAGTGACAACGCCAGGACCGCGGCGGCGCCGATCGATTTGATCATTACTTCGCGCGACCCTTGAAGCCCTGCGCGAGCATGGGAATCGCGTAAAGGCTCATGGCGGTATTGCGCACATCGGGCGAGGTTTTGATTTCCTGACCGTCCGGACCGACCGCGCCCATCATGGCGACATACAGCGTCTTCTTTCCCGGGCCGGAAAACGCCGCGGTGATGCAACTACGGGGCGTCGGAATGGTGCCCAGGTTTTTCCCCTCAGGGCTGAACACCTCAACCCCCACGTTCGGTGTGCTGACGTACAAGCGTCCGGTCGCGTCGATGGCCATGCCGTCGCCGTTTCCGTTACCTTCCAGCTTTCCAAACTCACGCTGGTTTTTGACCGAACCGTCCGGTTGCACATCGAAGGCCGCGATCACCGGGCCGTTGGTGATGTAGAGCGTCTTCTCATCGGGGCTCAGTGTGATGCCGTTGGTGCGTAGATTCTCGCCGACGGTGCTCACCTGGCCGGAAGGGCTGATGTAGTAAGCCCCGCCGCTGGTGAAGTACACACCGCCTTTCTTGTCGGCGATCAGGTCGTTGACGCGGCCGAGTCCTTTGCCGTTGTAGCTGTTCGCCAAGACCCTTCGCTCAGGCGTCAGAGCCGCGATGCCGGTGGGATCGGTGCAATCAGCGGGCTTGCCGCCCTTGTGACCACCCGGATCGGTGCAAGTCCGCTCCACTACAACGATACGATTCTTAGGGCCGATGGAGACCGCGCCGGGGCCGTGCGCGTTCTTGAGATAGGCGGAATACTTGCCGTTCTTATCGAGCTTGCTGACTTGATCGAGCTGCTCCTGGGCGAACAGCAGGCCGCCATCGTCCGTGCCTACGATGCCATCGGCGTTTGCATTGCCCTGCCACACTAGCGTCCATTTCGCGCCGGCCGCGATCACTCCGGGGATCTCAGTGGCGGTCACCTCTGGTGGGGGTGTGGGGTTGGTAAAACCTTTCGGCTGGGCTAGCAGCGGGCCGAGGGACAGTATGGAGACAAGTACAGAGGGGGTAAGGGAGGACATGATGTTGTTATACCGCTCTGGAGCTGCTGTGGGGTAGTGCATCATTTCCCGCTGTGCCGGGCGATAAGATGCTAAACTTCTCGCAGTGGCCTGGTGCAGCACGGAGACGAACCAGCCGTCAGCCATTCTTTCGCCCCGTGGCGAATCTGGTCTTCCCGTAACCAGACCAACTTAGATGGCGTCAAATAGCTTCCTCCCCCCGGAAAGGCTTAAGCGGAAACCCGTCCATCGGATGCTTCCTAACATTAACTCCGCGACTATTGAGGAAAGACCGGTTTTTACGATGGTGGCTGGTGAAGGCCGGGACAACTCGTCTCAGACCGTTTACTCTCGTCTGCGTGCCGCGTCCCAGGATTCCTCCGCAACGGCCCTGTTGGGGATAGGCCGCAAGCCGATGACGTATCATGGCTTGCTTCAGCAGGTGGAACGAACTGTCGAGTTTTTGAACAGCATCGCAATCGGCCGCGGCGACAAGGTTGCCGTCGTACTCCGCAACGGGCCGGATGCGGCGGCTTGCTGCTTGTCGGTCGCCTCAGGAGCGGTCAGTGCGCTGTTGAATCCGGCATACACCGCCGCGGAATTTGAGTCCTATTTAGGCGATTTGAAACCGAAAGCTGTCCTTATCGAAGAAAACAGCAAATCAGCTTGTGTAGCGGTCGCGCAAGAATTGCGAATGCCTGTCATTTGGCATATTCCAGATCCGCAAGGACCGGCGGGAAGCTTCTGCTTGCAGGGAGGGGTCAAGCAACAGACGGCTAGACCCGGATTTGCGGAGCCCGACGATGTGGCGCTGATGGTCCACACATCGGGATCGACATCGCGGCCCAAAATGGCGCCGTTGTCGCATCGAAACGTGTGCTCGGGAGCGATGAACAACGTCGTGCAGCTCGGGCTGACGGCGCAAGACCGGTGCCTGTGTATTACCAATATGTTCTTCACACAGGCCATCCTGGTCTCCGTGTTCTCCTCGCTGGCCGCCGGCGGCAGCGTGGTGTGCACGCCGGGCTACGATCCGGCGAGCTTCTTTGAATGGCTCGACGAGTTTCATCCGACCTGGTATTCCGCCCCGACCACTTTGCAACGATCCATCCTGGCGCACGCCGCCCGGCATCCCGAGTCCGTCGCCCGAGCCCGCCTCCGGGTGATCCGCTGTTCGTCGTCGTCCGCCAGTCCAGATTTCATCGCGAAGATGGAAGAACTGTTCCGCGCACCCATGCTGGACTCTTACGGCCTGACCGAGACGAGTTCCACCATTGTGGGCGAACGCCTGCCGCCGGCCTCACGCAAACGAGGTTCGGTGGGCGTCGCGGTGGGATGCGAGATCGCGATTATGGACGAGCACGGCGCGTGGCTGGCGCCGGGCGAAGTGGGAGAAGTCGTGGTTCGCGGACCCAGCGTCATCAGCGGCTATGACTGCGCCCCCGAGATCAACCAGGCGTCCTTTAGGAATGGCTGGTTGCGCACTGGCGATCTGGGCGTCCTGGATGCGGATGGATTTCTGTTTCTGACCGGCCGCAGTAAGGAGATCATCAACCGGGGCGGTGTAAAAATCTCTCCGGCGGAGATCGACGAGATTCTGAACGCTCATCCGGCCGTGGCGGAAGCCACCGCATTCGCCGTTCCGCATGAAGTGTTGGGTGAAGAAGTCGGGGCCGCGATCGTTTTGAGCGACGGCTGGGCAGGCTCCGAGCAGCTCGAGGCGGAATTGCGCGAATTTTGCGCCGCTCGCCTGTCGTCCTTCAAAGTGCCCCGCCGGATCGTGTTCCTCGCCGACATGCCGAGGTCGGCTACGGGCAAGACGCTGCGGATCGGCATGGCCGAGAGGCTGGGGCTTGCGGCTACGGCGTCGAAGCCCGCGGCGAAGCCGGCGTCAAAGCCAGAATTAAAGATGGATTCGCCGGCGGCGGATCTGGACGCACCGGTTGGCTGCCAGGACGGCCGCTCTCCGCGCGGCATTGTCGAAATGGTGCTGCTCCACATCTGGGAAGAAGAGCTCGGCCGGCGCCCGATCTCTGTCCGTGACGACTTCTTCGATCTGGGAGGCGATTCCTTGCTCGGTGTGCGATTATTGGCGCGCGTCGAAGCGACCTTCGGGAAGAACCTGGGGCTGGCCAGCCTGTTCGAAGTGCCCACGGTCGAGCGCATGGCATCGCTATTGAGCGAGTCGCCTTCAGAAGGGTATGCCTTCGGGTCCTCCAAGATCATTGCGATCCGTGCCTCCGGTTCGCTACCCCCGCTGTTCATTCTGGGGCCTCAACCGCTGTTCCGGCCGCTGATTCTGAAGTTGCCGGAAAACCTGCCGGTGTTTGGCCTGAGCTTTCCCGATGGGGCGAGCCTTCCGACTCCGTTCCGATTGGAGGATATCGCGGCTGTTCAGGTGGAAGCGCTGCGCCGATTTCAGCCCGAAGGGCCTTACGCGCTGATGGGATGGTGCGCGGACGGCGTGCTGGCCTACGAAATGGCGCGCCAGCTTCGCGCACAAGGACAGGAAGTTTCGCTGGTAGCGATGATTGACGCCTTCAATCCGGCGCGCTGGAGCTATGAGAGCCGCTGGAGCTGGCGCCGGGACCGATTCCGATTTCACTACGCGAACTTCTCGAACTTGGGCGCCAAAGCCGCGATCGCGTACAGCCGCGAGCGGTTTCAAACTTTACGAAAACGAACGCGGCAGCTACTCTGGCGCGCGCTCTACCGGGTTCACTTGCGTACCGAGCGCCGCATCAGTCTCGCGCTCCGGCTACCCGAACAGATCTTGACCCTGTCGGTCAGCCAATATTTGCCGGTACCGTACCAAGGGTGTGCGATGGTAGTGCGCGCGGAATCGCGTCCTGCAGGCACGCATGCGGATGCCGCGTACGGCTGGCGCGGGCTGGCGGGCGATTTGCACGTAGTGGACGTGCCGGGCAATCACCGGGATATTTTCGTGGCACCGAACGTAGAAGTTATGGCGTCTGCGATCGCCGCGGCGCTCAGTGCCGCTGACCGGTCGCGTCAACTTCGCGTTTGAAACACAAGCTGCAACCGGCCCTGGATGACACCGACGGCTTCGGTCGCCGTCTGTCCCCTATTTATCTATTTGCTGCCTGCGTTCTGAGTCTTCCGCTGGAAGATCCGCTAGGAGAGACTTAGAAACCCGAAAGTTCGTTGCTGCCAGTCGGGTGAGCGCCACCGGGAGATCCGGGAATCGAAGCACAGCGGTGGCTTTGAGAACGCCAAGCGTTCCTGTGTTCGGAATGGCGCGCCGATTTGCTTCCGCGCGACCGGCCGCGTCGCGATTTCGACAGCGCGCCCTCTCCTACTATAAATCAGCACGCCTAAAACAGAAACGATAAAAAACGTCTTTTGAGTGGACTGAGCTGCCATGCGTCAGCATGCGGATTAACAACCGCCGTGGATGGCCGCATGCCTGACTCACGGCGGTGCGTGATTTGCTGCCTCCGAGCGGCGTCTGACATGATCAGGTATGCGCGATTTCAACAGCCTCACCGAACGCGAAATCCTGGCGCTGGCGATATCTCTGGAGGAGGAAGACGAGCGCATCTACGCCGACTTCGCCGACGGCCTCCGCCAGGAGTTCCCCTCGACCGCCGCCGTCTTCGAAGGCATGCAGCAGGAGGAATCCGGGCACCGCCGCCGCTTGATCGAGCTGTTCCGCGCAAAGTTCGGCGAGCACATCCCCCTGGTCCGCCGCCACGACATACGCGGCTTCCTCGTGCGCAAGCCCATCTGGCTGATACGTCCGCTGAATCTGGATAAGGTGCGCGCGCAGGCCAGCGCCTTTGAGGTGGAATCCCGCCGCTTCTATGAGCACGCCGCCGCCCGCGCCCAGGACGCCGGTATCCGCCAGTTGCTGGACGACCTGGCGCAAGAGGAGCGCACCCATCAGGACAAGGCCGAGGATCTCGGCAAGACCAAGCTCGGAACCGATGCCCGCGAGGCCGAGGAAGAAACCAACCGCCGCTTGTTCGTGCTGCAGATCGTCCAGCCGGGGCTGGCCGGACTCATGGATGGCTCCGTGTCGACGCTAGCCCCGGTGTTCGCCGCCGCGCTGGCGACGCGCAGCAGTCACGATGCGTTCGCGGTGGGTCTGGCCGCTTCTATCGGCGCCGGCATCAGCATGGGCTTCGCCGAGGCCCTGTCGGACGACGGCAGCCTCACCGGGCGCGGACTTCCTTGGGCGCGCGGTTTCATTTGCGGCCTGATGACCTCCGTGGGCGGGATCGGCCACACGCTCCCGTTCCTGATCCCCGGTTTCAACACCGCAATGGTGGCCGCGGCGGCGGTCGTGGTGGCCGAACTAGGAGCCATCACCTGGATTCGCAAGAAGTACATGGAAACCTCGGCCATTTCAGCGGCGCTGCAAGTAGGATTAGGCGGAGCCCTGGTGTTCCTAACCGGAGTGCTGATCGGCAGTTCGTAGGTGGGGCAGGCTTTCAGCCTGCAGACTCGCTTTCCAGCGGGTCTTTCTAAGAAAATGGCCGCCTGAAAGCCGCATGCGGGCAAAGTTGCCCGCCCCACAAGGCCTACTTGACCGCGATCGTCACACCCGCTGGACTAAACGCGCCGCCTGTCAGAATCGTTAACGGCACCTTGTCCCCCACCGCAGCATCCGCCGGAATCCGAGCATTCACCTGCATCAGCCCAGCTACCAATCCCGGCGCGCCGCCCGCGTAGAGCACCTCCGCACCCTCATCGCCGACGCCCGTGACCACACCCCCAATCGGACTAGGCAGCGGCGCGGCAGCCAGCTTCCCATCCACGCCCGCCGGGTCCGTCTGACCCTCGCCGGTAGCAAAGACCACGATCACAGATCCCCGAGCCGCTGGATTAGCCGCCGAGTTCGGAGTACCGTCTTCGTTCAGAGCCGCAGCCTGCCCCTTGCCGCTCGAGTCGCTGGTGAAGATCGCCGGGACCGCCTTGGCAACGTTCAGCACCGCCGGGCTGGTGAGCTGGCCCTGGTACTCCACCTGCACGTTCACGGGGCCCGACACCGCATACGGGACCACCGCGCTGATCTGCCCCGCCACCGCGTAGATCATCGGCCCGGCAGTCCCGTTAAACAGCACCCGCGTGTTGCCGGTCTTGGTGTCGACCGCCCCCGAGGAGTTCAACACGCTTCCCGCCAGCGCCGCAGGACCAACGTCCGCCGAGGTGTACAGAACCACAGTCTCCCCCGGGGCCACCGAGCCTTGCAATCCGCTAGCGGCGTTGACCACCCGCGGCGCGGCCGGAGCCACCGTCAGCGACACGGAGACGCTCGCGGATCCAGCATCGCCGGCCGCAATCGCGATCGTGCCGCTGTAGCTGCCGTCGGCGAGCGAGGCTGCGATGACGCTGACCTGCACCGCTCCGTTTCCCGATCCACTAGCGGGACTGACCTGCAGCCAGTTCCCCCCCGACGCGGTGGTTGTGGCCGCCGTCCAGTTCAGGACGCCGCCGCCGGTGTTCGCGATCGACAGATTCTGTGGAGCCGGGTCCTTCCCCGGAACAGACGCGAACGAGAGCGGAGTAGTGCTGACGGAGAGTACCGCCTTGGCGGTAACGTTGAGAACCACCGCGACAGTAAGGGGCGACCCATTCAGAAGTTGACCACCCGAACCCTGAGCTTGCAGCGTGATGGTGCCCTGATAGGTCCCGGCCTTCAGTCCCACCTGATTCGCCGAGACCTTCACTGTAGCGTCGCCTGATCCGGCGGTGAGGCTCACCTGAAGCCAGTTGCCGCCCGAAGTGGTCACCACCGTCGCCGTCCAGCTATAAGTGGAACCAGAGGGGTCGAAAAGCGCGAGACTCTGCGCCGCCGGCGGACTGCCGGATTCCACCCCATTGAAGGTCAACGCCGCCGGATCGGTTACCAGCGTCGGGGGAACGGTGAGCAGCGTTGTAAAGCTGACGCCGGAGTAATCCAGAAATCCGGCGACGTCGATGTACCAGTCGGCGGCAGCGGGGTTGAGGACCGAGATGAGCTCGTTGTTGCCTGGGTTCACAGAATCGAAATCGTAGTCGCAGGGGCTGTAGTCCGCCTGCTCGGAACACACGGCCGGCTGGGCCTTCCTCAGGAAGAGATCCACGTCGCCCGTTCCGCCGCTGGTGGTGACCGAAAACGCGGTGGCCCCCGGCGGGATCTTCACGCGGTAAAACGTCTCGTCGGTGCTGAGGCCGTTCAATGTCAGCGTCGTGTTGCCGCCGATCAGTGTTGGGGTGATCAGCGCCGCGTTCAGAAACACCCCAGAGTACGCCTTGTATCCCGCGACGATGATCTGCCACTTGCCAGAGATGGGATTGTCGAACGAGAGGGTCTCGGTGTTGCCATCTGTCGCCGAGACGCCCGCAAGGGCGCCCGTCGGATCGACCGCCACCAAGTCCGCGTCCCCGCCCCCACTGCGCAGAGTGATCTGCAACACCGGAAGGTTGGCCGGAACTGTAATGGCGGCGAAGCCGGTGGAGCCCGTGGCCCCGCTGATGCGCACCGCGGTACCGGCGGTCAGCGTCGTCTGCACCGGAATCAGAAAACCATGCACGACTTTCGCGCTGGTCCCGTCGCTGACGACGATTTTCACGCGCTGGCCGGTGAACGACGCCGTCCAGTTGGTGATCCCGGTGGCGCTAACGGTCATGCCGTCCGGCCCGGTCGCCAAAGCGTAATTCAAGGTCCCGCCGTTGGGACTGGATGCGGTCACTGTGTAGACAAACTGGTCTCCGAGGCCCAGTGGCATCTGTAGCGGACTACTCGTGATCTTCGGATTCTTGGCACTCTGCAGATCGGGAGGCTGATCGTACGCGGCATTGTAGACCGTGCCCGTCAACAGGTTGCCATCCGTGCCGGCGGCCGAGTACCCCAGTCCGTGCTTGGCAAAGATCTGCCACAGAATCGCCCGGTTCGCGCCTTTATTAGTGGCCTGATCGGCGGAAAGGATGGCGTCGCGAGCATCCGTCATGCTGGGGTTGCACGGCGTGGACTTCAGTCCGTTCATGACCAGCTGGTCGGTTACCGCTTGTCCCAACGACTTGCGCAAATCCCACAGCATCCCGGTCCAGATTTCGCCGTCGTCGTGGACCTCATAACCAGTCGGGCCGTTGCCAATGTCCTGGTAAGTTAACGTGTAGCCTTCGTAGCTCTGACGCCGCGCGCCCGTCGTTAGGTTCTGCGTCAGATACGCCCCTTCCACCGGGTTGTTGTAGAAGCTGATCGAAAAATAGTCCGACCATCCTTCGCCCAGTGCGCCGGACTGGATCTGCGTCAGACAACTGGTGCTGGTCCCCGCGCCCACCAGGCGGTTGCTGACTCCGTGCCCGTATTCGTGGATCAGGACCTGCCCGTCGTAGTCGGAATCCAGATCGTTGGTCTTGACTGGACTGACGCGATCGAACAGCCCCATGCGAACTTTCGGCGGGATGCCTTCCGGCGTGGGGCTGAATTCCGCGTCGTTCAGCGTGTTCCCTTGCTGGGCCTCGCCCACCACCGCATCGTGGCCCACGCCTCCCCGGCCGAAGTTGTCGGTTTGGAAGTTGCCCGCCGCTTCATTGAAACCCAGGCTGTAGTAGTAGTCGTGAGCCGTGTTGATCAGGTAAAAGAGATTGGTCACGGCCGCCGGCTGGAAGTTTCTGGGGTCCATCCCGGAGAGGCCGTCGCCGAAAGGGAAATCGAAGACCTGGCTGGTGCTGAAGGGCCGTCCGTTCACCAAACCTGGGACCGCCGTGGTGTCGGGTTTGTCGTCGCCGTCGGCGTCCAGGTAAGAGTCGCCGTTGTTGCCCGTGGTCACCGTGGCGTCGGACGGAAGCCATCCATCCGGGAAGGTCACCAATTGACGGGTACCCTGCATCGGACTCTGGAGCCACACTCGGGCCTGAGCGGCTTTGACGTACAGGTTGTGGCGATACAAAAGGCGTCCATTTTCGGCGTCGATCAGGATCTCGTACCAGCGTTCCGAATCGGCCTCGAGAAAGACCCGATAGGCCAGGCGCTGCGTTGCGGTGTCCAGTATGAAGATAGAAAGCTCCGTGGAAATCGGGCTGTAGCGGCTGCCCCGCGGATTAGCGAACGCGACGCGGCCATTAGGATCGGCAACCCATGTGAGGGTAGCCGGTGCAGCGGCTCCGATCGGGCGGAACGCTGCCCGTACGGCCGTCTCAGCGTTCAGTTGCGGCACGGTCCGCAAGCTGAGTTCCGGCGTCACGTCTCCGGTCGCGGCCTGCACCACTTCGCCCGCCGGGTTCAGCGTGAATTTGATCTGCCCCTCGAAGACGTCGATGCCGTTCAGCGTTTGGTTGAACGCCACGAACGTCGCCTGGGGCGTGACATCCTTTCGAACCAGGCGCAGCCCGTCGATTTCCGCCGCAGTGAATGGAAAAATCGCGGCGTGCGACCGCAGAAAATTCTTCGCGATTTCCTCCGGTTCCTGCCCGGAGGCAGGGCTTAAAGAAGCGCCATCGCGCAACAACAATTTGGGCAGACCGTGCCGGTTGACGACGATTCGGGTGCCGCCAGGAGCAGCGGCACCGCCTCCGTTCGCCCCGCCGTTCTCCGACGCCAGAAAGGCCTCGATGTTGCTCCGCCGCCGAGCCGCCGTGGCGGTTGTCCGCTGGCCACCCGAGGTCTCTGTCATCGCCACACTGCGCGCATCAAAGTCGGGAACGGCCCGGGTCTTTCTTAAGGGCTCGGCGGCCTGGCCCCACGCAACCGCCGTAGCGATCCCCATGAGGGCGCATGTGAAGATTGCATGTACGGGCTGCGAGAGGGGGCGCATGCGGAACGCCAAATATAACACCCCAAAACGTATGCGTAAATAGGCTTTTCCCGCAGTTTTGGGCTATAATCGCCCCGAAATCGTACTAATCCCCGCCCATCGCGCTGCCTGCGCGGCGCCACCGGCCGCTCTCTTATAATCGGGCAAGGATGCTCGCCGAGTTGGCCGTAGAGAATTTCGCCGTGATCGAATCCGCCCGGGTGAAGTTTCACCGCGGACTGAACCTGCTCACGGGCGAGACCGGCAGCGGCAAGTCCTTGGTGGTGGACGCGCTGGCGCTCCTGTTTGGCGGGCGCGCCTCGGCCGAGATGATCCGTACCGGGGCCGCCCGCGCCCACGTCGCCGGCGTCTTCGAAATCGCCCCCACGCCCGCGCTGACCGCCATCCTGGAGCGCGTAGCCATCTGGCCGGAAGATGGCGAGCTGCTGATCGAACGCGAGATCCAAGCCGGCGGCAAATCCCGCGCGCTGGTCGCCAACCGTCCCGCGACCACGGCGTTACTCAAGGAACTCGCGCCGCACCTGGGCGACATCCACGGCCAGCACGATCAGCAGCAGTTGTTTTCTCCCCAAGCCCAGTTGGAGATGCTTGACACGTTCGCCGGAGCGCCGGCTCAGGTCGCGGAGATCGGCGGGCTCTTCACCCGCTGGAAACGCGCCACGGTGGAACGGGCGGAGTTGGACCGCGCCACGCAAGAGCGATTACGCCTAGGCAGTCTGTGGGCTTTCCAGAAGAACGAAATCGAATCCGTAGCGCCCCAGCCGGGCGAAGACGCCGATCTCGAAAACGAGCGCCGCGTGCTCCGCAATCTGGTCAAGCTGCAGGAGACCGCGGCCGCCGCATTCCAGGCTCTGTACGAGGATCCCGACAGCGTAACCACCCGCCTGCGCGGCATTGTCAAACGCGTCGAAGAAGCGGCGCGTATCGACGAGAACGCTCGCGAGGCGCTGGCGGCTTTGGAGCCGGCGTCAATCGCCGCCGACGAAGCCGCCCACGCGCTGCGAAACTACCTGGGCGGTCTCGAAGCCGACCCCGGCCGTCTGGATGACGTCGAATCGCGGCTAGCGGCGCTAGAAAAGCTGAAGCGCAAGTACGGCCCGACGCTCGAACAAGTCCTCGAATGCCTGGAGAATGTCCGGCGCGACCTGTCCGCTGTGGAGAACTCCAGCAGCCGGCGCGAGTCGCTGGAAAAAGAAATCGCCACGCTGTCGCACGAGTACGAAGCCTCGGCCAAGAAACTCACCGCTCTACGCCGCGAAGCCGCGCGTCAACTGGCCAAACGCGTCGAAAGCGAACTGGGCGCGCTGGCCATGGAAAAGACCCGCCTCGAGATCCGGCTATCTTCTGCAGAGTGGTCCGATCGCGGCGCCGACAGCGTGGAGTACCTCGTCGCGCCCAACATAGGCGAGGAACTGAAGCCCTTGGACAAGATCGCGTCCGGCGGCGAACTCTCGCGCATAGCGCTGGCGCTCAAGACTGTGGGGCAGGCTGGCAGCCTGCGGCGGGTTGCGAACCCGCCCGCCGAATCCCCGCGCACGCTGGTCTTCGACGAAGTAGACGCGGGCGTAGGCGGCAGCGCCGCCGAAGCCGTGGGGCGAAAACTGAAGCGCCTCTCGGCCTCGCACCAGGTGATCTGCGTTACCCACCTGGCGCAAATCGCAGGCTTCGCCGATCATCACTACTTCATCGAGAAGACCGCCGCGAAAGGCCGCACCATCGCGACCATCGTGGAGCTGACCGCCCCCGAGCGCACGCGCGAAATCGGACGCATGCTCTCCGGCGAGCGCGTGACTCCGGAAGCCCTACGCCATGCCGAACAATTGATCAAGATGGCCGCCGAGTAGTCCCTGTCCCTGTCCCTGTTCCTGTCTCTGTCTCTGTCCTTGTTCCTGTCTCTGTCTCTGTCCCTGTGGCGCACGCACTCGTGCGTGCCACGCCGGCACTCGTGCCGGCGCAAGGCGGTAGTGCGGTCACAGCGCCATGGCTACACTACCGCAGGAGACCCAGCCCCCAGCATGCTACGCTCGTTCTAAATGTCCCGGCTTCGCGTCGCCGCGCTCGGTCTGGCGGCACTCCTATTCGCTCCACCCGCTCCAGCCTGGAATTTTGTCACCCATCGCGTAATCGCCGCGATGGCCTACGACCAATTGAAATCCTCAACCCGCGCCCGTGTGGACGCCCTCATCAAGCAGCACCCGGATTACGCAACCCTTTTCGTTAAGAACGCCTCTGCAAACGAACCCGCCCGCGCCCGTGCCGCCTTCATCGAGGCCGCAGTGTGGGCCGACCAGATCCGCACCGATCCGCGCTTCTACGACGAAACCCGGCCGGATGCCGAGCCCACCCCGCTGCTCCCCGGATTCCCGGACATGCAAAGGCATGGTGGCTGGCACTTTATCGACCTCCCGTTTTCCCAGGACGGAACCGCGCTGGAGTCCGCCGCCGCTCCCAATTTAGTCACCGAATTGGATCGGCTGATGACAGAGCTCGCCCGTCCCGGCGGCGCCAATGATCCGTCCCAGCGGGCGTACGATCTGGTCTGGCTGATCCACCTGATCGGCGATGTCCACGCGCCCCTCCACTGCGTGAGCCGCTTCTCGGTGTCCGAGCCTAAAGGCGACCAGGGCGGTAATCTAGTGTTTGTATCAGTTGGCAACTCCGCCGAAGGCATCACGTTACACAAGTACTGGGACGACGCGGTCGGCACCGACACATCACCGGGCTGGGTCAACCGGACTTCCACGGAGATTCTGCGTTCGCACCCCTCCGGAGAGCCCTCCAACGAACCCCAGCAATTCAGTCCGCAGGCGTGGGCGCAAGAGAGCTTAAGTACAGCAAAAATAGAGATTTATAGATTCGGACCAGAGAACGGCTCGCACCAGCGCCCGGTGTCCCTGCCCGCCGGCTACCGCGCCAACGCCAAAAAGGTAGCCGAGGCCCAGGTGGCGAAAGCGGCCTCCCGGCTGGCTGCATTTCTGAGTCTCCGGTTGTAGCAAGACTAGGGTCTCCACCACGTTCAGGTGGGTTGGAAGATTTACGCATCGGAAGGCACCCCATTCGGATCAGGCGGTAATTTTTGGCGTCCAACAGTCAAAATGGACTTGTACACTGTGCTTCGGCAGGGTTACAATTGAGTCGTCCAGTTGTGGAACCTTATCTAAGGTTTCAACGTCTCTTTCTCTAGGGGAAGCCCCTACCGACTGCCCGGTGAGGCCCCCGAAAGTTCGGCACGCTACAACCTCGCGGGAGTGGTGAGCCGGCCGGTGAGTATCTTCCTCCGAGTACTCACCGGCTTTTTTATTTCCTCATCCTCCCCCACTCCCGCTCCGGTTACAATAGAACTCGCAAGCCTGTGCCAAACCATATCTTAAGACTGGTGTACATAGGTGAGTTCCTGATCGCCGTCATGGCCATTCTGAGTCTGTGGAGCCAGGTCGGCGGCCAAGGGCACCTCGACCTGATGCCCTGGTATCTCAAAATGGTACTCACCTGCGGCTTGGCCTTAATCACTGTAATGGGGACCGCCGCCGCGGTTTCGCACCCGGATGGTTGGAACGCCAAAACCATCGCCTTCGTGATTCTTGGACTCCTGATCGCGTGCGCTATGGGCATCGCCACGTACTATTACCACCTACACGAAAACGACGAAGATAATAACGAGGACACCAAGGGTATAGCCGGGCCGCTCCATCCCGTTGTTTGTAACGCTGGTGTGGATGTTTGCGCCAGCGGGAAATCGCGCGCCGGTTTGGAAACACCCGCCGGTTTGGAAATACGAGTATGAGCGACGTGAAACCGGGCAGGTGGGCGGTTCCGGAGTGTCCGATCAACGTCGAATACTCTCTGGTAGTGGTGGACGAAATCCGACGCGCCGTCACCGAGGGTGTGCAGAAGCTCTCCCGCGGCGGTATCGAAGTCGGCGGAATCCTGTACGGTATCCGCGAGGCTGAAACGGTATGTCTGTTGGCCACGCGCCCCATCGTCTGCGAGCACGCCCGCGGCCCGGCGTTCCAGTTTTCCGAAAACGATCGCGCGGCTCTGGCGACTCAACTCCAGCAGAGCGCCGACGATCCGCATCTGGCGGGCTTCACATGTGTGGGCTGGTTCGTTTCGCACACCCGTACCGGGATCCAGCTAGCGGAATCCGATCTGGAGATTTACAACTCGTTTTTCCCCGAGCCGTGGCAGGTGACCCTGGTGGTCCGCCCGGGACGCGGCATGAACATGCGCGCCGGTTTCTTCGTGCGCGAGTTCGACGGTGCGCTCCGCACCGAAAGCAGCTACCTCGAGTTCAGCTTCCCGGACCGCTTGGGGGCGCTGTTCGAGCGGGCTCCGCGAACCGATCCGCCCGCTCCGGACCGCCGTAGCGTCCCGCCGCCCACTCGCGCGATGGACACTCGCCCTGGTACGGACATTCGGATCGACACCGCAGCCTCGGCCGTTCCGGCTCTCGAAGCGTACGCAGCCCCGGGAGCGGGACCGGAATTGGAACCGGAACCTGCCCCGGCGCACAGCCCGCGGTATGAGAGTCCGCCGCTCTTCGCCGCCTCCGCCGCTCCTAAAAAGAACTGGGTCTGGCTGGTGGTGTGGGCGCTGGTTCTGGCGGGGCTGTCGATGGCGGCGTGGCGCTACTTCGTCCCCAGCCCCCAAGTCGAACCGATCGGGCTGACTCTGGCGGAGAAGGACGGCGTCCTGCAGGTGCAGTGGAACCATTCCGCGAGACCCGTGATGGCGGCCACCCGCGGGAGTCTCCAGATCACGGATGGTCACCAGGCGCGTACCATTCCCCTCTCCGCGGCCGACCTGGCCAGCGGCAGCTTCGCCTATCAGCGCGCCACCGGCGATATCGAAGTCCGCCTGAGCGTGGAGTCATCCGGCGGAACGAAGGTACAAGAGGGGTCTCGATACCTCGGTACCGCCCCGCCTCAGGCCAAGACCGAAGATACTCAGGCCCTGGAGCAGCGCCGCGACCAACTGCAGCAGGAAGTCGACCGCCTGCGTCAGCAGAACGCCCAGCAGAACACCCGCATTCAGCAACTCGAGCGCACCGTCCGCATCCTCCAAACCCGCCTGGGCCAGAAGTAACCGCTGAAAAAAGACCCGTCTCAGACTCCGAAAATCCGGGCATCCGGCTGTATACTGTCTTCGTCGGCGGAGTTGCCGCCGATCGCGAGGGTTGCGGAAGGAGGATCCATGAATTCCTGCGAAATGATTTCTGTGAGAGCTCTCTCGGTGCTTGGCTGCAGCGCCATGATCGTCCTGCTGGGAGGATGCAAAAGCGCCAGCACAAGCTCCGGGGGCACAGGGTCCACCCCGTCCACTGCGGTCGGTGTGCAACGCGCGGCCGCCCCCGCCAACGATGTCAAACAAAAACTCGGGCGCTGCACCTCGCTGCTGATGGAGTCGTTCCAAAAACCAACCGCGGCGTACCACTTTTCATACAAAGCGCAGGAGAACATCAATCCCAAGTTTCCGATGAACAAGACCGCCAAGCCTGAAGTAGGCCCGGTCGAAATCGAGGCGGATATCTCTCCGGATCAACTCAACCTGGCATCCGTGCGCGGCAAGGAGAAGACCGACCACAAGGCCGGCAAGACGGATCAACTCGGCTGGGGGATGGCCAATCTCGAACTGATCGGTCCGGTAACCAGCACCGGCATGATGCTCGCGTTCGGGCAAATGGTGGCCCAGCCGGCGGGTACCGGCACCGCGGGCGGCGTCGATGCCGAAAGGTACGACTTCGACACCAACTCCGCCACAGGCACGACCAAAACCGGGATGGATATCGCCCGCGCCATGATCACAAATATGCAATCCTCCAAGGGCACAGTGTGGCTCGAAAAGAGCACCGGGAAGCTGGTCAAATTCGATATCGACGCCAGCTTCGCCGACTCGCAATCCAATTCTTGGATGGAACACTACGAGGGCGAAGTCTCGCTCAAATAGCTGTTGATAGGATGTGGGGCAGGATGGCATCCTGCAGCGGGTTGTCAACCCGCTGGCCGGGCGCAGACACACGCACAGGCCGATTGACAATCGGCCGCAGGTTACCAACCACAGCTGTCCAAATTAGCCAGGATCGACGGCTTAGACGCCGCCAAGCCCAGCAAAGACCAAGGTAACGTTGTAGGAGGAAAAACAGGTTGGGATTCATGCTGTCCAAGGGAATCAGGCGTTCCATGCCAACGAGAGCTGGCGATCATGCCAGCCGGCCAGAGCAGGGGGAGGCTGAAACGGATCGTTCAACCAAGGGAATAGATCCCGATAAACAAAGAG
>Ga0209517_10004714_pt1 | contig 17757 bp, 16 predicted proteins | sample PeaSoiMetSII2010_FD_187695 | JGI IMG/M metagenome (GOLD analysis project Ga0209517, IMG submission 187695) | Peat soil microbial communities from Weissenstadt, Germany - SII-2010 (SPAdes) (version 2) | ecosystem: Environmental > Terrestrial > Soil > Wetlands > Peat | place: Germany...
GTATGGCCGATGAAGGCAATCAGATCGTAGTCGAACATCATTCGAATGCAGGCAAGTGGATTCTGGTGTTGCTGGCGGTCATTGTCGTAGCGGCTTTTGGTTACGAGCACTACGCAGCACATGCAAAGATCAACAAGCTGGCGGACCAACTCAGCGCCAGCCAGGCCCAGGTCAAGGAGCTTGAGGATCGCATGCAGACGGCCGAGGCGCAGGAAGAGACGCTCGCCCGGCAGGCCGGCATGACCAAGAAGGAACTGGCGCAGCGCGCCGCCGCTTTAGTGGCGGAACAGAAGGCTGCTGAGACCCGTCTGGAGCAGGAGCAGAAGGAACAGAAGGAACAGATCGGCCAGGTGAACGGAGAAATCGCGGGCGTGAAGACCGACGTGGGCGGAGTCAAGACCGACGTCGCCTCGACCAAAGCCGACCTGGAAGCCACGAAAGCCAAGCTGCAAAGCGCTGTTGGAGATCTGGGGGTGCAGAGTGGTCTGATCGCCAACACGCGCTCCGACCTGGATGCCCTCAAGCACAAGGGCGACCGCAACTACTACGAGTTCACCCTGCTGAGGGGCGCCAAGCCACAACCGGTTGCCACCGTGAGTCTGGAGCTGAAGAAGACCGACTCCAAAAAGGGGAAGTTCACTCTGAACGTCACGGCCGACGACAAGACGATCGAGAAGAGGGATCGCAATATCGCTGAGCCGATTCAGTTCTATTGCGGACGCGATCACCTGCTGTTTGAGCTGGTGGTGTGGACCGTTGACAAGAACAAGGCCACGGGATACCTGAGCACGCCCAAGAGCGCTCCCGTGCCGGTGACGGCCAACTGAGAACTGTGGCTCGCGGGGCGGACGAATGCGTCCGCCCTACGCATAAAGACATATGTGTAGCCCCGGACGCATTCGTCCGGGGTTGCGCGCGAAGCGCGCAATGATGATGGCCCAGGTCCGCGAGTGAGGATGGAGTGATGAGCGGAGCGTTTTTCCCGGGTAGTCACGTGCTGCTGCAGATCGTGCTGCGCACGGGCGTCATCTACCTGCTGGTTCTGATTGGCGTTCGCTTAAGCGGCAAGCGTGAAGTCGGACAGATGACTCCATTCGACCTCACGCTGCTGCTCCTGCTGTCGAATTCCGTGCAAAATGCGATGACCGGGCCGGACACGTCGCTCGCCGGCGGAGCGGTAGCGGCCGCGACGCTGCTCATCATGAACTTCGTGGTGGCCAATCTTTCCGGATCGAGCCGCCGGATGCGGCGGTTGATCGAGGGTCAGCCTTCATTGCTTGTTCATGATGGCAAGGTGATCGAACCGCACATGACGCGCGAGCGCGTCAGTATGGACGAACTGAATCGTGCGCTGCGCGAGCATGGCATCAGCAGTTGTGACCAGGTGGCGCTGGCCGTGCTGGAAGTGGATGGCTCGATCAGTTGCCTGAAGTACGACGAAATCAAGCCCGATGCCAGCACGCACCTTGCGCGGCGAAGATTCATTCAGAAGAAGCAGTAGCCGGCGGATTTTGAGTGTTATCGAGATGTTACGCCAACTACAGCAGCCTTGAGCGGCGTGTGTGAATGCAGGTAGTATGGCATCGCTCATGAAAGCGTACGTGTTGCTGGCAATCGGAGGGGCGTGGCTGCTCGCCGCCATCTACGTCCGCAGGGTGGGCTTCAGTATTTTTTGGAAGGGCCATTACGATCCTGCCCACGCGATCCAGTTGTTTCGCGTGGTGTCTTACGTCGTCTTTCTTGGTTGGATTGCACCAGTGTTACTTGGTGCGTGGTTGCTGTGGAAAAAATAGGATACTGAAAAAACGGCATTGGCCCCACAGCTTCGTCAATGAGTGCAATCGAGATTCTTTCGCCAATCGGCACGGGAAAAGCCGGATAGGTACCCTAACGCGGAAACTGGCCCACGTGCCACCATCATTGCGCCAGACTATAGTTCACTTGGATTAAACTCTCGACTTCGACTGGAGTATCCTGGCACTTATAGGGTTCGTAGTGCCACTGCTGTACCGCATCCAGGCTCGCTTTATTTAGCCCCGGCGAGACTCCGGAAACCACCCGCAGATCGTGCAAACTCCCATCTAGACCAATCACTGCGTAGATCGCGACCGTCCCTTGTACGTGGGTACGTCTCTCTGACTCAGGATATGACGGGTTAACTCTCTTGATCAGGCGACCCGTTATAGGATTCAGGCAGCTCGGTTTAGACACCGCCCCGGCGGGCACCTCGAAAGTGGAGGATGGCAAGGGCTCGATCGTCGTGAGTTCAGTGACCTCCGCCTCTGCGACGGTCTTTCCTTCCTCAACGTAGCTCAAAAGATGAGGAAAAAACTTTGTACCGAGCGGAGCGAGTTCTTTGTCAACGAAGGGATGGTCGCGAACCATTGCACCGGTCGAGGCGTCGACACAAATCTCTCTTACATTTACCTTGCTCCCGATCTCCGCGCACCTGGCCTCAATGCCATTCACCTTTCGAGTTCGGACTTGCTTGATCTGCTCGTCAGGTCGAAGTGTCAGACCTTCTTGACCATACCGAATAGCCCTTTGCAACTGGTAAACGCGTAAAGGCACGAAATCAAGGTTACGTTTGAGGGCTACGGTGCCCGAAGCCCCGATTCGGATTTCGTCAAAACCAGGGAAGGAAATCTCCTCCCGCCACTGATTAGGTCCGTTCCAAAGAAGCGCGTATTGTCCCAAAAGAAGCTTGCCCTGATTCTCGATCTTTAGATTGGCCTTCATCGTGAAAGAGGGGAGTTCGCGGATATCCGATTTCGATCGCGCCTGCTCGATTATTTCCTGTCCTTCGCGTGTTTTATCTGATGCCAAAAGCAGAGATGTCAGCAACAAAACGACGAGTAGGGTGCGGCTCATAGCGGATCATCTTACACGACACACGTGCCCTTTTTCGACACGGTAGGGGACTCCTCGGTGCTTATGCTTTCTGGTTCACTATCATCGGGGCTGTCGGCTCAGAGAGGGAAAGGGGGAAATTCAGCAGTCTTGATTCGGGTGTTCATCAACTGACGAGAACAGGCCGTTACACTCAAAACCCAGTCAGCGGTAATCTCCCAGACTCATTTCACGGCCAGGAATTTCACGCAAACCGGCGAACCTACGTCGAGCACCTGACCAGTGGGCGTGAGGTGGCCCGTCTTCTGGTCGATCCGAAACACGACAATATTGTTCGACTGCTGGTTGGCGGCGAACAGAAGTGTCCCGGTCGGATCAATCGCGAAGCTGCGCGGGGTTTTGCCTTGTGTCGGAGTGTATTCGACCGGCGTCAGCGTGCCGTTGCTGGCGTCGACGGCGAATAGGGCGATGCTGTTGCCGTCTCCGCGGTTCGAGGCGTAGAGAAACTTGCCCGAGGGATGGATCTCAATCTCGGCGTCTTCTATTTCTCCCTTGAAGTCTTTGGGGAGCGTCGAAATTGTCTGCAGGCGATGCAGCGTCCCGGTGCCGCCATCGTTCGAGAATGCGGTCACCGTGCCCTGTATTTCACTGATCACGTAGGCAAACTTTCCGCTGGGATGCGGCGCGAAATGGCGCGGGCCTGCGCCCGCATCGAGTTTGGCGAATGGAGGATCGTTCGGCGCGAGCGTTCCCTTTGTGCTGTCGAACTTGTAGACCAGCAGTTCGTCGAGGCCGAGGTCATCCACGTAGGCGAAACGATTGTCGGGCGAGAGATCGATGAAGTGCGCGTGCGGTCCTTCCTGCCGCTTCGGGTCCGCGCCGTGGCCGGTGTGTTGCACAAACGCCGACGCCTCGCCGAGGCTGCCATCTTCGCGGATCGGAAACACGGCAATGCTGCCTCCCGTGTAGTTGGCCACCAACGCATACTTCCCAGTCTTGTCCACGGTGACGTAGCAGGGATCGGCCCCGCGCGTGGGCATTTCGTTCAGAAACGTGAGCTTGCCCGTGGCACGATCAATGGAAAACGCGCTGACGCCTCCGCTATTCGGTCCTTTGTAGTTCTGGACTTCATTCACCGCGTAGAGAAAGCGTCCGTTCGGGTGTAGCGTTACCCAGGACGGGTTGGTCGTCTCCGCCGCCAGGCCGAGAGGCGCGATCTCAGCTGTATCGGCGTCGTAGCGATAAGCGTAGATGCCTTTGCTCTTGCTGCCTTCTTCGGTGTAGGTGCCGACATAGAGAAGGTACTTGCCTTTGTGCGCCGCGGGGGCCGCGCCCAGCGCTAGGGCAGCCAGCAGCAGAAGCATAAGCAGCAGAGTGACTGTAGGGGAAGAGTTCCGAAGTAGGCTCATGGTCCTATGGAAACGCATTCCAGCCTTTGACGCAAGCCTGGCCAGCTAGGCCGTAAATCATCGCCGTTCTAAGTAAAGGATTTGCTCTGCGAACTCTGCGAGTCCTCGGCAACCTCTGCGATTAAGATCTTTATCGCTGAGCCCGCAGAGTTAAGACCGCGGAGGTCGCAGAGAAACACGTCCGCTCCGCACTTGAGACACCAGAATCTTACTTCGTCAGCACGACCGGCACTTGCTGATCGTAAGGCCAGACGACGACACTCGTTGCCTGCCGCTGGTTGAACGCGTCCAGAGTCACGGGAAAAACTACGACGATCGTGCGAGTGACCGTCTCGCCGGGCTGAATCTTGGTTTCCGGAGTGAGGGCCGGCTGGACGCCGTTCTTTAGCGCCGGGAACGCCTGGAAGTAGCGATCGAAATCAATGGCGGAGACGGCATCCGCGGTAGATTCTCCGGAGGCCGTTTTGATCTTGCCCTGCAGCGAGTGGACGTAGAGAATCTTGTCGCTGGTGTTGCTCAGGGTGAAAGTCAGCGCGACCATGGTGGAACCTTGACCGGGAATTTCCACCGCGTTCACGTTATTAAGAGACCCGGCCGCCGCCGGCTTGGCGCGCTTCAAAAATGCCGCTATCAGGACCACCACTAATACAAGCGCAACCGCAATCAAAACAATCTTGGCCGGCGGCAGATTCTTTTTCGCGGTGCCATATTCCTCGCCGATGTTGATCGTGGGACCGCCCGGAGCGTCGGGCGCAGCCTGGGGCGCTGGCGGCTTTGGTGGAACGGGAGTCTGATCCGGCATAGGGTTAGGGCGGCACCTTCTTGGATTACCAGCTGATTCTACGCTTCGCGGGCGAATGGGAGTGAATGTTTGGGGGCGCTGATCCAAACGAAGCTGTCGAGCTTCGCTCGACCGGACAGCCGGGGCGGCTGTCCCCACACGCTGCCTACCACGCGTGTTTCATCGCCTTGGCGAATCTCTGGGGAGGCAGCGTGTTCAGCACATCGTCCCGGGTCAGCCAGGCGCGTCGCGCCTGTAGGATCCCGTAGCGGATTTTGTCCATGTGCGAGGTGTGGTGGGAATCGGTGTTGATCACGATCTTCACACCCTGCTGTTTGGCCTGCCGGAGGTGCACGTCGTTCAGATCGAGCCGGTCTGGATAAGAGTTCAGCTCCATCGCGACTTTGTGCTTCGCGGCGGCGGCCAGCACAAGCTGCATGTCGAACTGGTAAGCGTCGCGACGCAGCAGAAGGCGCCCGGTAGGATGTCCGATGACCGAGGTGTTGGGATTACCGACCGCTTTGAGCAGGCGCTCGTTCATCTGCGCCGGTTCCTGATTGAAGACGGAATGCACGCTGGCGATGACGATGTCCATCTGCGCCAGCACATCGTCGGAGAGATCGAGATCGCCGTCGGCCAGGATGTCCACTTCAATGCCGGCGAAGATCGTAATGCCGTCAATCTGCTTTCCCGCTTCGCGAATGCGCTGGATGTGCGCCACTGCGCGCTTGTCGTCAAGGCCGTTGGCGAAGGCCAGGTTCTTGGAGTGGTCGGTGATGGCGATGTATTTGTAGCCGCGCGCCTTGGCGGCTTCGGCCATTTCTGCAATCGTGTTCTTGCCGTCGGTTTCGACGGTGTGCATGTGCACGTCGCCTTGCAGGTCTTCCTGAGTGATCAATTTGGGCAACGCGTGCTTCTCCGCCAAGTCGATTTCGCCAAGGTTCTCGCGCATTTCCGGCGGAATGTAGTCGAGGGCGAGCCTGGCGTAGATTTCTTCTTCGGTTCTTCCAGCAACCGGTTTTTCGGTTTTCAGATCGGCGAGGCTGTACTCGTTCAGCGTGTAGCCCATCTTCAGCGCGCGCTGGCGCAGGGCCACGTTGTGCGCCTTCGATCCGGTGAAGTACTGCATGGCCGCTCCGAAAGACTCTGGCGGAAGAAGGCGCACGTCCACCTGCATCCCGCTGCGCACGCGGAAACTGATCTTGTTGTCGCCGCTGGCGATGACGTCCATCAGCGGCGGATATTTCGCCACGTAGGCGATCGCTTTCTGGCGGCCTTCTTCGGAGGTACAGGTCTTGCCGGTGACGAGGATGTCAAGATCGCCTACGGTTTCGCGGCCGCGGCGCAGCGATCCCGCGGGTGTGATCTTGTCAATGCCGGAGAATTTCTTCAGATATTCGGTGAGCTTTTCGGCTTCTGCTTCAGCGGCGTCAATCAGGAAGCGGCCGCTGATGCGGTGGTAATCTTCGATGGCTTTCAGCAGCTTGGCTTCATGTTTCTCGCCCATGCGGGGCAGGACGCGGATTTTGCCTTCGCGCGCGAGTTTCTCGACGCCGTCCACGTCGCTGACCTTGTAGGCGCTCCAGATGAGCGCGATCGTCTTCGGTCCGAGGCCCTGAATCTTCAGCAACTGCAGCATGGATGGGTGATATTTCTCGAGCAGTTCCGTTTGAACGGCCAGCTTGCCGTCTTTGAAAAGTTCCTGCAGGTTGGTCAGCATGCCTTTGCCGATGCCGGCAATCGCAAGAACCTTCTTGGGCTCGGCGATGATGTCCTTGATCTGCTCGGAGTGATTCTCAATGGCCTGCGCGGCGTTGCGGTAAGAACGGATGCGGAACGAATCCTGCCCGTCAATCTCGAGCAGGTCGGCCGTCTCGTAGAGAATGTTGGCGATGGCCTTGTTATCCACCGACTAAAGATAAACAAGTTTGAGTTGGAGAGCCAGTGGGAGCTGGAGCACAAGGTCAGGCGCAAGGAACGCAATCAGACACTACAGGCCGGAGGGTGCCGGGGCGCGCTCGCTGAGCGGAGAAATCACTGGGGTGGCTTCGTAAACCACCCTACGAAGCCTTGGTTACATTCGCTGCCTGCGGTCCTTTCTGACCTTCGGTGATTTCGAATTCCACCTGGTCCCCTTCCTGCAGGCTCTTATATCCCTCAGTGGTAATCGCGCTGTAGTGAACGAAAACGTCCGGGCCATCCGCGCGGCCGATGAACCCGTACCCCTTGGCGTTATTGAACCACTTGACGGTTCCTTTCAGACGTTCCACGTAAGGCCCCTCTTTCTGCACGTCCTTTTTTGGGGGCCAAGGACGTGCACCACAGTTCCCTAGGATGCATTTTCGGGCGGGAGCCGAGGACTGTCAAGCGAATGTATGCCTGAGGCGCCCCCGGGCATAAGTCAGAAGTAAGAAGGCAGAAGTAGACAGGGATTCACCCGTTTCTTGAGGACTTTTTCGCCGGGACCGTCCCCGTGCGCGACGTGTGATCAAGCCATAGCAGGGACGAGATCGTCTTGGCATCGCGAATGGTGCCACTAAGGACCATCTTCACGGCGGCGTGCAGCGGTACCATCCGTTTGTAAATGACTTCGTCCTCTTCCGGTTGCGCCGTCCCCGCGCGCAGGCCGGTGGCCAAGTACACTGCCATGGTCTCGGCGACAAATCCGGGACTGGCGTAGAACCGCAGAATGCGCCGCCAGCGGGTCGCGGTGTATCCGGTTTCCTCGAGCAGTTCACGCTGGGCGGCCTTAAGTTCCGGCTCGCCCGGATCGATGCGGCCGGCAGGCAATTCCCATAGATAGTCCTTCGCGGCGTGCCGGTACTGGCGCTCGAGAAGAATGCGGGGCACGGCGTGGGAGTCGTCGACCGCCAGCACTACGACCGATCCCGAGTGCCGAACGACATCGCGGCGCACGCGCACGCCGCCCGGTTCTTTGACGTGGTCGGTCGTGACCCAGAACACCGGCCCGCGATACACGGTGCGGGAGGACATGAGGTGGGCGCGCTTATTGCTCGGATCTTTGCCACGATGTGCGAATCTCGGCATGCAAACAATATAAACCCCGGACCTCGGACCTCAGATCTCAAACTTCAGACACCAGTGGAATGGCATCATCCGGGATATGCTCAAAGATGCGCCGATGTGCGCTTCAGTCCCGCAATACGCTGGCTAGATTTCTTCGTCTTCTTGCGGGCAGGTAGCGCAGAGCGGCACGCGCCAACGCCGAGTAGACTTCGCAGGCGTGCGGCGCCTCACTGAGGGCACGCAGATGCCGCCGCACGGTGTCCACATCGCCACGGACGATCGGTCCGCTAAAAGCGCCCGGCGCGCCGAATGAAGCGTAGTTGGCGAGCGTCTGCAACAGAATAGGAATGATCCGCCGCCGCGCTTCCTGGCGCGGCACTCCCGCGATCGCCGCCACCTGCTCCCCGGTTGCCAGAAGTGCGGTGAACAACGGCGAGGCAAAGGCCCCCCAGGCATGATAGGCAGCCTTGTCTTTCTTGCGAATCGGATAGGCGTTGCCGGCCAGGTCATTGACGATGCGGCGCGCCACGCGCACGGCGGCCGTGTCGCCTTCGATCGCGAACGGCACTCCGGCCAGCGAAGGGCGCGAATCCTTTACGAACGTCATCATCGGATGCACTGACGCCACACTGGCTCCCCGGCGGCGCAGGGCGTCCAGTTCATCGCTGGTGAGCGCGCCGCTGGAATGCAGCGCTATCTTTCCCTTCCATTTGCCTTTGGCCGCGAAAGCCTGCGCTGCGCGTGCGATTTCGCCATCCGGCGCGCAGAACCAGATGACTTCAGCTCGTGAATCTACGGCTAGACCAATGGAGGCACTAGCGCCGACTTGTTTGGCCAACTCTTGCGCCTTCTTCAACGACGAACCGCGACGACGGGCAATCACTGACTCGATCACGTACCCTGCCCGTCGCAGCGACACCGCCAAGGCAGTTCCCAGATTTCCCGCTCCGACAATCGCGATCCGCGGCTTGGCGCCCATAGCGGGAAGAATAGCAGAACAGACCTCGGACGTCGGACCTCAGACCTCAGGCACTTGCGCCTTCTTCACCGTGAGAAGCATGACGGCAGGAATGGTCTGAGGTCTTAAGGTCTTAGGGCTGAGGTCCGAGGTCGGTAGCTCGCTTATCCCGCATCGTTTTCCACATCATGTAGCCCAAGACTGCCGACACCGCGAGGGGGACGGATGCCGCGGCGCGCAAGGGAAGCAGGAATATCGAGTTCGAGAAGAATTGAGCCGGCGAGAGAAAATATCTGCTTGCGAGCAGGGGAGGCACGACCATCCACTGCCAGAACAGCGCCACTGCGGCAGCGGCGAGAACTACGCCAAAGGGCCGGCTGGAAAGGACAACCTCGCGCCAGGTCCAGAGAATCACGAAAATGCCCGGCAGCAATACAACGTGGTCATACACCGCTTGTCCGGGAAGCAATGTGATCGAGGTCAGCGCGAGCAGCAGGCTCACGGTCAGGGCAAATGCTGGCGATGCGGCCGGGACGCTCCGCATTCGCCATATCAAAATGGTGGCCGCTCCGAGAAGCAGGCCTGTCAGAATCGGCCCGAGCAGCGGCCCCAACCGCGGACCGAGCGAATAGGTAATGAGCGGAGGCGGGGAATAGCCGCCGTATCCAGAGAGAACGTGCAGCCACTCCGGTATCCAGTGTGGCCAGACCGCCAGCGATAGTCCGGCGAGGGCTGCCGACCACGCGAAAAAACCGTAGACGAAGCTACGGCGCTCCCGCCAGCGCGCAAAACTCCAGAGCAGCAGATAGACGGCGACGACGGCCGACATCTGCGGCTTGATGAAAGTGAAGGCGAGAAGGCTTCCAGCGACGAAAAGTCTCTCTTGCGCGAGCGCCGCGAACGAAGCGGCGAGAAGAAATCCCACAACGAGGCCAGGCTGAACGGCGAAGAGGCCTTCGAGCACGGCATAGCTCGAGAGCGTGAGCAAAATCAGAATGGCCAGCAGAGAAGGGCTGGCCCGGCGCCGCAGCGCCCTCAGCCAGAGCGGAATGCTCAGAGTTGTGAGAGAGGCAAGAATGGCGGCAAGTCCGATGCGGACCACGGGAAACGGCAGCAGAGAAAGAGGCCAGAAGAGAAGATCGACGAAGACCGGATAGGCAAACGCGCGATAGTCGCGGGGAGGGTCAGCGGCGCTGCGGCCATCGAGTGGACGCCCGAAGATCCCAGTCTGTATCTCACGCGTCATTTCCGAAGAGTAAGGATTGCGGTGCCGCAGCAGGGCCTCGTGCGAAGTCAGCCAGATCGGATAAAAATCGTTGCCGAAGGAGTATCCGCCACCCAGGCCGCGCGCCGCGGCACGCTCCATTGCCCGAGGCAGAAAAAGGCCGACGTGGTAGTACGTCATGCCCGCCGAGAGCAGCAACGCCAGCAACACGGTAAGCCGCGGCCGCAGGATTGAAAGCTCAGGCATGAGAAAGACGCCGTCAAGCGCGGAAGAATGGTAACAGACATTTTCGATTGCCGATTTTCGATTGCCGATTAAACCGGACACGCCGTTCAATCGAAAATCGCAAATCGGAAATCGAAAATTTTCTTACTACGACGTAAACAGATGGCCGAGTTTCTCCTTCTTGGTCTTGAGGTACTCCTCGGCGTGCGGGCTGGGAGTGACCTCGCAAGGCACGCGCTCCACGACGCGCACTCCGGCGCGTTCCAGCGCGTCAACCTTATCGGGATTATTGGAAAGCAGCCTTACCTCGGTGACTCCGAGCGCCTTCAGGATCTCAGCGGGGAGCGTGAAATCGCGGTGATCGGCCTTGAAGCCCAGCCGCTCGTTGGCCTCAACCGTGTCGAGCCCGGCATCCTGCAACTCGTAGGCCTGCAGCTTGGCCATCAGGCCGATGCCACGCCCTTCCTGCTGCTCATAGATCAGGATGCCGGCGCCTTCGGCAGCGATCATCGTCAACGACAATTCGAGTTGCTGGCGGCAATCGCAGCGCAGGGAATGAAAGACGTCGCCGGTCAGGCACTGGGAATGAATGCGAACCAAAGGCGGCCGCGTCTTCACGTCGCCCATCACCAGGGCGACGGCCTCCTCCTCTTCGTTCTTGCCGCTGCTGTTGATGGCGCTCTTAACGGCAGAGTCGAGACTCTGGCGAAAACCGTAAATGCGGAAATTGCCCCAGCGGGTGGGAAAGTCCGCCGATGCAACCTGCTGGATTGCGCTATTGCTCACATAGTCATTATAACGGGCGATTCACCAGCAGAAATCGGCAGAAGCAAACTGCGCCGAAAACGGAGAGTGCTTCTTTCGAAAGAAAGATCGCAAACAAGAAAAGCTCACAAAAAAGGGCCGTCGAAATGACGGCCCATCCGAACTACGTTCAGTAACTAGATCACATCTTTCAGAGTTCTGGCCTGAAGGGCAACCGTGTTGTTCGCCACTTGACCGACGGCATACAACAGATTGACCGATTGTGAGTCCAGAGCAAGGAACGCGGGAGCAACCAGAGTCGTTGTGCCCTGCTTGATCTCAGCCGTGTAGTTGCCCGCGGGAAGGCTGGCTTCCAGCAGCGTATCCGGCTTGACCGAGTAGGTGTACAGCTTCATCGTGGCTGTGTTTTGGAAGGTAACCTGCACCGCCGGCTCACCCGCTGCCTGAGCGAACAGCACCCGGGCCGTACCCGTGTTCACCGGTGAAAGGTCGTTGGTGAATGTCAGCAGAGTTGGGGTCCCATCTTCATTTAGGGCCACGACCGCCGAGACGTCCTTCCTCGCTTCGATCGTAACTGCGCGATCGATCAGCGGGGAGTTGGTGCAGGGCGCCAGCGCGTTGGCAATGCTGACTTTCAGGTTGTAGGTTCCGGGGAAAAGCGTGAGTGGGCCCTGTATGGCTCCGTAAGGCAAGCCATGCACATAGCAAACTTCGTCGTTCACGAGAATGTCCACAGGAAAGGCTGGATCGGTGGCGGCCGCGTAGTCCCGCCCCGGAATTCCCTGGACGAGATACATCGAAGATGCGAGCGCGGCCGTGCTCATTGCGGCGCAAAGGAGGGCCAGCGCTAAGGTCAGGCGAATGTACTTCTTCATAGTCTTTTCTCCAAAAGTGTGTAGAGGTGGCTATTGGCCAGATAGCCAGCATTCATGGTGATGAGCGCCGCCCAATAACTATTTGCTATTGTCACAGAGAGCTTCTGGCTCTCGATTTGTCCAAACCCCGGAGTCCTGGCGAAGTTCCGACACGTGTTGAAAAACTCATCGGAAGGAAAGCGTAAGCACGCTGTGACGAGTCAAATCACCGCACGTTCAGCCTCTGGCCTTGAAGGGAAAAATCGCATCCTGCTTCGAAGGGATGGGCGCGCCGTTCCGTGTGGCCGGATGAAAGTGCCAATTCTCCAGCGCCGCCAGGCATTTGCTGTCGATGTCAGCATTGAGGCTCACCAACACAGTCTTGCTGACGATCTCTCCGCGAGCGTCGATTGTGATTTCGATGACCTCGTTGCCGGGAAAGTCAGGCAATTGCCATGGGTAGACCACCGGGTCGGAAGTCGCAATCGGGAGTGCGGGACGAACCTCGTCGCCAAAGAATGGGCCACGGTTCAGCGTTCCATAGGGCAGACCGGCCTGCGCAGCGTGACCAAGGGCCGAGAGCGTTTGCGTTTTGGAATTGTCCTCGGCATCGGCGCGGGTGAGGAGAGTCTGCAGCGGTGACAACTTGGCCAGTTGCGCGGGAGTTTTCCAGATCAATTTTTCATGCCCAAGCCGCTGATGACGGTAACGCTCGGTCGCCCTGTCGGACGAACTGTGAGAGCTGTCGTCGGGAGACTGGCTAGGCCAGTAGAGACGGGTGACGGACTTCCCGTTCTGTCCCAAGGCGATCGAATTGGCGGTAAGCCGCAAGGGCGTGGGCTCATGCAGCAGCCAGGCCAGCAGCAGGCCATGCAATGCGAGCGAACCCGATCGGAGCCAGCTCTGCCGGCGCGCGGTCGCAGGATTGAGTTGCGCAAACATCAGGCGAATGTCCCCAGCGGACTGGAACTCTTATGTGTGCTAGTTAGACGCAAGGCCAGGAATTTCGTCAAGAATATTTTTGGGCCCGGCCGCCGGATCGGCGCGCCCATTCTAAGGTAGCGCGGCCCGCATAGGCCGTTTGGTGCCGATGTTGGAACGCTGATAAAATAAACGAGTAGGCCAGTTTCCAATCTGCGTGGGGCTATAGCTCAGCTGGGAGAGCGCATCGTTCGCAACGATGAGGTCGTCGGTTCGATCCCGACTAGCTCCACCATACGATTCCTTCTGGGCACTGAGTGCGCTAGTCCCCGCGAACGGCTGTCAAGAATCCCCGACTGAACAGCCGAGAAGGGGACACTACAAAGTGCTCTCGAAACTGCAACGGAATCCGCTTCCTGAAGTGATATGATTCTCTGTGAACGTCCTTCGGCTCGATCTTCGCCGCTACGTCTGTGAACGGCTGGCTCCTTCCGGTCTGTAAGTCACTGGGCCTTTGCGCATCCTGAGCTGGTTCTCTCCACCTTGGACTTTCCGTACAAGAACTTACCTTTAGGATCAGGACCGCGTCCGCGCGAAAACTGGTCGGCAGGGCTACGAACAAATTCATTCTTACGAAAGGGATTCTTATGAAACTCCTGGTAATTGGCTCAGGCATGATGGGTTCGGCGGCGGCGTTCGATATGGCCCGCACGCCTCAGGTGGATGCAGTAACACTGGCGGACAGCGATTTGAAGCGCGCCCGTGATGTGGCGACGCGGGTAAACCGAATAACCGGCGAGAAGAAGGTGAGAGCGGTCGGGCTTGACGCCAGCGACGAGAAAGCTGCCGCCAAACTGATGCACGGGCACGACGCGGCGCTATCGGCCGTGCCGTACTTTCTCAATCTCAAGCTGGCCCGCGCCGCAGTCGAGGCGCATTGTCACTTCGCGGATCTGGGCGGCAACAACACGGTGGTGCGTCAGGAACTTGCGCTGGCGAAGAAGGCGGAAAAATGCGACATAGGGCTGGCGCCGGATTGCGGGTTGTCCCCGGGAATGGCGTCCATTCTGGGCGGCGAGCTCGTACGCCGGCTGGGAGGCCACGCGGACGCGTTGCGCCTTTATGTTGGAGGACTGCCAGAGCAGCCCACGGCGCCATTTCACTATCAGCTTGTGTTTTCGGTCGAAGGCCTGATCAATGAGTATGTCGAACCGGCGCGGATCCTGCGCAAGGGAAAACTGATCACGATTGATCCTCTGACCGAGCCGGAAGATTTCTACATCCCGGGATTCGCCCCGCTCGTGGCTTTCCACACGTCGGGCGGCACCTCGACGATGCCGGAGACGTTCGAGGGCCGGGTGGGCGAGTGCTTCGAGAAGACACTGCGCTATCCCGGGCACTACGACCTGCTGTGCGAACTGAAGGACCTGGGACTGTTCTCCAGCGAGAAGATGAAGATCGGTGCGGCGGAAATCGCGCCCCGCGCCATGATGTCGAAGATCTTCGAGGGCAAATTTGCTTCGAAAGGGCCGGACGTCTGCATCATGCGCCTTGAGGCGCACGAATCGGTGAACCGGCCGGGAGTGCGGGGATTGCTGGGCGGGCGGCTGAAGGGCCACGTCGCATCGTTCACCATGGTGGACCACTACGATCCAAAGACTGACATGAGCGCCATGATGCGTACCACTGCCTTCCCGGCTTCGATCGTGCTGCAGATGATGGCTTCCGGAGCCATCACCAAGCGCGGCGGAGTCCTGCAGGAGCGTGACGTTCCGGCCGATTTGTTCCTCGAAGAAATTGGGAAGCGCGGAATTAAAATCGAGTACGCGATTGCGTAGGAGTGCTGCGCGGTTCCCGGTGTAATTCGCTGTCTCTTCATCAGCTGAATCTGAGAGGGCAACGAGAAGCCGGGAACCGCGCGGCGTCCGAGTGTTTGGCGGAATACTCCGGGACGTTACGCTCGAGCTGAATCCACGGTCCTAATACCACAGTAAGCTCCAGCCGCAACCGTGGCTGCTACAATCGCCTCAGAACTATCGCAAGACCGCCCGGACGCAGGTGTCTTTGTCCATGCACAGTTTCTCGGGAATCGTGCTGAGCCGGTGGTTGCTAATCGCGTTCTGCGCGCCGTTGCTGGCGCAGGCTTCGTTAGGGCAGACCTCGGTTCGCCACGTGAAGGTGCTCGACAGTAAAGATGCCGTCGAGATTGAGGTCGAAGCCAGCGACCGGATCGTCCCCCAGACGCAGGTCCTGACCGGGCCCGATCGGCTGGTGGTGGATTTTCCCAACGCGGTCCCCGGCAACCAGTTGCGCAGTCAATCCGTGAACCGGGGAGCCGTGAAGGATGTGCGCGTGGGCCTGTTCCAGGCCAAGCCTCCGATCACGCGGATGGTACTCGATCTGAAAACCGCGCAGTCCTACCAGGTGTTTCCCTATGGCCGTACGGTGATTATCAAGGTCACGGGCAGCGTAGGAAACGCTTCGTCGGGGCTGAATGGTTCTCCACGCGAACAAGCGGCGCGCCCGGGACTGGTGACCGCCAACTACACCACCGGCAAGGAGCCCACTCACACTGATCGAGCTCTCACTGACCCAGCGGCCAAGCCGGCGCTCGAGGTATCGTTCCACGATGGGTTGCTGACGATCAACGCCAACAAGGCGACCTTGTCCGACGTGCTCTTCGCGGTGCAGCAGCGCACCGGCGCCGAGGTCTCCATTGCCGCGGGAGCGGAGCAGGAGAAGGTCGTTGCCAACCTTGGTCCCGGACCAGCGCCCGAGGTGCTGGCCCAGCTGCTGAATGGCTCCAAGTTCAATTTCCTGATTCTCAGTGCCGAAAACGATCCGCGGCAACTCGACCGCGTGATCCTCACCACGCGCAGCGACGGAGGCGCCACCCCGCTGTCCCCAATGGCACAGCCCGAAGCCGGCAGCGAGGAGCCAGCCCCGGCACCTCCTGTGCAAGCGCAGCCGGGCGACGCTCCTCGGCCTGCCCCGGATGTTCACCCCGCACCGCGGATACCGGAGCTTCCTCCAGACGGTGACGCGCCACCAGAGTAACAAGATCCCTCCATGGGGACAGCATGAGCGGCGGCGGCTTAGTCGGATATTTGAGACGGACAGACTGTCGAGCTTTGCTCGACCGGACAGCCGGGGGCGGCTGTCCCCACACTGACAATCCTACGGAGGCGTGATCAGCCGCACGGGCACCGGAGAAGACCCGGCCACGGCAGTGCCAACCGTTTGCCCCGTGCCGTTGCCGCATCCAGTCACGTTCAGCACCGTTACATAGACGTTTCCCCAGGGGTCTGCCTGCTGGATGAAGACCTGTAGAAAGCCAATGATAGTAACCTGCGTAGTGCCGCTATTGCTGACCGTCTTGGTGTCGTCGTAGATGGGCACGGTGGCGACGGAGCTGCTGCTGCTGATGGGCGTGCCAGTGGTCAAGCCGCTGCCGATCAGCAGGTTGCTGGTGCCTGCCAGTATCTGGAACGGATAAGACGATGTGGTGATCGTGTCCTGGCCAGACGGTTGGTCGGTCGGGTTCGGGTCGTCTTGGTCAATCAGGCACTCCACGCCATTCATGGTGTCGTTGGTGGCCACGCCGGGATTCTCACTCAAATCGATGGTGTTCATGTTCTGCACGCCGCACTGATAAACCGTGGACTGATCGCAGCCCGCGATCGCCTGCTGATACAGGCTTGCTCCCGACGAGCAGGAAGGTACGGCAACTGGAGTCACAGAGGGCGCTGCCCCGGCCAGGTACTGCAGGCTGGGGGGTAGTTCGAAGTAAATGCTGCCCTGATAGAAGTTGCCCTGTGGAACATGGCCATTGCCCTGGGGGCGGAACTGGCAGGGGGAGCTGTTGTGAACGCAGTCCGGCGACAGCCAGAATGTCTCTCCAATCACTGCGTTGTAACCGCCATTGAGAGAGACCCCCGGTCGCTCGATCTGTCCGTTGGAAAGGTTCACAAAGGGTTGGCACGGAATCCTAGTATGGGTTATCGGGTCCTGCTGATCGCAGAACGTTCCATTGCCATTTGGGTTCGGCCTAAGCGGATCCCGGTTGGGCACGAACCACGGCTTTACGCAACGGGGCTGCACGGGGGTGATGGTCCCGGTAGGCCCGTTGCCGACGTTGCCTGAATTGGAAGAATTGAAAACCTCGGCGGTAGCTGTGGCGCTCACTGTATTCCCGCTTCGTCCCCAGATCCGCGAGAAAAACGTGGGCAGATTCGACCGCGTGACCTGCGCCGTAATCAGGGGGTTCACGCCGAATGCGGCTGGCAGTGCGGAGCAGTCGGGTGTTGGAGTGGTGCCCACGGTGTAGTACATGATGAAAACCGTGGGCGTGATCGCGCCAATCAAGTTCTGCTTCGCCGCGGCTGCCCCCGCTTGAGAAGCGGGGGTGGATGATCCGCCACAAATCAATGCCCACGAGCCGGTGGAATTGTTGGGGTCCCCGGTTATCCCGGAAAGCGAAATCACCCGCGCCGCCGCGAGCGCGGCGGCATCGGCGGAGCGCTGAGCCTCCATGCGGGCCAGATAGAGCGTGACCACGTCGATGGAGAGCGCCGCCATGGCAATGATCGCGACCATGGCCAGGGCCACCAGTACCATGGTGACTCCCGCTTGCCGGCGGAGCCGGGACCGAAGACGGCGCGATCTGCGGATAAGCGGAGATCTCATATGGGTTAATCAGTTCTCATTCATGGCCACAGAGATGGCGGTAATCGAGTTGGGCA